>Ga0265293_10001776_pt1 | contig 45727 bp, 33 predicted proteins | sample Munlanlewell138R_FD_192505 | JGI IMG/M metagenome (GOLD analysis project Ga0265293, IMG submission 192505) | Leachate microbial communities from a municipal landfill in Southern Ontario, Canada - Leachate well 138R | ecosystem: Engineered > Solid waste > Landfill > Unclassified | place: Canada... | reverse complement strand
AATTTTTTTATCATTACAATAACGCAAAAAAATAATCATTCGGTACCATTCGATATTTTACATCCATATAAAATATCTCTTTACCTTCGTTCACTTATAATACATCCGTATATTATATGCTTCGCAATGTTCACTCAAGTTGCCGAGTAGATTTTTTTTTGCTTTTGTTTACAGAAACTCCTTCTTTTTTTGAATTAGATTTTACATATAGATTCAAAAAATTGATATCGAGCGTAATTATGGAAGCTGTCTTAAGATTTTCAATAAGTATACAAAAAAGAAATTCAAAGTTAAAAAGAATAAAATTATAAATAACTAAAATACATTAGAAAATCTTAAGGAAATTACATGGAGGTAATTTAAAGCTGAACATGTAAGGAGAAAATTTATACTATGTAAATTTTCAACTGTTTCCAAGATATCAATTGTTTTGAATTGTATAATTATTTAAAATATCGAATCCATTAATTAGAAAAACTTCTATTGAGTTCTCGTAATTGCTGACAGACATATTTTTTTAATCTTTTATAAAAATCAAAATCTTTAAATTCATGAGTTACCATAATAATGAATTTTCTTTAAAAAACAGCTTTAATATTGTATAATGTATAATTATTAAAATGAATTAAAAGGATTAAACATGGAATTACAGATAAGTATTACAGATTTATGTAATTACTCCTGTATAATGTGTATGCAACAAGCTCATGAAGGTCTTTATGATGCAAAAGATAGGATAATACCAAGATTACATAATGGAAATAGAGGTTTTATAGATAAAAAAGTCTTTAAAAAAATTTTAGAAGATACAAAATATATTGAGTTTGATTTATTAAAAATGCAATGGAATGGAGAGAGTTTTATTCATCCGGGAATAACAGGTCTTATTAATATTCTTAGAGAATATACTAATTTTAAAAGAATTGTTTTCACAACAAATGTTTCTGTTATTAATCAAAAGATTATTGAATATTTAAAAACTTTAAATACACATATTCAATTTGTATTATCAATAGATTCATTTGATCAAAATATATATAAAAAAATAAAAGGAATTGATAATATTCATAAGGTTGAAAAAAACATTGATTTATTAAAAAAACAGCTTCCAAAAGCTATTTTTACCTTTCAAGCTATTGCAATGAATGAAAATAAACATAATATAAAAGAATTTATTGATTATATAAAAAGTAAATACTTAATCGATGAAATTATTTGGGATGAACCTTTAATTTATAAAAAAGACTCAAATCATATATTTATAAAAAAATTAGGTGCATTTAATCAGTTAAAATATGATGAAATTCATAAAAATTTATTTTACGATTTAATTGAAAATAAAGATTATATAATTACCGCATGGGATGGAAAAGGAATTAGAAAACCTTGTGTAGGACCTTTTACTACTCCTACATTTAACTGGGATGGCAGAATGACATATTGTTGTATGGATTCTGAGCTTGAACTTTCTCCAGGTAATATTATTGATAAAAGTTTTGAAAAATTATGGAATTCTAAAAATTCACAACAATTAAGAAATGCTCATTTAGATAAAAATGCTGATTTATACCCAAGATGCAAAAGATGTTTGAATTTGAATAAAATATAAAAAAATATATAAATATTCAAAATTTTAGTATAATTATTAAGAGTGTTCAAATAGTGATTAGTAAAAATATAATATTAAAAATGAATTGGAGGAATTATGAAAAAGATTTTATTGTTATTATGTGTTGTTTTTACAGGGATTTTTTGTTTTTCTGAAATAATTGTTAATTCTTCTGTAAAAAATGTTGAGATATATCCTAATATGGGAAAAGTTGCTAAAAATGGTAATTTTAAATGCCAAGAAAACAGTGAAAAATTGATATTTGAAAAAATTCCTTTAAGTGCTGATATTGATTCTTTTACTTTTTCTATAAAAGATGTAGAAGTTTTAAATATATATTTTGAAAAGAAAATGGAAGATAATAAACAGTATTCTCAAGAACTTGAATTGCTTTATAAAGAAAAAAAAGTAATTGAAAATGATATTTATATGCAGGATAAAATCGAAAATATTATTAATAAAGCTTTGTTTTCTGAAAATATAAGATTTGAACCAGGTAAAGATTTTATTTCTCTAATTAATGATGTGGAAAACAGAATGAAAACAATAATGTCAAAAAAAGATGAGCTTAATAAAAAACTTGAAGAAACAAAAAGAAATATTGAAATAATAAATAGTAAAAAAAATTCTTCAAAAATAACATATTATTATAATGCTATTCTTGATGTAAATAAATTATCTGTTGGAAAGGATTATCAATATAGTATTTCTTATGTAGTTAAAAATTGTGGTTGGAAACCTGAGTATTCAATAAATGCTAGTTCAAAAGATAATAAAGTTGATTTTAAATATAAAGCTGAAATTTATCAAAATACTGGTGAAGATTGGAAAAATGCTGAAATAATTCTCTCGACTTCAAGACCCTCTGCTTTAAGAAGTATTCCGCAATTAAATACTTGGGATATTTATGTAAACGAACCTATATCATATAGAAACAATTCATTAAGTAGAAAATCTGCTCCATCAGCAATGTTTGATTCTATGGCAGAAATGAGTTCTAGTAAACAATCCAATGAAATGCTTATTCCTGAAGAAAAAGTAAAGGAAAATTTCCTTGGTTATAGTTTTAATGTTGGTAAACTTTCTATTAATGATGGAGAAAAAGGTAAAAAGATAAATATTGAACAAAAAAATATAGAAGCTGAATTTGAATTTTTGCTTATACCTAATATTATGAAAGAATCTTTACTTACTGGTATATTTAAAAATGAATTAAAAATGCCTTTTCTTGATGGACAAGCTCTAGTATTTCTTGATTCAGATTATAGAGGAAAACAAAATATATCTTTTACAGCTGTTAAAGATACAATTGAAATATCATTTGGAAATTTTCCTGAATTATTCTGTATAAGAGAAAAGACAAAAGATAAAAAAAGTGAGATTGGTATAATATCTAAAGCTAAAGTTTTGGATTTACATTACAATACTATTGTAAAAAATCGTTCATCAAGAAAACTTGATATAAAAGTTAAAGAAAGAATTCCTATTTCTAAAGATTCAAGGATAATTGTAAGAAGTGATTATACAAAAAAAGGTCTTGTTGAAAATAAAGATGATATGGATAAAGGTATTTTAAATTATAATATAAGTATAGAATCGGGTAAAGAAGAAGAATTTTATCAAAAAATAAAAATAGAATTTCCTACAAATATTGAAATAGGTGGAATTTAGAAAATATAGTGTATAATGTATAATATAGAATGTATATGGAGTATTTTTATATTATATGAAAACATTAATGATATTTTTAGATGGTGTTGGTATTGCAGAGAATAGTACTGGTCTTATTCCTAAAAATAGTGTTCTTGGTAATATAATTATGAATTCATTGCCAATAGACGCTTGTCTTGGAGTTGAAGGGTTACCACAGTCTGGAACTGGTCAGACATCTCTTTTTTGCGGGGTTAATTCTCAGAAGATGATTTCAAGACATCAATACGCTTATCCTGATGAAAAATTAAAACAAATTATTAAAAAACATAATTTGTTTTCTGCATTAAAATCACAAAAAAAGAAAGTATGTTTTGCAAATGCTTATACTCAAAATTATATTGAGTGTGATACCCGTCGCAGATCTGTAACTACATGGATGACATTGTATTCTAAAACTCGACCTTTAATTGAAAAAGATCTTTTAGAAAACAAAGCTGTTTATCATGATATAGCAAATGAAACTTATGGTGGAAATATAAAAATTCCTATTATAACTCCAGAAAAAGCTGGTGAAAATTTACTTAATATTGCATCTAAAAATGATTTTACACTTTTTGAGTATTTTTTAACTGATAGAATGGGTCATGGAAGAGAAAGTTTAAAGTATCTGGAAGTTTTGAATAGATTTTTAAACAAAATTATAGAAGAAATTTCAGATGATATTGTTCTTCTAATTTCAAGTGATCATGGTAATATTGAAATTGAAGGAAGGAGTCATTCAAGGAATCCAGTACCGCTTTTTCTAAAAAATTACAATTTAATAAAACCTGTGAATAATATTTCACAAATAAAAAATCTTATTATTGAAATAACAAGCTTATAGCGTTGTATAAATGGTTAAATTGGTCTGACCATGTTTTGTTTTTTAAATAAAATTAGTATAAATAGACCTTTGAAAAAAGTTGATAATGATATTACCCACCATATTGGCACGACTCCTAGTTCTAGATATACAGCAAAAAAGTATGCAAATGGAATCCTTGCTAATGTTAATGGAACCGATATAAGCATTGGGGTTATTGTTTTTCCTAATCCTGTAAATCCACCTTCATAAACAATTTCAAATCCTAAAAAAATTTCAAATACTGCTATTGCTCTTAAATAATTTGCACCTTCTTCTATGAGTTTTGGTGAATCTACTATTATGCTTAAAATATATTCAGGTATAAAAAAGTAAATTAAACTTAAAAATCCTGTTACTATTGTACATAATATAACTGAGCGATTTACATATTTTTGAGCTTTGTTTTTATTATTTTGCCCAATACTTTGCCCTGCTAATGTGCATGCAGCTACGGAAAATCCAGTCGCTGAAAAATATGCGAATCCTTCAAGTTTGTGACATATATTTAATGCACCTAATGCGTTGGGATTTCCTGTTTTTTGAATTATGAAAGTGAGAGCTGGAAATACCATTGAGAAAATCCAATTGATTACGGCTATTGGTAAACCTATTAAAAAAATTTTTTTTATTATATATAAATCTGGTTTTTTAAAGTTTTTTGAAATATAGTCTTTTTTTATTAATATTATAATTCCTATAGTTAAACCTATAAACTGACACAAAATAGAAGCTATAGCTGCACCTTTTATACCAAAAGATGGTATTTTCCAAAAACCTAATATAAAAACAGGATCAATTATTGCATTAAATAATAATGTTGAAATTTGTATTTTCATTGATGTTTTTGTATCACCGTGTGAATTAAAGATTGATGTATTAATACTTAATAAAAAAATTACAAGAAATCCAGCGTTCATTATAGAAAAATAAGAACATGCATCTTCAAGTATTTTATTTTTTAATCCAGAAAGTATGAAAATATCTTTGTAAAAATATGCCATTATTAAAGTTATTCCAAGTGATAGAAAAAAACCTGCAAAATAACCATTAAAAGATATTAAATGATATTTTTCTTTATTTTTTGCACCGCTATATTGTGAAACAAGTGAGTTTACACCAGCTGTTACAAGGTGCATAAGTGAGTATAAAGACCATGTTATAAAGGAGGCTGCTCCTAAAGATGAAAATACCTCTTCATATCCAAGCTTATTTAACCAATAGCTATCAATTAATTCATAAAATACTATAAAAAACATTGATAAAATAGCTGGAAATGCAATGCTTATTATTTTTCTGTTATATGCGTCTAATAGTTTATCTATAATTTTTTTATACATAATTCAATTGTTTTATAATTATATTGATGATAAAAGTTATAACAGATTTTTTTGAAATTATAAAATAAAAAAATTAATAATAGAATCCTCTGAATAATTATACTAAATTTTTGATTATTTTGTGAAAAGTTTTTTTATTATTATTTTTTGAAATCTTTTGTCCTTTTTAGGTATAATTCACCTGTATATTATATATTCTTTTAAAATTATAGCTCATTACAATCAGATAAAAATGTGCTTGATTTTTTTTCATTCCTTTATAGATTGTTTCCCTATATTTCATCAATTTCTTTATAAATGCTAAAGGCAATTCCACTAAACACCTTATTTTTGCTAGTTTTTTATTGTTTTCAATTTGTTCTTCAGCTTGCGGATCAGATAATCCTTACCAAGCTTGTAAAAACATAGCTCCTATAAGTATTAAGGTATTTTTATATTAACATTTGTATTACTCTATAAATTATTTTATTTGATTTCATTATACTAAAGATTTTGATTTTAAATGAAGATTAAAAAAATATGTCTGTCAGCAATTACGAGAACTCGTTAGAAATTTTTCAATTAAATAAAATCATGAAGGATTTTCTATAAAAAAAAGCAAAAAAAAAATCTACTCGGTAACTTGAGTGAACGTTGCGAAGCATTTAATATACGGATGTATTAAAAGTGAAGGAAGGTAATGAGATATTTTACATGGATGTAAAATATCGAATGGTACCGAATGATTATTTTTTTGCGTTAGTATAATGATAAAAATATCAAAAGCGAGATCCCGGCTCAGAATCATGCCGGGATGACAAAAATTCAGAATCATGCCGGGATGACAAAAATTCAGAATCATACCGGGATGACAAAAATTCAGAATCATACCGGGATAACATTATATTAATATTTGTTTATTTAATCAGAGAATTTATGTTAAAATAATTTTAGAATTAACACAGCCCGACCTATGTAAGCTAAATTTAGAGTTCGGCACAATCCCTATTTTGTATCAATGTTTGTTCTTTATAGATTTTCAACAGCCTTGATTTATAACGAATAATTTGAATTAAATATACTATAATGATATTATAAAAATAGAGAAAAAAAGATTTAAAAATTCTTGTTTCTATAAGTTTTTTTGTTTAATCAGAAGACTCAAACAGAGGTGTTTATGAAAATTAAATATTTTGGACATTCAAATTTTTTGATAAGCAGTGATTGTAATATAATAATTGATCCTTTTTTTACAGGGAATCCTTTTGTTGATGAAAATGAAAAAGATAATGTTAAACCTGATATAATTATTGTTACTCATGCACATGCTGATCATGTTGGTGATACTGAATATATTGCTAAAAAGACAAATGCAATTATTATATCTAATTTTGAGATATGTAATTATTTTGAAAAAAAAGGTTTAAAAACTCATGCTCTTCATATTGGTGGCAAAAAGACATTTCCTTGGGGTTTTATAAAGCTTACCCCGGCTTTTCATGGATCTTCTTTTGCTGATGGTAGTTATGGTGGTTCACCAGCTGGTGTTATAGTCAATATTGAAGGTAAATCTGTTTATCATGCTGGTGATACTGGTCTTAGTTATGAAATGAAAATGTTAGGTGAGACGAATGATATATATGTTGCTATGCTTCCGGTTGGAGATAATTTTACAATGGGAATTGAAGATGCTGTAAAAGCTGCTGAGTGGTTGCGTGCAAAAATTGTTATACCGATGCATTATAATACTTTTGATTTGATAAAGGTTAATGTTGAAGAGTTTGAATATGCTTTTAGACACTTTAGACTTGAGTATATGAAATCAAAAGAAGAAACAACTTTATAAAGGAATTTTTATGCAAAAAGATAATAATACTACTGTTGATGATTTGAAAAAAAAGATGAGTATTTTTATAAAAGAAAGAGATTGGCAAAAATTTCATTCTCCTAAAAACTTAGCAATGTCTATTGCTATTGAAGCAGCAGAACTTATGGAGCATTTTCAGTGGATTTCTTCAGAAGATGCGATTAAAATTAAAGATAATAATGAAAATATAAATGATATAAAAGATGAATTATCTGATATTCTTTCTTATTGTTTGAGTCTCGCAAATTATCTTGATATTGATATTACAGATTCATTTATAAAAAAAATGGAAAAAAATAAAAAAAAATATCCTGAAGAGTTAGCTTATGGAAAAAATACAAAATACAACAAATTAGAAAAAAACAATTAAATCCTATAATTTTTTTTATTACACTAACGCAAAAAAATAATCATTCGGTACCATTCGATATTTTACATCCATATAAAATATCTCTTTACCTTATATATTTTTTTAATCCTTTATAAAAATCAGAACCTTTAATCTCATGAGTTAATTTGTTAATTATTTTCTTTAAAAAACAGCTTGAATGTTGTATAATAAACTCTGATAATAAAACAAAATAAAAAGGATATATATGAATTTTTTGGATTTTTTTATAAAAGATATTGGTGGAAAAAATAATACTGTAATAAAATTTAATAAAAAAACCAAAACAAACTTTTTTTTCTATAATTTGTGTTATTTAATTAGAGAGTTTATTTAACAGTGATTTATTTTTCTATAGATCTTGAATTTTGGTATAATTCACCTCTTTTAAAAAAAACTATTTATAAAGAATATCCTGATTATATGGAAGAAACAGTTGATTTTTTATTAAAAAAGCTCAAAAACACAAATAATAAAGCTACATTTTTTGTTCTTGGAAGTGTTTGTGAAAAATATCCCAAACTTATTCGTAAAATTGCTCTTCATGGTCATGAAATTGCTTTTCATTCTTATGATCATAAACTTTTAAATAATAAAGATAAAGATGAATATTATAAAGAGTGTTTATATTGGAAAAATGAAATTGAGAGAGTATCTGGGAAAAAAGTATATGGGCATAGAGCTCCAGCTTGGTCATATACAAACTGGCTTTATGATGTTCTTGAAAAATGTGATTTTAAATATGATAGTTCAAAGAATGAATTGCGATTTCATAAAGCTTTCAAAGAAAATAAATATAATATTAAGGAATATATTGTTAGAAATTTTGGTTTTGGGTATTTTTCAATTCCTTTTGCTGGTAGTATTTTCTTTAGAATTATTCCATATTTTATTTTAAGATTTATTATTAAATATAATGAAAAAAAATTTAAAAATGTTATAATATATACTCATCCATGGGAATTTTTTGATTCTTCATGGATAAAAAGTTTTAAATTACCTGTTTTTTTTAAATTATATAATTTTTCTTTTATTAAAAATAACAGAAAAAAGCTTAATAAATTACTTTTGGATTTTAAAACTGAATCTTTTTATAAATAAAATTGAAATTTTATTTTTGGCATAAAGGTGGTGTTTTTGGAAAGTTATGCAAAATGTACCGGTTTGACCTCAAAATTAAAAAAAATTCCAATATGGGCTATTATTTTTTTTATGTCTGCTCTAATTCTTGTTTTTACAAGACCAGAATTAAGCAAAACGCTTGATTCTACTTATTTTATGTTTAAAGATAAGGATTTTTTAGAGCTTTTAATTAATATATTTCTTATATTTTCATTTGGTAGTCTTATAAAAAAAAGTGGCCATCTTAAAAGGCTTGGTGAAAAATTAGTTCTTGTTTTTCCAGATAGAATAGCTATTACTGTGCTTCCAATGATAATGGGTTTTTTTCCTATGCCTGGAGGTGCTTTATTTACTGTTGATTTTGTAAAGCAAGTTGGAGAAGGTAAAAAAATTTCTCCTAATATACTTGCATTTGCAAATTACTGGTTTAGACATGTATGGGAATTTATTTATCCGCTTTATCCTGGTTTTATACTTTATTATACTTTGCTTAAAATATCACCTTTTGAAATTTTTAAAAGACAGGCAATACTTAGTTTTATTATGATATTACTTGGATATATTGTTATTTTTTATAATTCTCCAAAAAAAGAGTTTTGTTTAAAAAAAGCTATTATGAATATTTTTTCTCTTTTTTATGATTTATGGTTTATTGGAATAATCTTTTTCTTTATTTTTATGAGATTGCCTGTTTATATAGCTTTATTTATATGCTGTATAATTGTTTGTATAATTCATAGAATTAAATTTAAAGAAATAGTATATTCTGTTTTTAAATCTATAAATATTGAGGTTGTTTTTACGATATATTTTATTTTTTTCTTTCAGAAAGTGCTTGAAATATCTCAACTTTCACATAAAATTCAAATTTTTGTAAATAATTATTCTGACTCTTCACTTCTTATATGTATTATATTTCCTTTTTTAACTGGATATCTTACTGGTATAACAACTTCTTTTGTAGGTATTTGTTTTCCTGTGCTTTTACCTATGTTTGAGGGTAATATTTGGCTTGCTGTAATATCATATACTTCTGGTTTTGCAGGTGTGCTTCTTACTCCTGTACATTTGTGTCTTTCGCTTACTGTAAGTTCTTTTAAGGCTGATTTTAAAAAAGTATATTTTTATATAATACCTATAAGTTTTATACTTATTCTTTCATCGCTTGGTCTTTATTTTTTATGTTTGAAATGTTAAAATTAATAACGCTGAATTTTATGGTTATTTTAGAGAATTTAGTTCAATAGAGTTAAAATAATAAAACAAAGTTTTTTAGGGAGAGTTTAATATGTTAAAAACTAATGAGAAAAATCTAGTAAAAATGCTTATTCAAGGCAAAATTGCTTATCCGGTTAAATTTAGTTCTGGATTTAATATTGATCATAATGGTAAAGGATTTGATCTTCCAAGTATTGGTGGAATTAATTTAAATGTACAAATTGGTGATACTGTTTATGATTGGGAAGGTGATCATGTAGAACCTGGAGTATCAACATGTTTTGATATTGATAAAAGAAATAGTCAACAAAATATTGGTTTTAACTTTTATTCGTGTGCTGGAAACAAAGCAACAATTATTTCAGCTTGTGATAAAAAAATAATTGGAAAAACAGGTACAGTTATTGGTCATCATGGTGGTGCAGAACATGTTGTTATGGATTTTCCTCAGGATATACTTGAAAAAATGACTTATAAAGACGAGATAATGGTTACTTCTTTTGGTCAAGGTCTTAAATTAACTGATTATCCTGAAATAAAGTTATATAATCTTTGTCCTGAACTTCTTAAAAAAATGAAAATTACCGAAAAAAAAGAAAATAATAAAAAAACTTTAAATATACCTGTTACAGCAATAATACCTGGTGAACTTATGGGCTCAGGAGTTGGTTCTATTAGTGTTGGAACTGGCGATTATGACATTATGACAATGGATAGAGAATATTTAAAAAAACATAATCTACTTAATCTTAAATTTGGAGATTTTGTTGCAATTGTAAATCATGATAATAGATATGGTAGATGTTATAGAGAAGGAGCAGTTGCAATTGGGATTATAATACATAGTGATTGTAAAATGTCTGGTCATGGTCCAGGAGTTACAACTCTTATAGCTGATGTTGATGGCATAATAAAACCTGTTATTTCCAAGGATGCTAATATTGGTAATTTATTGAAAATTGGTAGATTTAGATAAATTTTATAAAACAGGATCTGATTTATGAAGATTTTTAAAACAGATTTAAATATTCAGGTCCTGTTTTTAATGTAAGGAGTATTGATGAGTGATAGCTTGATTTATTTTGATAATGCATGTACAACATTTTACAAACCAGAAGAAAGTATAAGAAGATTTAAATATTCTTTAAGTAATTTCTCACATCCGTTTTCAGGTCCAAGTAGTATTTCTTTGAAATCTCTAAGAGTACTTGATGAAACAAGAGAAAGAGTTGCACGATTTTTTAATTTTGAAATAAGTAAAAATATTCTTTTTACTTATTCTTGTACTAGTGCGATTAAAGAAGTGTTATGCAATATTCTTGAACCAAATGATCATATAATTGTTACTCAGATGGAGCATGATAGTACTGTTAGTATTCTTGAAGATCTTAAGAGAACAAGAAACATTGAGGTGAGTTATTTAAGAATTGGTCATAAAGGTGAGTTTGATGCAGAACTTTTAAAAGGTTTTTTTAAAGAAAATACTAAGATTGTATTTATGAATTATGCATCATCAGTTAATGGAACTGTAATTCCAGTTAAAAATATATCAGATATTGTTCATTCTAAAAGCTGTCTTTTTGCTCTTGATGCTTCTCAGGTTGCAGGCGTAATACCTGTTGATATTGATGAATGTGGTATAGATGTCCTTGTAACTTCATGTCATAAACATCTTTATTCTCAGGCAGGTTTGGGAATGATTTTATATAATGATAAAATTAATTTTAGAGAAGGTCTTGTAAATATTCAGAAAACTGAAATGCCTAATATACACGCTGTTTGTGCTTTGACCGGCGGTATTGATTATATTGAAAATAAAGGTATTTATAATATACATAAATATTTAAAAGATATAAGTCAGTTTACTGTGCTTAAATTAAAAGAGTTAGAAGAAATCGAAGTTATACATGCTGGTCATTCTGTTCCAGTAATATCTATGAGATTTAACGGAGGTAATACAAGAGAAATAGCTTCTATTCTTGATGATGAATATAATATAATCTGTTCAGCAGGTATGCAACATTCTCAGTCTGCACACAGGAATTTTGGAACATTTCCTGAAGGTACTTTGAGAATAAGCTTTTCTGCTATGAACAATGTTGATGAAGTAAATAAATTTATATTTGCTTTAAAGAAGATTTTATTAAATATCTGAAACAATGATATACAAATACAAGTATTAATGTTATATAGTGGTCTGATTATAATTATTTAGTTTGAATTTCAGGAGGATACAAGTATGAAAAAGTCATTGCTTATGACTATAGTTATAATAGGTATTTTATTTACAAATGTACAGGGAGCAGTGAAAGCACTTGAAGTCAATGCTGCCTTGGTTCTTATGTTTCATCCAGAAATGAGAGATTTTCTTCCGGAATATACAAGTTTTTCAATAAATTCTTATGAGTTTGATGGAGTAGAAACTGAAAGAATACAAAAAAGAATTGAAAGAATAGAGAGTAAAAAAGATGATATTGAAAAAAGAAACAAATTTAATGAAAAAATACAAAATGATATTGCTAAAAAGAAAGAACAGCTTACTCAAATAATTGCTGATAAAAACAGAGAGCTTTTTGATCTTAATGCAAAATATAGAAAAGAGATGAAAAATCTTGATATAAATGAAGTTGCTGCTAAAGAAAGCGAAAGAGAAAAAGAATATAATAAGACTATTGATAAATATGAAAAACGAATAATTGACCTTGATGAAGAGATTAAAAATCTTAATTCTAGTTTGAATGATACAGATTCTGAATTTAGAGCACAGCAGGCTGTTGAAAAATTAAATGCTGGTGATGTTTTTCTTTCTGAGGACGAAGAAATAATAAAAGCAGAAAGAATAGTTTCTACATTGAATGATGCAATAGCACAGATAGCAAAACAGAAAAAAGCTGACATTGTACTGAACAGATCTCATTATACACCGCTTTCTTCGTTAACTGATTCGCTTACTTTAGAAAAAATTTTTTCAGAGCAATATAATATTTCAGTAGAAGAAATATATGAACTTCCGCTTTCAGCTGTTGATAATGAGGTTCAAGATTCTACAATAAAACCTCTGCACAATCTTCTTGATAGTAATGATGAGTTAGATATAGTTAAATTTTATAGTATGAGATATAGTCAGTTACAGGAAATTGCCAGACCATTTTATATACCTGTAATTGGTAAAAACATACTTTATGGTCCTGAGTTTTCAACAGGCGAAGAAATTACTATAGATGTAATAAAAGTTCTTTTTGAAAAATATAAAGTTCGTGATTTTGAAAAAGAGATTTCTTTGAAATTACTAGATAAAATTCTCAATAACTAAAAAGGGGTGATCACTATGTTTAAAAAAATCTTAGGTCTAATGCTTGTTCTTCTTTTGACAAATCAAACTGCTTTTGCTATTGCAGATCAGCTTGATAATGTAGAGACAGCTTATGTCTTTATCAATTCTGTGATCTATAATCAGACAGGTGGACAGGTACTTGATTTTAGAGACAAATTTGAGCTTCGTGATGAATATCCTAATAAAATTGTAACTGCTATTAACACTGGTAATCCTTCTGGAGCCTTAGGTTCAAATTATTCTACTTATGCAAATATCGAGAATGGTGGAGAACTTAAAGTTCAGCTTCCTGTATTTCCACATGATGCGCAAAGTTTAAAAGTGTATTATATGTATAGAGTAAAGAAAAAAGTGAGTGGTCATTTATGGTGGAAAAAATATAAATGGGTTTATTATTCAAAAACAGAAACTATAACACCTGATAAGACAGGTTCTACTTCTCATTCAATAAAACTTAATAGTGATCAGACTGTTTCTATGGAAACTATTGGAAGAGAAATTTCTTTTAAAAATGCAGGTCATCATACAAATTATTCTTGGTGGGATATATTTAACTGGTTTGGTAAAGATGAACCAACACCAATGTATTTGCAGGTTGTAAAAGTGCATAATCTAAAAGTTCCTTTAGTATTTCCTAAAATTGCTGTTGATGGTAATAGAAATCTTTATAATGTATTAAAAAAATTCGGTCCTCATACAAAAAAAGGTAGTTATTTTAAACGAGATTATTCTCTTGAAGTATATAAAAATAGAAATCAAAAGCTTTTCGAAGTTCTTATAGGCGAAGAATTATATAAATCTACAGGAGATGCTTCTTATGAGCTTGTTGGCGAAGCAATAAGACCTATTGTGTCATTATCTGTTAATCCTCAAGGTAATAGAATTTATCTTCATTCAGATCTTCCAAAATCAGTTATTTATAAATATAATATGCAGACAAGAGCACTTGAAAGTGAAGATCTTGGTTTTAAACCCGTTCACATGAAGGTTTCAACAAATAATCGTAGTGAAGAATGGATACATTATTCTATAGCACAAGGACTTTCAATAGCAGAAACCTGGGGTCCTGAAAACTCTGCGGCAGATTGCGAAAGATTTGAGTTATGGAAAAACAAAATATATAAAACAAGTTCTATGTATGATATAAATAATGGTCAGGCTGAAGAAGGTGGTTATGTAAATATGGCTACCAAAGATGTTTATGGTGATGTATTGACTTTTTATAATCCAGGTGAAGGTTTTGCTTATTCAAATACTGGTGCTAATACTTCAGCTCATTTTGCATTAGGTAATACAACATATTCATATACTGCTATGGGTAGAAGAGCCCAAATGGGTGTTAGCATGGGAGTTGATGTAAATAAAGGTGAAAAACTTATAATATATGAAAGATCAAATTTTAAAATTGATGAATATGAATTTGATGCAAAACAGAAAGATCATAGATTTACAACAAAAGAAGGAGAGGATTACAGAATAACTATAGATGGTAAAGTTGTAAGTATTGTCGATGTTGGTTCAACTCCTATGAAGCAGATAAGAAAAAAGGTAAAAGATGGTTGGATTTTATGGCCAATTTTGCGTAAGTATAAATGGATAACCGAATGGGTTGAAGACCCTGTTCTTAATAATCCAGAAAACTTTGGATTAACTGCTTTTTATAATATTGCAACTTTAAAATTAACTAAAGTGCCTTATGAATCAATTCAATATTTTGCGGCAGATGGTTATGGTAATAAATATACTGTTAGAAGAGCTTTTGGTCCTTATGTTAACTGGAAGACAACAGGTTCAGTTGTTAGAAATGGTCAGGCTGTGCGTTATTATAAGAGACAGACTTTCTTTACACTATTTAAACTTGATATAAATAATAATGAAACTGAGCTTTTTACTTCGCCTAATATAGGTTGGAGTTATTATTATAGAACAGAATCTCCTTGGCCTCCAGGATCTTGTGGTTGTCAGGGTGTTATGCTTTCTGATTATATACCAATTTATGAAGCTGTTGCAGAAGCGGATCTTGCAACAAATAATTATTCTATGCCGCCTAGAAGCGTAGGTGTTCCTATAGTTGATATAAAAGTAACTCCTACAGATGCTCCTAATCTTCAAATGATTGGAGTTCATGGTGAACTTTTTATGGATGTTAGTGAGAATGTGCTTGTTTCAGCCACAGTTGCTCCTTCAAATGATGTTAAATTTGAAAATCATGATGGTATAGAATGGGGCCATAAATTTCTTGAAAGGATAAATACTCCAGAAGGAAAAAGAGGAGCTCCTTCGGGATTTATTAATACTCATAATCCTTATATATTTGTTCCAAATGAATATTTTTATAGATTTAATATTGTTGATGAGGTAAATCGTGATATTGACGGAGATATGAACGCTCCAGACGGAGCAGTTGAACCTAGTTATCCATTTGATTGGGCTGTTACTGGTGGTGGTTTCCCAAGTCATGTTGTTTTGGGAAGACATATGCCTATGGTAACTGGCGGTGATATTACCAATCCAAGACTTGATTCAAGATATTATGTATGGGCAATAAGACGTCTTGGAATATATAATGAAAATAAACCTGAAGGTGAAAATCTTGTTAATGCTGAAACTCCTTGGACTGTTGTAAATCATGGAGCTAGAGATTTTACAGACATTGAAGCTTGTAGGAAAATTCTTACTGATACTGGTATGGATTTTGTTCCTGATCAGGCATTTCTTTCTAGAACTGCAACAAAAGAAGGATATAGATTTCAGCCAGGCAATTTTAGATTTGATGATGGTGGTATTTATGAAATAATGTTAGCAGCTGGCTATAGATATATAGATTGGGTTGAAATGAGAGAACTGTCTGATGCTGGCGATCTTAGATTCTGGTGGGATGAACCTAATTATATCAAGGTTGCTGAACCAATGAAACCTGATATTGAAACAATAATAGTAAGAGCTTTTGAACCTGAAGATAGACAGAATATGCTTGAAGTAGTAATAGATGGTGATACAAATACTGCTCCTGATTATATTAATAATAAAATGATGTCTAATTGGCAGAGTTTTGATGATGATGGAGATGGTATTCCAGATCATGCTGTTGTTGAGATGAATGAAGATTTTGATCATAAATGGACTGTTAAAATAGTGCAAAAAGATAGAGATGGTAATATAACAAGCGATAATCAAGATATTCTTTTTGTACCAAACAGAGAACAGCAACAGGAAATTCAGGATCAAATTGAACCTGATGAAGAAAATAAAGAACAGAATCTTGAAATAGCTGATAAATACAGTGGTGTTGCTTTTGAAAGTTCAAATGGTATAAAAATGCATTATGAATGGAAAATAACATCAATGTTTGAAGAACAAGAATTTGTACATAATTATTATGTTGGTGGTGATTCAACTGGTATAATAAAGACTGGTGAATTTGATATTGATATACCTTATATCAAAAACAACTATCAGCCATGGGAATCAAGAGTACAAGAAAAAGGTTTGGAAGATACTATTCTTGGTCAGGATGGACAGAGAAGATCATCTACTCTTAATACTAATTTTAATACACCAATAATTCCTCTTCATTACAGAATTACTTTTACTATGTGGTATACAAGAATTGATTATTTTAATGAAAATGGTGAGTTTGCGTATCCTCTTACTGATGAAACAGGTAGAGTAATTGGTTATGATTGTCATGAAACTATTGAAAAATCAGAGTTTTATGTAGATGTTTATGTAAAAGATAATACTCTTCCAAAAGTTACTTTAAGAGAAAAGGAAATGAACGGAGGTACAACAGGCGATCCTTTCCCAAGAGAAATAATTGCTTATGTATCTGATAACAATCCTTTTGATGGTATGACAGAACTTGAATACAATCAGGTGATTGCAAATCTTGATAAGGATAATTATATACCTTTAGGAAGTAAGGCTCATATAGTTTATCCAAAAAGACTTGATGTTAACAGAAGACCTGCTGATGTTTTCAATTTTGAAGAAAATTGGCAAACTGATGAAGAAAAACCTGAAAATCCTGAAGGTTGGAAATGGAAAAGACCTTCAATTGAAGCTAATGACACTTATGCTTATCTTACTGTTACAAATGCTTTAACAGCTTATGATGCTCCGGGTATTCAAAGATGTTCTTATGAGGTTAGACTAATACCTAATGAAGAAAAACTCAAAATGATAATGCCTTATGATGTTGTTTCAAATGAGAATTACGGACATTTTAAGTATATGGTTATTGCTGAAGATGGTATGAGTAATTATTACAAGACATTTAGAAATAATATACCGGTTAATGTAGGTGGTTCAGCGTCAGCAACTTCGTTTACATATCCAGGAGATGCTAATGCTGAAAAACAGATGAAAAACGTTATTCATTTTAATGAGGATAATGCTTTTATAAACGATAATTCAACCGGTGTTCCAAAAAAAATAGGTGAACCTGGAATGCTTCAGAATAACGAATCTTATATTCAGAGAATGGAACTTAATACAATTCATCCAGATATGTATGCTGCAAATTCCTATTTTTCTGATGATGAAGGTGAGGATTTTGTATTTAAACAGGCTGAAGGAGCACCAGAAGATGGATTTTATGGTATGCAGGAAGGTGAAATAGGAATTGAAGATAATGACCCTCCTGAATTGTATTTAAGAATTACTAATCCTAAGAGAAATATAACAATAGGGTATTATATTTTTGATAAAAATAATGCTGATGGTGATGATGGTGATTTAGTTTTGGAATCATATCCGTTTAGAGATAATACTAGATATGATGAAGATATACCAGGTCTTTTAGCATTGTCAGATGAAAATGATAGAGGTAAATATCTTATAGCTGTTGGTGGTGGAGATCATGATATTTATCTTGATCCTCAGACAAGAGAGCTTATAGAAGGATATCCTATTGAAGTTGGAGATATGGATGAAGCTTTATTCCCATGGTATGGTAAAGGTTATGTTGCAGGAGGCGGTTTTGAAGGTGCAATTAAGGATGAAGCTTCATTTAAAGCTATGACTTATGATTTTAGAGATTCAAATAATCTTGATGTTCTTCAGGTTGAAGAAGATATGAGAATTAAGATTGAACTTGCTGCTGTTGATAATGTAAACAATAGTTTTAAAACTGGTACCGAGGCTTCTCTTAATATGTCACTTGGCGGTGTGTTTGAAAACGGCATGGTTGGTTATATGTCTCCTGATGTAAACTCTGCTGTATGGATAACTGATGATTATACTCCTAATCTTGATTGGAGTTCAGTGAATTCAACTGAAAATGATAAGGTTATAGACTACTTTATTTTCAGGGAATCAACAAGGGAAGACGAAAATAACCCTGATATATTTGAATACATGTATGTTAGAGTTAGAGATAATGCTGGTGTTGTAACAAATGAATTTGAAAATGAATGTAATGAAGTTATTTTCAGAATTCCTTTAAGAATAATAAATGTTCAGTTACTTGAAATGAAGATACATGAGTTGAGAAGAGAAGATAAGTTGGGAGAATAAGAATAAAATTTCCTGTCTTATTATTGTGATAATTTGAAAAAACCCCTGAAAAGGGGTTTTTTTGCTTTTGTTTATAGAAAATCCTTCATACTTTATTTTAATTGAAAATTTTCTAACGCCTCTAAAAATTCGACATTCAACATTCGACATTGGACATTAAAAATCTGCCATCCCGGTACTATTCTGAGAAAAATGTCATCCCGGTATGATTTTGAGCCGGGATCTCGCTTTTGATATTTTTATCATTACAATAACGCAAAAAAACAATCATTCGGTACCATTCGATATTTTACATCCATATAAAATATCTCTTTACCTTCGTTCACTTATAATACATCCGTATATTATATGCTTCGCAACGTTCACTCAAGTTACCGAGTAGATTTTTTTTTGAATTAGATTTTACATATAGATTCAAAAAATTGATATCGAGCGTAATTATGGAAGCTGTCTTAAGATTTTCAATAAGTATACAAAAAAGAAATTCAAAGTTAAAAAGAATAAAATTATAAATAACTAACATACATTAGAAAATCTTAAGGAAATTACATGGAGGTAATTTAAAGCTGAACATGTAAGGAGAAAATTTATACTATGTAAATTTTCAACTGGTACCAAGATATCAATTGTTTTGAATTGTATAATTATTTAAAATATCGAATCCATTAATTAGAAAAATTTCTAACGAGTTCTCGTAATTGTTGCAAGATATATTTTTTTAATCTTTTATAAAAATCAAAATCTTCTTGTTAAATAAATGAAAAGCAATACTGCACTTCAGAATTGCCTAAAAAAATTTTTTCACAAAATAATTAAAAATTTAGTATAATAAAAAAAAGAAGAATCAATTAGAACATTTAGGAGTTTTAATGTTAGATTTATATTATGATAGATTTGAAAACATTGTTGTTATTGATAAAGATAAGGTTGAGCAATATATATTTGATTTTTTAAATTCTAATAAAGTTGTTTTTAATGAAAATTCTCAGAATTTAAAGAAAAATAGTAAGTCTTTAGACATTGATTTTAACGATTTTTCTAATATGACAATTGGTGTTTTTTTTAAAGATAAAATAGATACATTGGCAATAATAGCATTGCTTGAGTTTTACGGCTTAAATAAAATCACTGTATTTCATAATTATAATAATATATTTTCAAAAGATATTATAATTACTGATGTATTATGTGGTATAATGCCTGATAATGTCTTAATTATAGATATTAAAAATAATGAATTTATTCTCGATAGATTATATAAAATATGTTTAAATTTTTTTACAGAATATTCTGAGAAGTTTTACAGCCTTCTTTTTCATAAATTTAAAAACCCACTTTCCACAATGTATGGATATATACAACTTCTTGGTGATAAATTAAATAATATTGAAAAATCCGAAAAATATTATAAAAAAATATCTGAACAGTTTAATATTATGAACAGTCTTATTAAAAAGACATCAGAGTTTGTAGTAATTATTGAAAAAGAAAATGAAAAAATAGATTTGTATAATATGTTTAAAGTTTTTATTTCTTCTTTTGAAAAAATAACAGGAAAATATATTGAGATTGATATTTCTGAAATTAAAGATAAAAACATTATATTTAATTATGAAATGTTTGAAAAAGTTTTATTTAATATTTTTTTAAATTATATTGATAATAATGAAAAGAAAAAATATTTTTTTAATATAAAACTAGAAGAAGATGATTTTTTTATGCTTAAAATAATAGCAATTGATATGAAAATCCCTTTAAATTATATGCATAAAATATTTGAACCTTTTTTTTCTACAGGAAAAGGAAAAAATTTTGGTATTGGTTTAAATGAGGTTAAAAAAATTTTAAATATGAAAAATTGTGGAATTCATGTTTTGAATAATAAAAATTCTTCTGAATTTATAATTTTTTTACCAAAAAAATTGACATATCAAATTTAGTTAAGTAAGATTATATAAAATCAAAATAAGAGGTGGTGAAAAACATGCCAGTTATTGAAATAGGCGATAATGAACCTCTAGAAAAAGCACTTAAAAGATTTAGAAAAGTTTGTGAACAGTCAGGAGTGCTTTCTGAGTATAAAAAGAGAGAAAGATACGAAAAGCCTAGTGAAACAAAGAAAAAGAAATTAGCTGAAGCTAAGAGAAAAATGAGAAAGCTTATGGCAAAAAAGAAGTAATTCAAAATAACAATGATGAAATTTTTTAAAAGCAGGGGTGAGTATATCATTCCTGCTTTTTTATTCTGGGAGGCAATAATATGAAAAAGTTTTTTAATGTGCTGGGTATATTTACTAGTCTTATGGTCCTTTTTATGATAGCTTACAGAATGTATGAATATTTTAAGGAAAATTCCGATATAGAATAAAATATATAATGATAAAAGAGTCAAAATATAATAAAAAATGTTGGAGGATAAGATCATGGTAAATAATAACATGATATTAGGGAGTGTTGTAATCAGTATCCTTGCATTGATTTTTGCTTTTTTTAAAGCAAGATTTATTGTAAAACAAGAAGAAGGAACTGATAAGATGAAAAAAATTGCTCTGGCAATTTCAGATGGAGCAATGGCATTTTTGAAAAGGCAATATACTGTTTTGATTGTTTTTGTAATTGTTGTAGCTTCCTTGATTGCGATTTTTATTCAAAAAGAAAGCGCATTTGCATTTATTGCAGGAGCACTTCTTTCAGGTATAGCTGGTTTTGTTGGAATGAAAATATCAGTAAAAGCAAATGTAAGGACAGCGAATGCTGCAAGAACAAGTCTTACAAAAGCTCTAACTGTTGCGTTTTCAAGTGGAAGTGTAATGGGTTTTACTGTTGCAGGTTTAGGACTTCTTGGTATTTCAACAATGATTTATATATTAGGTATATCAGAAATTTCTGTTGAAATAATAAGTGGTTTTGCAATGGGAGCAAGTTCTATTGCACTTTTTGGTAGAGTTGGTGGTGGTATTTACACTAAAGGTGCTGATGTTGGAGCAGATCTTGTGGGTAAAATAGAAAAGGGAATTCCTGAGGATGATCCTAGAAATCCTGCGGTGATAGCTGATAATGTAGGTGATAATGTAGGTGATATTGCTGGTATGGGAGCTGATTTATATGAATCTTATGTTGGTTCTATGGTAGCAACTATGACTCTTGCCTTTTTTTCTCCTGATCTTTTTAAGACTGCGTCTGCTGTTATGAGTGCAGCAATGCTTCCTTTGATGATTGCAGCAGCAGGTTTGGTCTCTTCTTTTATTGCGACTTTTTTTGTCAAAACATCAGATCCTAAAAAAGTTCATACTACTTTGTCAAATGCTCTTCTTATATCTTCAATAATTTCAATAATTTCTTTTTATTTTATATTAGGAAAAATGTTTGAACAAGGTGTTGCTATGCGATTGTTCTGGGCGGTTGTATCTGGTCTTGTTGCAGGTTTTGCAATAGGTAAGATTACAGAATATTATACAGATTCTCATTATAGCCCTACACAAAAAGTTGCAAAATCATCTGAAACAGGTGCTGCAACAAATATTATAAGTGGTTTGGCAAATGGTATGTATTCTTGTGCATTACCAGTAATAATTGTATGTCTTGTAATATTTATATCTTATCATTTTGCTGGAATATACGGAATAGCAATTTCAGCTGTTGGAATGCTTGCTACAACTGCAATGACAGTTTCAGTAGATGCTTATGGACCTGTTGCTGATAATGCTGGTGGAATAGCTGAAATGGCTGGTCTTCCAAAAGAAGTTAGGGTTATAACAGATAAACTTGATTCAGTTGGAAATACAACAGCTGCTATTGGAAAGGGTTTTGCTATAAGTTCGGCAGCAGTAACTGCACTTGCATTATTTACTTCATATACTCAAAAAGTTAATTTAACTGTTCTTAATGTTATTCAGCCTGAAGTTCTTATTGGTTTGTTTGCAGGAGCTATGATTCCTTATGTATTTTGTGCTATGACTATGAAATCTGTTGGTAAAACTGCTGAAGCTATTATTATAGAAGTTAGAAGACAGTTTAGAGAAATTGTTGGTTTAATGGAAGATAAAGCTCAACCTGAATATGGTAAATGTGTTGATATTGCTACAAAAACTGCATTAAAAGAAATGATAATACCAGGTATTTTAGCTGTGGTAATTCCAATTCTTGTTGGATTGTGGGATGCTGCTGCATTAGGTGGATTACTTGCTGGTACTATGATATCTAGTTTTCTTCTTGCAATATTTATGGCGAATTCAGGTGGTTCATGGGATAATGCCAAAAAATATATTGAAGAAGGCAATTTTGGCGGAAAAGGTTCTGATGCACATAAAGCATCAGTTGTTGGTGATACAGTAGGAGATCCTTTTAAAGATACATCTGGACCTTCTTTAAATATACTTATGAAACTTATGAGTATAGTAGCTTTAGTATTTGCAAAACTTTTTATATAATCTCAATAAAGCCCCTTGTAAAAGGGGCTTTTACTTAAAAAAGTAATAATATGATATCTAAGAAAAGTATTCAGGAAATTCTTGAAAAAATAAGCATTATTGAATTAATATCAAATTACACTGAACTGAAAAGATCTGGTAAGAACTTTTCGGGTCTTTGCCCATTTCATGAAGAAAACACTCCATCATTTTATGTTGATGAGGAAAAAAAACTATTTCATTGTTTTGGTTGCAAAAAAGGTGGTAATCTTATACAGTTTGTTCAGGAATCAGAAGCTTTAGGATTTGTAGAAGCTTTAGAGTATCTTTCTGAAAAATTTAACATTCCTATGGAATACGAAAATTCTAAAGGTAAAATAGATAATTATAGAGAATATTATGATTTACTTTCTGTTGTAAACAGTATATATGTTTCGAATTTGTGGACAAATCAGCAGGCTTTAAAATATTTAAAAGAAAGAAGTATTTCAAAAAATGTTCTTGAAAAGTTTGGTGTAGGTTTTTCAAAAGGAGATATTGTTGATATTGCGGATAAAAAAAATCTGTCAAGAGAACTTTTATTTAAAACTGGAATAATAAATTCCATTGATGATAATTCTCGTGAAAATTTTAAAGATAGAATAACAATTCCTTTAAAAGACAAGTATGGAAAGATAAAAGGATATGTTGCAAGGACAATAACAGGGAACCGGTATAAATATATTAATTCACAGAATAGTGAAATATATGATAAAGCAAAACTTCTTTTTGGTTTTGACATTTGCAGGAATTCTATAAGGGAAAAAGATTTCTCAATTGTGTGTGAAGGAGTTTTTGATTGTATGAGGCTTTATGAGGCTGGAATTGAAAATTCAGTAAGTGTTCTTGGTACAAATATGTCTGTATGGCAACTTAAAGAGCTAAAGAGAATTTCAAAAAATATATTTATAATGTTTGATTCAGATACGGCTGGAATTGAAGCTTCTGTTGAACTTTGTAGAAAAGCTGCTGAAATTGATATAAATATGAGAATATGTTCTTTGCCGCAAAATACAGATCCTGATAGTTTTATAAAAGAGCATGGCATGTCGAAGGTTATGGAAATTCTTAAGAATGCTGATTTTTATGTTGATTATTTTATTAATATTTATATGAAACATACAGATGATGTTTATAAAAAAGCTGAAAATTTTAAAATTTGCAGTGATTTTATAAATTCTGTGTCAAATTATTTTATTAGAAATAAATATTCTGAAAAAGTTGAAAAGTTTTTTAGTATGAAAGTTAAAATTGAAAAAAAACAAGATTATAACGGCGATAAAGCCGATAATATAAAGAAAGATAAAACAGAAGAAGTATCAAAATATTTGAAAGATCTTCTTAATCTTTCAGTTACTTATGATAAAGTACTTGATATTATTTTTAAAAAGTATTATAAAAATATTGACGATTTAAATTTTAAGAATATAATATTAAATCTGCACATTGGAAAAACACCTGCGGAAATGTTATGTCTTGAAATTCCTGATGTGTATAAAAAAATGTTGCTGCAATATGAGTTTTTGCCAGAAAAAAAGCTTTTATTAAGTGATCCTGAAGCTGAAGTAGTACATATTTTTGGACTTATGAGAAGAGAAAAGATTCTTAATGAAATTGAAAAATGTAAAAAAGTTATAAATAATCCTGAAACAGTTGATAAATACAAAGAGTATCAGGAAAAATATATTGATTTGATTAAAGAATTGAATAATATAGAATAAGGAGTGTTTTCTGTGTCAAATATTAACTTTGAACTTTTAAAAAAGTATATTGATAAGGGAAAGGGACAGTCTAAAAGTAAAAAAAAGGCTGTGAAGAAAAAAGCTAAAATCGATATATCTGAAATATCTGAAGATATTATAGAAAATATTGAGGAAGATGAAGACCTTCTTATTGATGATGATTATGCAGATGAGGTTGAAGTCGAAGATGAAGACCTTGATCTTGATATTGACGATGTTGATATGTCAATAGATGATGTTGAAGGTGATGATAGTATTGATAAAAACATTATTGATGAACCTTTCACTGCCGAAATACCTGTTCGTAAGAAAAAAGAAACTACATCAAGTGAAATTGATATTAGAAGCCTTGATGCTGTAAAAATGTATCTTAAAGGAATTGGTCAAGCACCTCTTTTGACTGCGGAAGAAGAAGTAGAACTTGCTAAACGAATAGAAAAAGCTGACAAACAAGCAGAAAAACAGCTTATTGAAGCAAATCTTAGGCTTGTTGTAAGTGTTGCAAAAAGATATACAAAAAGAGGATTGTTATTTCTTGATCTTATTCAAGAAGGTAATCAAGGTCTTATAAGAGCTGTAAAAAAGTTTAAGTATAAAAAAGGGTTTAAATTCTCAACTTATGCAATATGGTGGATAAGACAGGCGATTACAAGAAGTATTGCAGATCAAGCGAGAACTGTTAGGATTCCGGTTCATATGGTTGAAATAATTAATAGAATTCGTAAAATATCTAAAAATCTTACACAAGATCTTGGAAGAGAACCAACCGTTGATGAATTATCAGAAGCTGCTAGGATTCCTGTTGACAAGGTTAAGAATATACTTAAAATTTCAATGGAACCGGTGTCCCTTGAAACTCCAGTTGGTGAAGAGGATGATTCTCATCTTGGGGATTTTGTATCTGATAAAAATGCTATATCACCTGATTTTGCAGCGTTCAAGACTCTTCTTAAAGAACAAATAGAAGGTGTTCTTGAAACTCTTACAGAAAGAGAAGGGAAAGTTATTAAATATAGATTTGGTTTAAATGATGGTTGTCCAAGAACTCTTGAGGAAGTCGGTCAGATATTCGGGGTTACAAGAGAAAGAATAAGACAGATTGAAGCAAAAGCTTTAAGAAAACTTAGACATCCAAGTAGAAGTAAAAAATTAAAAGAATTTTATTCAGATTGATTAATGCGGCAAATGTATGTTTGGCAAAAGTCATTTGTTAATTTGCCGTTTCTATCTTGTTATTGCGACAAGAAGTGATGCGATTTTTTTTGTCCATGCAATATCTTTTTTTAGAGAAAAATCGTTTAATTTAAGCATATTCATATCATAATCAAGAGCTTTATAAAAAGGCTTTTGTGATAATATATTTTTTAATTGAATAGAGTCTTCTTCTTGAATATTTTCTGTATTTAATGCATATAAAAGATTTTGCACAGTGTGAAGATCGTTTGAATTAATCAAAGCTTTTATAATATTTTGTTTTTTACCTGGGAAATTCAAGTTTTTAATTCTAAAAGCTGCTGTCATAACTGTGTTTTTATCTAAGGAAAATAACTTCTCAATAATTGCTTCAATTAATGTATGATTATCTACTATGTTTTTTTCATTATCTTTGTTTCTATCATCTTTGAATATACTTTCGATAAAACCTTTTATTTCTATATCTTTTTCAAAATCCATATACTTATTTAACAATGAAGTAAATTTAAAAAATATATTTTTTTCAAAAAGATATGTAAAGCATAAAAATCTTATATTTCTTGAGTAATGGAATAGATTTTCTATAAATAAAAAAACATTATCCTTGTCTGTTCTTTTTTTGAGTATTATTAAAATACTTTCAATAATTAAAAAATCTTCTTTATATGTATTTAATAATTTCAAAAGATTTTTTGATTCAACTTCATCAAGTAGCAATGTAGAATAATTTAGTTTATCAGAATATTCATCTGTTTCTTTAATAGTATTTAAAGTTAGATTTAATTTTCTAATTAATTTTTTCATTCTATTATTTCCATTGCTTTTTCTATTGAAGAAGTCATTTTTAAAATAGTATTGAGTCTACACATATACATAATTTTTTCAACTGATTTAGAAGCATTTGCTACTACCATTTTTCTATTTTGCAAACTTATTTCTTTTTCAAGTTTTATAATTATACCTATACCAGCGGAATCCAACATTAGAGTTTCTGAAAGATCTAATATTATATTATTGTTTTTTTCTTTAATTATTTTCTCAAAAATTGCAAATATTTCCTGTACAACATCTCCGACAATTTCATCAGGCATTTTTAAAATAAGGACATTTTCTTTTTGTGATATATCAATATTTACTATCATTTTAAAACCTCTTTTTTCCTTTAGTTTCAATTGAGTACACATTTATTAATGTTATCGGTTTTTTTATTGAAAAAAATAAGTTAAACTGTTAGAATAAAACACTCTGATTAAATATGTAATTTAGAGAGTTTAATTGTTAGAATCAAATTTTGGAGGCTATATGTCAGAGATTTTTGAAGGAATTCCAGCCGGAAATGATGTTCTGACCGAAAACGGGTATCTTCCTGTTGAGGATTTGAAAGAAAATGACAAAATCATTTGTGCGGCAGGTTGGGGAAATACAGCCATATCTAAGATTAGAAAAATAAAAAAACAGAAATATTCTGGTAATTGTGTAAAAATTAATATTGATAGCAAAAAACATATTACACTTCCTCAGAAACATATTTGTTTTTCAAAGTTTGATACTTCTGTAAATACTTATTATATTGTAATGATTTATAGACAAGAAAAAGGCTGGAGAATTGGACTTGAAACAGATATTAGAGGACTTAATAAACATAATTTAAATTATGATGATAAATATTGGATACTTGATATAAGCTGTGATGAAGGAGAAGCGGTTTTTTTTCAGCATCTTTATTCATACAGATTTGGTATTCCTATGGTTGATTTTGAGGTAAAAAATGATAAATTTAATTTTTCTCAAGATTCAATTGATAAAGTTTTTGAAATAATTGAGACTGAAGAAAGAAGTCTCAAGGTGTTTGAAGAACTTAATATGTTTAGAGATTATCCTTATTATATTGCACCTAATAAAAAATTTGGAACTAAGCTTTTAACATTAATAATGTTTGGTGATAAAGATAAAAAAGAAGAAGAAGAATGGCATTCTCATAGAATTTATGTAAATGTTGATCATAACAAGATTTCTTATGGTAAAACAAGTATAATGGATCCTGGAAATAGAAGTGCATGGAATATTAATACTGTAAGAAGTGATTATGATGAACTTATTAATTTTGCAAATGTGCTTGCAAGTTTTGAAGAACTTGAAATAATAAAAAGATCACAGCTTACACCAGCAACTCCATTTTTTTATTTTCCTGCAAGTCATATTAAAAAAACTATGGTATTACCGCTTTTTAACAAAAAAGAAAAAAAGATAACAGAAAAACAAGTTGAAAAAGTTGCAACAAGAGATTTTGATGGTGATGTGTTTTCTCTTGAAATTGAAAATCTTAGAAATTGTATTGTTAATGATGTAGTATTGTATTGTTGATAAAAATTAAAGAGGAATTTATATGAATCTTGTTTTAGAAAAAAAAGAAGAAGATATTATTATAAAAATTGATGGAGAAATAACAATAAATAATTTTGATCAGATTTCTGCTATGATTAATGAAAATATTGCAGAAAATATTGATTATATACTTGATTTTGAAAATGTTACATATATTGATTCGGCTGGAATGGGTGGACTTGTAGCTAAACTCAAAGAAATTTATTCTTATAATAGTAATCTTAGAATAGTTCATACTCCGGCAAAAATTCTGAAATTATTTAAACTCACAAAACTTGATAAGTTTTTTGAGATATATTAAAAAACTTTTGTTGTGATTTTAAAGTTGCTAATAAAAAATAGTATTTTATGAGAGAGGGATTGATTTGGGTAGTTTTAGAATTGAACTTGAAGATGATCATTTAAAAGAAATTACAGGAAAACTTTTTTCTAGAATTTATAAACACGAGATAATATTAAATTCAAAAGATGGACATATAAAATTTAATATTTTTTCAGATGAGAAAAATCGTGAAACTTTTGATCTTAATATAATTCAACATAATTTTCTTAAAGTTTTTCCTGTTAAATCAGAAGAAGTTGATATTAATATAAATCTTATATCTGATTACAAAAAAATAAATCAAGAAGATTTAAAAAAAAATATATTTGATGTTATTTCTGGTATTAATGGAAGAACTTTGTTGTTTAGAGATTTCTGTAGAGATGTCAATATTCTTTCAAATGATATTATAATTAATATTGGTAAAAAATATTTTAATACAATAAATCCATATTCAGAAAAAATTAAAAAAAGAGTTAAAGATGTTCTTTATAAACAAACTGGTTTTGATAATTGGAAAATAGTTTTTGAACCTTTTGATGATTCAGAAATATTTAATAAAATGGATGCAAAAAGAAATGAACCTGAAGTTATTAAGGAAGATAAAACTGTAAATAAAACAGATTATAATAATAAAAATAATAGTTATTCACAAAATTCATCAAAACCTAAAACATGGAGTACTGGTAAAAAAAATTTTAAAAAAAATTATCAGGAAAAAAATATATGCAAGGCATCTGAAGGAGATTTTGTACAGCTTAAAGGTAAAATTATTTTTTATGATGATATTAGAAATACTAAAAGTGGTAAATTTATACATACACTTGTTATTAAAGACAATACAGGTGCTCTTATAATAAAATCTTTTAGTAAAAGTGATAAAAAAGTTATAGATGAAGGTGAGTGGAGTATTGTAAAAGGACAGATTAAATATGATGATTATATAAAAGAACAGGTTTTATGGCTTGATTCTGTTGAAAAAACAGAGCCAGAAAGACGAGTTGATAATTATTCTAAAAAAAGAGTAGAACTTCATTGTCATACAAAAATGAGCATGGATGATGCAGTTGCTGACATTACTGAAATGGTTGAGCTTGCTGCTTTTTGGGGACATAAAGCACTTGCAATTACAGATCATGGTGTTGTTCAGGGATTTCCTGTTTTTTATAAAGCTTGTAAAGCAAATAATATAAAACCAGTGTTTGGAATGGAAGGTTATCTTTATGTTGGCGATGAGGAAAAATTTAATCAAAAAGGTGCAAGAGAAAAAACCCATCATATAATAATACTTGTAAAAAATGATATTGGAAGAAAAAACTTGTATAAACTTGTTTCTTATTCTCATATAAATAATTTTTATTATAAACCTCTTATACTTGAATCTGAACTTGCAAAGTATAGAGAAGGTCTTATTCTTGGTTCAGCTTGTGAAGCTGGAGAACTTTTTACTGCAATTCTTAACAAAAAAGAAGATGAAATTATTAAAAACATTGCTTTAAAATACGATTTTCTTGAAATACAGCCAATTACAAACAATATGTTTCTTGTAAGAGATGGAAAAGTTCCTTCAAAACAAACTCTTATTGATATTAACCAAAAAATTGTAGATCTTGGTGAAGAATTGGGTAAACCTGTTGTTGCAACTTGTGATTCACATTTTATTGAACCTCAAGATGGTGAGTATAGAAAAATTTTACTTGCAAATAAAGGTTTTAAAGATTTTATGTTTCAACCTGAGCTTTATTTTAGGACAACTAATGAAATGATAGAAGAATTTGCTTATCTTGGAAAAGAAAAAGCTGAAGAAGTATGTATTGATAATCCTAATAAAATAGTTGATGAAATAGAAGAATTTAAACCTATTCCAGATGGTTTTTATCCACCTTCAATTGATAATGCTGAAGAAATGCTTGTTGAGATGGTTTATTTTAATGCAAAAGAAAGATATGGTGAAAAACTCCCAGAAGTTATTGAAGCTAGATTAAAACTTGAACTTGATTCAATTATTAAATATCAGTTTTCTACTCTTTTTTATCTTGCACATTTAATTGTCAAAAAATCTCTTGATGATGGTTATATTGTTGGTTCAAGAGGTTCGGTAGGCTCTTCTGTTGTAGCAAGATTTTCAAATGTTACAGAGGTAAATCCTCTTCCAGCACATTATATTTGTAAAAAATGTAAATTTTCTGAGTTTTTTGAAGATATAGATATAGTAGGCGTGGATTTAGAAGATAAAAACTGTCCTCAATGTGGTGAAAAACTTATAAAAGATGGTTTTAATATACCTTTTCAGGTTTTCATGGGATTTTTTGGAGATAAAGTTCCAGATATTGATCTTAACTTTTCAGGTGAATATCAATCTAAAATACATAAATATGTTGAAGAATTATTTGGTGAAACACAGTGTTTTAAAGCTGGAACTATATCAGTTCTTAAAGCTGGGCAATGTGGTATGTATCTTAATAAATATATGGAAAGTCTATCGGATGATAATAGCAATACAGGTTATAAAGGTATTAAAAAATCCGAAGAATACAGAATGCTTAAAGGTATTGAAGGTGTTAAAAAAACAACAGGACAGCATCCAGGTGGTGTTATTGTAGTTCCTACAAATAAAGAAATATTTGATTTTTCTCCTATAAATTTTCCAGCTAATAAAAAAAATTCAGGAGTTGTAACAACTCATTTTGATTATCATGTAATGGATGCTCAGTTAGTTAAACTTGATATGCTTGGGCATGATGATCCTACAATAATCAAACATCTTGTAGAAATGACTAATGTTAATATATTTGATATTCCTCTTGATGATAAAGAAACAATGAGTTTGTTTACAGATATAAAATCAACTGCAATACCTGAGTTTGGTACAAGTTTTGTTAAAAGAATGCTTGAAGATACAAATCCTACAAAATTCACCGAGCTTATAAGAATTTCAGGACTTTCTCATGGAACAGATGTTTGGACTAATAATGCTCAAGAACTAATAAGACAGAATACATGTGATCTTTCAAGTGTTATCTCAGTTAGAGATGATATTATGAATTATCTTATAAACAAAGGATTAGAAAAAAAAGCTTCTTTTGATATTATGGAGCATGTAAGAAAAGGGAAAGGTCTTAAACCTGAGATGGAACAAGATATGAAAAAGCATAAAGTTCCTGAATGGTATATTGGTTCATGCAAAAAAATAAAATATATGTTTCCTAAAGCTCATGCTGTTGCTTATGTTGTCATGGCTTATAGAATTGCATGGTTTAAAGTTAATTATCCAAGAGAATTTTACTCAGCTTATTTTGGGGTAAGAGCATTTAATGGAGTGAATTCAACTGATTTAGTAAGAGGAAAAAGTTATATAGAAGATAAAATTGCAACTATGACATCTATGAAAGAGCTTACTCATACAGAAAAAAGCACAGTTTCTTATCTTGAAGTAGCACTTGAAGCTATTGATAAAGGTATAAAATTCATTGATATTGATCTTAATAAATCAGATTATTCAAGATTTAATCGTGAAGGAGAAAATATGTTAAGATGCCCTCTGATTGCTCTTGATGGTCTTGGAGAAAAAGCAGCAATGAAAATTGTGGAAGAAAGATTAAAAAAACCGTTTAGAACTCAGGAAGATCTTGCACAAAGATGTAGTTTAAATAAAAATGTCATGTCTCTTCTTAAAGAAAAAGGATGTATGGATGAAATTCCTGAATGTGATACATTAATGCTTTTTTAAAGATAATATCCGATAATCAGAAGGTTTAAATATTAATGATTGAAATTACAGATTTAAATTATAAAGAAATTTTAAATAATATTAATGTAAAAATTGAAAGTGGAATTATTGGTTTGATAGGAGCTAATGGAGCTGGAAAATCAACTCTTGTAAAATGTATTTCAGGTATAAACAAAAATTATTCAGGTGAAATATTTATAAAAGGTAAAAATCTTAAAAATTTATCTTTTCGAGAACTTGCTACTATATTATGTTATATTCCGCAAAAAACATTTATTAATTATGATATATCAGTTCGTGATTTTCTGTTTTTTTCAAGATATTCATATAATGAAAATATTAAAAATTGTAATAATATAATCAATAATGCTCTTGAAAAAATCAATATGCAAAACTATGTCAATAAAAATCTAAAGATATTATCAGGTGGCGAATTTCAAAAAATAATGCTTGCTTCCGCTATAGTGCAGGGAAGTTCTATATGGCTTCTTGATGAACCAGCATCAGCACTTGATCCTGGAAGTTCAGTTGAATTTTATAAGACTTTAAAAGAAATATGTTCTAATAATAATATTACTATAGTTCTTATAAGCCATGATCTTAATCATATTCTTAATAATTGTGATAATATAATTGCCATGAGTAAAGGGACTATTATTAAAAAATCAGAAGTTGCTACTTTTTTAGATAAAAATATTCTTAAAGAAGTATATAATATTGATTTTTTAATTGAAAAAAGGCAGGATAAATTTATATGTATTCCGTCAATTTAAATAAAAAATTCTTTTTATTATTGTTATTTCTGGGCTTTTCAATATATTTTGGACTTTTTGCAGGAGATAAGCTGGATTTTTCAAATGAAAATGATATTGCTGTATTTTTTAATTTTAGATTATCAAGAGTTTTACTAGGATTTTTTGCAGGAACAATACTTGCACTTGGTGGATTATCATTTCAAACAATATTTCAAAATGAATTAGCTTCTCCTTATACATTAGGAATAGCATCAGGAGCTTCTTTAGGAGCTGCATTTTTTATAAAATTTCAACCAGCATTTAGAATTCCATATTTTTCATGGGAATTTGTAGGGGCATTTTCAGGAGCATTATTATCTTTGATATTTATTAAAAGTGTCTTTGCAATTAAAAGATCAGATTCAAGGTTTACAATATTGCTCGCAGGGATAGCATTTAATTTTATTTGTACAAGTATGATTATGGTACTTCAGTATATAGGAGATATAACACATTCATTTAAACTTGCAAGATGGACAATGGGTTCTTTAGATCTTCTTGATATGGAACCAGTGCTTAAAATGTTTCCATTTTTTATTATTGTTATATATGTTGTTTTTTCATATTCAAGAGAGTTAGATATAATGTTATATGGAAATGAATTAGCACATACCAAAGGTGTTGATGTTGCAAAAATAGAAAACAGATTTTTTATACTTATATCAATTGCTGTTGGAGCTGTTGTGTCAATATGTGGACCAATAGGTTTTATAGGTCTTATGGTCCCTCATATATTAAGATTAGTATTTGGTTATAAACATAATATATTAGGAATTGCATCAATAATTGGAGGAGGAGCTTTTTTAGTTTTTTGTGATGCTTTATCAAGAAGTCTTTTTTCAACAAATCAGATACCGGTTGGTATTGTAACTTCTCTTTTAGGTGCTACATTCTTTTTATATATGCTATTAAAAAAATAAATTTAAAATATTTTGATAAAACGCTACTAAAATGGTAGGATATAAATATAACATGTTGATAATATATTGAAAATTTAATTTATTGAACAAAATCTAAAATGGTATTATTATAAGAATACCAGAAAAAATTTAGGAGGTTTTATGAATAACGGAGATTATAACGAAAAAGTAATGGATCACTTTATGAATCCAAGACATGTTGGAGAAATTGATAAACCTTCTGGAACTGGAGAAGTTGGAAATGCAGCATGTGGCGATATGATGAAGATATTTCTAGATATTGATGAAAACGGTATTATAAAAGATGCAAAATTTAAAACTTTCGGATGTGGAGCAGCTATAGCTACTTCTTCAATTGCAACTGATCTTATAATAGGAAAACATATAGATGAAGCAAGAGAAATTACAAATAAAGCAATAGTAGATGCATTAGGAGGACTGCCTAAGCAAAAATTACATTGCTCAGTACTTGCGGCTGATGCAATCAATGCAGCATTAGATGATTATCTTGGAATAGAAAGAAAAGAAGAAAATGAAATAATTTGTCATTGTATGGGAATTGATAGAAAGACTATAGAACATGCTGTATCTCATGGAGCTTTTACTTTAGAAGATGTTAAAGAAAAAACTGGGGCAGCAACAGGTGCATGTGGCGGAGAAAGATGTATTGCAAACATACAGAAAATACTGGATAAATATTCAGAAAAATAAAAGGAGTGTTTTCTATGAAAGTGTATTTTGATAATAATGCTACAACTCCATTGATACCTGAAGTAAAAGAACAGGTTATCAATTCTCTTGAATATTATGGTAATGCTTCTTCAAAACATGATTATGGAAAAACAGTTAGAAATCAGATTGAAGGGACAAGAAGTCTTATTGCAAATTATATAAAGGCAGAACCAGGACAAATTTATTTTACAAGTGGAGCTTCAGAAGCTAATAATCTTATAATAAAAAGCACAACTACATGCGGAGCTATGTGTACTTCATGCAATACAGGTAATCAACCTCATATAATAACTACAGCCATAGAACACCCTTCTGTTCTTAATACATGTAAGTGTGTTGAAGGAAATGGAGCAAAAGTAACTTATTTAAAAGTTGATGAAAAAGGCATGATAGATTTAGAAGAATTAAAAAAAAGTATAAGACCGGAAACAAGACTTATATCAATTTTATTTGCAAATAACGAGATTGGTACAATACAAAAAATAAAAGAAATAGGTCAAATTGCAAAAGATAAAAACATTCCATTTCACACAGATTCAGTTCAGGTTTTTGGCAAAGAATTCATAGATGTTGATGAACTTAATATAGATTTTTTAACTTTTTCAGGTCATAAGTTTAATGCTTTGAAAGGTACTGGTGGTCTTTATATGAGAAAAAAAGGAACTGTATGTCCTCTTATTCATGGCGGTCATCAAGAAGGTATGCTTAGAGCTGGAACTGAAAACAGTGTTGGAATAATATCTATGGGTGCTGCTTTAAATCATCACATACAAAACATTGGAAGATGGAAAGAAATAAAAAAAATGAGAGATTCACTTGAAGAATATATTTTAAAAAACATTCCACATACTTATGTTAATGGAAATATTGATAGTAGATTAGATAATACATCGAATATTTCATTTGATTTTGTAGAAGGTGAAGCTATATTATTAAGACTTAATTATTATGGTATATATGTTTCTACTGGTTCAGCATGTAATTCTGATTCACTCGACCCATCTCATGTTCTTATTGCTCTAGGTAAAAGAATAGAACTTGCACATTCGAGTGTTAGATTTTCATTAGGTATTCAAAACACTTGGGAAGAAATCGAATATGCAAAGCCAAAAATTAAAGAAGTTATAGAAAAACTTAGGATGTTATCTCCATTATATAAGAATTAAAAATTTTGTGCTCCCATAGCTCAGAAGGATAGAGCGTCGGATTCCTAATCCGAAGGTCACTGGTTCGACTCCAGTTGGGAGTACCAGTTTTTTGAAGCAAATCGAGAAGTATAAAAATCTGTGAAGTTGTAAGTAGTGAAATAGTGAGAGGGGAAAAGCTTTAAATCTATTTCGCTAATATTAACAAAGTCATACTAACCTCTAATTGTTCAATGTATTTTAAACCTAACAAACCCAATAAACCATCTTCTGTCTCAATTGACTTTTCTATGAATTTAAGTTAGTTTTTAAACAGTTTATATAATTTTTTAGAGGACAAAATGTTTATAAAAAAATTCCTTTTATTTTTCTTTTTTTCAGCTGTAATTGTCAATTCAACTACTATTAATTTTAATTATTTTAGATTTGATAATGATTACAAAGATTGGAATGTATGGTTATGGGAAGAAGGAAATCCTGGAAATTCTTTTGAATTCAATAAAAATACATCTTATGGAAATCTAGCTAGTATTAATATTTCAGATCAAACTAAAAGAGTTGGATTTATAATAAGAAAAGGTGAATGGGAAAAAAAAGATATTGATTCAGACAGATATATCGATATAAATAATAAAGTAGAAAATTTATATTTAGTTTCAGGAGATAATACTATTTATTTCAAGGAGGAAATGGTGGATAAAAGCAATAGGATAAATGGTGCACTTATAATAGATGATGATTTAATAAAAATATCTACAACAATACCTGTTGATATAAAAAAAATTAAAGATGAAATTTTTATAAATGATAATGATATAACAATACCTGTAAAAGATGTATTTACAAGTAATGATCCTAATGATAGATATTTTAAATTTGAAAATAATAAAGTGATAATAGAATTTAATCCAGCAGATTTTGGAATTACAGACAGCAAAAAACTTGAAGTATTTCTTGTATCTTCAATAAATTCATGGAAAAAAGAAGATAAAGAGCTTAAATTTATAAGAAAAAACAAAGTTTTTGTATTAGAAAGAGAAATGGGAATATCTAAAAAACAAATAGCCACTAATACTGAATTCAAATTTTTTGTTTCAGACGGAGTTGATGAAAGATGGTTTCCAGATAATAACATAGTTTTAAAAAAGCAAAATGAATTATCAAACATATTTTTTATAAAAACTTTAAAAAAATTAAAGCCTGAAATAAAATATAGTGTTAATATAACTGGATTAGTTCAAAAGACTGCAATACCTTATTCAATGCTTGATAATTATAAATTCGATGATTGGCTTGGTTATAGAGTCGATAAAGAAAAAACTATTTTTAGATTATGGTCTCCGGTTTCAAAAAAAGCATTTGTAAGATTGTTTGAAGATAAATCAAATTTCAAAGATATTGAAATGATAAAAAAAGATAATATATTTGAACTTATTATAAAAAAAGATCTTAAAGGCAAATTTTATCAGTATAAAATGTTGCAGTATGAAAAAGAAGTTATAACAGCTGATCCATGGTGTTATTTTTCAGGTATAAATGGTGAAAAAAGTTTTGTGGGAGATTTAAAAAGTACTGATACAGATGAATTTTTAAATAATAAAAGACCTTCTTATAACAAAAATATTCAAAATATAATATTATATGAAGCTCATATAAGAGATCTTACAGTATCAAAAAACTCAGGTGTTACAAAAAAAGGAATGTTTTTAGGTTTTGGACAAAAAGATACATTTTTACCTGATAATAAAAATATAAAGACCGCTTTATCGCATATAAAAGAGTTGGGAATTACACATATACATATTTTACCTGTTATGGATTTTGCAAGTGTTGATGAAACAAAAGGTGGATATAACTGGGGTTATGATCCTTCATCATATTTTGCTTTAGAAGGTTCATATTCAGAATTTCCAGAAGACCCCAATTCCAGAGTAAGTGAATTTAAACAAATGATAAGTTCCATACATGAAAAAGGTATTGGTGTTATTCTTGATGTAGTTTATAATCATACTTTTTCAGGATTAGATTCTAGTCTTTCAAAAACAGTTCCGTATTATTATTATAGAATCTCAGACAAAATGGAATTTGGTAATGGTTCAGGTTGTGGAAATGAAACAGCTTCCGAACATTTTATGTTTAAAAAGCATATCATAGATTCTATGATTTTCTTTGTTCAAGAATATAAAATTGATGGTTTTAGATTTGATCTTATGGCTCTTCATGATGTACATACTATGTATGAAATTGAAGAAAAACTTAATAAAGTATTTCCTGAAGTAATTATTTATGGTGAACCTTGGAATGGTGGACCATCATTGCTTTCAGAAAATCTTAAATTTTATAAAGGAAAACAAAGAGGAAGAAAGATATCTGTTTTTAACGATAGTTTTAGAAATGCAATTAAAGGCGATACAGATGGTATGGGAAAAGGTTATATTACAGGAGATTATAGTAAAAAAAATGATGTTATAAATGGACTTTTTGGAGCAATAAACGAATTTGCTCAGTATCCATCTGAAACAATAAACTATGTAACTTGCCATGATAACCTGACATTAACTGATAAAATTAAAAAAATATATCCTAATGCAACTTTAGAAGAAATATCTAAAAGAGCAACACTTGCAAATACTTTTGTAATGTTTGCTCAGGGAATTCCATTTATTCATTCTGGAGTTGAAATTTTAAGATCAAAAGATTTAAACCATAATTCTTATAATGCAGGTGATAAAGTTAATGCTATAAAATGGGAAGATAAAGAAAAATATTTTAAAGTATTTACTTATTATCAAGAAATAATAAAACTTAGAAAAGAGCTAAATTGTTTTAAATATAAAGACAAAAAAGAAATTTTAACAAATATGAAAATATTGGATACACCTACCCATATTATTGGTATTGAATATATAGATTGCGATATACTACTGTTTTTCAATGTATCTGAAACAGGAACTACTATTAATCATAAAGGCAATTACAAGGTTTTATTAAATGGACTTTATAGTAATTCAAGTAAAAATATGAAAAATTACATAACTTTACCAGGTTTATCAGCTTTAATGCTTAAAAGAGAAGGATTTTAATGTATAATGTTTTAATATTTTTACTAAGATATACATTGTTTAAAATTGTAATGTTATATCTTTTTTTTGCTGATAAAAAAAGATATATGCACCTTAAAGAAAGAATGAAATTTAATTATTTTGATAATAATACAGAAAATAATTCAAAAAAAAATATTCTTGTACATGCAGTATCAGTTGGGGAAGTTGTTGCTTCAACACCTTTAATAGAATATCTTTTATCTGAATATAGCAATAATTACAATATAGTTATTTCAACTGTAACAACAACTGGAAAAGAAATGGTAGAAAAAACTTTTGGTGAAAAAGTTAATCATGTTTTTTTTCCGTTAGATTTTAAAGATACCTGTAAAGAATTCATAAGAATAATAAAACCTCATATTGTTCTTATTGCTGAAACAGAAATATGGCCTAATTTTATGAATGAGCTCAAAAAAAGGTGTATCCCTGCAATACTTTTTAATGGAAGAATTTCACCATCATCTTATAAAAATTATTATTATTTTAGAAGATTTTTTAGAGTCTTTATTAATTATTTTGATGTAATAGCTGTACAATCTCAAAATGATTCTGAAAGGATTATAGAAATCGGAGCTAAAAAAGAAAAGGTTTTTGTTATGGGAAATCTTAAATTTGATTCAATGCTCAAAGAAATCGATAAAAACAAATTTGCAAAAATTTCATACGAATTTGCAATACCTGAAAACAGAAAAGTTATAATCGCAGGTTCTGTTCACGATGGAGAATATGAGTTTATTATTAATTCTTTTGTAAAAATAAAAGAAAAATTAAATGATATTTGCTTGATAATTGCACCTAGACATATTAAAGAATGTGAAAAAATTTATAAAATTCTTGATAGATATAGATTGAGTTTTACTTTAAAAACCCAAATTGAAAAAGATAAAAAAAATTTATATGATACTATTATACTCGATACTATAGGCGAATTACAATACGCTTATGGAATTTCAGATATAGCTTTTATAGGCGGAAGCATTATAGATAGAGGTGGTCATAATACTCTTGAAGCAACAAGATTTGGCATACCTGTATTTTTTGGAAAATCTATGTATAATTTTGAATATATTGCGGAGCAGACTTTAAAATATGAATGTGGTTTTGAAGTAAATAACTCTGATAAATTATCTGAAAAAATAATCGAACTTTATAATGATGCGGAACTTTATCAAGAAATCGATCATAAAGCGAGAACTATGATTAATAATAATATGGGATCTATAAAGAAAATATCTGGAATAATTAACAAATATCTATGAGAGCGTTATATTCTATATTCATTTTTATTACTTTTTTATGTATAACATCAATAAGTGAAATTAATTCGGAAGAAATAACTCAAAATATATATAAGACAATAATAAATTCGATAATTGAAAGTAATAAACTTTCAGATGTAATTTATGAATATAAAAAGCTTCCCATAAAACCTGAATTCAAACAAGTGAAAATTGAAAATAATAATTATAGAATAACAATAGAAGGTTTTGAAAATCCTATATTAATTAATTCAACAGGCAAAGAATTACTTGAGTGGGAATATTCTATTTTAAATCCCGAAAAATTAAATTCCAAAAATAATATACCAGATTTTTTATTTAGAGAAAAAACAATTTTTGCAAAACAATTACAACCTGTAGTATTAAAAGCTTATGCTGATGGAAATACACTTTTTGCAATAGGTTATAATTTTGATAATTTAAAAAAACAATATACAGAAGATTTATTTATTATTGATTCTTTAGAAATATTAATTGATACAGTAAAAGAACAGCAAACTTCAAAAACTCAAATAGATTATCTTAATAGAAAAAATAAAAGTGATAATTTTATTTTTCCTGATGACACTTATGAAGTTTCTTATAAATGTTATTTTTACTCAGTAGCTCATATTCTTGATTATTATGAAAGAAAAATGAAAAAACCTATAAAAAGAAATTATAGAGAATTTCTCAATGGTAAAAAAAATAAAGGAATTGATCCTAGAATTATAGAGTTATTATATAGATATAGAAATTCAAAAGAAAACAAATTTCCTTTAACTCCAACAATGTTTGCAAAAGATCCAGTTACTGGAGAAAGCATTTCAATGTCACTCAAAGATGTAATGCTTGTATTTGATGATTTTAATAAAGTGCCTAATACAATAAAAGATCAATATACAGATAAAATATTTCGAAAAAAAGATTACTTGAATTTCTATGAATTTAAATTAGTTAAGGATGATTTTTATTGTTTTGAAGATGTTGTAAGTTGGTTAAAGCAAAAAAAACCTCTTATAGGAGGAATCGCTCTCGAGAAGTTTGGAAAGGATTTTCGAGTATCATCTCATTCAGTTATGATTATAGGTTTTTTCACATACTTGGATTTCAAATTTTTAATATATAAAGATAGCTATGGTAAAAATATAAGTCCGATAAAATTTTTACCTTTTTATAAATTCAGAGAAATATATGGTTATAAATTTGAATAAAAAAATAAAATTAACTTTTTTATATACAAATGATATACATGGAAATATACACTCTTTAAATGCTGTAGAAAGTATTATGGAAAATGCTAAAAAAGAAAATACAGTTGTTATAGATGCAGGAGATACTTTTTCTCATGATTATAAAGGAAAACTTATAGAGAATTGTATCGCAGACATTGTAGACATATGGGTTCCAGGAAATCATGATTTTATATCATTCCCAAAAAATGTTTTTAATATAATAAATAAAGAAAGACCATTAGTTTTAAGTTCTAATATAAAAGATAAAGAAAATAAAATAAAAGATTATATTATTATTGATATCAAAGGATATAAATTTTTATTTTTTGGATTATCGTCTGAAATTATATCAGAAAAATTTATTTGTAAGGATATGGGGATTGTTTATGCGGATATAATTGGAAAATATAATCATCAAGTAGATTTTGTAATACTGATTTCACATTTAGGAATTAATGAAGATATTAGAATTGCGAGAAATACAGATGAAATTGACATTATATTTGGAGGACATACCCATACTGAAATAAAAAGTACATTTGTAGTTAATCAAACTATTATAGCCCAAGCAGGAGGATTTGGAAAATTTGCCGGGAAGATGGAATTAATTATAAAAAAAGGTAAAATCACAAATTTTTCTAACAAGTTAATTTTGTCAAAAGAGTATGAAATAAACGCAAATATGTACAAGAGATTTGAAGAAATTCGACAAGGTAAGGAAAAACATTTTCATTTAATTGATAATTTATTTTATGAAAAATACAAAGACAATATTATTATAGAAGGTTTTTTAAACGAGTTGTTAAATAATTATGAAGCTGATGCTGTATTGATAAATTCATCGCTTTTTAAAACTTTTTTTTATAAAGGAAATATCACATCAGAAGATCTCCTTGGTTTTTTTAATTACAGAACAAAATTTTTCATAATGTTTTTAACTTGTGAAGAAGTTGAGAAAGTGATTAAAAAATCCTTAAAAGAAGATTATTTAAAATTGCATTTTTTAGAAAAAGAAAATTTAAAATGTAACGAAAAATTAAAAATTATAGTAAATGATTTTCTAGCAGAAGGTGGACATTATGGAGGGACTTTATATCCCGAACTAAGAGAAAAAAATAAAATTGAAGTTAAAACCGATAATTTAAATCTCGTAAAATCTGTATTTAAAAAATTATTTTTATCAAAAAAAATAAAGCAAAAAGAAATTTTGAGAAAAAAACAGGCAATTTCATGAAAATGAGATTAGTATCTTTATTCAATTCACCAGCAAGTTGGGCAAAAATAGCAAGAGAAATAAGTGTGGAACTGGAAAAGTTATTTGATTTTAATTACTGTGAACAAAAAGGTTTTTTATATAAAAAAGATTTATTTAAAAAGTATGAAAACGAACATTGTGAAAAAAATGATTTTGAACTTTTAATAGATCACCCAGATAATTTATTAAAAAAGAGACAAGCAGATATTTCAATATGTCATTTTATATATGAGTACAAAGAATTATCACAAGAGTGGATAAATGGGCTCCAAAATATGGACGGAATATGGGTTCCAAACGAGTATAACAAAAACATACTTATTGAAAATAATATAACAGTCCCGATATTAGTCTCACCTTACGGAAGTAATATAAAAAAACAAAAAATAGATTATGCAAAAAAGTATATACAGAATGTATTTTTGTTTAGAGTTATAATGATGCCACAAAAACGAAAAGGAATAAGGGAATTAGTTGAAGCTTTTAAAAAAGAATTTACTAAAACAGAAAACGCTAAGTTGCAAATCAAAATACCATATAATATTCAAAAAAGTGAATGGGATATCAATATACAAAACATGATAAAAAGTGCAAATAACAATATAGAATTTATAGATAAAATATACAGCGAAAAAGAAATTGAAAACTTTATAAAAAATGCACATGTTTATATACAACCAAGTTATAGCGAAGGATTTGGATTATCAATATTAGATTCTTTAAAATCAAATGTTCCAGTAATTGTAGGAGAAACAGGAGGGCATAAAGAATTTTTTAAAGGTAAAGGCGGACTTTTCATAAACTCAAAAATAAAAAAGATGAATGGAATATTATATTCAGATAAAAAAAAGACAATTGAAATAAAAACCCCAGAAATAAAAGACCTAATGAAAAAAATGAGAAAAATGTACGAAGATAGAGAGTATTGCGTAAAATTAGCAAAAGAAACAGAAGAATTAGATTTAAGCCAATATTCATGGAAAAAAACAGCAAATAAAATAAAAGATTTTCTAATAGATTTAAAAGGAAGGAGGGGTCAAACCTGTGCATAACGCAATAATCTCTTTAAAGAATCTCTTAGACTCAAATTTTTGTTTATCTTCTCTGCCAATCTTTTTGCAATACCAGAAACTGAATTCTCTCTTATGTCAAATAACCAAGCGATATTTTTCTTTTTTTATTCTTGTTTGTTTTCTTAGTAAATAATTTGTTGTTTTTTTATAAAAAAATTTTTTTTATGTTAAATTCAGCAATATTTTTTGAATATATATCTTTTTATCTCTCCGCAAGACATTGCATAATAACTGGCATTTTTAAATTGAATTCTTAACTGCAATGCAGTGAATTGATTTTATCGGCATAAGTTTTTTTGCAAGATTATTCCAAACAAGTTATGAGTTATGCACAGGTTTGACCCCTTTTTCTTTGAATAGTGATAAAAATTCCCTATACTCTAAATTTTGTATCTTTTTTTTCATTAAGTCGTTGTATTTTGAATTTAGATTGTTTTTTTTGTAAAAAGCTGATAGATTCTTGTTTCTAAAGGAAAATATATCTTTCAAAAAAGTATAAAATGGTTGCAAAAATGTTTTTTCATATAAAGGTGTTATTTTTATTAAGGTTGAGTTTACTTTTGGTGGTGGAAAAAAATCGTTTTTGGATACTTGTTTTAATGATTCAATTTCAAAGCAATTTTTCATAAAAACTGTTTGTGAATTTACAGGATTTCCAGTTATTATTTTTTGTGCGAATTCTTTTTGCACCATTAAAATTGCACATTCGGGGTTATATTCTGTGAATATTTTTTTAATTATGTCTGAAGTTATATTATATGGTATATTTGCAACTACTGCAAAATCTTCTAAAACCATATCTGTTTTAAGAAAATCTTTATTTATTATTGTTAAATTTTTGTAATCTTTTTGTAATATATTGACAATTTCATAAACTCCTTTATCAAGTTCAAATGATATTATATTTTTTCCAGTTAATGCGAGTGGTTCGGTTAATATTCCTGGTCCGGTTCCTATTTCAACTATATTTGATGATAATAGTAATTTTGTTTGTGATGCTATGAAATCAAGTATTTCTTTGTTTTTTAGATAATTCTGACCTCGTTTAGAAGTAAGTATTATTTTACTATGAACAAATTTATTATATATATCTTGTCTTATTGTTTTCATTTAAATTACTATACAATAATAATAATAATTTTTAAAGTGATTACGACTTTTGGAAACTTTTTGATGTAGAAAAATTATGATTTTTTTATTTATTGATAGATTCCCGTGTTCAATGGAATGAAAAACTCAAAACAAGAGCGAGATCTAGGTTCAGAATCGTATCGAGATAACAAATTAGTGAAATAATTAAAAATTAAGAATTAATAGTCTAAAGCTGGATTCCTCAACTGGTCAGGAATTGTATAATAGAAATAGAGGAAAAATAGAATAAATACTTAAGGAGATATGTTAAAATAAAAATGGAATATGAGGAAGATGAAAAAGTCTGATCAGGAATTGATCTTAAAGATCA
>Ga0265293_10001775_pt1 | contig 45738 bp, 39 predicted proteins | sample Munlanlewell138R_FD_192505 | JGI IMG/M metagenome (GOLD analysis project Ga0265293, IMG submission 192505) | Leachate microbial communities from a municipal landfill in Southern Ontario, Canada - Leachate well 138R | ecosystem: Engineered > Solid waste > Landfill > Unclassified | place: Canada... | reverse complement strand
AAATAATTAAGGATTATTAATCATGCAAGTTATTTTGCTAGAAAAAATCGGCAATTTGGGTAACCTGGGTGAGGTTGTTCGTGTTCGTGATGGTTACGCACGCAATTTCCTGATTCCTCAGAAAAAAGCCCGCCGCGCTACAGAAGCTGCCTTGAAAGAGTTTGAAGCACGTCGTGCAGAAATTGAAAAAGTACAGGCCGAAAAATTGGCTGCTGCACAGGCTGTTGGTGAAAAACTGAACGGTTTCGTACTTACCATCAGCCAGAAAGCGGGTGTGGATGGCCGTCTGTTTGGTTCTGTGACCAATATGGACATTGCTGCTGCCCTGGTTGCTGCCGGCTTTGAATCTGTTGAGAAACAGCAGGTGCGTTTGCCAGATGGCGCCCTGAAAGCAGTTGGAGAGTATCCTGTACAGGTTCATCTGCATGCAGACGTTAATGCCGACATCACCGTTGCAGTTCAAGGCGATATGGCTTAACAGGCAGGTTTTTAAAACTGTCAAACTTGTAAAAGCCGGCAATAGCCGGCTTTTTTACGTATATACTTACAGCTTGCATCGGATAAAACTATCCTGGTTTTATGCAATTTCATTCTTTACGCGTAAGCTTTGCGCGCTTCATTAAACACCTCCCATATTTTAATCAGCATGAATGTAGTCGACCCACAAATTGAATCACTTCGCCTGCCCCCTCACTCCATAGAGGCCGAGCAGTCGGTCTTGGGTGGTCTGTTATTGGATAACTCGGCACTTGAGCATATTTCGGATATCCTGAGTGAAGATGATTTCTATCGTCATGATCATCGTGTCATTTGGCGTCATGTCTGTAAAATCATAAATCTGGACAGGCCGGCAGACGTCGTAACTATTTACGAATCCCTTGAAACGGAAGGCAAGGCAGAGGAAATTGGTGGTCTTGCTTATCTTAATGCCCTGGCGCAAAATACGCCTTCTGCCGCCAATATTCGACGTTATGCGGAAATTGTCCGTGAACGGGCCATGTTGCGTAAACTGGTTAGCATTGCCGATGAAATAGCCTCCGAGGCCTTGAATCCCAAAGGCAAGGAAGCACGTCAGTTGCTTGATGAGGCGGAAGCCCGGATTTTCAAGATTGCCCAGGAAGGCACCCGCAGCGAGAATGATTTCCATGAAATGAGCAAATTGCTGATTGATGTGGTGGACCGGATTGATGAACTGGCACACCGGGACAATGTGTCGGATGTGACCGGTGTGCCAACCGGTTTTGTGGATCTTGATCGAAAAACATCGGGCATGCACCCCGGAGATCTTATCATTGTTGCGGGTCGTCCATCCATGGGTAAAACCTCGTTTTCCATGAATATTGGTGAGCACGTGGCCATCGATCAGGGGTTGCCTGTTGCAGTTTTTTCTATGGAAATGGGTGCGGTTCAGCTGGCCGCCCGTATGCTGGGTTCAGTGGGGCGCCTTGACCAGCAACGGATGCGTACCGGACGTTTGCTGGACGACGACTGGCCCAAAATTACCCATGCCATGCAGCTTATGCAAAATGCGCAGATTTTCATTGATGAAACACCTGGTCTGAATCCCATTGATCTTCGCGCTCGAGCCCGACGGCTTACCCGTAAATGCGGTCAGCTGGGTGTTATTATCATCGACTACCTTCAGTTGATGTCGGGTAGCGGCAGTGGTGGTAAAAATGAAAACAGGACGGCTGAAATTTCTGAAATCAGCCGTTCCTTAAAGGGTTTGGCACGTGAGTTGAATTGCCCGGTTATTGCTTTGTCCCAGCTTAACCGCAGTCTTGAACAGAGAACCAATAAACGGCCCATCATGAGTGATCTGCGTGAATCAGGGGCGATTGAACAGGATGCCGACTTGATTCTGTTTATTTACCGTGACGAGGTTTATCATCCGGAAACCCAGGACAAGGGAACGGCTGAAATTATTATTGGCAAACAACGTAATGGACCCATCGGTACCGTGAAAATGACCTTTGCGGGTGAAAGCACCAAGTTTCTTAATTATATGGGTTCTGGCGACAGCTTTATTTCAGATTAACCTTGCTGCAATGCTGGCTTATGCATGAATTGGCGTTAACAAAAAAACCTGCGATCGAAAGATGGCAGGTTGCAGGCATCAATAATAAGAATTCCGGGGCTAGTCATTCAGCCATAAGACATGAACAAGATCGCCCGCGGAAAGTCATGCGCCGGTATTTTCTATAAAGCATCGCTGGCGTAGTCCGCCAGGCGTGAGCGTTCGCCTTTTTGCAGGGTGATATGCCCCGAGTGCGACCATCCCTTGAAGCGGTCAACCACATAGGTCAGTCCCGAGCTGCCCTCGGTTAAGTAAGGGGTGTCAATTTGAGCGATATTACCCAGGCAAACAATTTTGGTGCCGGGACCCGCCCGGGTGATGAGTGTTTTCATTTGTTTGGGTGTCAGGTTTTGCGCTTCATCAATAATAAGAAATTTGTTCAGGAAGGTGCGTCCGCGCATGAAGTTAAGCGATTTGACCTTAATGTGTGACTTGATGACCTCTTTGCTTGCGCTGCGGTCCCAGTCTCCGGCTTCTGAGTGAATGCCAGAGTTCAGGAATTCCAGATTGTCTTCCAGCGCGCCCATCCAGGGTTGCATTTTTTCTTCTTCGGTGCCGGGCAAAAAGCCAATGTCCTCACCCACAGGAACGGTTACCCGGGTCATGATAATTTCGCTATATCGCTTGGTTTCCAGTACCTGGGTAAGGCCTGACGCCAGCGCAAGAAGCGTTTTGCCAGTGCCTGCCTGGCCTAAAAGAGAAACAAAGTCACAGTCGGGATTCATGAGCAGGTTGAGGGCAAAGTTCTGTTCACGGTTGCGTGCCGTGACTCCCCAGACATTATTCTTTTTGTGTGTGTAGTCGCGTAAGGTGGCCAATACGGCGGTTTTGCCACTGACCTCTTTGACTTGTGCATATAAAGGGGTATCGCCTTCAAGATAAACAAATTCATTGATAATGAATTCGGGGCACAGGGGCCCTTTGATCTTGTAATAGGTAATGCCGCCTTGCATCCAGGACTCCACATCTTTACCGTGTCGGGACCAGAAATTGGCCGGCAATTGCATAATGCCATCATAAAGCAGGTCAGAATCCTCAAGCGAGTGGTCGTTCAGGTAATCTTCTGCTTCCATGCCAAGGGCACGGGCCTTCAGTCGCATGTTGATGTCTTTGGACACCAGAATGACCTGTCGTTTGGGATGTTGTTTTTGCAGGGTTTGCACAACACTCAGAATCATGTTGTCGGCTTTGCCGGTGGGCAGGCTGATGCCCAGATCGCTTTCCATGTTTGAAGTCTGAAACAGTAACAGGCCGGTTGCGTCTTTATTGCCCAGCGCGTTAAGCGACATACCATGCAGGATATCGGTGGTTTCTGCAGCCAGTGCATCCAGAGAGCGGCTGACTTGCCGTGCATTGCGGGCCACTTCAGTCATGCCTTTTTTATGATGATCAAGCTCTTCAAGTGTCATCATGGGCAGGAAAATATCGTGTTCCTGAAAGCGGAACAGCGAAGAAGGGTCGTGCAGTAATACGTTGGTATCCAGTACAAACAGTTTTTTTGTTTCTGTGGAGGTAGTGGTTGCTGCTTTGCTGGCCGTTTTTTTGGGTGTTGGGCTTGTTTTTACTGCAGTGGTTTTGGCAGCGGCTGGCGAAGGTTGTTTGGTAGTTACGTTTTTTGCAGCGGTTTTACTGGCTGCTTTTGTGGCGGTTGGGCGGGGAGTCTTTGCTGGTTGGGCCATGTCTGCCGCGACCGCAGTTGCTGCAGCCGGCACGTCAGCCGCGTTTGCTTTGGGGCGTGAACGTGCTGCCGTGGCGGCTGTTCTGGTTTTTGGTGTGGCGATGGTGCCAATATCAATGGTATCGGCAGGTTTCGTAGGCAACTTGGGTAGTGGCATTCGTTATACTCTTGTTCCGGGTTTACCTGCATGCGCTGGCATGCAGTCAATGGGTTGGACTGTGTTAGGCAATTTCCTTGATGGCTTCAAGTACCTTGTCTACATGGCCGGGAACTTTCAGGCCACGCCATTCCTGTACCAGGACTCCCTGGCTGTTGATCAGGAAGGTGCTGCGTTCAATTCCCCTGACTTGTTTGCCATACATGTTCTTCAGTTTCATGACGCCAAACTGGTTGCATAATTGCTCTTCAGGATCGGCAATCAGGGGGAAGGGCAATTCATGTTTGTTGCTGAAATTGGTGTGTGTTTTCAGGGAGTCGCGTGAAACACCGATAATTTCCGTATTCAGAGTCTGGAACTGCTCATATCGGTCGCGAAAGTCCTGTGCCTCTACGGTGCACCCGGGCGTGTTGTCTTTGGGATAAAAGTACAAGACAATATTCTTACCCCTGAGGGTATCCAGGTCTATGGGCCCCAGATGGCTTTCCGCCTTGAAGGCCGGTGCTTTTTCTCCTACTACGGGTAAATCACTCATTCAATCATTTCCTTTATCTTCATTTAACATTAGTGCAACGGCAACATTGCGCCCTTCGGACATTAACACATTATAGGTGCGTGCAGCAGCCTGTGAATCCATGCATTCAATGCCTATTCTGGCTTTTAACAAGGGAGCCAGGACTTGAGGGGAAATAAATACCTGTTTGGCGCCAGTTCCAACAAGCAGGATATCAGGGGCATTATCGTAAGATGAGGGGGCGTTATCGTCCAGAAAATCAAGAGCACTGGACGGCTTGGCAGTCACGCCGGCCGCCAGCTCCAGTAATTGTGTGGTGATGTCCGAGACTTTCCTGACGGGCCAGGTAGTTATCGGGCCTTCGGGCTTGAAACAGATAGCGTTTTCGTAGCGGACATCGTTAACATCAATATGGCTGTCACCATATCGGGTAACGGTATTCAACGAAGAGCGTTCGACTTTCTGTAATTGCACTTTTTCTCCTTATGCGTACTAATCATATTCTATCCATATTTCATGTTTGTGATGACTCGAGGGGCATCATGGCAATTGAATGCCTATTATGTGATTATCGATCCATTCCTGCATTAAAATGGAAAAAAGATGTTTTTATACAAATTTTTACGAAACCGCATAAAACTATTTGATCATGCTGTTTATATGCGCTAGATTAATAGGTTTTATTGCGTTTTATTTATTTCTGTTTAAAAGGTGTTGGCCATGAGGCATTTTCCACGTATAGAGCGACTTCCTCCGTATATTTTCAATATTACCGGAGAGCTGAAGATGGCGGCGCGCCGGCGTGGCGAAGATATTATTGATATGTCCATGGGCAACCCGGATAGTCCTACCCCGGAACATATTGTCAAGAAAATGGTAGAAGCGGCCGAGCGGCCCAATACGCATGGTTATTCTGTTTCCAAGGGTATTCCGCGTTTGCGCAAGGCCATCACCGACTGGTACCTGCATCGCTATCAAATTTCCTTTGATCCTGATAAGGAAGCGATTGTCACCATCGGTTCCAAAGAAGGCCTGGCGCATTTAATGCTGGCCACCCTTGACCGTGGCGATACTGTCCTTGTACCTAATCCCAGTTATCCCATCCATATTTATGGTGCGGTCATTGCCGGTGCCAATATTCGTTCCGTGCCCATGACACCCGGCATCGATTTTTTCGAGGAAATCGAAAAAGCGGTACGTGAGTCCATTCCCAAGCCAAAAATGATGATTCTGGGCTTCCCCAGCAATCCAACCGCGCAATGTGTAGAACTGCCATTTTTCGAGCGTGTGGTAAAACTGGCCAAAGAGCACGACATTATTGTTGTGCATGACCTGGCTTATGCTGATATCACATTCGATGGCTATGTGGCACCGTCCATCATGCAAGTGCCCGGTGCCAAAGATGTGGCTGTCGAGTTCTTTACCATGAGCAAAAGCTATAACATGGCTGGCTGGCGCATTGGGTTCATGGTGGGCAATGAAGAAATTGTCAATGCATTGGCCCGCATGAAAAGCTACCATGATTATGGTACTTTCACGCCCATCCAGGTTGGTGCCATCGCTGCCCTTGAGGGTCCGCAGGACTGTGTAAAGGAAGTGGTTGCGCAATACCAGAAGCGTCGTGATGTGTTATGCAAAGGTCTGCACGAAGCGGGCTGGATGGTTGAGGTCCCCAAAGCCTCCATGTATATCTGGGCCGAGATCCCTGAGCCCTATAAACATATGGGCTCACTGGAGTTTTCCAAAAAAGTTCTGGCTGAGGCCAAAGTGGCGGTTTCGCCGGGTGTTGGTTTTGGCGAGTATGGTGATAACTATGTTCGTTTTGCCCTGATCGAAAATGAGCAGCGCATTCGCCAGGCAATACGCGGTATCAAGGAAATGTTCAGGAAGGACGGGTATCTCAAATGAATTTAAAGCCAATTAAGGTGGGCCTGCTGGGCTTTGGCGTTGTGGGCGGTGGCACCTATTCGGTGTTAACCCGTAACGCTGAAGAAATTGCCCGTCGTGCCGGTCGTGACATTGAAGTCGTGCGGGTGGCAACCCGTACACCGTCCAAGGCAAAAGCCGTGTTTGGCGAAGCCTTGCCGGTTGACGATGATCTTATGGGCCTGGTTAGCGATCCCAATATTGATATTGTGGTAGAGCTGATTGGCGGTGAAACCCTGGCGCGCGAACTGGTCATGCAGGCTATTGCCCATGGCAAGCACGTGGTAACGGCCAACAAGGCGTTACTGGCCATGCACGGCAACGAAATTTTTGCCGCAGCCAGCAAGAAGGGGGTTATGGTTGCCTTTGAAGCGGCCGTGGCGGGTGGGGTTCCCATCGTCAAGGCGATTCGTGAGGGCTTAACCGCCAACCGTATCCAGTGGGTGGCAGGTATTATCAATGGCACCACCAATTTCATCCTTAGTGAAATGCGCCAGCGTGGATTGCCCTTTGAGACCGTCCTGTCCGAAGCCCAACGCCTGGGTTACGCCGAAGCCGACCCTACCTTTGATGTGGAAGGGGTCGATGCCGCACACAAGCTCACTTTGCTGGCATCTTTGGCATTTGGCATTCGCATTCAATTTGACAAGGCCTATGTAGAAGGCATTACCGCACTCAAACAGGAAGATATTACCCATGCCGAGCGCCTGGGTTATCGCATCAAGCTGTTGGGCATTGCCAAGCGTCGTCCCAATGGCATCGAGTTGCGGGTGCATCCTACCCTGGTGCCTGCCAGTAAATTGATTGCCAATGTGGAAGGTGCCATGAATGCGGTGCTGGTCAAGGGTGATGCCATTGGTGAAACCCTTTATTATGGTGCCGGTGCAGGTGCCGAGCCAACTGCATCTGCGGTCGTGGCGGATCTGGTTGATGTTACCCGCATGCATACTTCCGATCCCGAAAACCGGGTGCCGCATCTGGCTTTCCAGCCCAATGCATTGGCTGATTTTGATATTCTTCCCATCTCCGAAATCAGGACTTCCTATTATTTGCGCTTTACCGTTGAAGACCGTCCTGGCGTGCTGGCTGATCTAACCCGCATCCTGGCAGACAAGTCCATCTCCATCAATTCCATGGTACAGGAGCAAAAAGGAGAGGGCAGCGCTGCTATTATTATCCTTACGCATGAAGCGCGTGAAGGCAATGTGGTTGACGCCATTCGCATGATTGAAAATCTTGGCTTTGTCCATTCTTCTGTAACTCGTATCCGTCTGGAAAATTTATCATGAGATATGTTTCTACCCGTGGTGGGATGGCAGCCCTTCCTTTTTCTGAAATTCTGCTAGAGGGTCTGGCCCGTGACGGTGGTCTGGCCATGCCCGAAAGTCTGCCCCAGGTAAGCCGTGAAACGCTGGCTTCCTGGCGTAAGCTTTCCTACGCAGATCTGGCTACCCAGGTTCTGAAACTGTTTATTACCGACATCCCTGAAGAGGATTTGTCCAGGCTTACCCATGCGGCTTATAACAGTCAGGTGTTTAGCAGCGAAGCCATTGTGCCGCTTAAGCCCCTTGGCAATGGCCTTACGCTGGTAGGCCTTTCTGAGGGCCCCACGCTGGCCTTCAAGGATATGGCCATGCAGTTTCTGGGTCAAGTGTTTGAATATGTCCTGGCGCGTAAAAATACCACCATTAATATTCTGGGCGCTACTTCCGGCGACACCGGCTCCGCGGCTGAATACGCTTTGCGTGGCAAGAAAGGGGTATCGGTTTTCATGTTGTCCCCTTATGGTCGCATGAGTGATTTCCAGCGCGCGCAAATGTACTCCCTGCAAGATGAAAATATTCATAACCTGTCTGTGCATGGTGTTTTTGATGATTGTCAGGATATCGTCAAGGTGTTGGCGTCAGATCTCGAGTTCAAGGAAAAATACCATCTTGGTGCAGTGAATTCCATTAACTGGGCCCGTATTTCAGCACAGGTGGTTTATTATTTCTGGGCCTGGCTGCGTGCCACCAGCCATGACAACCAGCAGGTTTCCTTTGCGGTGCCTTCCGGTAATTTCGGCAATATCCTTTCGGGACATATTGCGCGTAGCATGGGCTTGCCCGTGCGTCGCCTGGTTCTGGCCACCAACGAAAACAATGTCCTGGAAGAGTTTTTCCGTACCGGCGTGTATAAACCCCGTTCTGCCGAGCAAACCTTTGCCACTTCCAGTCCATCCATGGATATTTCCAAAGCCTCCAATTTTGAACGCTTTGTCTATGATCTCGTTGGGCAGGATGCCGGTAAGGTCAAGGGCTTGTGGGAGTCCCTTGAGCGGAATGGCTCATTTGACTTAAGCGATCTAAAGCCGTTGTTTGAAGAGAAATTCGGTTTTGTGGGAGGCCAGAGTTCTCATGCAGACCGCCTGCACACCATTAAAGCGGTTTATGAGCAGGAAGGAGTGCTTATTGATCCGCATACGGCTGATGCCGTAAAAGTGGCCCGCCAGTACCAGGAAGCGGGCATCCCGATGCTGGTGCTTGAAACCGCGCTGCCGGCCAAGTTTAATGAAACCATTCAGGAAGCGATTGGTCAGCCTGCCCCGGTTCCCGAGCACCTGAAAGGATTGGCCGACTTGCCGCAAAAAGTAACGGTCATGGACTGCAATGTTGAGCAGGTTCGTTCATATATACAGGAACACGTAATATTGTAGGTCATGTTCAGGGGCACTTCGGTGCCCTTGTTCATGATAGGGATTACACGACACGCTTGCCAGTATATGGCGCCTTCATTATGACCATTGATCAATAAGCCAGGCCTCTCATGACCCTGTTTACTCCCGGTAATTTTCTTGCAGTGGCTACCGGTGCTGCCTTTGGCGCTATTTTACGCTGGTTGCTGGGCCTGGCCCTAAACCAGGAATCCTGGCCATGGGGAACCTTGCTGGCCAATTGTCTGGGTGGTTTGTTGATTGGCATGCTGATTGGTTTTTTTTCTCTCAACGAGCACACCCCTTTATGGGTACGACTGTTTCTGGTTACCGGGTTCCTTGGCGGATTAACCACTTTTTCCACTTTCTCGGCAGAAACCCTGCAGTTTTTGCTTAAAGGGCAATTGCTCTGGGCAGGTACCTATATGGGTATCAGCCTGGTCAGCACTTTGTTGTTGACAGCGCTGGGGATGTGGCTGGTTCAGTTGTTCAAGTAAGTATTTATTGTTTATTCCTATCGCAGGCATAGCTTTTATCTCATAAGATATATATAATGTGTATCTTATAAAGTAACGATAAAGCTAAACAGGGTCAAAACATGAGTACGCTTATTTCCATCTCTCCGCCCAGCAAAACCAAACAACCCGAAACCCGGATGACAGCGTTCCTGTCGTTGGGATTTCGGCCTTTATATATTGCCGGTGCAGCCTGGGCACTGATTTCCATTTTACTGTGGATATATACCCCGCAATTTCTGCAGGGCACCTTGAATGGAATGTGGTGGCATGCCCATGAAATGCTGTGGGCCTTTGTGGGTACCATTGCGGTTGCCTTTTTGCTGACAGCGAGCGCAACCTGGACCGGCTCTAATCCGATTAAAGGTGTTCCGCTGGCCATTCTTGCCCTTACCTGGCTAATGGCCCGCGTTGCTTTCCTGATTCCGGGCGACAGCATGTTTTTTACCGGCATGCTGTATGAGTTTTCTTTTTACCTGGTGTCAGCCATTTGCCTGTTCAGGGTGATCCTGAAAGCCAAAAGCAAACGCAATTATGCTTTGCCATGGGCGGTATTGGGCCTCGGCATCATGGACCTGGTGTTCCTGCTTACCTATTATCAGGGCAAGTTAGATGTGCTGATGTCCTTTTTTGAAGTCGGCATTCTGTTTATGGTGCTGATTGCCCTGCTAATTGCCCGTCGTGTCGTGCCATTTTTTGCCACCCGTAAAATTCAGGGCTTGCAGATTCCCATGCATACCCGTTCCGGTTTGTACCAATTAATTGCCTGTGGGATTGCGATTTTCTTTGGGCTTGTTGGCTTGCCCAAAGTAATGGCGCTGTTTATCGGCATTGCCGGTATCATTGCCATTGTTCAGGTTATTCAATGGAAACCTTCCAAAGTCCTGGGTGAACCATTGCTTTGGGTGTTGTATCTGGCTTATTTCTTCCTGGGTCTGGGTTTGGTAATGGGCGCCTTGTATTTTGCCGGTATCCGTCCTTCCATCATGGTTCGTCCTGCCACGTATATTCACGTCATTGGCATGGGCGGGTTTTCTATCATGATTATTGGCATGCTAACCCGTACCGCTCTGGGGCATACCGGGCACCCATTAAAGGCAAGCCGCTTAATGGTCTGCAGTTATGTGTTGGTGCTGGTGGCGACTATCAGCCGTTTTGCGGCTCTGTACCCATCTGCTTATACCCAGCCCCTGCTGCATGTTGCAGGGCTTGCCTGGATACTGGCCTTTGGTTTCTATCTTTGGCAGTTTGTGCCTATTCTTACCCGTCCACGTGCCGACCAGGCTTTTGATAAAGGCGGTTTGATCAAACCCATGGAGAAAAAATGAGGTTAACGGTCAGGACAGATTACGCTTTCAGGATGCTCTTGTATTTGGCCGTGCATCCTGACAGGCTTTGCACCATTAAGGAAATTGCCAAGGCCTACCATATTTCAGAGCCGCATCTCATGAAAATCACTCACCAGCTTAGCCAGTTGGCATGGATTGAAACAATAAGGGGTAAAGGCGGAGGCATGAAACTAGCCAAAAAACCGGAAGAAATCTGTTTGGCTGAAGTGATTAAAACGGTTGAACCGGATTTTCATTTGGTGGAATGCTTTAGCAGTGACAATACCTGCAATATTGGAGCCTATTGTGGTTTGACTGGCATTATGCAAGAAGCGCTGGATGCATTTATTGCCTGTTTTGCCCAATATTCCCTGGCTGATATCCTCAAGTCAGGGGCCCCGCCTTCTGATGAATCCCTTGAGAAAATCGTTAATTTCATGAAGTAAGGTGTTGTGCCAAAAGCTGGGCTGCAAGTTGTCCGCTTTTGACGGCGCCTTCCAGCACGCCGGGAAAACCTGTGTCAGTCCAGTCACCGGCCAGGTATAAACCAGGCCAGGAAGTAGAGTTGGGCAAGCGATGCAGGCCCGGTTCGGCGCTAAAGGTAGCTCTTTTTTCGGTAATGATGTCCCAGGCTGTTACGGCAGGCAAGGGCAGATTTTCAGGGGCCTGTCTGGCAAGTTGTTCAATCGCCAGCCGGATAATTTCTGACTTGTCTTTTTCCAGCCATTCACTGGCCTGACTGATGACAATGGTAATTTCGGGCCGATAGCTGTGCGCATCGTTCATGAATCGGGAGCGTATAAACAGCCATTGCCCCGGGTCTTGTTGCGGGTGTTCTGTTTTAAGCAGATAAAGCGGCAAGGGCAATTGCCAGTTTTTTTCCAGCTCAAGGGTAATTGTCATGATTGGATTAAAGCTGAATTGCCGCAGTGCTTCCATGAAGCCGGGCTGGTTTTCGCTATTGGGCAGGGTGGCCAGGATTTTGGCGCACTGTTCGGCAGGCGTTGCCAGGATGACGGCATCAAAATCAAGCCCGTCAATTTGGTAACCTTTAGGTGTGATTGTCAGGGACTGTATGCTTTTCCCGTAAGTAAACCTAATTGTGTTGCTGAGTTTTTCTGCCCATAAGGCACTTAGGTTAACCCGGGGTATCAGGAAGTTGGAGGCCTGTTTACCTGCATCAGTACTGTGTTGCAACACACGGGCAAATAGTTGCATGCTGGCTTTGTTGACATGGGTGTTCAGGGTGGCAATGCAAAGTGGCTCCCAGAATGCCTGATAAAGAAAGGGTGTTTGCTTTTCCTGTTTTAGCCAGTTACCAACGGTTTGTGCATGGGGTACCCGCCATTTTTGTCTTTTCAGGGTTAACAGTGCACGTATCAGCTTGCATTTGTCAGTAAATGCCAAACCTTTGGCCCATAGCAGGGCTTGCAGAAAATCAAACGGTGCAGGCAGCGCTGACTTGAGGTGCAGCCTGAAATCCTGATTTAAGGTTGAAATATCAAGGGGTTGCCTTAGGAAATGTTCTTGTTCATCCAGGCCCAGTTCTTGCATAAGCCGCAGGGTATCTGAATAAGCCCCAATCAGCAGGTGTTGGCCGTTATCAATCGTCCTGCCCAGTTTACGGGAATGCACTTTACGGGCACGTCCACCCAGAGTGTGCGATTGCTCGAAGACATGGACCCTGAGGTTTTTTTGCTGCAGGGTATGGGCGGCAGCCAGGCCTGCCCAACCTGCTCCGATAACGGCAACGCTTTTTTGATCAGGGGGATCAAGGGGTGGCATTACGCATGTCACGGGTAAATGTCTTGCCGCCGTTAATCCATATTTTCCAGGCAATAAAAAATTTACGGATAGGCGTCAGGCTGATACGCTGATCCAGAATGTTCCATTCCTCATGCTCAATTTCTTTTAACAAGGCATGGTAAATGGCGGCCATCATAATGCCCGGTCGTTGAGCGCGACGGTCCTCTTCCGGTAACAGGGTAAAGGCTTCTTTATAAAGCTGGCGGGCACGATTGGCTTCAAAGGCCATCAGTTTTTTGAAGTTATCGTTGTAATTGCTGTTCAGGATGTCGGCTGCCTTGACGTTAAAAGCCTGCAAGTCTTCAATGGGAAGATAAATACGTCCACGACGTGCATCATCGCCTATGTCACGGATAATATTGGTCATTTGCAAGGCCAGCCCCAGCTTTTCCGCATACTGCAGGGTTGCCGGATTGCTAAAGCCAAAAACCCGTGCTGATAACAGGCCAACGGCACTGGCTGCGTGCCAGCAATATTTTTTCAGGCCCACCCAGTCCAGGTAGCGGCTTTGGTCAAGGTCCATTTCCATGCCGTCTATAATGGCCAGGAAATTTTCTTTTTCCAGATTGAGGGGGACGATATGCGGTGCCAGGGCCTTGGTAACCGGGTGCTCGGGTTTTTGCCGGTAAAGGTTGTCAATTTCATTGCGCCACCAGCCCAGCTTAACACGGGCCAATGACGGGTCTGAACACTCATCAACCACATCATCAACTTCCCGGCAGAAGGCGTAGATGGCCGTAATGGCACGTCTGGGTTCAGGTTGCAGATACAGGAAAGAATAATAAAAACTGGATCCGCTTTTGTTGGTTTTATCCTGGCAGTATTCGTCTGGTGTCATGATGTTATGAATGAGTTAAAGCGCGCCATGAAATAATGGCCCAATCAGGTTTGTTCAATACCGGGCGCTGGTTGAAAACATCATAGTTGACGTTTTCAATTTTTTCCAGAATGCGCAATCCACCCTGAATAATCATGCGCATTTCCCATGCCAGGCGTCCACGCAGGTTTTTGGTCAGGGGCGCGCCGGCAAGCATCATTGTACGGGTAAATTCGATTTGTTCCCGCATTAATCCGATCCACTCAGGGGTTATCTTTTCAGATGCCTGGTTTTGTACTGTGATATTGTGCCGATGCAGACTGTCCTGGGGCAAATAAACCCGGTTTTTCTTCAGGTCAATGGCAATATCCTGCCAGAAATTAACCAGTTGCAGGGCAGTGCAGATTTGATTGGAAAAGACAATATTCTCTTCGCTGACAGCCTGGTAAATATGCAGCATTAACAGCCCAACGGGATTGGCAGAAAACCGGCAGTACTCAAGTAACGCTTCCTGATTGGCAAATGGCGTGAAACGGACATCTGATTCGAAGGCGGTGAGTAAGTCCTGGAAGGCTGACATGGGCAAATGATAGTGCCTGATAATGGCTGCCAGGGGGATAAACACGCTATTTAATTCGGGCGAACCAAAATCATCAGGGCCAGCGGGTTGTTGTTGTATTTTTCGTAATGCAGTCCTGTAGGCTTGAAGTTTTTCCAGTCGCGCGGCCGGGTTCAAATCACCTTCATCGGCAATATCATCGGCACTTCGTGCAAAAGTGTAAACCGCATGAATGGCGGGTCTTAACGCTGCCGGGATAAGGACAGAGGCAACCGGAAAGTTTTCATAATGTTCAACAGACATGCAGGGACTCGTAAAATAATTGCATCGGGGGGATTATAAGCGCCAGGAGTGATTATAATTTAGGGCTAGGTGCTGTATTTTTAAACTGGAGTAACGCAAATGCCTCGTCCAATCCGCGCAACAATATCTTTGCCGGCACTTTCACATAATTTGCAAGTGGTTCGCAATCATCTGCAGTTGGCCCGTCAAGACTATCAGGAAACAACCGGAAAGTCGTTCGTGCCGCCTTTTATGTGGGCGGTTATCAAGGCAAATGCATATGGGCACGGGCTTGAAAATGGCATTAAGGGGTTCGGACAGGCAGATGGGCTGGCACTTATTGATTTGAACGATGCCATTCGTTGCCGCGAACAGGGTTGGGATAAAAAAATATTAATGCTTGAAGGTTTTTTTGAACAGGCTGACTTGCCGTATTTGCAGGAAAACCATATCACGACCAGCATTCATCATATCGAGCAAATCAAAATGCTTGAGAAAATGCCGGCCGGCAAGCCATTTGATGTTTTTCTCAAGCTCAATACGGGCATGAACCGCTTGGGATTCCGTCCTGCCGATTGTGCTGCCCGCTTCCAGGATTTACTGGTCTTGCAAAAGCAGGGCAGGGTTGGCAAGATTGGTTTTATGTCGCACTTTTCAAGTGCCGATGGTCAGTTGGGCGCCACCGATGAACCTGCACGTCTCATGAGGCAGGCCATTGAAGGTTTGCCCGGCGCGCTTAGCATGTGCAATTCAGCCGCTACGCTGCGTTATCCGTCCCTTGCCTTCAATGAACGGGAAAACTGGGTCAGGCCGGGTATTTGCCTTTATGGTGCCTCTCCTTTTGATACACCCACTGAAACCGCGGCGGCATTCGGCTTGCATCCGGCCATGTCTTTAAAGGCAAAACTGCTTTCGGTGCAACACGTGGAAAAGGGTGAGTCGGTCGGGTATGGAGCAACATTTACGGCGACTCAAAATACCCGTGTGGGCGTGGTTGCCTGTGGCTATGCCGATGGCTATCCAAGGCATGCCCCAACGGGTACACCAGTGATGGTCAATGGGGTCCGGACAAGAATTATCGGCCGTATATCCATGGATATGCTAACGGTAGACCTTGATCCCGTTCCCAATGCGCGGGAAGGTGACTGGGTAAATTTGTGGGGACAAAATGGCCCGCACATTGATGAGGTGGCCAGCTATGCAGGCACCATTTCCTATGAACTCATGTGTGCACTGGCAAAACGGGTGCCTGTTGATCTTGAAGAATAGAATGCACCCGAATCTATGTAAAATAGACCGGAATGTAAATATAAGGAAAACCGGATGAAGAATAAATGTGTCCTGGTAACTGGGGCAACCAAAGGTATTGGCTGGGCCATTTCAAGACGCCTGAGTGATGCGGGTGCCCATGTCATTGGTTTGGCCCGCCATGTGGATGAAATAGATTTCCCGGGTTTTTTGTATCAATGTGATTTGAATGACGCCGGCCAGACCGAAGACGTCTTGCGCATGATCCGTGAAAAATATCCCGTTGATGCCATTGTCAATAATGTGGGTGTTGTGTTGCCTGAAATCCTGGGTGAGATCTCACTGGCTTCGTTTTACCAGGTTTATGATCTTAATGTCCGTTCGGCGGTTCAGGTGGTTCAGGCTTTTTCTGATGCCATGAAGCAACGGCAGGAAGGACGGATTATCAATATTGCCAGTATTGCCAGTCATGGCTCAGCGGGCAAAACCAGTTATTCAGCGGCCAAATCGGCCCTGGTGGCTTGTACCAAAACCTGGGCGCTGGAATTGGCCGATTATGGTATTACGGTCAATGCCATTTCACCCGGTCCGGTAGAAACGCAGCTTTTACGTGAAAACTATCCGGTGGGTAGCGAAAAAGAAAAGCAGCTGCTAGCCGATATTCCGCTTAAACGATTGGCTCGCCCTGAAGAAATTGCAGCGGCAGTGCAGTTTCTGCTGTCTCATGATGCCGCTTTTATTACCGGACAGGTGCTGCAAATAGATGGAGGAAAAAGCCTGTAGCGGCAAAGACAGGCCGTTGCAAAGGCTTGCCTGTTTCAAACAAGCGGTAATGTAAATCATAAAAGGAAAAGGCCAAGTTCATGGCAAAAGCAAAAACAGTGTATGTCTGCCAGGAATGCGGTGGAATTAGCAATAAATGGCAGGGCAAGTGTACGCACTGTGGTGCCTGGAATACCTTGCAGGAAACCATAGAACAGCCCGTGCCTGCAGCGGGAGCCAACCGGTTTTCACACCTGGCTTCATCGGCGCCAGTACGAATGCTGTCTGACATTGAGGTGCGGGAAACTCCCCGGCAACCCACTGGCCTGTCAGAGTTTGACCGGGTGCTGGGAGGCGGCCTGGTGCCGGGGTCGGTCGTGCTTATTGGCGGAGATCCCGGAATTGGCAAATCCACGCTCTTGCTGCAGGCGCTGGCCATGTTGTCTCAGGCCGTTCCCGTGCTGTACGTAACCGGTGAAGAGTCTGCAGAACAGGTAGCGTTAAGGGCGCAACGGCTGGATCTTGATGCCAGCAATGTCAAATTGCTGGCGGAAATCCAGCTGGAAACCATTCAACGGGCCCTGCAGGAAGAAAAGCCCCAGGTGGCCGTGATTGACTCCATTCAAACCTTGTTTTCAGGGGCGTTAAGTGCTGCGCCGGGTTCGGTCTCGCAGGTGCGTGAATGTGCCGCACAGCTTACCCGTCTGGCTAAGCAAACCGGCGTGTCAATTGTCATGATCGGACACGTGACCAAAGATGGTACGCTGGCAGGTCCCCGAGTCTTGGAACACATCGTTGATACGGTTTTGTATTTTGAGGGTGAGCATCATTCTTCCTATCGGCTGATTAGGGCTTTCAAGAATCGGTTTGGTGCCGTCAACGAACTGGGTGTATTCGCCATGACCGATAAAGGGCTCAAAGGAGTCAATAATCCTTCGGCCCTTTTCCTTTCCCAGCATGCTGCCAATGTGCCCGGCACGTGCGTGATGGCCACCCAGGAAGGCAGCAGGCCCTTGCTGGTGGAAATACAGGCGCTGGTGGATACCGCCCATGTTCCCAATCCGCGTCGTTTGTCGTTGGGGCTGGATGGTGGCAGGCTGGCCATGTTGTTGGCGGTGCTTAACCGGCATGCCCAGGTTGCCACGTTTGACCAGGACGTTTTTGTCAATGCGGTGGGTGGGGTAAGAATTACCGAAACGGCATCTGACCTGGCCGTATTGCTGGCGATTATTTCCTCACTCAGGAACAAGCCTTTGCCACAAGGCTTGCTGGTTTTTGGTGAAGTGGGGCTGGCTGGTGAGATTCGCCCTGCCACCCGCGGGCAGGAGCGCCTCAAGGAAGCCGCCAAGTTGGGCTTCAGTATAGCGCTGATACCCAAACATAATACACCCAGGCAGGCAATCGAAGGGCTGGAAATCTGGCCTGTTTCCCGTCTTGATGAAGTGTTGCAGTTTATAAAATAAAATTAAAAAAAGGAGTCATGAGTGGATTGGTTGTCGAGTATTCCCTTGTATTTGCTGTTGGGGGCCAGCATTGGTTTTGTGGGGGCCATGGTGGGTATCGGGGGAGGACTGATTGCCATTCCCATGCTGGTGCTCCTGTTTGATATGCCCCAGCAATTGGCCCAGGGAACTGCGTTGGTCATGATTGTGAGTAATGTGCTGTTATCGGTCAGAAGTTATAACCAGAGCAACAGAATTGATTTCAAAAGCGTGGGTATTGCCGTGGTGGTGAATATGGTCGCGACCAATTTGGCAGCAATCATGGCCCAGGATATTGATCCTGTCTTGTTGCGTCGTTTGTTTGCCATTTTTCTGGCCCTGATTGCCTTGCTGTATTTGTGGCAGACTCTTCCGGGAAAAATTAAAAAACAGTCGGCCTCCCAGGCAGGGTCAGCTACAAAACTGAAACTCTCCACGTCTGTCTGGCTGGGGCTGGGTTCGGGTCTGATTGGTGGTATTTTTGGTGTGGGAGGTTCTTTGATTATTGTGCCTGTCATGACCATGTATTATGGTTTCAGGCAAACGACTGCACAGGGCATGGCGTTGGCCATGATTGTGCCAGGCAGTTGTGTGGCACTAGGTACCTATGCCTGGGGTGGCAATACCAACTGGATAATAGGGTTAAGCATGGCCATCGGCGGCATGTTCGTGGTGAGGTATGGGGTAAAGCTGGCGTACCGCCTTCCCGAAGTGCACCTGAAAAGAATTTTTTCACTGGTGCTTTTTTTAACCGTGGCATTGTTAATGACAAAATAAACGATTGGGAAAATTAGCAATGAAAAGTATGTTAAACGGGCGACTTGCCTGGGTGTCCTTCAAGCGAGACTGGAAATCCGGCGAGCTCAAGCTGCTGTTTCTTGCGCTGATTATTGCCATTATTGCCGTCAGTAGCGTGGGTTTTCTGTCAGACAGGGTATCACGGGCCCTTGAGCGTGATACCGGGCAAATGCTGGCCGCAGACCTGTTGCTGGAATCTGATGAGCCGGTTCAGCAAGTGTTGCTTGCGCGTGCCCAAAAAGACGGCTTGTCAGTGGCGCAAACCTGGCAATTCCCCTCTATGGTGGCTGCGGCTGATAAAACCCGGTTGGCCTCTGTCAAGGCCGTGAGCGATGCCTATCCTTTGCGGGGTACCCTGAAACTGAAGGAGGGGCATGAGTCGCCCGTTGAAAGTGTACGCCAGGCTCCTGAATCCGGAACCGTGTGGGCCGATGCACAATTACTGCTGCAACTCGACGTGTTGCCCGGACAGACGGTGCAACTGGGCAATAAAACGTTCAGGGTTGATAAAATCATCGAGAGCGAACCTGACAAGGGCTTGCAGTTTGTGAACATTGCGCCAAGGATTATGCTGAATGCCGCTGATTTGGCGGCAACCGGCCTGATTGCACCCGGCAGCCGGATCAAATATGCGTTGCTGTTGGCGGGGGATGGCAATACCGTGACCAATTACCGCCAATGGCTGGAAACAGCGATTGCCAAGGGGCAGCAGATACGCGGCACAGAATCTGTACGACCCGAGGTGCGGCAATCCCTGGACAGGGCCCAGCAGTTTTTTGCCCTGGTAGCCCTATTAACGGTCCTGATTGCCTGCGTGGCCATTGCCCTGGGTTCGCGCCGCTTTACCAAGCGGCACCAGGACGGGGTGGCCGTCATGAGAACGATTGGGGCAACAGGCAGTCAGGTAAGACAAATTCTGCTGCTTGAGTTTTTACTGGTAGCCGTATTTGCTTCCCTGGCAGGCAGTGCCATTGGTTATTTGTTTCATTACTTCCTGCTTTACTTCTTGATGCCTCTGTTGCAAACCGAGTTGCCCGCAGCCTCTCTGTTGCCCGCTTTCCAGGCGGCTATTGTAGGGGTTGTCTTGCTAATCGGTTTTTCGGTGCCTCCGTTATTGCAGTTAAGCAGGGTGCCGCCGCTTAAAGTCATCCGCCAGGATTTGCAATTGCTGTCCGCGGGCAAAACAAGCGCTTACCTGCTGGGTGGAGTAGTATTTCTGGCCCTGCTTTGGTGGTTTGCCAAAAGCTTCGTGCTGGCCCTGATCGTCGGGGCGGGTTTCTTGCTGGCTTTGGGGGCCTTTGCCTTGTTTTCATGGTGTCTGGTGTGGCTGGTGGCTGTGCTGCGCAAGCGCCTGATGCACAAGCCAGTCTTGCGTTTTGCGCTGGCCGGTATGGTTAGCCGCAAGCAAATGACGATTGTGCAGATATGTTCGCTGGCACTGGGGCTGATGATTATTCTGTTGCTTGGCCTGATCCGAACCGATTTGCTGGATGGCTGGCGCAACACTTTGCCCGATAATGCACCCAATCGTTTTTTGATTAATATTCAGGCTGATCAGCGCCAGCCTGTCCAGGCGTTTTTTGAACGCCAAGGATTACCAAGGCCCGAACTGGAGCCCATGGTGCGTGGACGCCTGGTGCAAATCAATGGCAAGGAAATCTCACCGCTTGATTACACAGAAGAAAGAACCCGCCGTTTGGTGCAGCGCGAGTTCAACCTGTCTTACCTTGACGAGCTTCCACCCAGCAATACGATTAGCCAGGGAAAATGGCTGAACCCGGCAATGCCTGAAGTGTCTTTTGAGCTGGAGCTGGCCGAAACCCTGGGACTCAAACTGAATGACCGTCTGGCCTTTGATGTGGCCGGGCAGTTGGTCGAGGCCAAAATTACCAGCCTTAGAACGGTCAAGTGGGATTCAATGCAAGTCAATTTCTTTGCGATCCTGTCTGCTCCATTGCTTGAGAATAAACCTGCAACCTGGATTACCTCCTTTTATCTGCCCGATAGCCTTCCCCTGTTTACCCAGGAACTGGTTAGTCAATTTCCCAATATCACGGTGTTTGATGTTTCCGGTATATTGGCTCAGCTCGAATCAGTGCTTTCACAAGTGAGTCTGGCGGTGCAACTGTTGTTTGTCTTCACGTTTCTGGCTGGTGTGGTGGTTCTGGTCGCCGCCTTTTTATCCACGTACGATGAGCGCATTTATGAGGCGGCGGTATTGCGTTCGCTGGGGGCGACATCGGGGCAGCTGGATCAGGCGCAGCGCCTGGAGTTGTTGATCATTGGTTTATTTGCCGGCTTGTTGGCGGCTACGGCAGCTGTTTTGATTGCCGGCCTGCTGGCCTATCATGTTTTTGACTTTAGCATTAGCCTAAATTATTGGCCATGGTTGGTTGGGGTGCTTGTTGGGGTTGCCGCTTCATCATTAGGCGGTAAAATGGCCCTTAAAGGTGTTAAAACAACACCTCCTTTGCAGGTTTTACGGAGTATGGATTAAATGATACGTGTGCAACCCATGGTAGAGCCACTGGACCGTACGGTCAGTTTTTATGATCAGATTGGTGGTGAGCAGGGTCTTAAAGAGCTGGTTGAACGGTTTTATGACTTGATGGATCTTGAATCCGATTTCAAAGAGCTGCGAGAAACGCATGGTGAATCTCTGGACAATGCCCGGGAAAAACTGTTTTTGTTTCTGAGTGGTTATCTGGGCGGGCCCGACCGTTATATTTCACAGTTTGGTCATCCGCGTCTTAAAGCAAGGCATATGCCTTTTTCCATTGGTTCGGTTGAACGTGACCAGTGGGTGATTTGCATGGGCCGGGCAATGATGGACCAAAACATTCCCGAACCCATCATGGATCGCATGTTGCAGTCATTCTATGGCGTGGCAGACTGGATGAAAAACCGGGATGACTGACAGGATAGCCCAGGCGGTGCGGGTTAATGCGGGCAGCAATGGCATGCTTTATGATCCCGCTTTTGCCATTACGCCAGCCCTGCAGGTGTTTGAGCCCGCATTTTATGCTGAGCGGGCCCGGCCGGTCAGTGCCGGAGGGCGCAATGCGGCCTGGTTTGTGCAAGACCAGTGGGGCAGTGGGGTTTTGCGCCAGTATCGCCGTGGCGGACTGGTGGCCCGTTTCAATAAATCGCATTATGTCTGGAACGGGGCTGAAAATACCCGTTCATTTGCTGAATTCAGGCTTTTGCAATACATGCATGCCCGGGGTTTGCCGGTGCCCAGGGTGGTTGCAGCCGGCTATAACCGGTCTTTGTTTTTTTACAGGGCAGCCTTAATTACTGAAACACTGCCCAATACCAGGCCCTTGGCCAGTGTATTGAAAGACCTGTCGGACACGGTTGAGATCACTGCTTTGGCAGAGGCCTGTGCACGCAGCATTTATCTTATGCACAAGGCTAATGTATGGCATGCCGATTTAAACGCGTTCAATCTTCTTGTCGATGCCAGTAACAAGGTATGGCTGATTGATTTTGACAAGGGACGGCAACTTGTCATGACGGCTTCATTATGTAACGATAACCTGAATCGACTGAAACGTTCTCTTGAAAAAGTATTGCAACAGCAAGGTTTGGTATTTTGGGAACACTTGAGCCGGTTTTATGCAAAAAACCAATAAAAAAAATCATTTTTTTATTAAATGATTTATGATTCTCTTTTTTTTTAAACTGTTTGGAGTCGAGTGCGACATGAAAATGCAATTCGTTCGTAAATTGGCCGTTGCTGCATTGACTTTGTCTGTTTCAGGCGTTGCCCTGGCAGCAGAGGAAAAAGTGCTGAACGTTTACAACTGGGCCGAGTACACGGCTCCTGACACTATTCCCGGTTTTGAAAAACAAACGGGTATCAAGGTTCGTTATGATACTTATGACACCAATGATATCCTGCAGGCAAAACTGTTAACCGGCAATTCCGGTTATGATGTGGTGGTACCTTCAACCCACTATGCGGCACGCCAGATTCAAGGTGGCCTGTTCCAGAAACTGGATAAATCAAAAATACCGAATTGGAAAAACCTTGATCCGGCCATTATGGACTTGGTGGCACAGGTTGACCCGGGTAATGAGTATTTGGTTCCATGGGGCTACGGCACCAATGGCTTGGGCTACAACGTAACCAAGGCCAAAGAAATTCTGGGTGAAAATGCCGATCTGGCCAACTGGGACAATCTGTTCAATCCTGAAATTGCACAGAAATTCCAGTCTTGCGGTATTTCCATTCTTGACGAAGCGGCCCAGGTGTTTCCGGCTGTTTTGCATTACATGGGCAAAGATCCCAATAGCGACAAGCCCGAAGATTATCGTGCCGCCCTTGAGGTCCTGAAAAAAATCCGTCCTTATATCCGTCAGTTCAGCTCATCCGGTTTTATCGATGAACTGGCTTCGGGTGATTTGTGCATGGTGTACGGCTTCTCGGGGGATGTCATGATTGCGTCCAGCCGTGCCAAGGAAGCCGGCAAGGCATTCAATATTGATTATTACATTCCGCAGGGTGGGGCACCGGCATGGTTTGACACCATGGCCATTCCCAAAGATGCCCCCCATCCTGAAAATGCCATGGCGTTTATCAATTACATAGAGACCCCCGAAGTACATGCCGCAATTACCAATGTCATGTTTTATCCCAATGCCAATAAAGAGGCCCGTAATTTCGTGAACCCGGATATTGCTTCAAATCCCATGATTTATCCTGGTGAAGAAGTGGCCAAAACCCTTTTTGTCATCAAGGCCCAACCCATGAATATTGCCCGTTTGCAAACGCGCTTGTGGGCTGAACTCAAATCAGGTAAATAATCATGTCAGAAGTGCGCCATCCTGCGCCAGTAGACAACATCGACGAGTTCGTCAAACTGGTTGATGTTGTCAAGATTTTTGGTGATACCGTTGCCGTCAAGTCGGTTAACCTGTCTGTGCGCCGTAATGAGATTTTTGCCTTGCTGGGCAGTTCCGGTTGTGGCAAATCCACCCTGTTAAGAATGCTTGCCGGGTTTGAGCAGCCTACTTCAGGGCAAATCCTGCTTGATGGGGTGGATATTGCCGGTATTGCGCCCTATAAACGTCCTGTCAACATGATGTTTCAGTCGTATGCGCTGTTTCCTCACATGACGGTTGAAGATAATGTGGCGTTTGGTCTGAAGCAGGAAGGCATTGCACGCAATGAAATCCATGACCGGGTTTTTGCCGCGCTTGATCTGGTGCAAATGGGGGCTTATTCAAGACGTAAGCCTGGCCAGCTTTCTGGTGGGCAGCAGCAAAGGGTGGCTTTGGCCCGTAGTCTGGTCAAGCGGCCCAAACTGCTGTTGCTTGATGAGCCCATGTCGGCACTGGACAAGCAAATCCGTCAAAAAACCCAGATCGAACTGGTTAAAATCCTTGATCAGGTAGGTGTAACCTGTATTATGGTTACCCATGATCAGGAAGAAGCCATGACGATGGCCAATCGTCTGGCCGTCATGACCGATGGACAAATTGTACAATGTGGTACGCCACATGATGTGTACACCTTCCCTAATTCGCAGTTTGTGGCAAGTTTTATTGGCTCTACCAATATATTTACCGGTGAAATCGTGGTGGATGAACCCGATCATGTCTTGATTGAAAGTGACGAGCTGATGCGGCCCATGTACGTGAATCACGGTGTTAGCGAACCCTTGGGCATGGAAGTTTATGTTTCCATTCGTCCCGAACAGATTCGGGTGTTGCGTGATCAGCCCGAAGATGAAACCAATGTGGGGCATGGCATGGTGACTCACCTGGCCTGGATGGGGAGTTACGCCCTGTATCAGATTCGTCTGGATTCAGGAAAGGTCATTGAGGCCAGTGTGCCCAGTATCAAGCTTACCCAGGAAGATGCGCCAGGGGTTGATGACGAGGTTTATATCACCTGGGGACCCGACAGCGGCACGGTATTGCCATCATGAAGATCGCATCACTTAAAAGAATTTTGCCATCACAAAATGTGTTTGCCATCTTACCGCCTTACCTGTGGCTGGTGATTTGCCTGCTGGTGCCTTTTTTTATTGTCCTGAAGATCAGTTTTGCTGAATCCACGTTTGGCATTCCACCGTATTCTTCATTAATAGAAATAAGGGAAGGGGTCGTCAGGCTGGCTTTTCATTTGGAAGGCTATATTCTGTTGCTCACCGACAGTATTTTTGTGGGGGCTTATCTGAACTCCCTGAAAATGGCTGCCGTCACAACGATATGCTGTATTTTGATTGGCTACCCCATGGCTTATCATATTGCACGTTCATCTCCTAAAACGCGCAATTTGCTAATGCTGGCGGTTATCTTGCCATTCTGGACATCCCTGCTGTTGCGGGTTTATGCCTGGGTAGGCATTTTGCGCAATGAAGGTTTGCTCAACAATTTCCTGCTCTGGACAGGAGTGATCGATACGCCGTTGGAAATCTATCGAACCGATATGGCTGTTTATATTGGTCTGGTCTATTCTTACCTGCCGTTTTTTATTCTGCCGCTATATACCAACCTGATCAAACTCGACCAGCGATTGTTGGATGCTGCCTATGATTTGGGCGCCAAACCATGGCAGGCATTTCTGAAAATCACCTTGCCCCTGTCAAAGCCCGGAGTCATTGCCGGTGCGATGCTGGTATTCATTCCCTCGGTGGGAGAGTATGTGATTCCTGAGTTGTTGGGGGGAACCAATACCTATATGATCGGGCGTGTCATGTGGGATCAGTATTTTACCGATGCAAACTGGCCGGTTGCCGCCGCAGTGGCTATTGCCATGATTTTGCTGTTGCTGGTGCCGCTGGCTGTTTTCCAGTACAACCAGTCCAAAGAAACCGAAGCCAAATGAGGGACTCATGACTAAGCAAAGTGTTTTCTTCAAATGGTTTTTTCTGGGAATCGGCTTCCTGTTTCTATACATTCCGATCCTTAGCCTGATTGTTTTTTCTTTCAATGATTCTGCGTTGGCCTCTTCCTGGTCGGGTTTTTCCCTGCGATGGTATAAAAGTCTCTTCGAAGACCAGGCCTTGCTAAGCGCTGCCTGGCTATCCCTGAAAATAGCCGTCTTGACGGCTACCGCTGCCGTGTTCATCGGCACCTGGGCTGGTTATGTGCTGGTGCGAAAAGGGCATTTCAAAGGGATAGGGCTTTATATTGGCATGCTCAATGCCCCCTTGGTCATTCCCGATGTGATTTTGGGAATTTCCCTGTTGCTCATGATTGTTGAAATCAGGAATATCACCGGGTTTCCGGCCAGTAACGGGATTTTCACGATTTGGCTGGGACATGTGACGCTTTGTGTTGCCTATGTGTCGGTGGTTATTGCTTCCCGGGTACGTGAGCTTGACCGCTCTCTTGAAGAGGCTGCACTGGATTTGGGCGCCACACCCTTGAAAGTGTTTTTCTCCATCACCCTGCCACTCATTGCCCCAGCCCTGGTGGCTGCCTGGCTGCTGGCGTTTACGCTGTCACTGGATGACGTGGTGATTGCCTCGTTCCTCAATGGGCCTGGCTTTACAACTTTGCCTATTGAAGTGTTTTCGCGTGTCAGGCTGGGGATCAAGCCAGAGGTCAATGCCCTGGCCACTTTATTTATCGTACTGGTAGGCGTGTTCGTCATTATTGCCAATCGCCTTCAAACAGGAACCACTAAAAATGAAAACAGTATCGATTTACGGTCTTAAGAATTGCAGCACCTGCACGAAGGCCATCAAATGGTTGCAGGCCAATGATTATGAGGTTGAATTCATCGATTATCGCGCTAACCCCATTAATACGGTTACGTTGCAACAATGGGCACCTTTGGTAGGTGGTTGGGAGAAGCTCATTAATCGCGCTTCCATGACCTGGCGTAATTTGCCCGCAGAAAGAAAAAACCCTGACTCGGATGAACAATGGCTGAGCATCGCTACCGAATTCCCTTCAGCCATCAAGCGACCGATTGCCGTGACCCAGGATGGCCAGGTATTCCTGGGTTTTTCCGAAAAAAATTATGCGCTGCAGTTTAAGTAAAGTAAAGGGTGAAGAAAATGTTAAGTCAGAATGAATTGAAACAGCAGGTAGCCAAGGCGGCGGTTGAATATATCCGTCCTTTCCTGGGTTCTGGTGTCGTGGTGGGTGTGGGTACCGGCTCAACAGCCGATTTGTTTATTGATCACCTGGCAGGTTTCAAGGATCACTTTATGGCCGCAGCGGCCAGCTCCGAGCGAAGTGCGCAGCGCCTGGCTGGCTTGGGCATTCGCGTGCTGGATCTCAATGAGGTGCAAGGCATGCCGGTTTATGTTGATGGTGCCGATGAAATCAATGCGCGTTTGCAAATGATCAAAGGTGGGGGCGGTGCCCTGACCCGGGAGAAAATTGTGGCTTCGGTGGCCGAACGGTTTGTTTGTATTGCCGATGAGACTAAGGTAGTGGACAGGCTGGGTAAATTTGCTATTCCCCTTGAAGTCATTCCCATGGCGGTTAATGCCGTTGCCCGGAAAATGCGGGCACTGGGGGGCAATCCTGTCTTGCGAGAGGGGTTTATTACCGATAATGGTAATCCGATTCTGGATGTGGCCGGTTTCAGTCTTGATGATGCCGCTGAAATGGAGGCGATTATGAATAATGTGCCGGGTGTTGTAACATGTGGTTTATTTGCCATTGCTCCTGCCAGCGTTGCATTAATTGCCACCCAGCAGGGAATCAGGACAATGAAGGTGTAGTGTCATATTCATGTCATTAAACCTTCTTAAAATCATTTAATTATTTTTAAACAGGTGCAGGTATGGTTGAACATACAAATAAACGTTTTGAGGCAGACCTCGAAGACATTCGTTCACGCTTTTTAAGAATGGGCGGATTGGTAGAGTCCATGATTGCCGATGGCATCGATGTTTTGACGACCGGCAATACCGTGGTAATGGAACGCATTTTTGAGCGTGAAAGGGAAGTCAACCAGCTTGAAGTTGAGATTGACCACTCCATTACCCAGGTGATGGCACTTAACCAGCCAACCGCAGTCGACCTGCGCTTGCTTATGTCAGTCTCCAAGATGTTGACAGATATGGAGCGTTCCGGTGATGAAGCCGAGAAAATGGCCAAAATGGCGCGACGCCTTCATGAAAACAATCAACGGTATGAGCCCGTGATTGAATTGCGTCACATGGCTGCAAGCGTTATTTCCATGTTGAATCGCTCACTTGATGCCTTCGCTCGCAGAGATCCCATTCTGGCCGCCGAAGTGGTGCGCAGTGACAAACTGGTCGATAAAGAGTGGAAAGGTGTGTTGCGTGAATTGATCAGCTATATGATTGAGGATCCTCGTACCATTTCAGGCAGTATTGATCTGTTGTTTATTGCCCGTGCGCTTGAGCGTATTGGCGATCATGCGAAAAACATGGCAGAACGCGTGATTTATTTGGTTCAGGGTGAAGATGTTCGCCACACCGGTGTCAAAAATGTTGAGTTGCAGGCTCGCGGTGGCAAGGAAGCGGTAGAGGCTGAGCGGGAAGCCAAGATGAATGCGGTCACAGAAGGCCAGAATAACGGCGAAGCGTGATTTTGATTTTTCCTGAATAAAAAAACAGCCTCTGATGAGGCTGTTTTTTATGGTGTGGGCAATACAGGTCAGTTTGATGGAGGAACGTAACCCTGGGCCTCAATGTTGGCATCTTCGAACAGATAGCTTTCCATTTGCTGTTGAAGATATTTGCGGGCACGTGCATCGGCCAGGTTAAGCCGGTTTTCATTCACAATACGGGTTTGGATTTCGGTCCATGCTATCCAGGCTTCTTTTGAAATGGATTGCCAGATTTTAACGCCCAGATCGCCAGGATACGGAGGGTAGTCCAGGCCTTCAGCTTCTTTTTTAAGTTTTACACATTGAACAAGACGTGCCATTTTGCTACCTCATTAAAGTTTCTTGATAAAAATAAGACTGTTTCTGGATCGATTGTAATTCATTTGCTTTTCAGCGGGCAAATCATTGATGGTTCCCTGAACAAACCCGCGTTTGACAAACCAGTGGGAAGTTCGGGTGGTTAGCACGAACAGACGCTTGACGCCTAGCGCACGAGCCTTGTTTTCTGCGTGTCTCAGCAGTATTTCACCTTCTCCACTACCTTGCCAGTCAGGGTTGACAATCAGGCAGGCCATTTCGGCCATTTTTGATTCAGGGTAAGGAATTAAGGAAACACAGCCATAAATAATGCCGTCGTGCTCAAGAACCGTGAATTTTTCCACGTCGCGCTCAATCACGTTACGGCCTCGCGGAACCAGGGTGCCATCGGCTTCCAGGGGCTCAATCAGGCTGACAATCGCACCAATATCGTCCACCGTGGCAGGTCGAAGGTCATCCAGCGTGTCTTCCACCACCATGGTGCCCACGCCATCGTGGGTGAAATACTCAAGCAGTACGCTGCCATCCAGTTCGTAGGGAATCAGGTGGGCCCGTTTGACGCCGCGTTTGACCGCATTGGAGGCATGCTGCAGGAAGGTGGCGGTGTCTTCATCCAGGTGGCCCTGCCGGATCAGGTTATCGGCATCTTCCCGGGCAATTTCCGTAATTACATTTTCCTGCATATCTTTCAGAATGCTGTTTTGGGTCATGAAAATCAGCTTGTCTGCACTAAGCGCTATGGCAGTACTGGTAGCCAGTTCTTCCATGGCCAGGTTAAAGGCTTCTCCGGTTGGGGAAAATCCAATGGGTGACATGAGCAGCACAGCGCCATGAGAAATGATTTTTTTCATGGCATCCAGGTCAAACTTGCGAACCTTGCCCGAATGCTTGTAATCAATTCCGTCGATCACGCCAACCGGCTGGGCTGTCACAAAGTTGCCGGAAATGATATGGATATGTGCGTTGGACATGGGCGTATTGGGTAAGCCCTGACTGAAGGCGGCTTCGATATCCAGGCGGATTTCTCCGGCTGCTTCCTTGGCGCACTCCAGCGCTTCCGGGCTAGTGGGTTCAATGCCCCTTCCAAATTGGTAGCTAAAACCCTTAAGGCGCAATTGTTCATTGACCTGGGGGCGTGATCCATGCACTAATACAAGATGAACCCCCAGGGCTGTCAGCAACGACAAGTCCTGAATCAATGCATTCAGGGCACCTGCCTGTACCAGATCGCCGCCAAAACCCACAACAAATGTTTTTCCGCGCAAGGTATGTACGTACGGAGCCACTTCCCGAAACCATCGGACAAATTGTGCCGGGGCATATTCAGGTGCATCTAGGGCGGAATAGGTTTCGGGTTCGTTGGTGCTCATAGTGTTAAGTTACAATCCTGTGTGGCTAAAAATGAAAAAATGGCCCGACTTTGAGAATAAAAAGTCAAGGCAAAATTATAATGTCGGATAGACTTAAAGATAGATTATTTATGCATAAAAATGTTGTTTCGAATCACAGTGGCACAAAACAAATGTCAAATGAACCGGTGCCCTTGCGATTGCCACCTCCTATTTCTTACCCTGAAGACTTGCCTGTCAGTGCGAAAAGGGCGGAAATTGCCAAAGCGCTTCAAGCCCATCAGGTAATTATTGTATGCGGTGAAACCGGTTCGGGCAAAACAACCCAGTTGCCAAAAATTTGTCTTGAGCTGGGGCGAGGCCTGAAAGGCATGATTGGCCATACCCAGCCACGCAGGCTGGCAGCCACTTCTGTGGCCAAGCGCATTGCCCAGGAATTGAATACGCCGATTGGCGAGTGGGTGGGATACCAGATTCGCTTTAGTGACAAAACAGGTCCTGGTGCCGCCATCAAGCTGATGACCGATGGCATTTTGCTGGCTGAGTCACAGCGTGATCCCCTGCTCAGGCGATACGATACGATTATTATCGATGAAGCGCATGAGCGCAGCCTGAATATTGACTTCCTGCTTGGGTTTTTAAAGCAGTTGTTGCCCCGCCGCAAAGACTTGAAGCTGATTATTACCTCTGCCACGATTGACGCGGATCGTTTTGCCACCCATTTTGCCGGCAAAAACGGGCAGAAAGCGCCAGTTATTGAAGTCTCGGGGCGTTTGTATCCGGTCGAAGTGCGTTATCGTCCCATTCGCTTTTTTGATGATGAGGAAACCCCCGGCACGCAGTCTGAATCCAGTCGTCTGGCCCGGGATGAAGAAAAAGACCTGATTGATGGCATTGTTGATGCGGTGGATGAATGTGCGCAACATGGCCCGGGTGATATATTGGTTTTCCTGCCCGGAGAAAGGGAAATCCGCGAGGCGGCCGAGTCCCTGCGCAAGCATCATCCGGCTGGCACGGTTGTGCTGCCTTTGTTTGCGCGCATGTCACAGGCTGACCAGGAGCGTATTTTTCATCCAAGCACCAACCAGCGCAGGGTGATTTTGGCCACCAACGTGGCTGAAACCTCCTTAACGGTACCGGGTATCCGTTTTGTGATTGACAGTGGTCTGGCCCGGGTCAAGCGCTACTCCTGGCGCAACAAGGTCGAACAGTTGCAGATTGAGCCCGTCAGCCAGGCATCGGCCAACCAGCGGGCTGGGCGTTGTGGCCGTATCGGGCCAGGCGTTTGTATCCGCCTTTACGATGAAGATGATTTCAAGCTGCGAATGCCTTTTACCGATCCGGAAATCCTGCGATCATCCCTGGCTTCGGTGATTTTGCGCATGAAAGCCCTGCGGCTTGACGGGATTGAGCAATTTCCCTTTGTGGATAAACCAACGGGCAAAGCGATTGCCGATGGTTACCACCTTTTGCAGGAACTGGGAGCGATTGATGAGGCCAATACCCTGACACCTGTTGGTCGCAGCCTGGCCAGTCTTCCGGTTGATCCGCGGCTTGCCCGTATGATTCTGGCTGCCAGGGAGCATCAGTGTCTGGCAGAAATGCTGGTGATTGCCTCGGCATTGTCCATTCAGGATCCCAGAGAGCGTCCTTTCAATGCGAAAGAGGCCAGTGACCAGGCCCATGCCAAGTTCAAGGATGACAAATCCGAGTTCATGTCCTACCTGAAGCTCTGGAACTGGTATAACGATGCAGTGGCCAATAAGGCCTCCCAAAGAAAACTGGTTGAAAAGCTCAGGACTTCTTTCCTGTCCCCCTTGCGTTTGCGAGAATGGCACGATGTGCATACCCAGTTGCACAGCCTGGTTCGGGAGCAGGGGTGGCGGCTTAACCAAACCGATGCCACTTACGAGCAAGTTCACAAGGCATTACTAACCGGCCTGCTGGGCAATCTGGGCTTTAAAAGCGATGAGGCCCCGCATTTTCAGGGAGCCCGTGAAATTCGCTTTTTTATTCATCCGGGTTCGGCGCTGGTTAAAAAAGCAGGCAAGTGGATTATGGCCGCGGAATTGGTTGAAACATCGCGATTGTTTGCGCGATGCATTGCCAATATTGATCCTCGCTGGATAGAATCAATTGGCAGCCATTTGCTGAAAAAACAATGGTCCGACCCCGCATGGAATGTAAAGCTGGGGCAAGTGCAAGCCAATGAAAGGGCCAGTTTGTACGGTTTGCAAATTTATCATGGGCGCAAGGTGCATTATGGCCGGATCGCCCCTGCAGAATCACGTGAGATCTTTATTCGTGATGCCCTGGTGGCCGGTGAGATAGATTCAAAATTACCGTTTATTGTGCGCAACAACCGCTTAATACGTGAAATCGAAAAACTGGAGCACAAGGCGCGCAGGCCCGATATTCTGGTTGATGAAGGGCTGATTTTTGCTTTTTACAACAAGCTTATTCCCGAACAGATCTACCAGACAGCCACACTTGAAAGCTGGTATAAAGACTTGCCTGAAGCCAGCCAGCAAGCGCTGGTTTTGAACCGGGATGACTTGATGCGCCATGAGGCGACCGGTGTTACCACCGATGTGTTTCCCAAAAAGCTGGTATGGGATGGCATTGATCTGGTCCTTGATTATCATTTTGAGCCAGGTTCACCGCGTGATGGGGTGACCATGACGATTCCCGTTTATGCCCTCAACCAGATTGACGGTACACGTTGTCAGTGGCTGGTGCCAGGCATGCTCAAGGAAAAGGTGCTTTTGTTACTGAAGTCACTGCCCCAAAAATTGCGTCGTCACTGCGTGCCTTTACCCGATTATGCGGCGGGTTTTCATCAGCGCTGGTTTGAGCGGTTGGCCAACCCCGGTATGCCTTTGACAACGGCTATTGCGCAAGATATTTGGGACGAGTGCAAGGTTCGGGTCAAAGAGGAAGACTTCAAGCTTGAATCCCTGCCGGTGCATTTGTTTATGAACTTCAAAGTCATTGATGAACACGGACGCATGTTGTCAGCCGGGCGCAACCTGAACCAGCTCAAGGCAGAGCATGGCATGCAGGCGCAAGAAACTTTCCAGCGCCTGGCCAGCAAAGACCGTGATGTTGCCCAGGTGCTGGCCAGTGAAAACATTACCGAATGGAGTTTTGGGCAATTGCCTGAATTGCTTGAAATCAAAAAGAAGAACCAGTCTTTCATCGGTTATCCGGCTTTGGTGGATAACGGTGAGTCCTGTGATTTGGATGTGTTTGATGATCTTGAAACGGCGCGTCAGAAACATCAGGCCGGATTATTGCGGCTTTTTCGCATCGCCCTGAAAGACCAGCTTAAATTCTTAAGCAAGAATATTACCGATTTGACACGCATGAGCATGATTTATATGCCGTTAGGTTCACAGGAAGAGTTGCGTGACCAGATTGTGGACTGTGCACTGATGCAGGCTTGTCTGGCCAGCCCTTTGCCTGAAGATGCCAGTGCTTTTGAACAAAGGAAACAGGATGCCAAAGGGCGTCTGGGCCTGTTAATCCAGGAAATTGCCCGTCTTGCAGGCACGATTCTGGCTGAATGGGCCAACGTGCAGAAAAAACTTCCGCCCATCAAATCGCACAAGCAGGCCTATGAGGATATTGTTGCCAATCTGGGTGTGTTGATGAGCAAGGACTTCCTGAAGAAAAATCCTTATGCGCAATTGGTGCATTACCCGCGCTATCTCAAGGCCAGTTCGGCAAGAATCGACAAATTGCGCAGTGATCCAGCGCGGGATGCCCGGATGATGGCGGAGATGGCACCATTGCTGGTTAATTATCAGCGCATGCGAAGCGCGCTCAAGGGAGCCCCTGATGAACGTCTTGACGACTTTCAGTGGTTGCTGCAAGAGTTGCGAGTCGCCCTTTTCGCCCAGGAACTCAGAACCCCCATGCCGGTATCGGTTAAGCGCTTGCAAAAGGCGTGGGAAACCATTATTCGTTGATACAATTCTGTTCATGACTTCAGAAAAAACTCCCCCATTATTTGTTCATTTGCGCGCCCACTCCGAGTTTTCGGTGGTGGACGGCATTGCACGTCTTGATGACCTGATTGGCCAGGCCGTCAAATTCGGCCAGCCAGCCCTTGCGGTTACCGATTTATGTAATATTTTCGGTTTCGTCAAGCTTTACAAAGGCGCTCGTGGCAAGGGTATCAAGCCGATTGCCGGTAGCGATGTATGGTTGACCAACGAACAGGATCGAGAAAAGCCATTTCGTTGCCTGCTGCTGGTTAAAAACCACCAGGGTTACAATAATCTGTGCGAGTTGCTATCCAAAGCCTGGATCAGCAACCAATACAAGGGCCGGGCAGAAATAAAAAAAGAATGGCTTCGTGAAATGGGGGCGGGCCTGATCCTGCTTTCTGGCGGTCGTCAGGGGGATATTGGCCAGGCACTTGAGGTTGGCAATCAAGAGTTGGCTGTTGCTTTGGCCAGGCAATGGGCCGAACTGTTTCCTGATGCTTTTTATATTGAGTTGCAGCGGGCCGGCTTCGAGGCCGATGAGGCTTATGTACAGGATGCGGTCAAGCTGGCTGCCGCGTGTCATTTGCCGGTCGTGGCCACGCATCCCATTCAGTTTCTGAAGAAAGAAGATTACCGGGTTCATGAGGCGCGTGTTTGTATTTCAGATGGTGAATTGCTGGGTAATCCGAAACGGGTCCGGCGTTTTACCGAAGAGCAATACATGCCCAGCTCTGAAGAGATGGCGCGCAAGTTTCAGGATATACCAACGGCACTTGAAAACGCGGTTGAAATTGCCAAGCGGTGCAACCTGACCCTTGTGCTGGGCCAACCGCAATTGCCCATCTTTCCAACGCCTGATGGCATCACCCTGGATGATTATCTGGTTCAGCTGGCGGAAGAAGGCCTGGCCAAGCGGATGGTACTGTTATATCCCGATGAGGCAGAAAGGGAAAAACAGTATCCCACCTATCTTGAACGCCTTCAGTGGGAATGCAAAACAATTATCCAGATGGGCTTCCCGGGCTACTTCCTGATTGTTCAGGACTTTATTAACTGGGGTAAAAACAATGGTGTTCCCGTAGGGCCTGGCCGAGGTTCGGGCGCCGGATCCCTGGTGGCTTACTCATTAGGCATTACCGATCTTGATCCCATACGCTATGACTTGCTGTTCGAACGGTTTCTTAACCCCGAACGGGTGTCCATGCCCGACTTCGATATCGACTTCTGTCAGGATAACCGTGAAAAAGTCATCGAATACGTCAAGGATAAGTATGGGCGCGATGCGGTTAGCCAGATTGCCACATTTGGTACGCTGGGTGCCAAGGCGGTGGTACGTGATGTGGGGCGGGTGCTTGAATTGCCGTATTCCCTGTGTGACGGCCTGTCTAAACTCATACCCTTCAACCCGGCCAATCCCTGGTCCCTTGAAAAAACCCTGGCTGAAGAGCCCGAGTTCAAGCGTCGTTATGAAACCGATGAAGAAGTGAAGGCCCTGGTCGATCTGGCCAAACCCCTTGAAGGTTTAACGCGAAATATTGGCATGCACGCGGGCGGTGTGTTGATTGCGCCGGGTAAACTAACCGATTTTTGCCCGCTTTACTGCCAGCCCGGCCACGACACCAGTGTGGTTTCGCAGTATGACAAGGGGGATGTTGAAGATGTTGGTCTGGTCAAGTTTGACTTTCTGGGCCTTCGCAACCTGACTATCCTGGATTGGGCTGTGCGTTATGTGCGCCGTTTTAACGAAAACAAGCGCGATTTTGACGTGATGGCATTGCCATTGGATGACCACGAGGCTTACCGGATTCTTTGCGAGGGCAATACCACGGCGGTGTTTCAGCTCGAATCCCGTGGCATGAAAGAGCTCCTGAAGAAACTGTTGCCCAGCACATTTGAAGACATTATTGCGATGCTGGCCCTGTATCGTCCGGGGCCGCTTGAATCAGGCATGGTGGATGACTTTGTCAATCGCAAACACGGACGGGCCACGGTGGATTATTTCCATCCCGATCTCGAATCCACTTTAAGCAGCACCTACGGCGTGATCGTGTATCAGGAACAGGTCATGCTGATCTCCCAGATTATTGGTGGTTACAGTCTGGGTGGGGCCGACTTGCTGCGCCGTGCGATGGGCAAGAAAAAGCCCGAAGAAATGGCCAAGCACCGGGAACTGTTTGAAAAAGGTGCGATTGAAAAGGGCTATGACGGTGAGCTTGCGGTAACGTTGTTTGACCTGATGGAAAAATTTGCCGGCTATGGATTCAACAAGAGTCACTCGGCAGCCTATGCCCTGATTGCCTATCAGACCGCCTGGCTGAAGGCCTATCATCCGGCCGAATTTATTTCGGCTACGATTTCATCGGATATGGATGATACCGACAAGGTACAGATTTTCTGGCGTGACGCCGTAGATAACGGTTTGACCGTTTTGCCGCCAGATATCAACCAGTCTGTTTTCCGCTTTGAGCCAGTTGTTGATGAATATGCAAGAAGGGGAGACCCCCCCAGAACCATTCGCTATGGCTTGGGTGCTGTTAAAGGTACGGGCCAGGGGGCGGTTGAGGAAATCTTGCGAGCCCGCGATGAAGGCGGCCCTTTTGTGGATTTATATGACTTTTGCAAGCGGGTAGATCGGCATACCGTTAACCGGCGGACGATGGAGGCACTGATTCGTGCCGGTGCATTCGATACGATTGATGCCAGCCGCTCGGCGTTGCTGGCGGCTCTGTCCCATGCGATTGATGCGGCAGACCAGGCCGAGAAAAGCGCTAACCAGGTATCCCTTTTTGGGGATGACTCCAGTTCGATTGTCCAGCTTGAAATGGGCAAGGTCAAGCCATGGTCTTTGCATACCCGACTGATTGAAGAAAAAAATGCCCTGGGTTTTTTCTTTAGCCATCATCTGTTTGAGGTCTGGCGCGATGAAGTGCGTCGCTTTATTCCAGGGACCCTGGCCAAATTGCAAGAGTCACGTGATTTGCAGTGGATAGCTGGCGTGCTGATTGGTATCCGCAGTTTTACCCTCAAGCAAGAAACCAAATCCGGAGAAAACCGGCTTTACTTTTTGCTGATAGATGACGGTACTGCCCAGATTGAAGTCCTGTGTCCATCTTCTGTTTATGAGATTCACCGACATCGTCTCAAGACCGACCAGTTACTGATTGCACAGGTCAAGATCAAGACCAATACGTTCACCGGTGTCTTGCGCATATCGGTGGAGTCTCTTTACGATCTGCAACTGGCGCGTGAAGAAAAAGCCAGGACCCTGCAAATCAGCTTGAATAAGGAAGTCAGTGTAAAGTCGCTTAAAGCCTTGCTGAATCCTTACCGGGCCGAGCCTGAAAACGGTGTGCCTGGTGTGCGTGTTCAATTAAATTTGCAGTCCTCCAAGGGTTTTCGCTGTGAAGTGGTTCTTGGCGAAGAATGGCGGGTACGCATGGCTGATACTCTGTTTGAAAAAATTGAAGCCACCAAACAATATGCTGAATATGAGGTCATTTACGAATGAGTCATCAACAATCGCTAACGGATCAACCGTTAAAAATCCTTCATTCCGAGGCGGCGGTCTCTTTTGGTGGGCAGGAACATCGCATCCTCAAGGAAATGCTGGCCATGCGCGAACGGGGTCACCATATTGAATTGGCTTGCCGCCCCGAGGCTCAGTTGGTGGAACGCATGCGGGCCTTGGGCTTTACCGTGCATACCGTGCCAATGGGGGGGCTGGGCAATTTTGTCAGGGGTGTGCTTAAGTTCAGGAAAATCCTGAAGCAGGGCAAGTTTGACGTGCTCAATACCCATAGCAGGAAAGATACCCTGATTGCGGCCTTGGGTGCCAGGCTGGCCAGAACACCGCTGATTGTACGAACCCGGCACCTGGCAGCGCCTATTGGTTCGTTGTTGTCATATAGTTGGTTGCCACACCGTATTTCCACCGTTAGCAATCATGTCAGAAACATGGTTTTGGAAAAAGGGGTGCCCGAGCATAAGGTAAGAACAATTTATTCGCCTGTCGCTACCCCCGAGCCTGTCGAACAATCTACTTTGCGTCAGGAGTTGTGTCTGTCAAATAGTGCGGTTGTCGTGATTTGTGTTGCCGTCATGCGCCAGAAAAAAGGCCATGTTTTTCTGATTGATACCATGCTGCCTCTGTTTGAAAAATATCCCGACTTGCATCTGGTGCTGGTGGGGGCGGGATCGCCCACGTATGAACAGGTAGTGGCTTTTATCAAAGAGAAAAAAGTTGCCAGTCGGGTTCATTTGATGGGGTATCGAAAAGATGTGCCCAATTTATTGGCTGGCAGTGATATTTTTGCCCTGGCCACAGAGCAAGAGGCCTCAGGTACGGTTTATGTTGAAGCCCAAATGAGTGGTTTGCCGGTTATAGGGACCGATGTCGGCGGTGTTGCCGAGATGTTCAAGGATGGTGAAACAGGCATTCTGGTTCCCGGTAAAGACCGTGAGGCCCTTGGAAATGCCCTGGAGCGCCTGATTGCGGATCCAGCGTTAAGACAGAAAATGAGCGCAGCAGCTCATCAATGGCTTTATGATGAAGGCGGATTCTCAACTGAAAAGCTGGCCCTTGATACGGAAACGGCTTATCGCATTTGGCTGGCCGAACGAAGTGGCAAGACTGGTAGCTATACCCAGCCACGCAGCCAGTAAACAATTAACCCCAGATATTCCTTGATAATTGATCGACTGGCATGAAGTGCTCTGGCATTGGGAAGCAAAAGAATGAAATCGGGATCATCTGGAATGGTGATTTGGGGAGGATTGGGGGCCGGGGTCACTTCCAGGTTGTATCTGTCAAAAACGGCCATGGATCTGGGGGTGTGTAGGGCGGAGGTAACCAGAATAATTGATTTTATCTTGTTGCGAATTAATTCATTGGCTGTAAATTCGGCATTTTCATAAGTGGTTTTGCTGTTGTTTTCAAGCATGATGGCAGATTTTGGCACACCTTTTCCTGCCAGTTTCGCTGCCATGCCTTTGGCTTCACTAACCTCTCCGGCAAGCGCGCCGCCCGAGACGATGATTCTGGGTGCTTTTTGGGCGTGGTACAGTTCACTGGCCGTATCAACACGTGAATGGGTTGATGGATTGTCACTAAGTTCCTGAAACCAGTTTTCCCGGTTATTGGCTGTATTCCCGCCCAGGACAACAATTGCCTGCGCAGGGGAAATCGAGTCAATACTTCGATGCGGGTAACGGTTTTCCAGTATTCCCCCTAGAATCAGTGAGGTAATAGGCAAAGACCAGAGCAAGAGCCAGGACAGTCCGCCAAAGCACAGAAAGATACCCGTTTTTCTTCTTTTCAGTAAAATCAGTACTGCACCGGAGATAACCAGGAAAACGCATAAATTCAGCGGAATAATAAGTGAAATGAGATAGCTTTTCATGCTTTGTTCAAGAGGGGGTAAGGATAGACGTGCTCAGCTTGATGACAGCGTCAAGTTCAGGCCAGTGACCCATGCTGCCACATATATGCGCAGTTGTTGACCAGGGTCCGGTGCGTTTTGGGTCGGTAACGCCAATCAAGGTGATTTGAGGTGTTCTTGTTAATGATGCAAGATGAGAGACACCCGAGTCGTTGCAGACAACCAGGGCGGCCTTGCCGATCAGGGCAACAAACACCCCCAGGCCAACGGCAGGCAGGCACAGGGCATCAGGGGCGTTCCTGAAAGCGGCTTCCCGTTCATTGGGGGGCGGACACATGACAACCGTATATCCTTGTGCCTGAAGATTGCGGGTATATTCCGCAAATTTTGGCCAAACCTTGTCTTTGCCTTTGTGCTTACCTGTGGCGGTAGGGGCAATCAGAATGAACTTCTTGTCATGCAGTCGATGTTCTTGTAGCAGGATATCGGCTTTTTTCGTATCACCGTCATCCAGCGGCAAAATAAGCGTTGTTTCAGGGTTGGGAGCAGATTTGAAATGCCATTTATGCAAGGCGCAATGAGTCAGGTAATACCATGACTCAACCGCATGTAGGCTTTTGGGCGGTTTGTCAAAAGGCCACTTTAATAGAAGAGAACGGCCATCGTCTTTGTAACCGGCCGAATGCAGTCCTGCCAGTCTGAACGTCAAGGCGCTGGTTAGCGAATCGGGTAATAAAAGTCCCACCGATTTACCTTTTACCGGATTGTTTTTTTTGTGTGACTTGATAATTTCCCTGTCTTTATTCCATTGTCCGCTCAGGCTCAGGAACTGTATGCCCACAATGCCCTTAAGCAGGCTTTCAGCCCATGGTTTTGCACAGACAATCACTTCACAGCCGGTATTCAGGACGGCATACAGACTTGGCAGGCTCATGCAGACATCGCCAATCCAGTTTGGCAGTCGCAGATAAATTCTAGATATATTTTTCATTTGACGGATTTTATCCTGATTGCCATAAAACATAAACTTTTCTGCATGTTTATGTTGAAACCGTTAAAATCCCAAACTTGACAGGTTAACAAGAGAGTATTCCTTGAGTTTATTCGAGCAAAAGCATCGGGAAGGTACCCATGCGGTAAATCCGGAACTATGGAGAAAAATTTACAAGCGGGTGGGCGTGTACTGGAAAGCACTTGCTGTTGCCATGGTATTCGTGGCCTTCGGGGCTGCTACACAGCCAGCGATGGCTTATATTATGAAGCCTTTGCTGGATGAGGGTTTTACGGGAGCAAAATCGTATTTTATATGGTTAATGCCGCTTGCCATTGTAAGCCTTTTTCTGGTGCGTGGAATTTGCAACTTTCTTAGCAGTTACCTGCTGGCCTGGATCGCCAACAATGTATTGCTTGGGATGCGATCCGATATGTATGAACGCTTGCTAACTTTACCAGATAGCGAATTCCAGAAGGGTGACAGCGGGCGATTGATGAACCGTTTTACGATTGATGCCGGTGATGTAACTGATTATGCAACAGAAGTTTTTACCATTATTGTGCGAGAGGCCTTCGTGGTGCTTGCCTTACTGGGAATGCTGCTGTATTTGTCCTGGCAGCTTAGCCTGATCATTTTTCTGATTCTCCCTTTGTCCATTATGGTGGCGCGCTATTTCACCAAGCGCCTGCGCCGTATTAATCGACAAACGATTAATATGAATGCCCAGTTGACCCACGTGGTGAAAGAGGGTATTGAAGGCCAGCGGGTGGTGAAGCTCTTTGATGGGTATGAATACGAGCAGTCCCGTTTTTCAGTGGTGAATGCAGCCCTAAGGAAATTTGCCATGAGAAAGGCTTCAGCCGATGCCGCCATGACGCCCCTGACGCAGCTGTGCATTTCGTTTGCGGTTGCTGCCGTCATTGCAACCGCTTTATATCAGGGTAATGCAGGCACCTTGACGGTTGGCGCTTTTGTAGCATTTGTTACTGCCTTGGCACAAATTTTTGATCCGATCAAAAGATTGACCAATGTGGCCTCCAAAGCGCAAAAAATGCTCATTGCCGCCGAAAGTGTCTTCTCGCTGATTGATGGTTCCCAAGAAAAAGATCAGGGCAAGCATGAGTTGAAAATCAATAATGATGCCGTCATTGAATTCAAGGATGTATGTTTTCGTTTTCCCGAAGCTGAACGCGATACTCTGTCCAATATTTCATTAACGGTTAAATCGGGTGAAACGATTGCTTTTGTGGGTCGCTCTGGAAGCGGGAAAACCACGCTGGCCAATATGATTCCCCGCTTTATCGAGCCCAGTGCGGGTTGCATCACTATCAACGGTTACGATATTACTGAAGTCACCCTGAAAAGCTTGCGGGGTAATTTATCGCTGGTCAGCCAGAATGTGGTGCTTTTTGATGGTTCAATTGCGCAAAACGTGGCTTACGGTTCGTATCGCAAGGCCACCGAGTCACAAATAACAGAGGCTCTCAAGGCAGCCAATCTGCTGGAGTTTGTCGAATCCTTGCCTAATGGTTTGCAAACCGATATTGGTGAAAATGGGGCATGGCTTTCTGGCGGACAACGACAACGCTTGGCCATTGCCAGGGCATTAATCAAAAATGCCCCTATTCTTATTCTTGATGAAGCCACTTCCGCCCTGGATAACGAGTCTGAGCGTCAGGTGCAGGCTTCGCTTGATCTGCTCATGGAGGGGCGGACAACTTTTGTCATTGCACACCGTTTATCAACGGTACAAAATGCCAATTGCATTGTTGTGCTTGACCATGGGCGGATTATCGAGTCGGGCACTCATGATGAACTCTTGAAAAAAGGCGGTTTGTACGCCACGTTATATCAAATGCAGTTTCGTGAAGATTAATTGAAAATCAGGGTTTTATACTTTCACGCGTTACACGCAACTAATTTATATTTTATTTACGGTAGATAAATGACAGAAAAAGCACAGCATGAAATTTCTTCATGGGGTTATGAACACCCCTCGGTAAAGGGCCCTAACGCCTTAATGTTTTTTACCTGGGACTTGTCCAAAACCATTGAAAATGCTTTCAAGAATGCAACAGAAGATACGTTGGACTATTACCTGATGCAAGCGCAAAAGTCCATCGACGACCTTTTGCAAAAATATATTGATATCGAGGCGGATCCTGAAACCTTTGATGGCCAGAGCATTATTTTGCGCCTGGAGCAAAATGAAGACTCAAAAACACCATTAATTGCGTTGCAAACTTCCCCTCACCTTGAAGACAGAATCATCAAGATGCAATCCCGGGTTAAGCCCGGGCATGGTTAAGCAGCTTACATTAAGACAATGTCATACATTTCCTGCGTGTAGGTATTGTCAACTTCAAGGGTAATGGGTTTGCCAATAAAATCACCCAGCGTGGCCAAATAATGACTTTCTTCTTCAAGAAACAGGTCAATAATGCTTTGTGAGGCAATTAAACGAAACTCTTTGGGATTGAATTGTTTGGCCTCGCGCAGGATTTCCCGCAAAATGTTATAGCAAACGGTTCTTGCCGTTTGCACCGAACCCTTGGCCTGGCAGGTTGGGCAGGGTTCACATAGCTGGTGTGCCAACGAGTCTCGGGTGCGTTTTCGGGTCATTTCAACCAGGCCCAGCTGGGAAAAACCGTTAAGCGTTGTTTTGGTGCGGTCTTTATCAAGCGCTTTCTGCAGCTCGGCCAAAATGGCATCCTGGTGTTCTTTATTGTCCATATCGATGAAGTCGATAATGATTATGCCACCCAGGTTGCGCAGGCGAAGCTGGCGGGCAATGGCAACCGCTGCTTCAAGATTGGTTTTAAAAATGGTGTCGTTAAAATTTCGTCCACCAATAAACCCACCAGTGTTCACGTCTATGCTGGTCAGTGCTTCGGTCTGGTCTATGATCAGATAGCCACCAGACTTCAGGTTAACGCGTCGTGAAAGGGCGTTGTTGATTTCCTCGTCGACATAGGCAGTTTCAAATAATGGGCGTTCACCGGCATAATGTTTTATTTTCCCTATGATTGACGGTGTATAAATTGAAGCCCATTCAAGCAGGGCTTGAGTCGTACTTCGCGAATCAATCTCGATGGATCTGGTCTCGGGAGTCACCATATCACGTAATACCCGCTGGGCCAGCGTCAAGTCCTCATAAAGAAGGGCGGGTGCCGATTGCTTCTGGACAGCCTCTTTAATCATGGACCAACGCAGGTTCAGGTATTCCTGGTCTTTCTTTATATCATCATCGGTGGCGCCTTCGGCTTGGGTGCGTACAATAAAACCGCCTTTTTCATTGGGATTCATCAGAGAGATAACCCGTTCTTTCAGGCTGTTTCGTTCCTCTTCCGATTCAATTTTCTGGGAAATGCCAATATGCTGTTCATGGGGCAGGTATACCAGCATGCGTCCAGCAATGCTGATCTGGTTTGACAGGCGTGCGCCTTTGGTGCCCAAAGGGTCTTTAATAACCTGCACCAATAAAGACTGGCCTTCAAACAGTAATTTTTCTATTTGCGTGTAGGCGATACCGGTATTGCGTAAAGAGCGGTTTTCGCGCAGGTCGGCAATATGAATAAATGCGGCTTTATCTAGCCCAATATCAATAAAGGCACTTTGCATTCCTGGTAATACACGTACAACTTTGCCCAAATAAATATTACCAACTTTACCTCTTTGGCTGGTGCGTTCTATATGTATTTCCTGGGCAGCTCCCAGTTCGATTAATGCGACGCGTGTTTCAAAGGGCGTGACGTTGATTAATATTTGTTCGCTCATGCTTGTTTTCTCTTGGTCTGGCATATTATTTGGAGGTCGTATATTCTATATGAGCTTATCATGAGAACATACCCAAGTTGAAGTATGTTAAAAACTAACATCCAGAATACGGTGTAACCCATAAAGAAAGGATTTTGCGGTGAGTGACTCACAAGATTCAAGTTATATTTCCAATCATATTCGCAAGCGTATTGAACTGGCAGGTGCCCGCTATCATGCCAATGACAATATTTCGGCCTATATTAATCCCGGTGAACTGGATCTGTTGCAGCAGGAAGTCCAGGAAAAATTAAAAGAGGTGCTTAAAAGCCTGGTTATAGATACAGAAAGAGACCACAACACCAATGAAACGGCGAAGCGGGTTGCTAAAATGTTTATCAAGGAAGTGTTTGCAGGTCGTTATCAGGCCATGCCCGACACCACTGAATTTCCCAATGTGGAAAAATTAAGTGAGTTGATTATTGTTGGGCCTATTCAGGTCCGTAGTGCATGTTCTCATCACCTGTGTCCCATCATGGGAAAAGTGTGGGTGGGTATCATGCCTAATGAAAAATCAAATTTAATTGGCTTATCCAAATATGCCCGCCTTATTTCCTGGGTAATGGAGCGCCCACAGATCCAGGAAGAGGCCATTACACAAATTGCCGATTTACTGGTCAAGAAAATGAATCCCGATGGCCTGGCAGTTGTCATGGAAGCTGATCATTTCTGCATGCAATGGCGTGGCGTAAAAGATATGGGATCAAAAATGATTAATAGTGTCATGCGTGGTTCATTTTTAAAAGACTCAGACCTGAGAAAAGAATTTTTATCATTGATGAACGGAAACCGTAGAAATTAATCACATCAAGTTCATTTGTTAATGAGCTTATTAAAGAAAAGAAAGAAAAGGGCAGCAGTTGTTTTAACTGTTTGTCCTTTTTTATTGCTCAATTTACGTTGTAAGTAATAATTGGGTGATGGTTGGCAAGCGAGGGGGATGAAAAGCGTGAAAAAGAGGCGGGTGTAAATTAATACCGACTTGTTGTAAATTGGCACACTGTATTTTTATTGTTTAATCATGTGTTGCGGTTGGCGAATTACAGCGTAATGGGGCAATGGCAGAAAAAAAAGCCTTACTTTTGCCGGTTAAGAGTGGGTGGTTGCGCAGCGGTCAAAAATGAATACACGGTTGTGGTGTAAAAACACAACAAACAGTTGTTGTTAATATTTTGATTGAAATCAATAGGATAGATGTTGGTGTGGTTTTTTGCCAGATAAAAAATGGCTGAAAGCTTGCGGAAAATGAAAACGTCATGCTATAGTTCATTCTTTCGCAGCAACAGTACTAGGGTTTACCCCAAAACGCCAAGCGGTGAAAAACGAAACGAAGCACGGGTTTAAAGGATTTGATTTTAAATGCGGGCAACGTGAAGTAAGTGGTCTGGTGAAGTGATTTAAGCGATTCGCCAGGTGGTTTAAAAAGAACGGTTTTAAAAATTCTTTAAAAAAGTTCTTGACAAACAAAACTACATGCTTCATAATCTCGTTTCTCTGCTGCTGACACAGCAACGCAGTCAAGTCAGTCTGGTGTGGTTTTAATCGGGTTGAGCTGAATGCGACAAGACCTGAATGAAGTTTATAGCAGGTTTATGTCAGCCTCGTGACCATTGGGTTGCGTTGTATGCTCTTTAACAATATAACAGCCGATAAGTGTGGGCGCTTGGAATGTAAGAGGCCACACCAGCGTAAGCTGGTGAT
>Ga0265293_10001774_pt1 | contig 45744 bp, 32 predicted proteins | sample Munlanlewell138R_FD_192505 | JGI IMG/M metagenome (GOLD analysis project Ga0265293, IMG submission 192505) | Leachate microbial communities from a municipal landfill in Southern Ontario, Canada - Leachate well 138R | ecosystem: Engineered > Solid waste > Landfill > Unclassified | place: Canada... | reverse complement strand
ATATCGGATTGATAGACCCCCATGCCTTAAAAACTCACGCCCGAAGGGCCTAAAAAAGTTGAACGGAGCACAGATTGCTCCCTAAATAGTTACAGGAACTGTCTCAATATCGTTGTCAGACTCCGTTGACAGGACTGTCTTAGCGCACCCCTCTTCTTTGTAGATATCACCCTTACTCCATAGAGGGACATCGTCACGTACTCCTTATTTACCCGTGCTACCTTATGAAAACTTTTCCGGCTATCCCGTGGGCGCAATCGACCCTTTTGCTGTACGCGCCACCTGACAGCCATTCAAAATACATGCTCATTAATGTAGCAAATCAACGTAGATTAAACTATATTGCTTGTAACAGAATACTATAACTCGCTTGAAATTGCAAGTATTATTATTTATTCCTACAACCTTCTTCTTCTGATAAAAGGAATGAAGAGGCAAAGAGACTTATAAAATTTTGATTCGAAAAGAAATACACCTCCTACACAACGTAACTATGCTATACTAGTGTATCTATGAAAAACACTGATACCATCTCCTCGTTCTCCGAGTATAACTTGGATCCCCGTTGTCTGCCCGTACTGAAAGCCATGAAGATCACGAATCCGTCCCCGGTTCAAGCACAAGCGATCCCGGTCGCCTTGCAAGGGAAAAACATGGTCGTCACGGCACAAACAGGTACGGGGAAAACCCTCGCTTTTGCCCTGCCGGGATTGACCCATCTCGTCGAATCGCCGCCTGCCCCGAATCGCATGTTGGTGCTGGCGCCCACACGGGAGCTTTGCGTGCAGGTCGAATCGGTTATCGCTGCCTTCTGCCGCCCCCTCCATCTGCGCAGCGTCGCCATCTACGGCGGCGTGGGCATCCATGCGCAGACGGTGAAGTTAAAGCAGGGCTGCGATATAATCGTGGCAACGCCGGGCCGTTTGCTGGATCACCTTTCTCGAGATACCCTCCAATTCAATACCCTGCGCTTCTTGGTCTTCGACGAAGCAGACCGTATGCTGGACATGGGTTTCTTACCTGATATTCGCCGCATCCTCAAACAGCTGCCCAAAAAACGGCAGACACTTATGTTTTCCGCCACCTTCGCGCCCAGTATAGAACGTCTCGCCCACGACATGATGCAGCATCCCACCCGTATTGAGGTCGGGATCACAGCGAAACCTGTGGACTCCGTGCAGCAGTTGGTAGTGCCTGTTCGTGAAGATGAAAAGCCCCGCGTGATCCTTCAAATCCTAAAAGAAGAATCCATCGACAGCGCTCTCATTTTTTTACGTACTATCCGCCGTACTGAAAGGGTCGGCCGCGCTTTGAAAGGCAGCCGCTTCAAAACAGCGATCATTCATGGCGATTTGCCACAGCAGCGGCGCCAACAAGCACTCAACGGTTTTCGCAAAGGGAAATTTCAAGTCCTCGTCGCCACGGATGTAGCAGCACGTGGGCTGGATATCGACGATATCTCCCATGTGATCAACTACGATATTCCTGAAAACGTCGACGACTATATACACCGCATCGGACGCACCGCCAGAGCAGCACGACAAGGCACAGCCCTTACTTTCGTAACGCCTTCCGACCATGCCGCATTGGGCACCATTGAAGCCGCGCTCGGTTATAACATCGAGCGGCGTCTCTATGAGGGCGCGCCCAAAATTCTGACGCTCTTCAGACCCCAAGAAGAAACGCAGAGCCCCACCGTATCGCGACGCCGACGGGGCAGAAGTTTGCTTCGACGCCGCTAAGCCACAGGTCTACGCGCCATCCTAAATTTGGAATGTCCTCCCATGGTACGCTACCCTTTGAAGGTAACTATGCTGCTGCATGAAAAAAACCGATCATGGAGGACAAAAAGATGCGTTACCCCATTTCCTGGTTGTTGATTCTGTGCTGGATCTGCGCGGCTTCTGCGCAAGCCGATTTCAGCGAAGCTTTCGAGGAGGTCTGGGCTGTTCCGGAAATACAAGCGAAGATTGACGCCGGTATTGAAGCACACCGCAAAGGCGACGCCGTAATTTCCGTTGTGGACAAAGACGGCGTGCCCCTGTCCGAAGTCACCATCACGGCAGTACAACAGACCCACAATTTTCTGTTTGGCGCGAACCTCTTCGTGTTGGGACAGCTCGCCACTCCCGAACTAAACCAACGCTATGAAAACGCCTTTACCGACATCTTCAATTTTGCGTCACTGCCCTTCTACTGGGCAGATCTCGAGCCGGTGCGCGGTCAGCTGCGCTTTGAAAAAGAAGCGCCCTTTATCTGGCGTCGTCCGCCGCCCGATGTCTTGCTTGCTTGGTGCAAAGTCCATAACATCACACCAAAAGGACATCCGCTCTTGTGGCATTCTATCAACCCGGACTGGATCCCCACTGAGGCGGAGGCACTGCGCAGCGCTTATACTAAACGCTTCGAAGAAATCGCGCAGCGATATGGACAGGATATCCTCATTTGGGATGTTGTCAATGAGTCGCTGGTCTGTTCCAAGAAATACGCGCTCTATTCTGAAGCCCTCGATTATGTGCCGTGGGCATTCGAAAAAACGCGCCCCCTTTTCCCCAAGTCGACCCTGCTCATGATCAACGAGGTTACGCAAGTGAGCCACAAGCCTGTGGCGGAAAACCAATATTTGAAGCAAGTGGAAACTTTGTTGGCGGCGGGCACGCCGATAGAAGGCATCGGTTTTCAATTCCATTTCTTTTCCAGAGACAACTTCCACAAATATTTTCCCCATGATCCTACCTTCCAACCCGATAATCTGATGACGGTCTATGAACGCTTTTCACAATTGGAGCTGCCCCTGTACATCACCGAAATTACCATTCCCGGCAGCGGCGACAATGGCTTTACCGACCAAGCGCAGGCGGTCAAACAATTATATCGACTCTGGTTCAGTATAAAAAGGATGGCAGGCATCACATGGTGGAACCTTGCCGATAAGACCGCTTACGGCAATGAAGGACAGGCCTTGGGCGGACTCACCGACGAAAACCTAACACCCAAACCCGTATGGCATGCCCTGGACCAACTGATCAATCAGGACTGGACGACCCAATGCACCGGCAAAACCGATGAAAAGGGACGCTTCAGCTTTCGCGGCTTTGCCGGCACCTATCAAATCAACGTTGTCCTCAACAACGAAAGGAAGCAAAGCTTTCACATATCGCTGCCGGAAGCGACAAAGGCCCTGATAACCTGCACGATAGATTGAATCTGAGCGCGTTTTTTTAGAGGGAGCCGCAACACAAGACAGCTGTGCCTGTCAAGGGCTGTGAAATTCGGACAGGCGCCGCCAATGGGCTTCGGTGAAAGTACGCGTTCTCACTTTATAGTAAAGCCCCACGAGCAGCGTCCACACCAAATATACTGCCACGATGATGGGTCGCTCATGGATAACCACAGCAGCGAAACCGATCGACGCCAACAAGACGATAACCGCACAGCCATACAATACGACAGGCGGAAATTGGATATAGGCGCGGGCATAATGTTCCGGGAAATGGGTGTACATACGGATCGCGGCTACACCCAATACACTTGAGATGGCAAGGATGCCGATGGCAGCCATATATCCGTAAAAATCCGTATCAAGGGGGCAGAGCAACAAGGCCGCTACGAGTAAAAAATAAAGAGATACCGCATTCTTGGGGCTGCCTGTGCGCCTGTCGATTTGCCCGAGACCTGCCGGCAACAAACCATCCCGAGCAAGGGCGAAGATCTCTCGGGGCAGTGTCAATGCGGCTGCGTTCAAAGCGGCACAGCCTGCCGTAAGCGCGCCTAATCCGATAAAATGTACCCAGCCCGCTGGCAGAAAAAGCGATGCTGATTCTCGAAGAGGCGCCTTCAGCGCGGCATAGCGTTCCACGTCAAAGGGAAGGGTGTTCACAAAGACGATGCCCACCAAGATATAAATAAGTGCAACCAAGACGCCGCCGATAAGCAGCGCCCGGGGAATGGTGCGCCGTGCATCGCGGATTTCCTCGCCCATCTCCGCAATGATCTGGAAACCTAAACACAAGGCGTAGCATAAAAGTACACTCATTAGAAAAGGAGCGGGCGACGCAGAGGCGGGCAGCGTAAGGGATACGCCGCCATGAAAGAGCCCTGCCCCGGCATACAACAATAGAGCGCTCAGAAATTGCAGGGCAAGAACCAGCTGCAATGACAGGGCAAGCTGCACACCAAAGCAATAGATGATATAAAAAAGGATGAGGATGGCGACCGCTAAAATGCCTACCGGCACCTCCGACAAGATATAGCCTTGCAGGTATTGGGTTAAGGTACGCGTGGCAACACATACGGAACAGGCACCGCCAAGCAGTACCCATGTAGAGACTAAAACGCCGGGGCCGGGCCGGATCATACGACTCACAAACATATAGCCCGCGCCCGCAGAGGGAAGAGAACCGGCAAGCTGGATAAGAGGAATGACACCCACCATACTGATCGTAATGGCGATTAGAAAAGAAAGCCAGATGGCCGTGCCCGCCAGTGCGCCAATATCACGAACCATGACAAAGATACCTGCGCCGATAACACCGCCTACCACCAGCGCGGAAGCACCTGCAAGACCGATGCTGCGCTTAAGCTGTAAGGGCTTCCCGGTACTATCCTGAGAGCTGTTCATAAGCATGATAGTGCCACAAAAGAAAGTGAAAACACAAAAGCTTAACTACACCGCAGGTTCATCTATAAACAACGCATTAGATCTTATTTATCAGTTCTTGAAACGCTTTACAGCTGTGCCGTCCAATGACTCAAGGCATGGGTGTCATTGTCTCGTCATCAGAGATGAATCCATAATAACGGCCGCGCCAATAGGCATCGATATACGCAGCGCCGCCCAAATCACGACGGCTATTCTTAGTAAACTGCAAGACCAAATGGCCCGGTTCCCAACTTTCGCCTTCGTCCTTGGAAATATAGAGACCCGCCGGCGTGCCCGCAAAAATCAAATTGCTATGCTTCGGTGTAAAGACGGTATCGCTGCGGGCAATGTCCAAGCCTTGTGTTTTAAGCTCCCAGTTGGCGCCGCCGTCGGTGCTTTTCATCACGCCTGCAGGATCCGCTCTAAACTGAAGCGCGCCCGATGCCGCTTCCTCGGGCTTCTCCGCAAGAAGCCAGTGGCGGTCCAAATCCCGTTCCCGTTTAAAACTGCTCGCATATACGGCTTTCTCGCGAATAGCGTAAACCGTGATGTTCTCGTCGTGCACCACCTGTACGTCCACAGCCGCGCCGCCCATTTCTGGAACGCTCAGCTGCTGCCACCCTTCGCCGCCTGTCATAGACGCGTAAAACCCGTCCGCACAAGCGGTGTAAATCATCCGTGACCGCGGCCCTGCTGCCACGGCGCGCACACGGGCAGGATAGACAGGATTGATGCAGTGCCACTGCGCCGCTGTGGCGGCTCCGTCGCGAGATTGATAGAGATCGCCTTTCGTATCAAAAGCGTAAATGACCTGATCATCCTCTTGCGCCACGGCGACTCCCAGCACGGTACGGCTTAGCCAGCCATCAGGATTTAACAGATGCCCCTTCCAAATATATTCATTGTCCCAAGCAGCGGCATAGACGGGGTAGGGCGGCTTCAATTCCGGATGAAGGCTGCTCATGGTGGGGCGTATGAGCATATCCGTGGGCCATGTCTGCAGCGCGTACAACCCTTCGCGCAAAGCCTTCTCGCGATGCGGAGCGTCAGGGCGCAAGCTAAAATAGATATAGGTGAACAAGGTCTGCCCGTCGTCTTTGTGGTTTGCCCACAACGCATCGGCAACCACCCCATAGGCGGCAAGCAGTTCCGGATCCTTTTCAATACGGAACAAATTCTCAAGATGACAGAAAACATGTTCGGCGTCATCAAAATCCTTTTCCGTGCTGAGGCTGTGCAGCGTACGCAAGCCGAATTGATCAATCAAGCGTTCATACATGGCGAGATACTTCGGATCTCCCGTAGCATGATGAGCCGTTTTCGCGCCTGCAATCGCCATCATGATCCGCATGTTCAGCGTCTTGCCATCGTGCAGTCCGAGTATAGGTGTATACTTACGACTGTCGAAATGCCGAATGTTAAGATCATTGTCGACCCAGTACCCAACGAGTGCATCAATCGCTTCGCGGCAGCGTTCACGCTGTACTCCTTCCGCCGCCAGATCGTAATAGGCGCACAGACCCGCCGTGGCATCACTGTAATTGTGATGACTGGGACTGCCGCGCCAACGGAGGTCTTTATACGCGCCAGCGCCTTGATACCAAGCATTGCTGGAACGGTGCCCCTCCCGTTCTTCGTAGGATTCCCCGTGCCCCAAGGCGTAGCCCCGTGACTGGAGCCCCCGCACGCCCGTGACGAGCTGACATCGGTACAGGGCTTCAAAGAGTTCGTCGGCTCGGGCTTGGGCTTGCCCCACTTCTTCTGCAGGCGCTCCTGAATCTTTTAAGAACGCGAAGCGATAGGAAGCGCCCATCAGATAGTTGGCTGTCCAACATACTGCGTGTGCGATATTGCAGTAGCCCCGTGTCGAAATATCTACCGGGCTGCCGTCCAAGGGTAATTCCACCTGACTCGGATAGAGCCCCAAGATATTATGATGCGCCACGTTGTTCTCTTCGAGCATCTTTTCCTTGAGCTGCAAGGGCAATTTCCAAGAAGGCTCGTCAGCGCCCCTATCGGAGGCAGCGGAAGAGCTGGTCGGTACAGCAACAAGAAACAATAGGATAAGAACAACAAAAGGCCGCTTCATCAATGAATTCCTTCACCTTACCGGTACACGCCGTCACTTCGCGGGAGTGACCGTTTCTTTTTCGTTTTGATTGGGACAAAAAAAAGAACGTTCCTCCTGAAAGATCAGGAAAAAACGTTCCTTAACACAATCGGGATCATAGTCTAGACTGTGAATACTTACTCAAGGTTCCAATTTTCGAAAGGTTTCAGATTTTTAGAACGTGCAGGACGGCGCAGTTTACGCAAGGCTTTCGCCTCAATCTGACGGACACGTTCACGGGTAACATGGAAGACGCCGCCCACCTCTTCAAGGGTTCGCGGATAACCGTCGCCAAGCCCAAAGCGCAGACGAATCACTTGTTCTTCTCGTTCGGTCAAGGTTTTAAGCACTTCACCAAGCCGTTGTTGGAAGACCATGAAAGCCGCACAATTCGCCGGATCTTCGGCAAAGGGATCGGGGATGAAATCGCCGAATACGCTGTCGCCGTCATCACCAATAGGCATTTCCAGGCTGACCGCTTCTTGCGCAATTTTGAACACGGCACGGACCTTATCTGCACTCATGCCCATTTCAACTCCGATTTCTTCCGCTGTAGGTTCGCGCCCATAGACCTGAATCAAGCGGCGGCTGGTACGAAGCAGTTTATTAATATTTTCAATCATGTGCACAGGAATACGAATGGTGCGCGCCTGATCCGCGATGGAACGGGTGATCGCTTGACGAATCCACCACGTCGCATAGGTGCTGAATTTATAGCCACGCTGATACTCGAACTTATCCACCGCCTTCATCAAGCCGATGTTGCCTTCTTGAATGAGATCAAGGAAAGACATGCCCCGGTTGATATACTTTTTACCGATACTGACGACGAGACGCAAGTTCGCTTCAACCAATTCCATTTTCGCACAGTAAATCTTGTCTTCTTTCGTCGTGATGTCATGAATCAGCTCGTTGATCTCTTCCGGATTCATGCGGGAATCATTGCGGATTTGCTCCAATTTTCGGCGCGCAATCTGCAAGCGACGTTCCACCTCAAAAAGCGTTTCTTTTTCAATGCCATGCTTTTTAAGAACGCTCGAACTACGCCGTGACTGCGAACTCAGCTTAATAATTTCATCGCTGGGAAAACCGATTTCCCGTTCGATGCGGTCAATATCATCATGAGCCGTGGTAATGCGTCGGCGCAGCCCTTTAATCTTCCGACCAATTTTCACAATCTCACGGGGCTTTAGCCGGAAACTGCGAATCACCTCTATCTGCTGTTGGCGAAAGTCACGGATACGGTTGTGCACATTCTGACGGCTTTTTTCTGATAGGTTTGTGCGGCGAAGACGCTTTTCCTGGGCTTCAATCTTCAGCTCCAGCGCGCCGATCTTCTCCATGTTCTCCGGCAGCTCCTTCACAAAACGATTGTGAAATTGCGTGTCCTCTTCTTCACAAATCAAGTCAAATTGGAGACGTCCGGCAAGAATACGCGCGGCAAGCATCTGCGCCTCTTTAATCGTGAAAGGCGCGTTCAAAATCACATCGATCAGTTCATGTTCAGCGGCCTCAATGCGTTTGGCAATGACGATCTCCTGATCTTTGGTCAGTAGCGGAACACGGCCCATTTCGCGCAGATACATGCGCACCGGATCATCAGCGCGATCCGCCTTGCGATGCATCATCTGACGGCGCTGTTCCAGCTTTTTCGCTTGCTCTTCCTGTTTCTTTTTCGCAGCACTCTTGACACTGTCCAGTTTCAAATCATCGACAATTTCAATTTCTGTGTCAGACAAAGAAATCATGATGTCGTCGATTTGTTCCACACTGGCATTTTGCGGGAGCAAGGTGTCCAATTCCTCATAAGTAATCGTCTTACTGCTCTTGGCGCGCTCAAGGGTTTCTTGGGCTTCCGGAGAGGACAAAATATCAGTCGCTGTGCTATCTTTCTTGTTCACACATAATCCTTTACTGCAAGTTGATACATAGGCAAATAGTGAATACTATGGCAATTATTTATTTCTTTATTGTTGTTGTGTGGAAAGCGCTTCAATGTTGCGCTTCAAAGTAACAATACGGTCATATAATGATGTCGTACGCGCCGTGTCCTGATCACGCTGTGCTTCTTGAAGCTGTTGATGCAGACGCTGGATCTCGGCGTTCCAAGCATTCTGACGAAAACGAATTACAAGTTCATTCACGATAAAATGGGCTCTTTCTTCATCCATTTTGTCCACTACGGACGCCGCCGCAAACAGCGCCTGTTCTGCTTCCGTGTCAAGCTCACTCATAAGCAGATCTGTGTCTGCGCTGCGACACAAGCGCCCGGCTAGAATAAACGCCGGCAAGTCCGACTCTATTTCATCGAGAAGCTCCAAAACCGAGACGTGGAGATCAGGATAGAACATGAGCGCCGCGATAAAGTCGACATGATCTTTCGTCGGCTTGCTCGAAGCAGCCCCGGCGTCTTTACTGCTCGAAACCCTGGTCATACGGGTAGGGCCGCGCTGATTGCGCCAATAATCTTCGAAAGCACGCTTACATTCCCAAATATGAATGTTGAGACCGGAAGCGATGCGATGTAAATACTGATCCACACGAAGGGGCTCGTCCATGGAACGCAACAACCCGAAGAGGTTCTGCGCCACTTCTGTACGCCCTTCGATAGTCTCTAATTGATCGCGATTCATAGCGATGTAATAACTGACAAAATCTTTGGCATTTTCCAACCGGGACGCGAAAGCGTCTGCGCCTTCATCACGAATATAATCATCAGGATCTTTCGCGTCGGGAAGCGTCAACGCACGCACCGTCAACCCGGCATCTAACAACAGGCTGATACCGCGGAGCGCCGCACGGATGCCCGCGGCGTCACCGTCGTAAACGACCACCACCTCCTGCGCATACCGTTTGATCAACATGGCCTGTTGAAAGGTCAACGCCGTGCCGCAGGTCGCCAGGCAATAATTAAAGCCCGCGTCAAAACAACGCATGAGATCAAAATAACCTTCCACTAAAACAGCACAGCCTTTTTTACGAAGACCGTCACGGCATTCATGAAGACCATATAATACTTGGCTTTTCTTATAAATAATCGACTCCGGCGAATTGATGTATTTCGCTGGACTGTCGCCAAGATCGCGGCCGCCAAAAGCAACCACATTACCCGAAACGTCACGGATAGGAATCATTAAACGATTGCGAAAAAAATCGTAGAGACTGCGGTCACCGCGACGTACCAAGCCCGCTGCCATTAACTCCGACTCGCGGAAACCTTCTTTAAAGGCAGCATCACGGAGCAGATTGAAAGAATCTGCGGCAAAACCAAGACCGAAATGAGCGCTCGTTGCGCTTTGTAATTTCCGGCCTTGCAAATAGGCTTGCGCATTTGCGCCGGAGCCGGGCTCCTGCAATTGCCGCGTAAAAAAGCGTGCCGCGAAAGTGTGCAGTTCCAACAAACGCCGCCGCAAATAATCATCTCGGTTATCGCTGCGCCCTGAACTTTCCAAGACAACGCCCGCACGATCCGCCAGCTTCTGCAGCGCCTCATTAAAACTTAAGCCTTCAAGTTCCATCAGAAAATGCAAGACATCACCGCCCTGACCGCTGCTGAAACAATAGTACATCTGGCGGTCTCGGCTCACCATGAAAGAGGGCGTCTTTTCATTCGTGAACGGGCTCAACCCTTTGAAACGATGATTGCCGGAGTCTTTCAGTTCCACGTGCTCCCCTATTACATCTACGATGTCACAGGAGGCAAGAACCCGGCCGATCATTTCTCGAGAATATTTTTTCAACAACTACCTCATAGCGTACGGCCAGTTTCAAAAACAAGTACAGCAATTATAAGTCCCAAATTGGCAACAAGATAGGGATGTCAATCCAATTCAAACAACAGGACTACTATAAAAAAGACACACCTCTGGCACTTTCTTATGTCAAGAGTGTACCATAACTAAGGTAAAAAAGCAAGCTGCTGAAAAAAATAAAAAGAAATGCTCTGTGATCCATCCGAAGCGATCTCATGAGCGGCCTGTCAGGGCGCCGGATTCATACGCTTGCGCCGGAGCGCCGCGTCATGCTCACAGCGCCCTTTACTTCATCAAAGTGCTTCTATATGGTATAATAGCGTGGCGGAGGAAAAGGCAGGGACAAACACTAAGGAGAACTGTTCATGGCAGTAGCCCACATTATACTTCCCGATATCGAAGAAAGCCCGGCATACAAAATTGCCGATCTCAGTTTGGCCGCTTGGGGCCGCAAAGAAATCGAAATGGCAGAAAAAGAAATGCCCGGTCTCATGGCGGTTCGTGAACGATACGCTGCCCAAAAGCCCCTCAAAGGAGCCCGTATCATGGGCTCTTTACATATGACGATCCAAACAGCCGTGTTAATCGAAACATTGCGCGCTTTGGGCGCCGAGATACGCTGGGCAAGCTGCAATATTTTTTCCACACAAGACCATGCCGCCGCGGCCATGGCTGCGGAAGGTGTGCCCGTCTTCGCATGGAAGGGAGAAACCCTCGAGGAGTACTGGTGGTGCACCTACCAGGCCATGCGCTTCCCGGACGGCAAGACGCTGAACCTAATCGTCGATGACGGCGGAGATGCAACCTTGCTTATCCACCGCGGCTACGCCCTTGAAGAGCATTTCAACAAAACAAAAGAACTGCTGCCCATTTCCAAAGACAACCATGAAATTGAAGTGGTGGATACACTTCTCCGTAAAATTCATGGCAAAGATCCCGACTATTGGCACCGCGTCGCAGCGGACTGGATCGGCCTGTCCGAAGAGACCACGACGGGCGTGCATCGACTTTATCACATGATGCGTGACGGCAGCCTGCTCACCCGAGCCATGAATGTCAACGACAGCGTCACCAAATCCAAATTCGATAATCTATACGGGTGCAGAGAATCCCTCGCTGACGGTATCAAACGCGCCACCGATGTAATGGTCGCCGGTAAAGTCGTCGTCGTAGCCGGATATGGGGATGTTGGCAAAGGTTGTGCAGACGCCATGCGCGGCTTAGGCGCACGGGTCATCATCACCGAAATTGATCCTATTTGTGCGTTGCAGGCGGCGATGGAAGGCTATCAAGTGATGACCATGGCGCAAGCGGCACCTGTGGGCGATATTTTTGTCACCAGTACCGGATGCTGTGACGTCATCCGCGCTGAACACATGCAAACCATGAAAGATCAAGCCATTGTCTGTAACATCGGGCACTTTGATTCCGAAATTGAAGTGGCCGCCCTTGAGCAGAATCCGAAGATACGGGAAATCAATATTAAGCCGCAGGTCGATAAGTTTGTATTCGAAGACGGCAAAGAGATCATCTTGTTGGCACGGGGCCGGCTCGTCAATCTCGGATGTGCTACAGGACATCCTTCTTTTGTCATGTCCAATTCCTTCACGAACCAGACCTTGGCGCAGATTGCCTTTTTTACGGAGCCCGACAAATACGAGATCGGAAAGGTCTACACCTTGCCCAAGTATCTGGACGAAGAAGTGGCGCGGCTCCATCTTGAAAAGCTTGGCGTCGTGCTCGAAACGCTGAACCAAAAACAAGCGGACTATCTGGGCGTGCCGATCGAAGGTCCTTATAAAGCCGATACGTACCGCTATTAAACGAGTTGCCATAAAGTAGAGATGGGCTGCCCCGCATATACGAGAAGCTAAGCGTGTAGGGGTGGGGGTATGCCTATAGCCTGCGGCGCGCCTTTTCCGCTGTCCCCCTTATGATCGCCGATACCGGCGCTCAGCCTTCTTTCTTGCGCACTACATACAGCGCCTCTTCGGCGCGCAGGTTGGGAAATAGCTTGGGCTGTCCCCGTTCATTCAGAAAAATTTCTTCTTCAATGTCGAACTGCAGCTCTTCGCAGAAGGCACGGAAATCTTTTACGGTAAGAACGTGACGATTGGGCGATTCATGCCAGCTGTACGGCAAATGTGCCGTAACCGGGGCCTGTCCCCAAAAAGCAAGCTTCGATCGGATACGCCAGTGCCCGAAATTGGGGAAGGTGACAATACACTTTTTTCCGATGCGCAACATTTCTTTCAATGCTTGCGCCGGATTCTTTAATACTTGCAGCGTCATGCTCAAGATTACGTAATCGAAAGAATCATCAGGAAGCTCCGCAAGACCTTTATCAATATTAGCGTGGATGACAGGCAGCCCACAGCCGATAGCGCGGATTATATTTTCTTGGTTCACTTCGATGCCCAGGCCGATAATGTTGAGGCGGCGCTGCAGCCGACACAACAACTCACCCTCACCACATCCCACATCAAGGACTCGGCTATTCTCGCGCACAAGGTTGAGGATCATGTCATAGTCAACACGCCGCGACTGAGACAGAGTCCGTTTACCGTCAGCATTGAAGCTTTCCTCATCTTGTCCATCGCAAGGCTTGGGCGGGCAATTCTTGCAGTCACGCTCAGGGTACAGCGTATGGACGAGAAAACCTGACATAAGCCGTGACAGCTCTCCAACCTCAAGCAAGAAAGCGTCATGACCTGCGTCAGAACGAATGTTGCAATAACTGACAGGCAGCCCGTTGCGGGCAAAGGCGTAGACCATTTCCTGCGACATATAAGGCGGGAAAAGCCAGTCAGAAGTAAAAGAAATCACCATGACCGGCACCCGTGCGCGACTCAATGATGCGTCAAGTGAGGACCAGCCCGCCGCAATATCAAAATAATCCATCGCCTTCGTTACATACAGATAGGTATTGGCATCAAATCGGTTAACAAAGCCGGCGCCTTGGTGATCCAGATAGGTCTCTACATTGAATTCACTCTCAAAACGATAGCCGAGTTGGTCGCCATTGCGGAGGGTGCGCCCAAACTTACGGCGCATGGACTGATCAGACAGATAGGTAATGTGCGCAAGCATACGGGCAATAGCAAGGCCTTGGCGCGGTCCTTGACCGGGCACATAATCCCCTTGTTGAAAATCCCCATCCGCTTGAATCGCGTTGCGGCCCACCGCATCAAAGGCGATCTGCTGCGCGCCCGTGGCGTGGCTTGTCGCAATAAGAATTGCTGACTGCAGCGCGTCGGGAAAGCGGGTGACCCACTCCAGCGCCTGCATACCGCCCAGAGAACCGCCCAAAACACATAAGAGCCGTTCAATGCCCAATTGCCGTACCAGCGCATATTGAACACGTACCATATCGCCAACCGTTATGACAGGGAAGTTCAGCCCATAGGGTGCTCCCGTCTTCGGGTCAATACTGGATGGCCCTGTCGTGCCTTTACAGCCTCCCAGAAAATTGGCACAGATCACATAATACCGGTCTGTGTCTATTCCTTTGCCCGGTCCGATCATGGCATCCCACCATCCCGGTTTCACATCGTCAGGGCTATGTTTACCGGCAGCGTGGGCATCGCCCGACAGGGCGTGACATACCAACACCGCATTGCTGCGCGCCTCGTTCAATTCGCCGTAGGCTTCATAGGCAACCGTAACCGGACCCAGTACGGCTCCGCTTTCCAGCGTAAAGCCATCGCGACTTTCTTCCAGAACAAGCTGGTGTGTGCGCACAATGCCCACGGAATCTGAGTGTATAGGATTGTCTGTTTTCATGGATTTCTATAGGAAGCTTATTCTAAACCAAGGCAACAATGTAGCAGCCGCCTTTGCCGGATTGAAACATAAGCACTATATCAAACACAAATGACTCTACCCCGATGGCCGCGGTAAGAGACAAAAACCCGGCTGTGTTTTGAAGAAACAAGGGATACTGCCTGTCTGCGGCCACTACTTCAGGATTGTTTTTTACAAGATCTTTACTGCTGAGAAAGATGCAGGGCTTGATCAAAATCTTCCAAGATATCCGCGATGTCTTCCAGTCCCACCGATACACGGATGAAGGCAGGTGAGATACCGGCGCCATGTTGTTCTTCCGGCGATAACTGCTGATGCGTCGTCGTCGCAGGATGAATGACCAGCGTCCGCGCATCCAATATATTGGCCAGATGGGAGGCAAGTTGGCAGCTGTTAATGAATTTCACAGCGGCATCGGAACCACCCTTGATGCCAAATCCCAAAATAGCGCCCTGACCGGCAGGCAAATATTTCTGAGAGCGCTCATAATCACGGTGACTCGGCAGACCGGGATAATTGACCCAGTCCACAGCAGGATGTCCTTCCAGATGACGCGCCACGGCAAGGGCGTTTTCACTGTGTCGCGGCACACGCAAATGCAAGGTTTCAAGACCCTGCAAAAATAAAAAGGCGTTAAACGGCGACAGGCACGCGCCCATATCGCGCAGCAGCGTCACCCGTGCTTTCAAGATATAACTGATATTTCCAACGGGCTTAAAAGTTTCATAAAATTTCATACCATGATAACTGGCGCAGGGTTCGGTCAGCTCCGGAAACTTACCATTGTTCCAGTCGAAACGGCCGCTGTCTACAATAATACCGCCAATGGAATTACCGTGGCCGCCTAATACCTTCGTGGCAGAATGAACCACAATATCAGCACCATGGTCAAAAGGACGGAAGAGCAGCGGTGATGCCACCGTATTGTCGACCATCAGAGGAATGCCGTTGTCATGTGCAATGGTAGCCACCGCCTCGAAGTCTGCCACATCGTTCGCAGGATTGCCAATCGTCTCCAGATACAAGAAGCGCGTGTTCTCGTCAATAGCACGCTTAAAATTATTCGCGTCGCGGGCATCGACAAAACGCGCTTCAATACCCAAATCCTTCAAGGTATGAGCAAAAAGATTGTGAGTACCACCATACAGCGTTTGGGACGATACAAAATTTTGACCTGCCTTCGTGATGTTCAACACGGCGGTGGTGATCGCTGCGGAACCGGAAGCAAGGGCAAGGGCGCCCACACCCCCTTCAAGTGCAGCTACGCGCTTTTCAAATACATCGGTCGTCGGATTCATCAGGCGCGTGTAAATGTTGCCGAACTCTTCAAGCGCAAAAAGACGCGCTGCGTGTTCATGATCTTTAAAAACGAAAGAACTGGTCTGATAAATAGGTACCGCACAGGCACCGGTAACGGGATCCGCTTCTTGACCGGCGTGCAGGGCTAAGGTTCCCAAGCGGCGTGGGGGCTTGCTGTCTGACATGATTGTTCTCCTGATTGTTCGCGCAACAACATGATCTATCATTGGGGGAATGGTTTATATATCAGTTAAACAATCAACATTGTAATGTTAATCCCACGAAAAAAAATAGACAAAAAAGCAATACCCAGAACAACGGCAGGTTCAGTCCCATTCTTTCTGCACAATATATAAAGGTTTGCGTTGGGTCTCTATGTAAATACGCCCCACATATTCACACATCAAACCCGTAACCATCAGTTGCATGCCGCTCAAAAAGAAAAACGCGGCAATAATTGATTCCAACTGTTGAATATTACCGTAAACCAAGCGAAAATAAAGGACACGCATGCCCATCAAAAATCCGGCAACGGCACAAAGCCCGCCTAAGATACCCACCATTTGCAAGGGTATAATGGTCACGGAAGTAAGCATGTCGAAACCGGTGCGCAGCAATTTAAGGATGCTGTATTTGCTGCTGCCGTGTTTGCGTTCAGCGTGACGCACCTTCACCTCTTCCGCACGGCCGCCCAGCATGGCAGCATCCACAGGCAGATACCGGCATCGATGAGAAAACTCCAGCATGTGATCAACCATCGTGCGGCTGAATCCCTTGAGCGAACAACCATGATCATGAAATTTAAAGCCGGTAACCCGTTCGGTGTAGCGATTCAATAAAAAGGATACACCTTTACGGAAGAAACTGTCTTTTCGATTAATTCGCCAGCCGCTGACCATATCGCAACCGTCGACAAGTTTTTCATAGAGCAGAGGAATATCTTCGGGATAGACTTGTAAATCAGCATCCATCATAAGAATATATTGACCCTGCGCCTGAGAAAAGCCCGCATAGAGTGCGGCGGTTTGTCCGAAATTTCGGGACAGCTGGATAACACGCCACCGTTTATCTTTTTCCCGTAAATCGCGCATTAGGCGCAGTGAGTTATCTTGACTGCCGTCATCAACGGTAATAACTTCCCACGATGATCCCAAATTGTCCAAAACCGCCGTCGTGCGGCTATACAATTCCTCCAGACTCGCAGATTCATTAAATACAGGAATCACAAGTGACAATAGGGGGGAATCACTATTCATGGACGCATTTTCCTCTCTATGCCTAGACGGGCTTCGACAGACCTTTTTAAGGCACCGCAATTATTTCATGGGCTTTGGTAATACATGATACCTTAAGTTTCGCCGTCAAATAAAAAGATTCTGAGATTATTCAAGATCTATCCATAGAAAATGCTGATATTCGTGTGCCTCCGAGAAAACACTGAAAGAGAGTAGCCTTTTCACAGAAGACTATTGTATACTTTAATTCATAAGGTGAATAATATCTTTTGCACGGCATTCCCATCAAAAACTTACTGAGGTCCCATGAAATCTGAAATAAAATCAATTCCTGAAGGTCTTTCTTTCGATGATGTACTCCTAGTCCCGGCACGATCCTCCTATGTACCCCGAGACATCGATTTAACGGCACAATTAACGGACAGCATAAGCCTGAAAATCCCGCTGCTAAGTGCGGCCATGGATACGGTGACCGAATCCCGCCTCGCCATTGCCATAGCGCAAGAAGGAGGTATCGGTGTCATCCATAAAAATCTTACCGTGGAAGATCAGGCGGAAGAAGTGGATCGTGTTAAACGCTCACAAGCCGGTATTATCACGCACCCCTTCACCTTGAGCCCGGAACATAAATTGCAAGATGCGGAAAATTTGATGTCGCGCTATCATGTTTCAGGCGTGCCGATCACAGACCAAACGGGTCACCTTCTCGGTATCCTGACCAACCGTGATTTACGTTTCGAAGAAGATCTCGAAGTACTCATTGCAGAAATCATGACGCCCCGGGAACGGCTCATCACCATGAAGCCCGGAACGGATATTGAAGTGGCAAAACGATTGCTCCATAAACACCGCATTGAAAAATTGCCCGTTGTGGATGATGATTTTAAGCTGGTGGGATTACTCACCATTAAAGATATTGTGAAAGCCCGAGATTTTCCCAACCGATGCACCGATGATATGGGCAGGCTCCGCGTAGGGGCGGCTGTAGGCATCGGTCCCGGCGAAATGGAGCGTTGCGAAGCACTCATAGCCGCCAGCGTTGATGTCCTTGTCTTGGATTCCGCCCACGGACACTCTGAACTGGTTCTCAAAAGTCTGCGCGAAATTCGAAATGCCTTTCCTAATGCGCAAGTGGTTGCCGGCAATGTCGTTACCGAAGAGGCCGCCTCCGATTTGATCGATGCGGGCGCGAACGCTATTAAAGTTGGTGTAGGCCCCGGCGCTATTTGTACCACCCGTGTTATCGCCGGTGTGGGCATCCCCCAAATCACCGCTATCATGAATGTCTCGAAAGTCTGTAAAAAACGGGGCATTACTGTTATTGCAGACGGCGGTATCAAGTATTCCGGCGACATTGCCAAAGCGATTGCGGCAGGCGCAGATACGATCATGGTCGGCAGCCTTTTCGCAGGCACCGAAGAAAGTCCCGGCGAAAAAGTACTCTATGAAGGACGTACCTATAAACTGGTACGGGGCATGGGCTCTGTGAAAGCCATGCAGCAGGGCAGTAAAACGCGCTATATGCAATTTGAAACCGATGCGGCTAAAATGGTGCCTGAAGGCATTGAAGCGCGGGTTCCTTATCGTGGTAATATCGCCGATTATGTATATCAGTTGATGGGTGGATTGCGCGCTGCCATGGGTTATTGCGGATGCGGTAATCTTAAAGCCATGAAACAGGATGCTCAGTTTATACGCATGACTTCCGCGGGATTACGGGAAAGCCATCCTCATGATGTTACCATTATCGAAGATGCGCCTAACTACCAAATACCGAGTTGATCCTAAAAAGTAGTACCCTTGCAGCGTATCAATCCTAATTGTAACACTTTGATGTTTTTTCCGTTCCAATAGGGAACTATAGCAGGGCAGCCATAAAAATAGGATATGACTGCGTTTTTGAAAATTTAATCTCGAAATTCTAAGGTACCTTGTATCCTTTACCCGAAAATCCTGGCTTTAACCCCAAGATATAGTGGTTAAGAATAGAAGTAAATGGAATTGTTAATAACTTGTGGATAATCTCTGGAACAGACTTTTCCATAAAAAAAGTGCGCTTCTTCTCTAAGCCCTTAAACTCTTATATTTTAAGCCTATACCTACAAGATTGTAAAGAGATTTCCTAAATAGATATTAACTAACTTATTGATATCTATAAAGATAAAAAATAGGTTTTTTGAATGAAAAGAAAAAGCATGAAAACAAAAAGAGTGTTCCACGGACTGTGTATAACTCCGCTCCAATACGGTTTTCATTGTGTAAAGGCTAGTTTTTTTGCTGTGGATAACTTTCAATTTTTCCGTGAAACAATGAGCGGCAGCCGGCTGTTAACAAATCCCTCGGTTTTTGTGAAAAAAAGTTTTTCTTATCCACAATTTAGCACTCAACAAGCCATTTGTTGTATCATATGTTATCCACAGTAGTGGATAGAGGTGGAAAACTCAGGCAAGTTTTCCAGAAGTTATTCTTGCCCCATAGCCTTGCTGTGACAGGGCTAAACTGAGTTATCCAGATATCCACAGCCTCTACTACTACTACGACTTATTTTATATATAAACTAGTTAGTATAAAAGAGTATAAGCTATCCACAACATAGGGAGGGCGTTCATGAAGATTGTCATTTCCAGAGAAGAACTAAAACGGGCAATCAATATTGTTAAAGGCATTATTTCGTCGAAGGTTTCATTTCCAATCCTGTCCAACGTATTAATGGAAGCGGAAAACAACCTCCTTAAATTCAGTGCAACTGATTTACGAATGAGCATCGAATACACAGTGGACTGCAATGTGGAAGTTGCCGGCGCCCTGACTCTTTCCGGTCAGCGTCTGTCCCTATTATTAAATGAATTGCCTGATGCCGATGTTACACTTGAATTATTGGAGAATGGCATCGTCGAATTGCGTTGCGGCGGTGTAGAAACCAAACTTTTCAGTATGTACGCTGAAGAATTTCCGCCCATCAACAAATTCGATGATGTTGAGCCTATCATGCTGAGGCAGGCACAACTAAAGAAACAGTTTCAGAAGACCTCCTTCGCTATTTCTACCGATCAATCCAGACATAACCTTACCGGCTTGCTCTTGGAAGCACGGCAAGGTGAATTACGAGCTGTTGCTACCGACAGCCGCCGCCTGAGCCTTGCTGTAAGCACGGAAACCTTGAGTACCGACCAAGAGATTAAAGTGATTATCCCGTCAAAGATGGTTCATGAACTGCAAACGCTGCTCAGTGATGATCCTGAGAAGATGGTCGATGTTTTCCTTGCCCAGAGCCAAGCCTGCTTCAAGTTCGATAATATCTGTATTATTACGGCCCTTATCGAAGGCGGTTTTCCAAATTATGACGCTGTTATCCCCAAATCCATGGAAAATGAAATTATTCTCGAACTTAGCCCCTTCATTCAATTGGTGCGTCGTGCTACGGCCATGACGAACGATAGATTTAAGAATGCCCGCTTTACCTTTGAGCCGGGCCTTATCCAAGTCTATGTAAAAACACCTGAAGTAGGTGAGTATGAAGAAGAACTTGCGGCTGAATATTCCGGAAACAGTTTTTCTATTTCCTTTAACCCCTTCTTTTTGCTGGATGTGTTGCGTTTCATCGAAACAGAGCGCGTATGTATGTTGATGAAAGACGGCGGAAGCCCTGCTCTTATTAAACCCTTTACGGAAGCGCCTGTAGATACCTATGTCAACGTGATTATGCCTATCCGCAATTGACCTTGTCTTCCTGTTGTATCTAGAACGATAAAAAAATCACCCGCAGTTCTTCATGAAGGTCGCGGGTGATTTTTTATATTCGGGCGTAATCAAGTCGGGAAGCATTTAAAGCGCTATTTTTGCCCATGCCTTTTCTATTAGGCTGAAACCATGATTGAGTTCTTTTTCTGTAATGATAAGAGGCGGGCTGATACGCAGCACTTTTTGCGCAAGGGGTCCCAAGAAATGGACACCTTCTTTTCCTGTTCCGTGGTAGGCAGCCAGCACACAGCGGTTCGCACGCTCAGCACTATCCATTTCAATACCATAGACCATGCCCTCGCCCCGTACGGCTTGGATGAAGGGGAAACGCTCTTGTAATGCTTCCAACTTCTTTTCAAGGAGGACCATTGTTTTACGAACTTGGCTCACAATCTTTTCTTCCTTAAATACATCAAGAGTGGCACAGACTGCCGCACAAGCTGAAGTGGAAGCACTGTAGGTATCGGAGGCTTCTCCGTAGTCAAGGGCTTCAATTAAGTCCGTCCGTCCGGCAACCACGGCGGCAGGTTCACCATTGGCAAGACCTTTGCCTAACACAACGAGATCCGGTTGTACACCGTAGGTTTCAAAGGCATACATATTACCGGTACGGCCGAAGCAGGATTGAACCTCATCAAAGATAAAAGGAATATCGTTTTTGTTGCACCATTCTTGGAGTAAGGCATGATACCAAGCGGGCGGATGGTAGGAGCCTTTCGCGCCTAAATACGGTTCTGTTATGAGCAATGCAATTTGTCCCGGATAAGCTTTGCTGAGCGCGTCAAGTTCCTTTTGGAAAAAGGCGGGATCTTCATCACCGCTCATGGGAAAAGAAATAAACTTTACATTCGGGTTTTTACTCGATTCACCGCTCACATCGTCGGCAAGTCCTTTTTTTCCGTGAAATCCATAGCGTGTCGCAACCATGATAGGCCGATCGGGATAACGGTGCAGTGTTGTCCACATGGCTTTTTGGATGGCTTCAGAACCGCTCGCTGCCCATAATAATTTTTGGGCCTTCGGATTTTTCTTCATGGTTTTAAGGAGCCGCTCAGAAGCTTCCGTAAAAAGTTCCGTTACCATGTTATAGGCGTTACGCGGCAGCCCCTTCCTATAGTCTGCCCAATATTTTTCATAGGTGGGATGAAGATAACCAAGGTTTTGAACCAGTACGCCGGAGGTAAAGTCCACCAATTTTTTGCCGTCTACGGTCCAAAGTGTGCAGCCCTTAGCTTTTTCCACAACAACCTGCGTGGGTGTATAGGTATTTTGTCCGTGGCCCACCAGTTTCGCCATCTTTTTACGAATACGATTTGCTTTGGGTTCATGATCATGGGTGATATTCAAGGTATATTCCCTTTCTAAAGGTAGTGATATAAAAAATAGCAATGTGCTTGGGAAAAACAACCCCTAAAATTACAGTTCAAATGTAGAACATCGTTGATTTGGTGATACTTTCAGCAATACTTTCCAAGGTTATATTCGATAATTCTGATCCCAGAATTTTGATAACCTTTTCCCAAAAGATGTGCCAGTCTTTCGACGCGTTGGTCAACGATATGGTAAAAGGGCCTTCGATCGCTTCGATAATTTCAAGTAAGGTAATGTTGGATGGATGCCGTGTCAAAAGATAACCGCCTTGCGCGCCCCGAATACTGCGGATTAATTCAGCCCGTTTCAACTGCAATAAAATATGGGTCAAATATTTATTTGGGATGTCATGATGGTCCGAGATATGGCGTGTGGAAACGGGTACATTTTTACTAAAGTTTGTTGCAAGTTCGACCATTGCACGACATGCATAGTCACATTTACCTGAAATGTTCATCCTGTATTCCGATCCGAGTTAAGAAAAAAAAAGCTATGAATGTATATCAACAGACGGGTGATCAAAGAATTCCAAAGGCGTCATGATCCGCTGTATTTTATACAGCAATATACATTTTTTAAGCGAATGTTTTAATGTGCTTAAGTACTTCACGATAACACAGCTATATTGGTAAGCGCAAAAGGAACTTCAAAAAAAATAATTGAATAATTCTATCATTTATAGACACTTTAGATCTTACAAGTATTGCTTTAGAAAAATCTGAATCTTGTCTTTCCTATTCAAAGCCTTTATAATTCAAAGACACACCCGTTGTTGTTGTGGGTACTCCTAAAATTGTAGGAACGAGACTGCTTACCGGATTTTTGACACGCTTAAAAAGGAAGGGAAATTATGGTTTCCAGACGTGATTTTATTCAACAAAGTTCTATTTTAGCGGCAGGCGCTATGTTAGCCGCCCGTCATACAGCTGCGGCTTCCGAGCGTATTCGATTGGGTATCATAGGGACAGCAAATCGCGGGGGACAATTGATGGATGCCCTGGCACCGCACGGCGATGCGGAAATGGTAGCCTTTTGTGATGTCCATGGCGTTGCCCTCGAACGGTGGCGCAAAGAATTCCCTAATGCTGATTTCTACGGTGATTACCGGCGGATTATCGAACGTGACGATATTGACGGCGTGCTCATTGCCACACCCGATCACTGGCACGCCATACAGACGGTGGAAGCCTGCCAAGCCGGTAAAGACGTGTATATTGAAAAACCGCTTGCCTTAAAAATTGCGGAAGGCAGACGTATCGTTGATGTGGCGAAAGAAACCAAGCGTGTTGTTCAGAGTGGTTTACACCGGCGTTCCTCACCTTTCTACAAAGAACTGGCAACGGAAATACAAGCAGGTCTCATCGGGAAAGTGACTTCTGCAATCTGTTATCGTGTCAGCAATATGACCCCCGACGGTATCGGCCATGGTACCATATGTGATCCTCCTGAAGATTTAGATTGGGATATGTGGATCGGACCGCAACAGATGCGTCCCTATCAAGATAATATCACCCCTTATAAATTCCGATGGTGGAAGGACTACTCCTCCCAACTTGCGAATTGGGCGGTTCATTACTTTGATATGATACGCTGGATTCTCGGTGAAGGAGCGCCTATATCTGTCGTCGCTATTGGTGGAAAATATGCAGTCGACGATGACCGCACGATTCCCGATACCATGCAAGCCGTATTCGAATTATCCCAAGGTGCCTTGCTTACCTTCAGCCATTTAGAAGCAAGCAATAATCAGCTCCTGTCACGACCTGCAGAAATCGAGTTGCGCGGTACTTTAGGGACCCTCTACGTGCGCGGCGGCAGCTATGAGATTATTCCTGAACGGGGCGGTCAATTCATGGATCCCGCCTTGCGCATGGAACCCATAAAGAAGGCTGTTGACAAAGAAGATTTTGTGGATCTCACCACGGCGCATATGCGCAACTTCCTTGATTGCATCAAATCACGAAACAGACCCAACTGTGATGCCGAAGAAGCGCATATATCGACCATCTATGCACACTTGGCTAATATCTCGCTTGATACACGGCTGCGCTTAGATTGGGATCAAAATACAGAAAGAATAACCAACAGCACTGAAGCCAATGAAGGACTTCAATATACGTATCGTGAACCGTGGAAGCTCAGTTAAGGGGCATATTTCCCATGTCCTTAAGGTTTTAAGAGTAACCTAAGTTCTAAAAGAAGCATTCCGCCGTCCTCGTTATGATTCTGAGGATGGCGGAACATCTTTTTTATAGAGCGGTTTAATAATCGTTGTGCTGTGCCATTACACGATTAGGCATTCCTTCTCATGATCAAAGAAAACGGTTTTCCCTTCGCGCAACGATAAAAAGGCCATAATCAGTGCTGTCTGCACGTGATAAGCCAGATCCATGGGGCTGCTCGTATTCGGTACACCAGTTCGACTGCAATGAATCAATTCCTGAAAATGGTGAAGCAGATTTTCTGATTTATCGATGATGTACGTCTCTTCTTTTTGATCCGTGCCGCGGTTCGGCATAAAGAGAATTTTATTATCCCGTACAGTCAAAGTGCCATCCCATCCACGAATTACCGGGATACGCCCGCCTGATCCGCGTTCTTCCGTTCCTTGAAAATCATTGCCTTGGGTACCGAGTACAGCAATGGTAAACTGTTCCGGGAAATCGACGAGCATATTGAAGGTATCAGGAATCTCGCGTTCACTATAGCGGAATTTGCCGCCCGTGGCTACAGCCTTATCAGGAAGCCCTGCATTCATCATGTGCATGACGGGTGTCAAAATGTGAGGGAAAAGATCCGTGCAAGGTCCGCCCGCATAATCTTCATACATCCGCCAGCGGAAGAAACGGCTCACGTCAAAATCACGGGATGGCGCATCACCCAAAAACGCTTCCCAATCCAGATCGGGACCGGGCTTAGCGTCCGCATCATCAATGGGCATTCCTGCTTCGCCCCAGTCGCCCACACGGAAATAGCCGCATTCCGCATGGATGGGTTCACCAATCTTACCTTCACGAACCATCTCCCCAATTTGACGCCACGCGGAATCGCTCATACCTTGAGTACCGCATTGGAACACACGTCCTGAAGCGGCCGTAGCTTTAGCCAGTTGTTTCGTCAGTTCAAATTGACGCCAGTGGGTGACCGGTTTTTCACAGTAAATGTCTTTGCCTGCAGCAAGGGCGTCCAATGCTTGATAACCGTGAATGTGATCCGGTGTGGCAATGCTCACAATATCCACGGCTGGATTTGCAAGCAGTTCCCGATAATCCATGTATTTGTGGGGCACGTTAAATTGTGCAGCCGCTTTATCCAAGCGCGGGCGATAGACATCGCAGACGGCAACGAGTTCAATGGTCTTATCCGTCGCGGCAATATGCTGTAAAGTTTGCAGATGACTGTTACCGCGGCCGCCACAGCCAATGACGGCTACGCCCAGTTTTTCAGAAGCGGCATGAACAGTCCGTCTTCGCAGTGATGTCGCTGCTGCAACAGCCGCCCCGGAAAGAATGGAATGCTGAAGGAAAGCACGGCGGTTAACGCCGCGATCGTGGATGGTCATGTACGGGTCTCCTCATAGGTTGAAAATGTTCTCTATGCTGCTGATGCGTTAAACTGCACCATTCTTTATATAAGGCTTCAATCGTCGCTTCATCGACAACACGATCCCACGATGCCAACCCGTAAAGGATGGACAAGGGGCGCGGTCCCTCGACAGTTAAAGGATTACGGGATAAATTAAAAGTGGCAGAAAGATAAGCGAAAGGATCTTTCATCGTGAACCACAGGGTAGGGCGTGCATTATCTTTCGCCGCAAAAAAAGCAACGGTCACCGGCGTATTGTCATCGTTAACCGTGTAAGCGCACCAAGACGCTTGGGCAAGATGATGAGGACCATCATCAAAACTGCCGGTCTCGTCATCAGCAAAGAAAAAGCTGCCTTTTTGCGCCATGAAATCCGGAAAGCGCATTCCTAATCCGTGATAGATCGTACCTGTAAGGCTTACACTGGGGTGGTTGCGCGAGCGGGTTAAATCGGAGCGCCAGGTCAGCAACTGCACCGCCGGGTCTCCAATCCAATGGTGGATCAGCGTGCGTTCTTCCTCCAAAACGCGGCTTTGCGCATCCTCTTCTTGCCATTGCACGCGGGTTGTGAAACGAGCTGAATCAGTTTCCAATTGGATATTACTGAAACGCTGGTGTTCTTGTCGTCCTGCGTCCTCGGCTTCTTCCCAAAAATTAATATCATTTACAGTGACTGCATACATGAGCCCATGGTGATGCTTGTGATCTTCCGGTGCATCAGACAGCAGATTTACGCCCTTCTTGGTGAACCAAGACTGTAGATATCCCTTGAAGGGGACGTCTCCATATCGGTATTGGAATAGGGGTGTGTCCCCGTCATGAAGCGCCAAGGTCGTTGTGTCCATATGGAAGGACAGCGAGGTGTCTTGTGGAGCGCTTGGTTCCGTTGCAGAAAAAGCAACGCCAAAACTCAGCCAAGCCGATAGGATAACCATAGCCATAGGAAAATGCTCCTTTCCTTCTTCACAGTAGCAGGCGGTGCAGCAAACAGTATGTACGATCAAAATAAGTATATGAATTTAAGGAGGGTAAATAAAACTCTTCCAAGAAAGATTATTGTTGCGATGCCTTTTCCGGGCGGCATATTCGCGATAAAAAGTGACTCGGAACATTATGATATACTACGGAATAACATAAGGAGAAAATGGTGTTAACCTATCAAAAGAAAACCTATGAGCCCCACGCGGCCGTATTCAAAGCCCTGGGACATCCTGTCAGACTTTGGATTGTTTCTCAGTTGGCCGATGAACGTGAACATTGTGTATGCGAGTTTGTCGACAAAACTACCATCAACTTTTCAACGGTATCCCAGCACTTACAAGTCTTAAAAGGTGCCGGCATTGTTGGTGATGACAAGCGCGGTAAACAAGTGTATTACAAACTGCTGCGCCCCTGTATTTTAGACTTTGTCGCTTGTTTAAAACGAAGGTCTTGATTGTTTGTTAGTATAAACAGTATGTCATTCAACGAAATAAGAGAAGCATGAAACTAGACTTGTTGAAAACACAATGGCGGTGGATACTCGGTCTCTTCGTCGGATTTATAAGCATTTTCTATCTGCCCGTGGGCACACCTCGCTTTAATCAAGCCCTGCTCGGAGCTTGTGAATTGCTGAAATCCTACGCTAGGGAGCATGTGTTATTGTGTTTGGTGCCCGCCCTTTTTATCGCGGGCGCCGTAGGCGTTTTCATTAGCCATGGATCAATCCTAAAGTACCTGGGTCCTAAGGCGAACAAAATAATGGCCTATTTAACGGCCTCTGTCGCCGGGACGGTATTAGCCGTTTGTTCCTGTACCATTTTGCCGCTCTTTGCGGGCATTCATCGCCGCGGCGCAGGTTTGGGACCTGCAATCGCTTTTCTGTACTCAGGACCCGCTATCAATATCATGGCAATCGTTATGACCGCTCGGGTGCTGGGTGTTGAACTGGGCACTGCCCGCGCTGTGGGAGCCGTCAGTATGAGTATTATCATTGGTCTGTCCATGCAGTTCATCTTCCGTGAGGAAGGCACAGGTGCGGAGGACGACGACGGGGGCAGCGATGGTACTCCACGACCCATGTGGCAAAGCCTTCTCTTTTTTGGCAGCATGATCGCGATCCTCGTTTTTGCCAACTGGGCCGTGTCCGAGCAAGGCGGCAGCGTATACGCCGCCGTAGGACATATTAAGTGGCAGCTTACTACATTATTCGCCGTCCTATTGGCGGTCATACTTGTAATGTCCTACAGACTTGCCCTGCCTAAGATGATCATGATCGTGCTGCCCGTGGCCGCTTTGGCTTTTTATTTTCCCCATGTACCTTTACTTGCCTTTACCGCCGGTTTTTTGGGCTTAGGCTTTTTTACAGCAACGGCCGATGAGGGGGAGTTACGAGAATGGTTTGAAGTCAGTTGGGATTTTGCCAAAAAGATTCTGCCCCTGCTTTTTATCGGTGTTTTCGTGGCGGCCTTGTTATTAGGACGGGCTGATCATGAGGGACTCATTCCCGAAAGGTGGATTGTGGGGATGGTAGGCGGTAATTCATTGTGGGCGAATTTCTGCGCCTCCTTGGCCGGCGCTTTTATGTATTTTGCCACGTTGACGGAAGTGCCTATTGTGGAAGGATTGCTGAGCGCAGGAATGGGAAAAGGACCGGCTTTAGCGCTGTTGCTGGCGGGTCCCGCCTTGTCGTTGCCGAGCATGCTTGTAATCGGCGGCGTGCTGGGTTTTCGTAAAACAACGGTATTTGTTGCCTTGGTCGTTATCTTCTCAACTTTGGGAGGATTCGTCTTTGGTTTAATGAAAGGATAAAACAAATGGATATTAAAATCTATGGTACAGGCTGCAGTAAGTGTCACAAATTGGCAGATAATGCCGCGGCAGCCTTAGAGGAAAGCGGCATCGTCGGTAAAGTCGAAAAAATAACGGAAATGGCGGCGATTACAGCGGCGGGCGTGATGATGACACCTGCACTCACCATGAACGGAAAAAAGCGGAGCAGTGGACGTGTACTCACGAAAGATGAAATACTAAAGATGATTATTGAAGAGAGCGGCACGGATCCAGATAATCCGTATTAACCTATGTGATATGTGTGCAGGAACACGATAAATAGTAAAATGAACGACAGGGATAGTAAAGCAATATACGAAAAAAACAAGTTATACGGAAAGGCCACGTAACGGCGCTCACTTATATATCAGTAAAGTCAAAGGCTATTGCTCTAAAGTATAGCAATAGAATTTGTGAACGTTGAAAGGAAAAGTCCTAACATCAAGGAAATAGGGAGGTTAGCTGAGAATCTTCTTATACCGAGCTCCTTAACGCCATAGGATTTAGAAGCCGATCCAGCCCAAAGAGAGGAGTACTGCGTAAAGGAGTAAGGCTTTTCCCGTATGAGCGAGTCCGTCGTTCAGGGCGGCGCCGTCGGTTTCCGTGAAAACAACGCGCATACAATAAGCGGCAGGCGCAAGAGCGAGTACAGCGATGCACACAAGGATCTGCCCGGTATAAATGACCGTCAAGATAGGGATTAGCACAACGGCTACGAGTATACATAGGGTATATTGGATTCTGCCGTAAAGGACACCAAAGCGTACTACCAGCGTTTTTTTACCGGAGCGGCGGTCTTGATTCACGTCACGCAGGTTGTTTACGGTGAGAATGGCGACGGAAAGGAGACCAGGTCCCCAGCCCACCCAAAAAGGCAGCCAATCCCACGTCTGCGCCTGTACATAATAGGTACCGGCAACAGCCACAGGACCGAAGAAGACGAGCACAAAAAGATCGGCAATCCCGGAGTGGGCTAAAGGTAGGGGACCGGTACTGTAAAGCACCGCAAAAAGAAGGGAAAGAATCCCAATAACAGCAATAGGCCAGCCTCCTCGATAGACGAGATAGACGCCGATGAGTGCGCTCAGCAATAGGGCAATGATCATCGCCAGCTTCGTTTGGCGCGGCGTAGCAAGTCCGGCTTGGGTGACCCGAAGGGGGCCCAGACGTTCGCCCGTATCAGCGCCCTGTACATAATCATAATAATCGTTGGCGTAATTGGCAGCGATTTGGATGAGCAGGGCGCCCAATAAGGCACATGCTGCAGCTACAGGATGAAAAGTCTCAGCCTCGAAGGCGAAGGCAGTACCGAGGATAACGGGCGCGGCGGCGGCAGGAAGAGTTTTGGGACGTGCCGCCAGAAACCAAATCTTTATAAAAGACGATGACATAGATTCCTTTCCATCTATGAGCCTAAAAGCGGTTTAGAAGGCAGACCGGAATACCTCACCGCTCCAATAAGTGATATTATACTCTGTTGCTCTCAGCACTAGGTAAAGGCTTTATTTTCCGTAAAAAAAAAGATGCAGAATACCCAACATAAAAGCCCAGTATCCTGTATACTAAAGGATAGGAACCTTAAGAAAGGGCTTTTCTGCACGGAGCCAATTGAACAGCATGAAATGGAAGCCAATTATTAAAATACTTGTACCCTTCCTTGTCTTGGCCTTTACGGTGCCCCTACTACTCTGGCTATTGCTTACGGGACCTCAGGATCTCAGTCTTTTTCCACAACCCGAAGATTCGCCCTACTTCCTACCCTATCCAAAGGGGCGCTCTTATTTTTGTGTGCAAGGCGTGCGCGGTGTGGTAAGTCATCGCGGTACAGGTCGATTTGCCTACGATTTTCTGATGCCCGTAGGGTCACCTGTCTGCGCTGCACGGGAAGGCGTGGTAAGTCGAGTTGTCGATGAGCATGATGGCCACGGCTACAAGCATCCTAACAACCTTATTGCAGTGACTCATGAAGACGGAACCATTGCGTGTTATGCCCATATCTGTAAGGGCGGCGCCCGTGTTCATGTTGGAGAAAGCGTAAAGGTTGGCGCCCATATCGCCGACAGCGGTCATGTGGGGCATAGTATGATGCCTCATTTGCACTTTCATGTTTATGATCCGAGTGTGAAGGAAACGGTTCCAGTTTCTTTTCGGGATGTAAATAAACACCGGGGCGTCCCGCGTATGTTCCGTTGGTATCAGTCGGTGGAAGAGGGAACCTAAGAGCTGTAGTCAAGACCTGCGGGAATTTGGAGCCTTATATCGGGCGTGTGTTCCACGTGGAACACGTAGAAAGGTGTCTTTTCTAAGGGGAGAGATAAAGAAGCTGCTGTGTTCCACGTGGAACACAGCTAAGCTTTTAGTTTTTTACTAATGATGTGGAGTTCGCCGCGGCGCAAGGCACTTTGCCGCCATGGATCGTTTACATGTTCCACGTGGAACATGGTGTTGCGCCGTAATACACTTACATCGCTCTGACACAGGAAATGGGCGCCTACAGGCATGCGGGACAGCAGTTGTTTGTGGAAAGCGGTGGGCCGTTCCACAGCCCGCGCCGTAATACATCCGCTCGTAATTTTGGGAAGTACCTCAGGGAAAGGCCCTTGGATTAGATCAATATCACGCAGCCCTAGACGGGCAATGACCCTCAAAAGATAACTCGACTTGCGTACACTGCGTTCCACCATAACGACAGGCAGCTCCGGAAGAATGCATTTGATCGGGATCACAGGGAAACCGCCGCCGGGACCAATATCAAGAAGACCGCCTGCTTCCGCATAGCGCAGTACATAAGGAACGAGAGACAAGGAGTCTATGAGATGGCGCTCTTCTAAAAAATGTGCGTCATTCTCAGAAACAAGGTGAAGCGAATCGTTCCACTCCTGTACCAAGCTGAGATGGCATTGAAGCTGCTCGACACGTACCGCATCGATCGGGTGACCAAGAAGCGCTTCCAAAAGGGCAAAGGCTTGTTCTAAAGGGGTGGCCGGCATGGTCAATCCCTTCTTATATCCGTTGTGCGGTCGTCGTTAGGGTCGGCATCGGACAATTTTTCCTGAGGACGTTTAGCGTTGACCCGTGTACAATGGACATAGACCCAAATGCGGAAATACCGCAGATTCCCGATTATACGGTTTTTTATGGGGCGCAGCAGGGCGCGAAGAAGACGGAGCCGCAATATTTCCACACGGCCGTCTACATGATAGCAGTAGGATTGGACGGCTTTGCTGAGCGACGCCACAAGCTGAAGGCGGGGACTTGCAAAGAGCACCACAAAAGAATCTAAAGCCTCGCCGCGAATTGCGCGAATAAGACGGAGTCCCTGGCGGATGCCGGGTCGTTGTCCACTATCAGGCAAAATCGGCCGAATATGGAGTGCCATCCCGTCAAGGAGTGCTTCGGGAAAGTTTGCGGGGACAAAAACGGTGATCTGGGCATCGGGATGGCTGTCACGAAGTGCGCGCAGAGTTTTCATAAAATGAGGGCCATAACTATAAAGAAGCCCTATTTTTTGTACGGTTTCGTTCATTTCACCACCGATTCTAATAAAGGAAGGTAGTAGGTATCAATAACGTGGTTCCAGAGGTAGTGTTTTTGTACGCGTTCCAGACCTGCAGCGCCGAGGCTCCGCCGTTGTTCTTCGTGATCTAAAAGCCAATCTAAGGCGTTGAATAGCGCGTTAGAATCCCCTGAATCGAAGAGCAGCCCTGTCTCTTGGTGCAGCACAATATCATGGAGTCCGCCGCAATCAGCGGCACAAACCACAGTTCCTGCGCTCATGGATTCCAAGGCGACGAGCCCGAAAGGTTCTTCCCATCGCGAGGGAATCACGCAGATGTCCATTTCACCATAGGTACGGCGCAGTGTATCATAGGGCATCCAGCCCGTAGAAGAAAAAAAAGGTCCCTGCCACAAAGGATCAAAATGGGTAGCATAAATATGGAAATCGTCCCGTTTGCGGAGGAGACGCGCGCCCGCTTCGAGAAGCAAAGATAAGCCTTTGGCCGGGTCGTCGACACGGCCCGCCATAAATATTCGTTTTTTATCGTTGTTCTGTAAAAATGGTAAAGACGGTGAGGGACCCTCAGGCAAGAGCGATACGCCGCCGGGAATAACATGGACTTTGTCCTTATAACGAGCGAGACTGTCCCGCAGTGCCGTATTAAAGACTACCAAAGCGTCCATGATGTCTAAGGCTTTACGAAACAGTGCGTAATAGCCCGTCTCATAGGCACGGGCAAGCAGATAGTCCTGGAGCCACGCTTCTTCTCGCCCCAATTTGATTTGAGGCGCCAGTGATTGGAAAGCACAACGTCGGCAATAGTCCGGATAACGCAAGTAATTGTAATCACAAGGAATACCATCTTTAAATCGGTAGGCGTCGCGGGCGCATAAGAGTTCATGGGCGTAATAGCGGCTAATAAGGGGGTATTGGGCTAAAGCAAGAGCAACAAGTGGTTTTAGGGCATATCCATGGCTGAGAAACACCACGTCAGGCTTCCATTGATCCACAGCTGCGCGCAGCGTTTCGACGACTCTATCCGCTCGGCAACAAGAAGGATTGACAGGCAACACGGTACAGGGAAAAGGGAGCTCTTCCTCTTGGACGATACCTCGCCCTGCTACACTTTCAAAATGGGGCACAAACAAACGAACGTCCATTGCGCGCTCTTTGAGACCCTTAAGTACGTGGAATAGATCGACATCGGCACCGCCTTGAGCGGGCCAACAAAAGAGCATATCGACACATGCGACACGCAGCGATCTATACATTTTCGTAGTTACCCCATAATGATTGTATTTCTAAATATATAAAAATGGTGATTAGTCGGTAAGAAGCGTGACTTCTGTTTCGAGCAGTGTGCTAAGGGCCGATAAGAGCACCGATTCCACTTCAGGCGCGACAAGACTCGCTTTTGGGCCCGTTTCATAGCCGCCCGTTTCATAGGCGCGGGCAGTACCGATATAGCCGGGTCCGTAATCCCCATAAGCCGCCATAGTCACGAAGAGATCGGGCCGTGCAGCTTTCGCGGCAAGCTGATATTCTACAAAGAGCTCGCCAGGCATATGCAGGATACGCGCCTTTCCGATATGGAGACAGGAGATGTTGATGGCATCGCCAGCCTCACAGCGCTGCAGCCATGCCAGTCCGGAAGCACAGCTTAAGATGCCAACGCCTTCGGCGCGATTTTCAAGGCCGGATTCAAATTGTTCACGATTTAGGTGTTTTCCCGCGGGGAGTAGCGCAGGTGTCATCTCCCAACGAAGTATTTCACTGTCTAAAGGCTGTTTTTCACTATGTTCCCACGCTTGTTTCATGCCGTCTGCAAGGCGTTGGGCAAGGATAAGGCGGTTTTCTTTCGATCCGTCATTGTATTTACCGGCGCCGATATTGCCGGCTGCACCGGTGAAATGGATGTGCAGCGCTTGGGGCACTTCAAGTTGCCGCATAAAGCGCGCTAAACCGGGGAAGTCGGGGTTAGGGATGCCGGTACGGTAATAACTTTGAGGATGGCAGGCATAGTAACTGAGTATGGCAACAGGAGTGTCTTCGTTCCACAGACCGACAAGACAGACATTAGAATCGATAATGCCCTCAGGTTCAGCGCGCAGTTCTGGATCTGCACAGCTGGTAAAGCGTACGGCACGGATTTTACCGGTTTCGTCGGGGATTCGACGGTTGGACGCTACTTCCTTAACCTCCGCCGTGCCGACACTATAATGGGTGATGGGTTGTGCGTTGGGCAAAGCGTCGCGCACGGCAGCCTCCAGCTGATTCAGTATTTCCCGGGCGAAGGCGCCTTTATAGCATTTAAATTCAAGGTCATATTTAGCGGCGAGGGCTTCCACGGAAAAGTCACAGGCAGGCGCATCATGTTGATGAACCGTGTGCACAGTGACTCGGTCAGGGCTGGTGCTCGCGGCTCTTGCTAGGGCTTCGCGGAAAGCTTTGTTGCCGTCATTGCCAATGCCGATCCAATCCATAGCGCAAAGTACGATAGGCGCTCCGGATCCGATCAAGACTACGCCTTTAGCGCGCAGTCCCAGATCCCAGGTATTGATGACCGGGTCATAAGCCATCTGAAAACCGAGGGGCGGTGTAATATCCATATCGAAGACAGCGGCAGTCATGCCGTCGCTCCAGGCGAAACCTAGGCTTAGGGTACAGATGGCGACAATGAGGATACAGATGCCTCGTGCCGGTTGCAGTGCTTTCATAACGCGCTCCTTGACTTTTTCGGGATACAACAAGTGGGTTGGCATCGCCGGTATATTAAGAGGATCTGCTATGCAGATCCCACACAAAGGTGATGCAGGAATCACCGCCGTATCTTAGTTTTATACGATAAAGTTTTGACGACAGTCAACCGCCTAAGGTTTCGCCCCTTAAGCGGCTGCGCCTATCAGCTTTATGTTGTTAAAAGGATCAAGGTGTTTCCATGGCAATTTTTTGCGTTTCATCGTCAATACGAATCATCACACGGAAGCCCACATTCTGGACGGCCTGCCACGGTTGATAGGGTGTCCTGAAGGCGGAACGGGCGCGGAAGGGCCGATCTGTCCAGGAACCGCCCCGCACTACGCGTTTCGCCTCACCGATAATATCATTTCTGCCGTCGTCGTCTTTGTAAGGGTAGGGCAGATAGGCAGAGCGTGTCCATTCACAGACGTTGCCATGCATGTCTTTCAATCCCCAAGGGTTGGGCGCATATTGTCCTACGGCACAAACAAGCCGTTCCCCATCATCAAAGCGTGGGTCCTTGGGCAGGAAATCCATGAAGGGCGAAGGGTTGGGAATAGGCTGCGGATTGACGCCTGCCACAGCCAGACGTATGACCGAGGCATCGGCGAGGTTTGCATAGGGCGAGAAGTCGGTGTCGAGACCGCCATAGAATAGGGCGTCGGCACCGCCGGCGCGACATGCCCACTCCCATTGCGCCTCCGTAGGCAGGGTACAGGGTGTGCCAGATTGTGTGCTGAGCCAATCGGTAAAGGCGAGTGCTTCATGCCAAGAGACGCGTATAACCGGTTGATCCGCTTCATTGGCAGGATAGCCCGGTGTCGTATGATCTTTATTGTGTTGGTCAATATAACGGCTGTCATGCTCAGCATCGTAACAGGCGTACTGTGCATTGGTCACTTCTGTCACACCCAGCCAGAAGGGGGTATCGATAGTGACCGTGGTACTCGGGCTTTCATCGGCGAAATGTTCGCCGCCCATACAAAAACTGCCTGCCGGTATCCATACAAAATCCATGGTGATCCCATCAGCGAGGGTCAGGCTTCGCTTGATCTCCGCGCCTCCTTGTTGTTGGCGCTGTGCTGCTTCTTCGGCGGAGAAAGCCCACCCTTTTTGATAGGGCGCAGGCGTCGGCGTGTCTCCTTGAGGCGCTTCATATTGGTCGGGATAGTCGGCAACTGTCAGCTCTTCTTCGGTATCATCTTCAGGCAGGTGCGAATAGAGGGCGCGCATTTCTGCACGGCGCACGCAACTATTTCCGGGGATGTCGATATGGTCGCTCCATCTGCCGTGATCGGGTACGTTTAGATCAATCCACGTGATGAGCCGATCCCATGCCTCTTCATCAAGGCTCACGCCGTAGTGTCCTTTTTGAAGAAGCTGCACCAGTTCGCTGGTGTCGGCGTGCCATTCCATGGGCTTTTGCAAATGATAATCACTTTCAGGGCCCGGACGCCGCACATAAGGATGCAGCGCAAGATAGGATTGATGGAAATTCCCTTCGCCTTTTTCCGCACGGTGGGAGAAATCGGGGCGACCGTCCGTTATGGGTTCAGCGCCGTGACAGCCCACACAGTGCCGATCAAGGACCGGCTGTACTTCATGGCGGAAACTGAAGCCCCGCTCCTTACCGTACCAAGGCATAATGGTATCGGGGGCACGGCGAGCGGCACGGTTGAACTGTACGGCTGCCGTCGTATTCTGCGGTTCATGGCAGCCCACGCAAGACAGCACCTCTCCGGGCATGGCGGTGAACCAGCTGCGCATAACCTGTACTGCTTTGTTTTCAGCGTCCAAAGGCTGCACGGCGATCGGCGTATTAGCAGGTACTTGGAAGTAGGCGGAACCATCCTCTGCCACAGGCACTGTACCGAGGATGCGGTGTATATCCCAAGGTCCTTCCATGCCGACATGTTGGTGACCGCCAATGTGCGGATATCCATAGTGGAAAGAATAGAGGCGCAGTTTTTTGACGGTATCGCGCGGTACATTCGCCAGACCGGGGCCCTCATAGACATCCATTAGGTACACGGTTGCATCAGTGCGCGCCAAGTTGACGCGGTCGGGGATGGCAGGCGGTGTGGGCTGAGCGCGCAAAGGCAAGGGCTCGTACATGTCGTAGCCCGGTTCTTCGTAGAGCAGCAACATATTATCGAAACGGTCAACCAGATAGAGCCCCAAGGCTTTGTCGGGCTTGAGCCGTGCTGATACCAAGAAAAAGGAGTCGCTAAGCGGGAAAGGATGAATAAACTGAGGCCAGCTGTTTTGCACCAGTTCATCGGCAATGACCGGTTCGACGGGCTGCCCATAGCCGGGGATACGCTGTACCACGCCCGACGCCTCATGACGCCCTTTCGCCGGATCCAAAATAACCAGTTCTCCTAAGCGTGCAATCCCATGATGGCCCGATACAATGGTTACCACTTTCGTCGGATCGTTGGGGATGGGTCGCGTATAAAACATGGAATTGGGCCAAAAAGAATTGCTGCCGTAGAATTCCACTTGGTTTGTACCGTCGGGATTCATATGAAAAAGGAGCCGTGAGAAATAGTGGGGCGTGTCAGAATACTCCCACCGTGAATAGAGGATCCGGCCGTTGTTCAAGACCGTGGGGCACCAGTCATGATCTTGATCAAAACAGAGCTGGCGCACATTGCCGCCGTCGGCGTCCATACTATAAAGATTCGCTACGGCATCACTGCCTGTCACACAAGGAATGCCTTGTATACAGCGGGTTGAATCAAAAATGATTCTTCCGTCGGGCAAATAACAGGCATCATAATTATCAACATCCGATTCTAGGCCGGGGGTCACCTGACGCAGCCCGGTACCGTCGGTTGCCATTTCCCATATTTGCCAGCGATCATGGGATCCGAGCATAGAAAAGAGCATTTTATCGCCGTCGAAATGAAGATCTATATCAGCAATCAGTATATCTTGATCGGGTCTGAATAGGCGGCTGGGCTTGGCGGCTTCTTTAAAAGCATCCAAGACGACGATCTCATTGTCATAGCCTTTGCGGGGCAGCGAACAGTTACCCTGCCAGTTTTGCGGCAGTCCTGCACGATTCACGGAACGGCGGATCAACATAACCTGATCGAAGTCTAGGAGCGGATTGGCAAGCAGCGCCTCACGATGGAGGCGGACAAGCGCATCCACAGCTTCTTTCATTTCAAGAGTCGATTCCCTTCCTTCTTCACGAATTTCCTGAAACAGACGTTCAATAGTGTCCAGCTGCTGCAGATATTTGTCGCCTTTTTTATAGCTATCCGGGTAGCTTTCACTGAGATAGATAATGGCACGGCGTAAAGCAGCGCGGTCGATTTGTTCCAAACGATGCATTCCGTCACGCACGGCGCAGGCACGGGCGTACAAGTCCAATCGTTGTAAGGTATCACTTTCGCCGTCAGACAGCTCGGCAAATTCTTGTTGCAACGCTGCATCTCCGGGCGCACTTTGATCCAATACATGGCTGATTAGACTTAATTCCAATGTTTTCGGATCTTCACTGCTAAACCATGTTTTGCCGCCTGCTTCGGCAAGGTCAGATTCTAAGCGTATGGCTTCGGCAGGATAATCTTGTTTAAATCGTTGCCACAAGGCGGCGGTAGGATCATTGGCCGCGCCGAAATAGAAACCGGCATCTCCGCCTACATTGTAAATGCGTAAGAGTAGCAGATTATCACCGGTTTTCAGCGGTAAATCAATGAGTTCTTGGTTCGGTGCCGCAATCCTTGCCACATCACGGGACAGGAGCAATTCGCCGTTTAACCACAGTTTCATACCGTCATCGCTGCCCACTCCCGCGTGCAGTGTTTGCGCTGTGTCAGCGTGAATGATCCGCGCCAAATAGATAGCCGATTGAGCAGGACATATTAATTTTTGTACGACCCCGTCACCGAAGCTTTGATGATGAAACCACAGTCGTTCCCCTTTTTTGCCCCGTTGGTTAAAAGATAGCTCTTCTTCGGGAAAGGCGCTGTCGTCAAAGGAGTCTGCCGGCAGCGGCGCTGTATAATGCCATGTGCCGAATTGAAGTCCGGCAAGACCGCTGTCCTTCGCAAGCCACTGGTGATAATTGGCGCGTGTTGCATGGAGCGTTTCCTGCCACGTTGCGCCCTTGCTGTAAAGGGCGTCTTCCGACCGGGCATGCGCACAGCTAGTGGATATTATCGCTCCCAGAAGAACAAAACATAAAAACAGTCCTACCGTCTTTCTCATCATAAGAAACCTTTCAGAATTAGTTATGCGTTTAGTATACCAGTCTTCCTGTCTTTGACGCACCGAAAGAAACGAGTACAAAATATTTTTATGTGCTAAATACGCTGGGGTGAAATTTCATGGAGATGTCGTTCGGTTTCGATGTGAAACATGGGGATGTTATGTTCTGCAAGGAGCTTGGACGCGTCATTATAGTGGGTTCCTGCGTCAATGAGAAACACGGTTACATTAAATCCGTACTGTTTCATCAGGGCAAGGGTAAGCGCGACTCGATCCGTGATTTGTCCGGTCACCGGCAGGAGCGTCGCGTCTCGGGGCAGATTTCGCGAACCGTTCACGATGAGATCCGCCAATTGGAGATGTTGTCCCGGCACGACTCTTGCCAGATTCTCAATAATTTTTTGCGCTTGGTCAATGCCGCGGGCAGTCAGGACTGTGAGCGGGTTGACACGGGTATACTGTGCCTCCTGCTCAAGGAGTGCGTCCATCTGAAAGCGGTTGGATGAACTCCAACTCTCGGTCTCATACTGGGCGATTTCGGCGGCGTCGCGGCCGTTGGTGAGGAGCCCAACCTGTTCGCCTGAGAGCTGAAGCAAGTAGGCAATGGAAGCAGTGGTCGTGATGGCGAGTTCCATGCGCGCTTCCCGCTTTTCAGGGACATAGCTGTCTTCGTGCAGGTCAAGGATAAGGGTTCCCCCTGAAACACTGCTGGGATCAAAACACTTGACCTGAAGCCGGTCCGTCCGTGCCGTCGCTTTCCAATGGATACTGTTCAAGGGGTCGCCGGGAACATATTCTCGGATAGTGCTGATTCGCGTCGGATCGGTATAGATGCGGTTGGTGATACGAACCGGTCCCTGCGGGCGTCGTGCCGCTACATTGAAAGTTTCGATATACGCAATCGTAGGCAGCACCGATACGTAGTCCCGCGTTTCGCCGCTGCGAAAACGTTTGTGCAATCCGAAGAAATCGCCTGACTCGTAAAGGATAGGGCCGATGCGGTGGTAGCCTCGTCGGGGACAGGTGAGCTTATAGCGCAAGGACACCGATTTGCCGGGCATGAGAATGGAAAGACGTTTATTCAGTCCTTGTCTGGGGAAATCGGATGGATAATCATCTTCCATAAAGAGCCAAGGAATGGGCCATCGCTGCTTGTTGGTGATCAGTATGGACACTTCCAGCTCTTCGCCTTGCCACAGTTGGAGACGATTGATGGAGCGTTCGCAATGGAGTCCCTTCAAGAAAAAGGAGGAGGAGACATAGGCGCTCACCACCAAGATCAAGAAGGCATAGAGACCAAAGGCCATGTAGGGACTGCGAAGTAAAAAAGCAAGGAAGAGAACGATACCGGAAATTGCAAGCAAGACAAGGCTGGAGCGCCACCCTTCTTTATCTGTCTGCGGGCTAGGGTTGGGTATGGTGGAGTTAGGGCGCATGGCTGTTTACTTTGCATTGAAAAACTTGCGCAAAAGCTACCGTGAAACGGTCCATAACCTCTTCCATGGGCGGACAAGGCTGGAGCAGCCGTGACAGTGTAGTGACTGCTTTATCTTTGATGCCGCAAGGGATGATGAGCTGCCAGTGTGCTTCATTGGGCGCAACATTCAGGGCGATGCCGTGCCAAGTGACCCATTGGCGCACCCCCACGCCGATGGCGGCAACTTTAGCGCCCTCTACCCACACGCCTGTATAACCCTCCATCCGTTCCGCTGTCACGCCGTAGCTGTGGAGCAGCGTGATCAGTGTTTCTTCGAGAGCGCGCAAATACCAATCAACGGACAAGCGCCATTCGTTCAGATTAAGAATGGGATAAGCGACTAACTGTCCCGGACCGTGATAGGTCACATCGCCGCCGCGATCCGTTTCCACACAATCGACGCCCGCCGCTGCCAGTGTTTCTTTATCGGCGAGGATATGTTCGACACGTGCGCGGCGACCCAGCGTGATAACAGGGTTATGTTCGAGGAGAAACAAGGTATTCGGTGCTTCGCCCGTCCGCACCGCCTCATGCACCCTGAGCTGTTCTGCAAAGAGTTCTTGATACGATACAGGATGAGTTCGTTTTATAAGGCGTACTTCTTTCATGGCTGCTCAATTATGGTGAAGTTTCAGGCATGGCGCAATAGCTTTAGAATGATCTCAATGTGTTTTTCTAACAGATACACCAATGAGTATATAAAACCTGAGTGAATAGGGCAAAGCCGAATTTCGTGCCGCCAACCGAAGGCTGAGGGACACGGGGTTTTTATTGGTATTCACAAACATTTTATGACATGATTACGGATCTTCCTTCAAATTAAGAATGGTCTTTAGTTTATGAAAATAAAGAAAGAATTAGTAGTCGTATTCATTGTGACCGTCCTGGGTATACTGGTAAATACGCTTTATCTGTACAGCGTACCGGAGCCGCTGGAGAATCGGTATCAGGCACAATTGTCGCATTTGTATCCCGCCGTGTTTTTTGCTGCCGGTCATGGTATGGGTACAGCAGATGTGGAGCAGATCGAAGGCTTGCCCGACTTTATCTTTGGGCAAAGCGACCGCTTTGACACCGCCCACATTCCCGCTGATATAGAATTGGCGCCTTTGAAATCACGCGCCGCAGCACACTTGTATTTATTGTATGCGGTGGGTTGGATGTGGCGCTGCTTCGGCGTATCTCTCAATGGACTTATCTTCTTCCTGATACTTATGCGTACCCTGAATCTCATTTTGATTTACGGCATGTTTCGGCTTGTTGTCAGAGATTTTGCAAGTGCGGCGCTTGCCTTGCTCTTCTGCCTGTCCCCTTACATGTTGTACGAAAATACACTGATCCAGTATCAGGTGCGTGCCCCTTTTTTATTTTTCAGCCTTTGGATAACCCTTCTCCTCATTACACGTCCTTGGCATCGGTGGATGCTCATTGGGCTGTCGGTTGTGTGGGGAATCATCTTAGGCATAAGCGTCGGCTTTCGCTATGAACTTGTAACGTACCTTCCTCCCGCACTGTTAGTCCTCTTCATTTTGACGAAGGTGAACACAAAACAGCCTTTCCTCTATCGTGCTGCGGCAACGATCTTGTGTATGGGCTTTTTTCTTTTTTGCTCCTATCCGATTTTATTCGGACATTCTATCATCACCTATCATTCCCCCATGCACACAGTTTTGCTGGGATTGCGCCCGCAAGTGGAATATAATTTAGCTTTTGATGAATCTTCTTACGAGGTGATGCCTAATGTAATGATAGGGGATTCCGCGGCCTTGGCGCTTGTCTCAAGCTATGCCCGGCGCAAAGGCGTCGAAGATTCCCTCATTAATAAGGAAAGCGCCGAATACGAACGTTATGAAGGCAATAAGGATACAAATCTACTTTTAGATCCGTATCTCCTATTTAATGGGGATATATATGCAAAAGCTGCAGACAGTCTGGTGTATCAGATTTTATGGCTGTTACCCAGCGACTTTGTATGTCGGGCTTGGGAAGCGGTGGCGGCAATTCCGCGGCAGTTCGACGATATACACCGGCTATTTGTCAAAGACCATGAAAAGTTGTCCCTGTGGCTGCGAATCAATCTTTTGATTCAAGAAAAAGCTGCCGTCCATCTGAAGCAATGGGGACTCCTGTATCTGATCCTTGTCCTTGTCGTATACAGTTCCCGACACCTATATGAGGCGTTGGTGCTCACGGCTGTATTGGCATGGTATGGCGGCTATCCGAGCATCATGTTTGCACCCGGCACCGGCGTTTATTTTGTCTCTGTGGTATCTGTTTTTGCCGTCATCTGTTTTTGGAAATGGTTATTCACGTTGATGGTCAAAGTCGTGAATAAGGAACGGCGCCGATCCTTTTTAAAAGATGCGCCTTTCCTTACCGAACGGAAAGAGCCAATCGTAAAAGCTCTGTGCTATGTGCTTATTACTGTGACGGCCATTATCGTTCCGGCAGCCGGATTGCGTGCGTGGCAAACGAAACAAGTCCATCAACTCGCCAATCAAATTGAAGCCTACCCACGGTATCCTCTAAGCCTGCAAGAGGAAATAACGGATCATACAGCCATGTTCAAACCGAAAGAACCGCTGCCGGGACTGACCCCGCCACAACCGCCGGGGGTAGGCGAAACGGCATGGGAATATATGGTTCTCGCACTGGACACCCATGGATGTGATATCCCGGTTACGATTCACTATGATCAGCGCAGGGTTCTTAATGACTATAGCGAGACCGTTGTAATCCATGGTGTTCATGACGGGGAGGCCGGGCGGGTTCTCTTTTTTTTCCCCGTCTACGAGCTTGATATCTCCTATAAACCCGAACTTTGGCGCGATTTTAAACGAGCCTATCCATATTTTTCCGGGGATCCTGATGACCCGCGCCCTGTCGAAGAACAGGAATGGTGGTTGCCGGGCAAATTTGAAGGTATTTCCATAGCTGAAAACTATCAATCGCAGGTTGCGGGCTTATATAGGGTTGAAGTGGACGAGGACTTAGAGATTCTGCCATTTATGCAAATACCACAACTGCGCGAAGAAATACGCCCCTATAAAACCGGTTATTTGGAACGTGCCGTCCGCAGCATGAAACGATAATTTTTCTGCTGCCTCCTTTCCTCATACAAAAAATAATCTCTTCCTACCTCCCCGCACAGCACGAATCATAGCTCTCGCAGTAACTTTTTCCTCTTGTGGAGTGTTCCCTATCTATATAGTGCAAACAAAATGAACAATCTAAAATTATTTTGGTAATTTTATCTTTTTGTACCTGACCTTTTCGTTTTGTGGTAAACTTAACACTACATATTACAACTGAATGATTACAATAAAGAGTTTTTGGGTTGTCATGCTTCACGCACTGATGTTCCGTATTGGTGTTGAATCATGAAAAATCGTTTTGTTTGTACTTAATTGAGTAGACGGGTGTTGTTCGTTGCATTTTGTTCTGCAACGGGATTGCAAACATGCGGCTATGCCGATAGGGGATTATCGTCATGGGAAAGAGGAAGTGTTATGAAGACACAGGGGTAGTGGATTTGTCTGCGCAGCATCGGCAGCAATTTGCCTCGTACTATGCAGAATTGCGGCGGATGGCTTGGGTGTTTTGTCTCGGTCTCGCCATTGCACTTTCTATTGAGTTCTTCGGTCGGATACTATTTCTTTTTTTTAATGTACCCGTCTATTTTTTCTTCTTTTTCAGTGCTGTAGCCTTGGTTATTTTTGGGAGCGTTGCCACGTATATTCTCTTTCGCCTGCGCAGTTCAACCTTAGTGAGAACGTTGATTTGTTGCGGTGTGGCGGTGATTATTGTATCTCAAGTTTATGATGTCCTCTTGTCTTGGAATCTCTTTCCTCTTCTGGGTTTCGTGCAGGAAAACAGAGTTACTCAATTCATTTTAAGTATTTTATTTGCAACCGGTTTTACGGCGGTGTTTGCCAGCTTCTACATCTCTATTTTTGAAACACATCGCGCAAAAATCGAAGCAGAGTACCGCCACTACTTGTTACAGGCCGAGCAAGAAGAACGCAAAAAGATTGCTGCCCAGTTGTACGCCAGTCAACAGGCCTTGCGCACCTTAATCGAGGCGAATCCGGAATCGCTGCTGTTGTTGGACACAGACTATAACATTGTTGTGTCTAACTCCTCCGCTCATGAACGGCTTGCCGGCGGCGATCCTGCCCTTGAAAATAAGAGCCTTCTTTCGTTTTTTACGGCGGAGCAGACTGCACTGGTTCACAATTGTTTTGAAAAGGCAAAAAACGAAGGATCCATATGTCGTTTTGAAATGGAACGTTTTGGAAAGATTTATGACTGCTGTCTATGTCCCATCCAAGACGAAACAGGCCGTATTCAACAATATGCCTTTGTAGAAATTGATATTACGGCGCGAAAGGAAATTGAGCGGACGCAGCAGAGTCTGACCGAGTATTTGGAACAACAGATTCTTACCCGCACAGAAGATCTGCGCCAAGTAACGAAACGGCTGGAAGACGCACTTACACTCAATAAAGAATTGATCACCGTATCGCCTGTTGGGATTGTTGCCTTTAACGATGAAGGCTTCTGTGTGGTGGCAAATGCCGCGGCTGAAGAAGCACTTAATTTATCGTTGGAGGCATTTTTCGAAACGAATTTTATGGATACCATTAACTTGATCTATCCACAATTGGGTGAGGCGCTCGACATAGCCTTGAAAACGGAAACCCGCAGCAAAGGTGAACTTCACATCCGTTGTGAGGATTGCGGCCCTGTTTATAATGAATATTTTCTTTCTCCTTTTCAAAGTGAAGATAAGGCGCACGTGCTGCTCATACTCAAGGACGTTACAGAACAGAGGTTGGCAAAAGCCCAGCTTGAAAAAGAAAGACAATTATTTGAAAATGCTAAACGCTTGTCGGAGTTAGATATTTTGACCAGCAGCATTGCCCATGAAATCAAGTCGCCTCTCAGCATCATTCTAATGGGTACGCAAAGCATACAGCACTTGATGGAAGAGTATCCGCCCGACCGGGAGATGATGAACCACTCTCTAAAAATTATTGATCGTAACGCCTACCGTTCCTTAGATATTCTTCAATCCCTCAGCTCGGTATGTCGTATGGACAACCATGCGCCCCATTACGAGGCGTCTGCTGCAAAACTTGTTCACGATGCGGTGTCCATGTGTCCCTATCGCTTATATGAAAATGACATTGTTTTACACCTTTCTTGTGATGACAGTTTGTCTTGCTATTGTCAGCCCACCCAGATTACCCAGGTACTCCTCAATTTGCTGAACAATGCCCATGAAGCCGTCGCTGAACTGGAAGAAAAATGGATACGCCTTGAGGTCGTCCGGAGTCTGACAACGATATTGAGACAGTTCCTGTAACTATTTAGGGAGCAATCTGTGCTCCGTTCAACTTTTTTACGCCCTTCGGGCCTGAGTTTTTAAGGCATGGGGGTCTATCAATCCGATATG
>Ga0265293_10001773_pt1 | contig 45750 bp, 35 predicted proteins | sample Munlanlewell138R_FD_192505 | JGI IMG/M metagenome (GOLD analysis project Ga0265293, IMG submission 192505) | Leachate microbial communities from a municipal landfill in Southern Ontario, Canada - Leachate well 138R | ecosystem: Engineered > Solid waste > Landfill > Unclassified | place: Canada... | reverse complement strand
GCGAAGGGGAACATCTGGTCGAGTGAAACCAGGAAAAAACTCTTTTCCCGCAGTTCCTTCACGATCAGCGGTAGGGCCTCCATGGTCCATTCCATACCCCCATGTAGCAGTATCACCGAACCGGGCCGGGTGGCCTTGACGACCGAGGCCGCAATCCGGCCAGGTGGCCTTGGGACCATATCCCTTCCGCTAACGTCCCATAGCACCGTGGTTAGGCCCAGTTCCTGGACGACCGCCAGGGCTTGCCCGTCCCATTTGCCTCCCGGCGGCCGGAAGAACCGGGGTCGCACCCCGGTGATGGCCTCGATGGCCTGGCTGCAGTAGATAAGTTCCTCGAAAAGGGTCTCATGGTCCAGTTGGGTGATGTCCCTGTGGGACCAGGAGTGATTTGCCACGGTGTGTCCCCTCGAGGCAAGGTCCTCCACTATCTCGGGAAACTTGACGGCCTGGGTCCCGACGATGAAGAAGGTACCCTTGACGGAGAGTTCCTCGAGGATTTCGATAAGCCTGGGAGTAGTGAACTGGTGGGGGCCGTCGTCAAAGGTGAGGGCCACCGCGGGCACACTTCCGGGGCCGGAGCAGACCGGGCTGGGTAGCGCCCCGGCGCTGGAGGCGAAGCAGAAAAGGAGCACTGCCAGGAACGGGATGGACCGGAACCCCCGTGACATTCTCACAACCCCTTCTCGGACAAGGTAAAGGGACAATAATTCACCCGTCGGTCAAAGTCAAGAAAGATTTTAAATTTGGTCGGGAAGAGATCGGTATCGGACCTTCGGGGCAGGGTTATCGATCGGATCCTCCGCCCTTTACCCTTTTCATGGCGCCCGGCGGGGTCGGTGCTCTCGACTCGTTTTCCAGCATCAACTTCTCGAGTTCCTCCGCTGCCAGCTCCACCACGGGGAGGCATCTGAACCTGCTGTCCCTGTAAAGGTCCTTCAGGGGATCGCAGTTGATCGTGCCGTGCATCGCGGTGAACCTCTCCAGGAAGGTCCTGCAAAGATCATTTATCTCGGGGTTCTCGTGGGACTTCGTAGTGGTGAACCTGGCCGATAGGGCCGCGATGGACCCGGACAGGGCCCCGCAGCAGGTTGAGCCGATACCCATGCCGCCTCCGAAGCCGGCCATTGTCCGAAGGGCCACGGGGTCGAGCCCCAGGTCGTATTCGTCATTGGCCGCGTAAAGGATGGTCTCGGCGCAGTTCATGTCCTCGAGAAGATAGTAGCGTCTGACCCTGTCGATTAGCATCTTGAAGCCTCCTGGATTTACCTGTTCTGCCTTCCCTTGAGATCTATCTTGCAATACTCGTGTTCCTTCAGGTCGCACCAGAGCATGCCCGCCAGGGGTTCGCCCACACCCGAGAGGAGCCTTATAGTCTCCGCCGCCTCGAGGGAGGCGACAAAGGCCGGTGTGAAGGGGGGGTTGCCCGTGATATCTTCCACGTCCTTTCCCCCTCCCGTAGCCAGCTCCCAGGGAGCCCTGTCGCCGGGAAGGATCACGCAAGCCTGGCCCCAGAAACCCCCGATGGCACCGTGGACCATCGGTATGCCCAACTGGCGGCAGGCCGAAAGGAGCGTCGTCCGGGCCTCGTTGCTGTCGAGGGCGTCGACGGCGACCCGGCAGCCCTCGAGGATATCCGGCGCATTGTCGGCCGTCAGGAAGAGGTTCCAGGCTGTCACCTCCACTGCCCCGTTGATGGCTTCTATCCTCTTTTCGGCCTCGAGGGCCTTTGAAGCACCCTCGTTGTCCTCCCGGCATAGTGATTGCCTGTTGAGATTGCTGTCGCCGAAGACGTCGCCGTCGACGACGACGATCTCTCCGACGCCGGCCCTGGCCAGGATCTCCACTATCCAGCCCCCAAGACCCCCGCAGCCTATCACCGCGGCCCGGGAGGCCAGGAGCCTCGCCTGGCCTTCCAGGCCAAGGGTCCCCAGGCTGCGCTCGTAGCGGGTGGGGCAGATGCCCTTCTCACAGGCCCAGAGCTCGACCTTCCTGGCGGGGAGGCCGGCCTCCCGGGCCGCATCCCTACAGATCCGCCAAGGCACCAGGCGGTAAGCCCCTTTGGGTTTGCTCTTTGAGATTATCCTTTCCTGCCAGGTGGAGGGCATCGTCCGGTCCCCCTTGCCGTTTCTCGAATGATAGGGCATGAAACCGCGAAATAAGCATACCATCACGGGTTCCACGGAGGTGAATCAGTGTAAACTGTATTTGATCATTCTGACCTATCAAAAGCAGGAGGAGGGATCCCCTTGAAAAAGATTTTCGTTTCCGGGGCTTCCGGCAACGTGGGAAAACTGGTGGTGAGGAATGTCCTCGAGAGGGAGGGTCTCGAACTGGCCGGAGGATGGTGCCTCGAAGCGGGCCAGGATCTGGGTGTCCTGGCCGGCATGGCGCCGGCGGGGGTCGTATCGAGTGCCGACCTCGCTTCCGGCATCCGCGGCTCTTCACCCGATGTGGTCGTGGATTTCACCTCCACGGCGATCCTCATGGATAACCTCGAGATCTACGCCGAAGCCGGGGTGGACGCCGTCGTAGGGACCACGGGCCTCACCGAGGGGGATATGGCCCGGGTGGAAAAAATGGTGAAGGAGAAGGAACTGCGCTGGTCGGTGATCTCCAATTACGGCCTGGGGATAAACCTGGTGATGGACTTCATGAAATCCGCCCGGCAGTACTACCCCTATGTCGCCATCACCGACAGGCACCCCGCACGGATGGCCAACGCACCCAGCGGGACCGCGGCGACCCTGGCCGGCGCCGCCTCCGAGGGCCCCGTTGGAGAGGTGAAAAGCCGGGAGATCTTTCCCGGTGTCCTGGGGGCGAAAATATCAGGGGTGCCGGTGGCCTCCCAAAGGTTCCCTTACCCTAGCCCCTATTCCGAGCACGAGATCACCCTGGCGAGGCAGGACGAGGTCGTGAGGATTACAGTCCAGGATTTTTCCAGCGAGATCTACATGGACGGCATCTTCCTGGCCGTGGAGAAGATCAGCGCCCTCCCCCGCGGCACGCTCGCCCGGTCGCTGAAGGAATTGGACTGAGGCTGAAAGGGCTTTCCGGGCGAGCAGCGATCCCTTCGGCCGCTTCCGACAAGGAAATCGCCGAAGGCAATTTCAAAATCCTTTTTAGATATCCACGGGGATGAAGTGCCTGGCGATCAGGCCGATCAGGAAGGAGATCGCCGCGACGCCGAGGCTGATGGCCGCCATCTCCAGGAAAGCGGGCCTGAAGGGTGTTTCCTTCACCACCGACACGAAATAGGAGAAGAGAAGTATGACCATGAGAGCGTGGAAAAGGGACCACGACAGGGCGAAGTACACGCTTGCGGCGATGAAAAAGGGCGTCACCAGCAGCGCTACCGTCACCAGGTAGGCTATGCCTGTGTAGACCGCCGCCTTCAGCGGATTGAGGTCGCCGCTGTCGGTCCTCTGGGAGAGGAACTCCGAAGCGCCCATCGATAGGGTGGCGGCCACCCCGGTGATGAGCCCTGCGACCCCCACCACCCTGCCGTCGGCCAGGGCGAAGGTGAAGCCCGCCAGGGCGCCGGTCAGCTCCACCAGGGCGTCGTTGAGCCCCAGCACCATGGAGCCGATGTATTTGAGCCGCTCCTCGTCGAGAAGGTCTATAAGGGCTTTCTCGTGTTCCTCCTCCTCGTACATCAATTCCGCCGCCTCCGGCAGGATACCGGCCACGGAACCGTAGGTCTCCTCGGCTGAACCCTCGTTCCGCTCCATGATCTTTATGGCGAAGGTGACGCCGAACACATAGGCCAGCAGGAGGTACCAGAACATCATCAACCGGTCGGGAGCCTGGTCCATACCGGTGTAGCGCCGCCATACCCCGGCGTGCCGCTTCTCATCCTGGGCGATCCTTTCGAGGACCTCCCGGTTCTTCCCTTTCATTCTCCGGGAGAGACTTTTGTATACGTGGTACTCGGTGATTTCCGTTCTCTGGAAGGTCTTTATCTTTTCCATTATTTCCGGGGTGATTCCCTCTTTACCCATCGGTCGCTCCCTCCCTTGATCTCGCCTGTTCCCGGTCCAGCCCCGCACTTCGCCGGGTCATCTTTGCCGGGTAGCCCGGTTCCGTATAATATATCAGAAAGCGGCCCCGGGGCCTTGGGCCGCGGGTACTCATCCGGGCGTTCCCGGCGACGCCGAAAGCGGGGTGCCGGGTATGGTCGGCGCGCCCCTCACGCGCCGGGGTCTTCCCCTGTTCTACCGACCAGGGCCGCTGCCCTGGAACCGATATCGTCTATGACGGAATAGATGACCGGGACGAAGATCATCGTGACAAAAGTCCCGAATATCAGCCCGCTCGCGGCGACGATCCCCAGGGGGCTCATCCTCTCCAGGCCGACGGCCCACTCCATGACCAGCGGCGTTAAACCGATTATAGTCGAGGTGACGGTCATCAGGATCGGCCTCGTGCGGGTCTTGACCGACCTGACGACGGCCAGGGTTCGCGAAGCCCCCCGCTTCCTGGATTCAAGGATGAAATCCACCAGGAGGATGCTGTTGTTCACGACGGTCCCGGCGAGGAGGATGAACCCCATGGCGGCGTTCATTGACATCGATTTGTTGAAGAGAAGAAGCCCCCACAACCCCCCCGCGACAGCCGGCGGGACGATCGAAAGGATCGTCAAAGGGTAAAGGAAGGACCTGAAAAGGGAGACCAGAAGGAAATAGAGGAGCACCACCCCCAAAAGGAGGGCCTTGCCGAGCATGGCCATGCTCTCTCCAAGGTCAGCCGAGCTCCCCGCGACCTCGATGGAGTAACCGTCCGGGGGCTGAATACCCCGGAGCCGAAGTTTCACCTCGCTCGTCACATGCTTGATGGTGCGGCCCCTGTTGACCCCGGTGATGTCTATGGTGTTCCTCAGCCTTTCCCTGGTGATGAGGGGCGCTTCAGGGACGGTGCGCACCCTCGCGAGGGCCGAAAGGGGCAGAAGGCCGTCCCCGGTCACGATGGTCACATCCAGGATATCCTCCTCTTTCTCCAGGTACCGGTCCCCGTAAAAGACCCTCACCGGGATATCGGAGAAAGAGGGGACTTTCAGGTAGGTGGCGGTGCGGCCGTTCAGGGCCGTGCCCACTTCACGGGCGATGTCCGTCGGCGAAGTGCGGTACCGCGAGGCAAGGTAGGGGTCGACCTCGATATTCCGGGTCTCCTTCTCTATGAACCAGCTCTGGTGTACGTCCCCCAACCCCTTTACGCCCTCCATGGCGGACACCGCTTCCCTGGCGAGGCTATCCAGCAGGGGCGCATCGGGGCCGCTGATGATCACATCGAGCGGGGCCTTGGTTGTGGCCCTCGGCGTGGCGCCGTACTCGGTGAGCCTTGACCATCGCAGCCCGTCGATACTTTTGAATTCACTCCTCCAGCGGTCCAGGATCTCCCAAATGTTCTCCTTCCGCTTTGAACGGTCCACCATGAGCACCTTGATCCGCCCGGCTTGGGGAGTTGAACCGCCCCCGAAGCTGGGCGACCCAGGCTCTGAGCCCACCTGCGATGAAAGGGACAATACGTGTTTCTCCTCGAGGATCTTCTTTTCCATGGCGGTCAGGGTCTTCTCGACGGCTTCCGGAGATCTTCCAGCCGGGCTTTCGAACTCGATGAAGGCAATGCCCGTGTCCATGGGGGGCATCATCTCCCCTCCCAAAAGGGGCATCACCAGGCGAAGGGTCAACAGGAAGAAAAGGGCGAAGGCCGCGACCGTCAGGCCCCGGTGCCTCAGGCTGACTTTAAGCAGTTCGATGTAAAAGGTGACGACTTTTTTCAATATCCCATCGAACCAGGAGGTGATCTTCCGGAGTACGCCTGACGGGCGGGGTCCTTTCCCCTCCAGCACGAACCCGGCCAGGAGGGGGATTATCGTGAGCGCCGCCACGAGGGAGGCGGCCAGCGTGGCGAAGAGCACCATGTTGAGGGGCCTGAGCACCCGGCTCGTGTAGCCGCTGGAACCCATGACGGGGAGAAGGACGATAATGGTGGTCAGCATGCCGGCCGTCACGGAAAGGGCCACTTCCTTCGCCCCGGCCACGGCCGCGCCGCGTGGGTCCTTCATGCCCGTCGCCTCATGGACCCTGAAAATATTCTCCAGGACCACGACCGAAGCGTCGACCACCATCCCGACGGCGACGATCATTCCCGTGAGGGTCACCATGTCGATGGTGTAGGGGCTGGCCCAGATAACGGCGAGGCCGAACAGGAATGAAAGGGCGATGCTGACTGAGGATACCAGGGCCGCCGCGAGGTTGCCCAGGAACAGGAAGTTCACCACCACTATCAGGATTATCGCCTGTACCAGCGATCCGTACATGCCGGAGATGTTGAGTTCGATGAGGGGCTTCTGGCTGTCGGTCACCTCGATCCGCATGCTCCTGAAGCGGGACTCCAACTCCGGGATGAGGTCCATGACCGCCTTCACGACCCGAATGGTATCGCTTCCTTCGGCCCTCAGCACATTCACCGCGATGGCCGGCCGCCCGTTCCCGTGATAGAGGCTCCTTTGGGGCATCTCGCCTATCCCGACACGCGCTACATCCCTGAGGGTCACCGCGCCGCCTTCCGGTGAGGCGATCACGGTATCCCCTACTTCATCGACCCCGGGGAAAAGCGAGTCCAGGGTGAAATGGATCTCCGCGCCCTCCACGGTCAAGCGTCCGGCGGGAGCGGAAATGTTCTGCTTGGCGATCGCCCCGATCAGGCCTTCGAGAGAAAGGCCCGAAGCGGCGAGGAGATCCCTGTCGACCGATACCTCGACGGAAGGGCGATGGCCTCCGAAGACCTCGACTTCACCCACCCCGGGGATCCGTAGCAGTTCGTCCCTGATGACGTGTTCCGCAAGCAAGCGGATCTCGGAGAGGGTCGGTCCCCCTTCGTCAAGGGGGGACAGGGCCAGGGTTACCGCCGGCGCGGTGCGGCTGGTGATGCTGTAGACCAGGGGTTCCGCCGTTCCGGCCGGGAACCTCGGCGTTACGGCCGCGAGGGCGTTCCGGACCTCCGTCACAGCTTCGGACACCTTTTTTCCGTAGGCGAACTCCGCCCGGAGCGAAGAAACGCCGTCGGCGGTCGTGCTGGTCTGGTTGGCCAAACCGTTGAGGCCGCTGATCTCCCGCTCGAGGGGCTCCGTTACGGTCCTGGCCATCTCCGGGGCCGAAGCCCCTTCCCTGACGGTAACGACCAGCACCTGCGGAGGCGTGGTGTCGGGGAAAAGGTCCCTGGGGGATGACATCACACCGGCCAGGCCCAGGACGCCCACGGCGCAGGCCAGGGCAAGGACAAGGTAGGGATGCTCGAGAGACCACTTGGCAAGGTTCATTCTTCGCTCACCTCGCGGCCCTCGGATAACGCCGCCCACCCGAAGGGGCTGTTCCGGACCACGTGATCGCCCTCGGAGAGGCCCCTGACGGCGGACATTTCCCCGTCGGAGGCCACCACGATCACCTCCTGCTTGTTCAGCCTGCCCCCGGAGACCGTGTAGACAAAAGAACTCTCCCCGGCCCGTATGACCCCTTCCGCCGGTATGGTGATCACGTCTTCGTAAGTGCCGAGGGTGACATCGATGGTCAGGGAGACCCCCCGCCCGTACGCCTTCGGCGCGGCATCGCCCGGGTCCTTCTCGAGCGTCGCCTCAACGCGCCCCATCCTGGCCGCGTCGACGGAGGGCGAGACGCGGTCGACCCGGCCCGTGACCGAAGTCCGGCCGAAGGAGCCCGATAGGGGCTGACCGATCCTGATCAGTCCCAGGTCTTCCTGGGGAACCCTGAAGATTAATCTCCACCCGCTCCTGTCCTCCACGGTGAAAAGGGCCTCCCCCGGCCTGGCGAGGTTCCCCGGCTCCGCCCGGCGGGCGGTCACGGTGCCGTCGAAGGGACTCCTGATGGAGAAAAGCGCCAACCTCTCCTGGAAGGCGGCCGCCTCGGAAGCCAGGGAACCCTGCCTTTCCTTCAACGCCCGTATCCTGCTTTGGATCTCCTTGAATGCCGCCTGGGCCTCCGCTTCTTTCAGGGAAGCCATCTCCAACTCCGATCTAGCTATGGCGCCTTCAGAAAACAGGAAGGCCGCCCGCCCGGCCTCTTCACGCCAGTAGGCCGCGTTCTTTTCGATGGAGACCTTCCGCATCCTCAGTCCCTCCATCTCGGCCTCGGCCTCGGAAATGCGGGACTTGGTGGCTTGGAACTGGTACCCCGCTTCAGAACCGTCCAGGGCGGCGAGGAGTTCCCCGGATGAGACCTCATCGCCGATGTCGACGAAGACCTCGTCGATACGGGCCGTCACCTGTGAGGCGATCTCCGCCGCCGCGAGGGGCTCCATCGTCGCTAGGTACCGCTTCTTTTCCGCCAGGCTGCCCCTGGCGGCGACCGCAGTCGTCACCTTCAGAGGGCTCGGGTGGAATTCCGCGGCGCTCTCGATCTGGCTTGTCCGTAACCTGAGCAGGATCATCGCGCCGGCTACAAGCACGACGAGGACAAGGAGCCATGGTTTTTTGACCAGGTTTCTGATCCTAGTATTCACCGGATCCGCCTCCCATCGCGAAGGTCAGCCTTGCCGCGGCGATGGCACCCTCCGCCAGCGCGGCATCCCGCCCGGCGCGGGCCGACAGCCATGCCGCCTGGGACGAAAGCACGTCGGTGGTCGTCCCCTTGCCCGACCGGAACCTCAACTTTTCTATCCGGAGGGCCTCTTCGGCCGCCCTGACCGCCGCCTCCGTTACAATGATCCTCTCCCGGGCGAATTCGTAGGCCCGTACAGCCTCGGAGACCTCGAAGTAAACCCGGGAAGCCATCTCGCGGACCTCCGCTTCCGCGGCCGCCGCTTCGGAGGCCGCCTGGCGCCTCCTTGCCGAAGAGAGTCCCCCATCGAGAAGGGGTATCTCCACGGCCAGTTCCACGTCAGTCCTGGATTCGCCGAACCCGTTGGAAGTGCCCCTGTATCCATGCAGCCCCCTGAGGAAGAACTCGGGGTTTTTCGACGCCAGGGTCGCGAGAACACCCTCCTTGCCGGCCGCCGCTTTGTCGAGGGCGGCTTTGTAATCCGGCCTTTTTTCAAGGGCTTTCGAGGCCCTATCCTCGACGCTGAGGTCATCGATGTCCGGTGTTTCCGGGAAAGGGCCTTCCAGGTCAAAATCCTCGCCCTTGCCGTCGACCCCGGTTATTAAGAGGAGGTCCTCCTTGAGGCTTTCCAGTTCATGTCTTGCCCCCAGCAACCGTTCCCGCGTCAAAGCCAATTCCGCGTCCATCCTGAGGGTATCGACCCGCGCCGCTTTGCCGGAGTCGACCATGGCCTGCACGTCCTCCCCATGCTGGAGCAGTGATCCCAGCGATGCTTCCAGCGCCCCGATACTTTCCTTGACGGAAAGGGCCATGAAAAAGAGGCGTTCCACGTCGTAACGCAGTTTCTGTTCCTGCCTTTCGAGAGAACCCCTAGCGGCCTCCAGCAGTTTCCGGTCCGCCATGGTCCTGTGCCTCGTCTTTCCCCCGTCCCAGAGGGGTATCTCCAGGACGACCGATGCCTCGGTGAAGGCGTCGCCGTAGACGCCCTTCTCGCCGTCATATCGCGCCGGCCAAAGCCTTTGCTGCTCCCCAGCGGCAAGGTATTTCCCCACGGCGAAAAGCTTCGGCCCCATTTTCGCCAGGGTCTCGTCGACCTTCGCGGCGGAAACATCCACCCGATGCCTGAGAGCCTCGATGCCGCGGTTTCCGGATAGAGCCGCGTCAAGGCATTTCTCGAGCGTCAAGGGTTGTGCGTCCGAGGCCGGGGCCGCGACGGATCCGAGCAAAAAAACGGCAGTCATCGCCGCTCCAAGGAGGTAATAAGATACAGTCCTCAATCTCATTATTTCACCTCGCAAAAGTGAATAGTCATTCGCTATAGTGAAAAATTATTTCAGCCCACAAGGTCCTTGACATATTGTCGCCAGGCCTTTCCGGCCAGGGGAGCGAGGTGGACATCGCCGCCGCTGATGGCCGTCATGACCGCTGTATGCTGGATGAGGCTCACGAATACCAGGGCGGCCTCCCCCGGGTCGGTATCGGGGCCGACCCTCCCGGTCTTTATCGCTTCCTTCATGATGTCGGCCACGGCTTCCCTGAAGAATTCGTGAATCTCCAGGACCCGGCGCCGCATCTTGGGGTCGCCGAAGGCGGCATCCTCTGAAAGGACCAGGAGAGGCATCCCCGGGGATCCCCCGATCATCTTGAGGTGTTCATCCATGATGAACACCAGCCGCTCCAGGGGATCGGGGGTTTCCTCGCCCGACCGGGCGAGGTGGTTCTCGAGGGACGCCCGGATGCTGTCGACGATAGCGAGGACCAGTTCCTGCTTACTGGAGAAATGCCGGTAGAGCGCGGAAGGGACGAGGCCCACTTTTTGGGCGATATCGGGCATCCTCAAGTTTTTGAGCCCCTTCTCCCCGATGAGGCCGAGGGCCGCGCTGATGATCTGCTCCCTTCGTATTTCCGTGTCCAACCTGACCGCCATCTATCATCATCCTCCTAAGTGAATGATCATTCACATTATAACCCTGTTTTTCCTCTTTGCAAGGGGGTCATTGTTTTCAAGGCTCCGAGTGGCGTGAATTACCGGGGGAAGGCTCTGGTGTTTTCCTGGGTACTGATCGGCCCCTTGTCGCCGGGGGAGGTCAAGATCTTGCTGAAGGAAGCCGATGAAAGGACGTACCGCGGGGGTTCCGTCGACGAGGAGACCAACTGGGACGCCCCGAGCACCCTCCAGGTACAAAGGCCGGACGGTCATGCTCTACCTATGATGTTGACGGGCTGGTAGTCATGGCCGAACCCGTGGCTGATGTAGGGGCTTTCGACGGGGTTTCCTTAAGACCTTTTACCCTGTTCAACAAGCAGCCCCGGAGGGTTTTAATTCCTTCCGGGGCTGCCTGCTGTTGTGGGGGTAATGAGTACCGAGCGCATGTGGGGGGTTACTTTTTACCTGAACCGGGCCGCGTGTCTCTAGGGACATCCACTTTCCACATTCCCTGTTTCGCCATCGTTGCATAAGGGGACCGTCTCGTTAGGGCTATTCATTTCGGATCCGCCCCCCTGGGCTTCAATCCTCGCGAGGTCGGCCTTGTACCCGGCTTGGAGGTTCAACCAGAAGGTCGCCTTTATCCCCAAGACTTTCTCCAGCGCCACCGCCGCGGGAGCCGAAAGGGAGGCACGGCCCTGAACTATCTCCTGGACAGTCTTTTTTGTTATGCCCGTTCTGTCGGCCAGTTCCTTTTGGGACATGGAATTGGCCTCCAACACTTCCTGAAGCGTTTCTCCGGGGTGAAACGCGATATCAGAAAGTTCAAAGGGAAACGTTCTTTTAGTCATGGCAGTTTTCCACCTCGACGACCAGGATGCTCGTTATTCGTGAGATATCGATCTCGCCTCTTTCCCTCCTTGGCAGGGGATTATCGTTGGGTTCGAAGATGGTACTGAAGGGAACCCTGATCCCTTAAGGGGTGACATTACTCCCTTCCTTTCAGAAGGGGACCTTGCCCCATTCCTTCAGGAATGGGACCTCGCCCCTGTCCGGCCACAGTTTTGAGTTCGAGAGTTGACTCCTTGGGGGATCCGTTATATTATTCATATAGACTTGAATACGTGGTAGCAGACTAGGGATTGGGGGCTGCGTAGCGGACTCCGATCCCTAGTTTTTTGGTAATTTGATTAATCCATAGCCCCGCACGTCACCTGTTCGTTTATTCCTACGGAATTTGCTCTTAATAATTTTCCAATCCTCGTGTGTTTTCTTTCCGATCGCGTTTCTGCCAATAGGGTTAACCACAAGATCAGCTAACTGGAGCCCGATGATGTTTTCTTTCTTATCAACCAGTATTAATTCTTTTTCTATTACAGAAAAGATGTACGCTCCGGACACAAAATAAGTGCCTTTTTTACACAGAATGTTTTCCCAAGCATCCATCAACAGGCCGTCCTGATGCTGATCCCGCTTTTCAGCGGTGATTCTTCCATGAGATCTTGTTTCGTTTAAATAGAAGAAAAACCGTTCAGCAAGGACATGTAAAGACAGTTCGTATGGGTCTTTTGCGTTTTCTCCATATTTTTCAACATGTTTTTTCTTGTCAATGACACAAGCCAATACCTCATATTCAAGGGAACGCATTAAATGGTTGAGTTCCTTGTAAAATTCTGTGCGGAAGGATTCACCAATGAGCTGTTCGAACCCATTGCGGTTTCGATTAATATCGGAGGTATGAAGAATCAGGTCTGTCCTTCCAAACATTTTTTGCTTAAATTCTTGAACGGCGGATATTATTTTCATATTATAATAAGATTCATCAACGATAACGCCGCCAAGAACGAAAACCGGATAATCGTGGTCCACATTGTTCAAATTAACGTCTCCCGATTCATCCAAGAACAATAACTTCATATCATGTCCCTCACCGCGTTAGTTGCTTTGTTGGAGAAGGTTATCGGAAAACCATTTATACGCCCTTGTTCTTCGCCCTACACATCCAGGTTCCTTACTTCCTTGGCGTGGGCCTCGATGAACTCCCGTCGGGGCTCCACTTTATCGCCCATGAGGATGCTGAAGTACTCCTCGGCGGAGACGGCGTCCTCGACCTCGACTCTCTTGGATATACGGGTGGCGGGGTCCATGGTGGTCTCCCATAGCTGCTCGGGGTTCATTTCCCCCAGGCCCTTGTAACGAAGTATGCTCAGTTTACGGCCCTTCAGGCGATCCCGCAGCGCCTTCAGGTCCTTTTCGCTGTAACAGTAGTGGATCTCCTTGCCAGCTTGGACCCTGTAGAGGGGCGGCTGGGCGATGTAAAGGTGCCCCCTGTCTATCAACTGGGGCATGAAACGGTAGAAGAGGGTCAAAAGCAGCGTCCTTATGTGGGCGCCGTCCACGTCGGCGTCGGTGTTGTGGCAGCATAAACCGCCCATGCCGCAGATGAAGTTCTCGTCCCCTTCCACGGAAAAGTCGTAAACCTGCCTGGAGGAAGGCTCCACTTCCCTGACTTCCGTGACCTTGAGCCCGATGAGGTCACCCCGGAGGGGCGTGAAACGGCGTTTGTTGCTGTTGCCGGCGCCCTGGCGGACCCTTTCGCCCAGCGGGCCTGAAAGAGGGTGGTCGCGCCAAACCGCCTCGAGAAGGATGAGATCCTCCAGGGCGGACAGGGTTATCCTGTGGCCGCTGGAATGCAGGGAGGCCACGATGCCCATGGAAGAGAGCAGGAACAGGAGGCCCGCCGCCAGGTCTTTCGAGGTTGCCGTGAAGCTCATGTCGGTCCCGCTGAAGCTCCCCTTGCGGAGGAAATATCCCCTGAGGAAGGCTTTCTTCAGGTCGTCGGAGACATTGAACGCGATGTCGGGGACCTGCCTTGAAGGGGTCTTTCCGCCGAAGCCGAAAGCCAGCCTGAAAAGGGAGGACAGGACCGAACTTGAGGCTTTGAGTTCGCCGGGATGATGCCACTGGAGGTCCAGCCCGAAAACCTTGCGGAATCGGCCCTGGATCTCTTCCTTCAGGGGTCCGTGGTCGGATCCTAGGGCGAACCGGATGTTCCCTACCTCGTCCAGGCCGCCCACGGCAGTGAAAAATCCCAGAACGGTCATGAGATCCTCGTCGATCGGAACATGCCTTGGCAAGCCTTCGGTGGCGAAATCTTCGGGCGTAAGGGCGGTCGCTGCCGGGAGGTCGAGATCCTGGACCGATCTCCCACCCAGGTTTATGGAGCGGGGAGCGACGAGCAGGTCTCCGGGGGCGATCTCGCTCCCCTTTTTCAGGCTGGCCTTCCCATCGTTGCAGACGAAAACACTGTGGGACGAAGTGACCCTTACGTTCCGCCCATAGGCGGTTCTTATCTCGTAAAGAGGCTCTTCGATGGGGTGACGGATGACTTTTTTCAGCGGCCGGAACCGGGTGACCTGTGTGTCGAGATCAAAGCACAGGACCTGGTAATCGTCGGGGCGCAGGGCGCCATCGATGACCTGGTCAATGAATTTCCCGATATGAACCTGCTTCACCATCCCGAGAGGATCCTTGACAAGGGTGGGTTCTTCCCCGTCGACGCTCATGATGAAAACCTTGTTGTACCTGATGGCCTCTACATTGAAGTCGTCGCCCACGCCGGCCCCGAGGGCCTGAATTATGGTGCGTATCTCCTGGTTGTCCAGTGCCTTGTCGATGCGAGCCTTCTCGACATTGAGGATTTTCCCCCGCAGTGGCAGTATGGCCTGGAAGTTGCGGTCCCGTCCCTGCTTGGCGGAACCGCCCGCCGAGTCCCCCTCGACGATGAAGATCTCGCATTCCTCGGGGTTTCGGCTGGAGCAGTCCGCCAGTTTGCCCGGTAGGTCGAGCCCCGCGAGGGCCGTCTTGCGCCGCACCAGTTCCCTCGCCTTCTTGGCGGCCTCCCTGGCGAGCCTGGCTTTGACGGCTTTCTCGACGACGGGCTTAAGGATGTCGGGCCGTTCGTCGATCTCGGCCATCAGGCCGTCGTAGAAAAGGGAGTCCACGATGCCCCTGATCTCACCGTTGCCCAGCTTGGTCTTGGTCTGCCCCTCGAACTGGGGCTCGGGGAGTTTCACCGATATGACGGCCGTAAGGCCCTCCTTCAGGTCGTCGCCGGTCAGGTTGGGGTCCTTTTCCCTGATGGCCTTGTTCCTCCGGGCCGATTCGTTTATGGCCCGCGTCAGCGCCGACCGGAAGCCCGATACGTGGGTGCCGCCCTCGATGGTCTTGATGAGGTTGGCGAAGGCGAAGACCCTTTCCAGGTAACTGTCGTTGTACTGGATCCCTATCTCCACGGTGACGCCCTCGCGCTCGCTGGAGATGACGATGGGCGGCGAGTAAAGGGGGCTCTTGCCGCGGTTGAGATATTCCACGAAGGAGGATATGCCTCCCTCGTAGTGGAAGGTCTTTGCCTTTTCGGAGATTTCGTCCTTCAGCTCGATGGAGAGGCCGGGATTGAGGAAGGCCATCTCCCTGAACCGGCCTGCCAGGGTTTCCCAGGAAAATTCGATCTCTTCAAAGATAGCGGGATCGGGCATGAATTCAATCAGGGTGCCGTTCTTGCCCGTGGGCTCGCCGCAGCAGAGGTCCGTGACGGGCCTGCCCTGGCGGTAGGACTGCCTCCACTCCTTGCCTTCGCGCCAGACGGTGAGGTTGAGCCACTCCGCCAGGGCGTTGACCACCGACACCCCAACGCCGTGAAGGCCTCCGCTGACCTGGTAGGACTTCTTGTCGAACTTCCCGCCGGCGTGAAGAGTAGTGAGCACCACCTCCGCGGCGGGCCTTCCTGTCTGGGGGTGAGGGTCGGTGGGGATCCCCCGGCCGTTGTCTTCCACGGAGACGTGGCCGTCGCTATGCACTTTCACGGCTATGGTGGAACACCACCCGGCCATTGCCTCGTCGATGGCGTTGTCGACCACCTCGTAGACGATATGGTGAAGGCCCCTGGGGCCGGTATCGCCGATATACATGCTCGGCCTTCGCCGGACCGCTTCCAGTCCTTCGAGGATCTGTATGTCCTTCGCGGTGTACTGGCTGGAAGCCGAAGCTGAAGCTGGTGTCATAGATCTATTCCTCCCTGGCGCAAGGAACGCGCCAATTCTTTTCCTTCTTCCACGAAACGGGCCGATCTCCTGGCAAGGGTCGGCGGGGTGAAACCCGTCGCCATCACAGAGCCATCCCTAAGGAGCACGGCAGTCTCGTCTTCGAACCTGACTAGGGCAAGAACTCTGCCCAGGTGCACCATCATGTTTTCCTCTAGGAGAAGAAACACCAAAGGGGGTCCCTCCTGGAAGGGGATTGTAATAACCCTACTATTATATACCAAAAAGGGGGTGTTCTCAGGGGAGAAGAAGCCCTTCCAGGACCTCTCCCGACGGGATACAGAGCACTCCGATGGCCTCGAGTTCACCGATGCCCCCTTCGTCAAGCAGGGAAATAGCGTCGGTCACCGCGACGATGCGGAAGTCCCTCTCGCTGGCCTCGTAGATGGTGGCCCGGGGGCAGTTGGGATAGTTGGATCCCGTGATCACGAGGGTGTTCACTCCCAATTTTCGAAGGTGCTCTTCCAGGGGAGTCCTATAAAAGGCTCCGAAGCGGGGTTTGTAGATGACCCACTCGGTTTCGCCGATCTCCTGCGCCCGTCCGGCGAGGAGCAGTTCATGATCTAGGAGGACCGACGGGTGGGGGAGCAGTTCGAGGACGATCTGGCTTGACTCCGACCCGGGGAGAAGGAGCGGTTTCCCCGAGATAATCCTGGACCTCCTGCAGAGGTCGGCGTTGCTCCCGTCGGGGAGGTAGAGCCGGACGACATGGATGACGGGCTTCCCGACCTTTCTGAAAGCCCGGGCGACCGCAGCGGCAGCCGGGACGGCCGAAGCGTTCTCCGGTCTTTCCGAGGGGAAACCGGGCTGGAACTCCCGTTGAACGTCGATGGTGAGCAGGGCCATTCTCGATGGATCGGGCCTGGTCCATTCGTCCAGGGTGATCGCCTCCTCGTCCAGATGATACCATGGCGGCAGAAAGAGACGATTTAGGCCAAGTAAAAGAGTAAGGGAGCATAAATCAATACTGACCTTAATTGCCAGAAAAAAAGCCCCCGCAGGGCGAGGGCTCGGAAGTTGACTGACCTGGAGGTGGAATCAGGCGCTGGCGACCTCCCTGAGAACTTCAAGTACCTTCGCGGCGTGACCGGCGGCCCTTACGCTTTTCCAGGTTTTGGCCACCTCGCCCCGGGGCGACACCAGGACGGTGCTCCTTGCCACTCCCAGGGATTCCTTGCCGTACATTTTTTTAATCCGCCAGGCCCCATAGGGTTCAAGGACCTTCTTTTCGGGGTCACTGAGGAGTAGGACCGTCAAGTTGTGCTTGCCGATGAATCGGGCGTGGCTTTCACAGGTGTCGGGACTTATGCCGATGACAACGGCCCCGAGGTTTTTGAAATTTTCCTCCAGGGCGGAGAATTCGAGGGCCTCCAGGGTACAGCCACTCGTGTTGTCCTTGGGATAAAAGTAGAGAACCACCCATTTGCCGGAGAATTCATCTAGGCACCGTTCCCTGCTCGTGCTGTCCTTCAGGCAGAAGGCCGGAGCCTTTGTTCCTTCCTCGACCATGATCTTTCCCTCCTTAATCGCCCCTCGGGGGCAGGTGCTTTTGAGGATCCTGGTGCTTACCGTCTATGACCACCTCGAAGTGGAGATGGGGTCCCGTGGTCCTCCCCGTCCTGCCCACCTTTCCGATGACCTGCCCCGCCGATATCTTGTCGCCGGCCTTGCAGAGCATGGCCTCGCAGTGGGAGTAACGGGTCATCACCCCATTGCCGTGTTCGATGAGGATGGACTTCCCGAAGCCTCTTCGCGTGGCGGCTCTCGCGACGGTCCCGGAAGCCGCCGCGCGGATGGGCGTGCCCCTCGGGGCCGATATATCAATGCCGCAATGGAATTTGCCACGCCTTGGGCCGAAGGGCGAAAAAACCACGCCATCGACGGGCCAGGAGAGTTGGGGGAGGGTGCTTGCAGCCGCCTCGGCTGCCGATCCCCTCGCCAGCGCAAGGAGGCCTTCGAAACCGGGATATTCCGAGACGAATTTTTCTTTCCGTGGCGGGCCGGGTGATGAAGCGATCGGTGCCGACCGGTCCTCCTCGGCGAGATAAAGATCGACGGTGGTCTTTCCTTTGCGCCTGGCCCGCACCTCGGCCAGGGTCTCGAGCATAAACCCGTCGCTTCGGGGTACCAGCAGGGTCTGTTCCCCGGGGGGGACGACGTCGCCCCCGAGCTCGTTGGCCCAGCTGATGCAGGAACTATCGACGCAGTACTGCCCCGCTATGGAGTCCAGGGTTTCGCCCTGCCGGACCTGGTGCTCCGTCCAGGGGAGTTCCTTCGCCGCCAGTGGAGAGCAGGCCGCCGGCAGCAGCATGATGGCTAACACCAAGGTGGCTCGGCCAAGCCCCATGGGATGGTCATCCCTCCCTGTTGCCGTCCAGGATAGGTACGGGAAAATAATATCACAAGAGCCATTCCTGTTACCTCCGCCTCAGGAGGCATTCACCCTTCCAGGGGCACAGGGGGCAGCTCTCCAGGGAGGGGCCGAAGGGTCCGGCGACACCCTGGTGAGCCGCGGCGGCTATATCTTTTTCAAGGGCCTCCCAGGAGAGCGAATTCCTTTCCACCGGGATCTCCCGGGTTTCCTTCAGCGAGACGAGGGCCAGGTCCAGCGGCGATCCGCCGAAGTGCTTCCTCGCCGCGAGGGCGTAAAAGAGCAACTGGTACCGGTAGAGTTCCTGCGGGGCGTTTTCTATGCTGCCTATCTTGTAATCCCTTATGAAGATCCTTTCGCCCTCCCTCCAGATGACATCGATGACTCCCACCATGAGGGCGCCCTTTTCGAGCCTTATCCTGAAGGGGACCTCCTTCCGCGCGTCGTCCGCACTCCTGATCCTTTCGGCCAGCGGCGAGGCGGCGAAACGCTCCAGCCAGTCCATCAGCGGGGCCCTTTTCGAGGGGTCGACCCAGGCCGGTCTCAGATCCGCCGGGAGGACATTCCCCAAACTTGCCCCTTCCCGGAGGGGATCGTAGAGCGAGAGCGTCTCGGGGCGGAGGTCCCATCTTCGCAGTATCCAGTGAGCCAGGCTCCCCAGGTCCGCCCCTCCCGTGCCTTCGGAGGGCATCTCCCAGGAGATGTCCACGCCCTGCCTCTGCCTCATCCTGAAGGCGAAGGGGCAAAACCTGAGGAGGGCGTAGGCTGTGGCGCTTATCTTCTCCAGGATGCCACCCTCTTCGGGCGGTAGAGCGATCCTCTCCCCCTTTTTGGCCGGGGTCTTCTTCCTTGGCGGGGGGGGATCTCCGGCGGGCGGCTTCGCGGGGAGCAACTCGGTTCCTTCGCTTTTAGCCCAGTCCTGCACGATCTCGAGCCACGAATACTTCTTCGGAAGGAGGTCTCCTTCTTCGGACCATTTGGAGGCCCCGCAGAGAATCAGTGAATCCTTGGCCCTGGTGCAGGCCACGTAAAGAAGCCTCTGCTTTTCCTCCCAGGTTTCGCGGGTTTCTAAGAGATCGTGGATGGCCCCTCCGAGGACCTCTTCCGCCCCGCCCTCTTTCCAGCCTTCCGGCAGGGCCGTGGCGACGATGCCCAGGTGGGTGGAGGGTATGAGCCTCTGCCCCTGCTTCCTGGTCCGTTGGGCCTGTTCCAGGCCCGTCACGGCCACAACGGGGAACTCGAGCCCCTTGGCGGAATGCACCGTCATGACCCTCACCATGTCGTCGTCCTCGCCGAGGGTATCGGCCTCCTTGGTCTCGATACCCTTGCGGGTCATGTCGCGGAGGTAGGCGGCGCAGCCCGCGAGGCTCATTCCCAGGTCGGTCTCGTACTCCCGGGCCAGGTCGATGGCCTTGCGGAGGTTGGCCGCCACCCTGGGCCGCATCCATCCCTGGCACGAGAGCATGACCGAATCGTCGTCGAGCAGTGAGGCGAGGGGGCGGGATGGACCCGCGGCGAGACCTTCCCTCCGAAGCCTTTCAAACAGCGAAGCTTCCCGGGGATGCTCTTCGGACAGGAGGGTGAAGAGGTCGCACCCGTCCGACCGAGACCGGGCGATGAGTCGGGCCGACGCTTGGGGTGAGAGGCCGCTCAGGGGAGAGGCGAGGAAGGATGCCATGGCCAGGGTATCGCCGGGGTCGGCCAGTGCCTCAAGGAGCCTGACGGCGTCCCTGACCTCGCCCCTTCCGAAGTAGTTCCGGTTGCCCTCGAAGTAGGTGGGTATGTCCCTTTCGTCGAGGAAGACCTGTTCGATCTGGTCATAGGAGGTCCTCGAAGGCACCAGCACGGCGAAATCACGGAAACGGACGGGTCGGGGGGCGAAGGAGCCCTTGCCGTCGCTATCCCAAAGAGTGGCACCCGAGTCCACGGCCTCAACGATCCTGTCGGCCAGGATGCGCATCGTAGCCAGGCGGATTTCTCCGATTCCTGGCTTTTGCGGCAGCGCCTCCCCTCCGGTGATGAGGATTTCAAAGGGTTTAAGGGTAATCTCCTGGCGCTTCGGCCACCAATCCCGCAATTGCGGCGGGTCCAGCCGGGAGAACTCCTTCTTAATGGTACTGGCCACGCCGTCCTTCCAGGCGCGGCTAAAGAGGCTGTTGACGGAGTCCATCACGGCCTGCCTCGATCGGAAGGTCACGTTGAGGTCCACCAGGGATTCGGAGTCGTTGCGGACCTCCTTTATCCTTCGCCAGAAGATTTCCGGTTCGGCATGGCGGAAGCGGTAAATGGACTGTTGGAGGTCGCCCACCAGGAAGAGGCTGCCCCCGTCCTTGGGCGTCAGGGCCGAGAGCAGTTTGTCCTGCAGCGAGTTGGTGTCCTGGAACTCGTCGACGATGACGTGGAGAAATTTGCCCGGAAGGGATGGCTCCGCCGTCACGACCTCCAGGGCGCGGCTGATCATGTCGTCAAAGGATAGGGTTCCCCCGGCGGACTTGGCGGACCGGAACAGTTCCCAGCAGAGGGCGACGATCCTGAGCAGGAGCGCTCGCAGTTCCGTCTCACCGGGAGGTACATCTTCGTCGATCCACCGTGCCGCCCGGGACCAGGCCTCGCGGCCGTCCCTGTAATCCTTCAGGCTTTCGCCGGTGGTGCTCATAGCGAGCTCCTGGACATCGTTCTTGCCTTTGCCCCCCGAGAGCTTTCCCAGCAGGCCCTCTCCCAGGAGATCTTTTATGAATCGTGGCAGGTCTCCGTCGCCAGGTTCCTCGCTCCAGGCTTCCATGAAAGCCGCCGCCCTGGCGCCGAATATTGTAGCGTCGTCCCGGAACCTTTCCAGCCCCCCGGCCCCGGGGAGAATTTCTTCCATCCAGTCCTTCCAGGCCTGGCGCCACCCCAGGGTATACTCTTCCCGGAGCCTGCGGGAGAGCTCCCTGTCCCTTTCGGGAAGATCGTCGGCCCACTTCCAGAGGTCCTCGGGGTCGAGGTTCCTGCTCTCGAACAGGGGGATGGCGGAAGCCGCCGCGTCGACGATGTCGCCGGCGCCGAAGGTATCGACCAGGTCGGAGATCCGTTTCGACGAGAAAAGGTCCCTAGCCCTCTGGCGCCACTTTCCGGAGAGCGTTTCGACCAGGTGGTCCGTTTCCTCGCGGTCGATGGATCTCTCCAGGCGCTGCCAGAAGGAGTTCTCCTCGGGGGGCGTGATAAGCCTTATGCCGGGGTCCACGTCGACCGAGAGGCCGGACTCCCTCAGGATCCTCATCGAGAAGGCGTGGATGGTGGAGATATAGGCTTCATCCAGGCGGGAGAGGGCATCGACCATCCGCTCGGAGAGGGAGGGGATCTCATCCCTGACCTCCTCCATGAGCCTGCGGATCCTCTCGCGCATTTCCAGGGCGGCCTTTTCGGTGAAGGTTATGGTCAGTATCCGGTCCAGGGGCACCCGGTCCACGGCCACTAGGCGGACGAACCTCCAGGAAAGGGTCAGCGTCTTTCCCGTACCGGCACCGGCACTGACGACCACCAGGGGGCCGTCACGCATGACGGCCCTGGTCTGCCCCGATTCAAGGCAGGCTTCTTCCTTGAGGTACTTGGTGAAGGTTTCAGTCGTCCTTTCCATCTTCCTCATCCTGGGCGACCCTGGGAGATTCCTTCCTCCGGCAGAGGTCCTGGAAATCGCAGTACCGGCAGACCTTGTCGTTGGAGTAGTTCGGTAGGAAGGTGCTGTCTTTGACGGCCTTGGCCATTTCCGAGAGAGCTGTTTCCACTCGGGAGGTTGCGTCACCGAGTCCCTTGGCCGGTAGCTTTTCCCACCCGGAAAGCACTTCCGGGACGGGTTTTTCGAGGCGCCCCGTGATGGAGCAGTCCTTCTGGGTCAGGTAGGCGTAGCCCGAGACGGGTATGTCCCTAGTTTTCTGAAGCATCACGGCGTAGGCGGGCAGCTGGAGCGAACTGCCCAGGCTCCTTGCCCTTCCCGTCTTGTAGTCGAAGACCAGGGCCGAACCGTCCTTCAGGTGGTCGATGCGGTCGAACCTTCCCCGGAAGAGCACACCGTCGATCTCCGCTTCAAGGAGTTGCTCCCTTTCCTGGAATGTCCTTGCCGCGGCGAGGCCCGCCTCGTCCATCTCCTGCTGGAAGGCGGCCATCCTGAAGGCCTGCTCCCTGAACAGCTCGAGGCGCGCGGGGAATTGCGCCAGTTCCGGGTACTGCTCCGAGAGGGCGGCATCCCAGTGCTTTCTCGCTAGGGTCGCCAGGTTTTCCCCCGTGGTCATCCTTTCCGACCAGGCCTTTTCCCAGAGGGCGTGGGCGACATTACCCGCCCTGGCGGCGTCGAAACCCCAGGGACGCAATCTTTCAATACGAAGGACTTTTTCGGCGTAGTACTTGAAGGGGCAATCACCCCAGGTGTCTATCCCGCTCACCTGGACCCTTTTCGCCAATCCTTCGGGCCAGGGCGTCGGCGGGGGGATTTCGGAAAGCCTCGGGGGCCTATAGGGGGGATCGGAGATCCTGGCCTCGATGCCTTCAACGACGGGGTCGCCCTCGCCGGGGATGACGTCCTTCATCGATCTCGAAAGGGGAGGTTCCCCGCCGACTTCGACTATCCAGGGCCGTGTCCCGCTCAGGGCCGACGTGATGAAGGCCGAGGGCTGGAGGGGCCTTCCCGAATCGTCCTGGTTTGGTCGGGAACCTATACAGAGTTCGTCGGCCGATGCGATCATCCTCAACAACAGCGCTTCACGCTGGGTTCTCTTTTCCTTCAGGAGAGGGAGATGGGAGGGCGAAAGTCCCATCTCGGGGTTATCGTGAATTGCCTCCTTGTGATCGTCCTTCAGCAGGGGCGACTCCCAGAGCCTGCCGGGCCAGGCCTCAGCGGTAAGGCTCGTCAGGATGAAGACCCCGTGATGGGCAAGCACCGGGACGCTTCCCACGTAAAGACCCAGGCCTCCCCTTGTCCTCGGAGGTTGCCTGAGGGTGGAATGCTCGCTCCAGGCCGAGAGGAACGCCACGGCGTCGTTCCCCCGGAGGATATCGGAACCCGCCGGTCCTATCCCGCTTTCCATCTCGACCATCTGATCGAGTTTCTGGCCCAGTTCCTCCAGGGCCGCATTCAGTCGCCTCGCCGACTCATCGAGGGAGGGATGGTCGATGATGAAGCGCGAGAGGGAAAGTCCCGGTCCGCGCGGACCTTCGGCGCCGACGAGGTCCCCCAGGGAACGGAGGAGGGTCGAGGGGGCGCCCCCCTTTTCGATGATCGATACGAAGGCTGTCATCCTGTCGAAGAATGCTAGTGCCTCTCTGTCCCCCTGGCTCCGGAGGTAATCCCTCCATCCTTTCTCGCCCCGGGGACCATTCCTGAGGCAGTCCGAGAGGGGGAAGCCATCGGGGGTGATCCAGGGCTGCGACAGGATATGGGCCGTCTCTTCCGGGGGATACCCCAGGGCGCCGGCCTCGATGACCGAAGAGGCGGTCTTCCACAGGGTTGTCTCCGACACTTTGGGGCCTCCCTGTACGGTGTGGGGTATCCGGTAACGGGAGAGGACCTCCCCGGCGCATTCAAGCCTGGGGGCATCCAGTGATAGTCCGATCTCATCCCAGCCCGGAAAGGGCATGCCGAGCCTGGCCGGGAGCTCTCCCTTGCCGGCCCTCCACAGGGCGAGGTTCCGGGCCAGGGTCTCCAGTTCAAGCCGGTGGTCCCCGGCTACCACGGTAAGAAAAGGGATGGGTTCAGAGGGCCCAGGGAGAAGGGGAACGGGGGTGTCGCCAAAAAGCTGGGTCCTGGCATCATGGACCTCGAGGCCGCACTCGGGCATGAAGACCATGACCCTCGCGCCCAGTCCCGAAAGTCCGCGGATGAGGGTCAACTGCGAGCGGGTGAAGCTCATGAAGCCCGCGAAGACGAAGGCGCGTCCGCCGGCCCATTCCACCGCCCTGGAGGGGTTCCCGGAAAGGGTCCTGGCTATTACGGTGGCGGTCTGGGCGCTGTCGGTCAGGGAGTGGGCGTCCAGGTATTCCAGGTAGTCCCTGTAAAGGCGGCAAAGGAGCGCTCCCGGGTCGGGGAGCTTCGGGCAGCCCGAACCTTCGCATCCCGGGGCGCACCCCATGGACGAGGCCAGGATATCGGGGTGGACTTCCTCCCTGAGCAGTTCCCTGAGGTCGTCGCCAAGGGTCCAGAGGAAGCCCCCGTGCCTCGCCCCGGGAGGGATGGAAGCCTCGTCGACTCTTGCCTTGAGGCGTTCCAGGACATACTTCACAATAAGCCAGTGGTCGGGAGGGTCTATCTGCCTTCGTCTTGTCCCCTGGGGCACGTCCATCTCCCGGGCTGCTTCCCGGTAGAGGTCCTCCCAGCGTAGAATGGACGGCTCGGTAGATCCGAAGGAAACTTTTTCGAGGATGATGTCGCGGAGGAGCTCCCTGTCCCCGGTCGAGGGGACAAGAAAGACGGGAGACAGGCTGCGCTCGCTTCCCAGCCGGGCCAGTTCCTCCTCTATCTCCCTGGCCCGGTGATACCCGGTGACCGTGATCGCCATGCCTGATCCTCCCTCCCACCCAATGATAGCAGGAAGGGATGCTTAACGCGAAATCAACGGGTTCCATGAATCGCAGAGACGTAAACGGTCAAGAGTGGACGGAAACCCGTAAATCGGGAATCGTGAATCGAAAAGGTGAAAACAAAGCGCGTAAGACATCAGGCCCTTTGGTAGCTATAGCGCCACCATGGTGGCGCTGCTAAGTTTGACCTCGACTTCCCCGCCACCTGAAGCCTGCTGCCTTTGTTTCTGTTCACGCCCTTCGTGCCCCAATGAGATTCGCAGTTCGCGATATACTTACCTATACCCTTCAAAGGGGCCTCTCCACCTGGGGTTGTAAAGGTCCTGCGAATACTGATCTTGGTTATACCGGTTTCCTTGCTCCCCTGTCCCCGGTGCCTTGTCGCACCCCTTCACCGGGACTTGGTTCATAAAAACCCTTCTTGCGTTTTGCATCTCGTCTCTCCCCTTTCAGGTGATCCTCCAGGAGCGGCCGCGAACACAATAAAAAACCGGGGCCCCTTTGAAACAAGGGGCCCCGGTCCCGGTTCGCGGTTACGCGCCTATAGCGCGACGGCCGCCCCAGGAGGGGACCCCCACGTAAGAACGAGGATAATAATGGCGATATCGTTAGTCGCTGCTACAGTGCCATACATCCTGTCCTTCACGCGGACTCCCTCCTTCTTAAAGGTTTGGCCGTGCCTGATGTTTGAAGCATACTACACCGCCCTTGAAGCTTTTGTCAATGGGTGGGTCTCGCCCAGGTTTCTTCGACCCCTGGCGACGCTGCCTGAATCGAAGGCGGTACACCTGGCCACGAGAGGCATTCCTCCTCCAGGACGGCAAGAAATATAGTATGCTTATAATCCGTGGAACACCCACGAGGGTACTACATTCCAACGGAAGGAGCTCCCCCGATGGTATCGGTCGTCAAGATCGCCGCTTGGCTTAAAGCGGACGTCCGCAGGTATCGCCTCGTCGCCTGGAGCATCATGGCCCTTGTCTACATGATCGTTTTCTTCCACAGGCTGGCTCCCGGGGTGGTACGGGATGACCTCGTCGCCGTATTCGGGATGTCGGGCGCGGCCTTTGGCCACTTGGCTTCCATGTATTTTTATGCCTACACGGCCATGCAGATCCCGGTGGGTATGCTGGCCGACTCGCTGGGGGCCAGGAAAACCGTCTCGGCGGGGATCTTCCTTTCAGGGGTGGGGTCTTTGACCTTCGGCTTAGCCCCTTCTCCAGCCCTGGTCTACCTGGGTAGGTTCATCGTCGGCGTAGGGGCCGCCACGGTTTTCGTGTGTATCCTGAAAATGCTCTCCGAGTGGTTCAGTGAGAGGGAGTTCGCCACCATGTCGGGTATCACCGCCTTCGTGGGCAATTCCGGAGGGCTCGTCGCGCAGACCCCCCTGGCCATGATGGTAGCCCTTTTCTCGTGGAGGATGACCTTTGTCGTGATAGGAGCTTTATCATTCCTCTTGAGTTCAGCCTGCTTTCTCTTGATAAGGGATCGTCCCGCCGATATGGGTTTCACCCCGGTAAACCCTACGGAGAAGGGGCCGAAGATCGGCGGCTACGAACTGCTCCACGCGGTGAAAGGGGCGCTCCGGTCCAAGGGCATCTGGCCCGCGATGATCATAGCAGGCCTTTTTTCCGGGGGCCAGTTGGCCTTCATGGGCGCCTGGGGGGTCCCATGGCTGACCAACGTCTACGGGCTTTCCCGCCATGAAGCCTCGGGGATCGTATCGCTGGTGGTCCTCGGCGCCATGCTAGGGGGCGTGTTCATGGGGAAATTTTCCGATATGGCCGGGGCGAGGAGGTGGCCCCTGGCCCTGGTGGCCGCGGCCAATGTCGCTGCCTGGGGAGTGATCCTCTTCTGGGGTTCCGGCAGGCCTCCGCTGGTCGTCCTCAAACCCGCCCTTTTCGTGATGGGAGTCGCGTCCATGGCGTTCCTGGTCTGCATCGCCATCGCGAAGGAGATCAACAACCCCCGCTACACGGGGGTTGCCGTCTCGGTGCTCAATACGGGTACCTTCATAGGTGTGGCCGCCTACCCGCCGGCCATGGGTGTGATGATCGACATGCTGCAAGGGTATTCCCCGGTGATCCAATACAGGGGCGCCCTTGCCCTCTGCTTCGTGGGTGCGGTCGTCGGGCTGCTCCTCGCCTTCGGAGTTCCCGAGACCCACTGCAGGAACATCACCGTCCCCCGGGCTGCGAAGGGAGAGTAAGCCGTCACTTCGAGTTGTAAACGTAGCGGATCCCGTCAAATCTTTGAGGGAGCATCCTGCTCTCGAGGACGACCCTGTCGTCGGCCTGGATGATCGTCTTCAGGGTCAGGGGGAAGATGAACCCCTCGAGATCGATGATGGGCTGTATCTGGCTTACGGCCCTGTCGGTGAGCGCTTCGGGCAGGTCCACCCTGTTGACCTTCAACGTGTAGTCCTCGAGCCAGACCTGCTTTCCCCCCACGATACCGAACCGGCCTTCAATTTCAATGAGGATATCCAGCGTGAAGAGGAATCGGATCGTGTAGTATCCCTTGGCGTAAATGCCCTTCTTGCGGAAGTCGAGGGAGAGATCATGCCAGTTCCCGTCGTCGTCGCCGAAAGCGGCATCGGATATGGCCCTGTTGACGTCGCTTTCCAGGATGGTCGCCCGGGCATTGACGGAGAGCATGTCCACCACGTCCGGCCCGGGGCATTCCCAGCCTTGGGGGTCGGTGAAGTGGGTGTCGAGGGCTTCGATCTCGAAGTGTTCGATCCTCACGCCGCCCAGTTCGCACCCGAGAAGGTCCAGGAAGAGCCGGCGGACCCGTCCGGTCTCGTCGGGTTCCTCGTCGAGGATCATCTCCATCGACTCGGGTTTCAGACCTTCAGCGAAAGCTTTGAAGAGAAGGGCACCCCTTGAGGTACCGTCTATCTTCCCATTGAACTGGTAGCCCGGTCCGGCTAAGGCCGGGCAGGCGAGGAGAAGCACGATGAGGAACATGGCTGATGCCGGCTTGAGGTTGCGCATCGGGGAACCCCCACTCTTCGAGGAAATGGCTCTGTCCGAAGATAATATCATATCCATCTTTGTACACAACCGTAGGCCTGGTGGTATGCTGTATGCGCAACGTAATCGAAAGGTCGGTGCACCCTTTGGACGAGAGGAAAAGGATCCTCCTGGCCGATGCTGCCATGTTCATCATCGCCATATTCTGGGGGTCGGGCTTCGGTGTGACCAGCTGGCTCCTGGGTTTCTTTTCGCCCCTGTGGCTCATGGCCATAAGGTTCATGCTGAGTTCGCTGATCCTTTTCCTGCTTTTCAGAAACCGCCTAAGGTACCTGGGGAGAAAGGATTTATTCTTGGGCCTGGCCCTGGGTTTTCTCTTATTTTTATCCTTTGTGGCCCATATCTGGGGGTTGGTCTTTTCCACCGCCGGGAAGCAGTCCTTTATTTCCGCCTCCAACGTGGTCATGGTGCCCTTCCTGTTCGCCCTCTTCTACAGGAGATGGCCCTCCTGGGTGGCCACGGCCGGGGCCTTCATAACGACGGCGGGGTTGCTGGTCATGGCCTTCACCCCGGGGATGACATTCAACTTCGGGGATTTCCTGTCCCTCCTCCTGGCCTTCGGCATAGCCCTTCATGTCCTCGGCGTGGGAAACCTCAGCCGGAGGATGGACCCCGTGGCCCTGACGGTTATCCAGCTGACCTCGGCAGGGGTATTTTTTCTCGCCACCGCCCTGGTCTTCGAGCCGGTCCCCTCTATCGGGTCCATCGACTCCAGGGCTTTGTGGGGACTTCTTTATGTCGTAATCCTCGTGACCGTGATCCCCTTCCTCGTCCAAACGGTGGCCCAGAGGTTCAGCCCCGAGGTCCACGCCGCCATACTGCTCTCCCTCGAGGGTCCCTTCGGTTATGTCATCGCCGTGCTGATCGGCCAGGAAGTGCTGAACTTCCAGATAGTCTCGGGGGGCGTCATCATACTCCTCGGCGTGGCCTTGGCCGAACTCGACACCCTTCTCAGGAAGGCCTTCCGTCTTCCCGGGGCGGATGCAGTTCTTCCGGGAGGTGACCACGATGCATAGGGTAAAAAAACTGCTTCCCAGGATGGCGGGAGGCAGTTTTGCCATAATGAGCTTCAGTTACGCCTATTTTATCCTGCCCCTTTATCTCGATCATGTGGGACTGAAGTCCCAGGCCACGATCGGTTGGATCCTGGGAGCTTTCTACGCTGCGTCGACCCTTCCCAGGCCCTTAATGGCCCTCCTGGTGGAGCGCTTTTCCTTCAGGGCCACCCTTACCGGCGCCGCCCTCTGCAGCGCCGTCGGGAGCACGGGACTCGCTCTTTCGGGAGCCTCGCTGCCCTTTTTGATCCTCTCCAGGCTGCTCATGGGATTCGGCTTCGGGCTCTTCCTCGTCTCGCTGACCACCTACCAGACGATAGTCATCCCCCGGGAGGTACGGGGAGGGGCCTTCGCCCTGATCACCATCGGCGCCATGGCGCCCTTCCTCTGCGTGGTGCCCCTGCTGGACTGGCTGCTCCAACATAACGGCTACGGCGTCTACCTGTGGTTCGGGCCATTGGTGGCCCTGGTTTGCGCCGTGGTCGGGATGACCTTCGCAGGCGTGGACCGGAAAGAAGGCATGTCGGGAAAAGGAGCGGGGTGGGGTACCTATTCGCAGCTTTTTCGGCTCACCAGGGCGAGGGTCCTTTTCCTGGCGGTGTTTATCTATGGGATGACCGACGCGGCGGTGATATCGATCCCGGTACTTGCCTTGAGCAAGGGGCTCCTGTCGTCCTATTTCATGGTGACCTTCGCCGTGGTGGCCATTTTGACGAGGCTGGCGGGGTTCAGGCTCATGGACGCTTTTCCCAGGGCCATCGCGTACACCGTTGCGGCGGCCTGGAACTCTTTATCGCTCTTCGGCACGTCCTTTTCGACTTCTTCCCTGGCTTTCGCCTTCTGGGGGCTCCTGTACGGCATGGGGGTAGGTGTCGGCTTTCCCTTGTCGCTGGCGATGATAGGGGACGCGGCGCCACCGGAGCTGAACCCCAAAGCCACCGCCGTCGTGTGGTTCATACTCGACGGGTGCTTCTTCCTGACACCCGTGGTGGTAGGCTACCTCTCCTCCCTGCTGGGAGTGGCCGGCGCCTTCAGGTTTCTCCCGGCAATGCTTTTTTTCGCGGCCCCGGCCGTCTACTTCCTTCTCTGGAGGCCCCTGGAGAAAAGGGTATCCCCGTAAGTCTTCCCGAACCGGGTCGCCCTCGCCGGGGAACAGGGTCTGAGGGCGGTCGGCCTTTAACCCGCCGAGTGGCGAGACTTCCTGCGCTCCTCCAGTTGGCCCTCGCGGATATCCCTGTCTATCCTCATCCGGACGGTGACCTCGTCGTCGGTGAGCCAGAAGTATTCGGGAGGGAGATAGAGAATTTCCTCCGCGTCCGATTCGTTGAACATGATCCTGAACCGCCCGCTTTGCCCCGTTTCCATGTTGGTCACCAGGACCGCGCAGTCGCCGCAGTCATAATGGACCTTCATGTACATCCTGCACAGTTCGGCGGCCCGCTCTCTCATCCTTTCCCCAAGCTGAATGTAGTGTTCAACTTCGAGCTTCAGCACTTCCTCCAACCTCCCCCTTATTCTTACGGGAGGTAGTATAACATACTATCCTGATAAACCGATATCTGGGAGGGAAAGCCTGGGATCAAGTCATGGGGACACGGGTCGCGACGGATCACCTACTGCCCGTCTCGCCGGCACTCATCGCTTTTCCATCCTTTCCAGAAGACCGGCATCGGGAGGAGGGGAAGCAAACCGAGCAGGATGAGGACCATGGTGAGGTTTGTGCGGTCCGCCAGCGCCCCGATGGGGGCGATAAGGAGGCTCGCCAGCCCGAAGGGGAGTCCCATGACCATCGAGGCGGCGGTGCTCCTCGCGGTGGGGGCCATCTCCTGGGCGGCCGCCCCGGTGACGGGCAGCAGTCCCTGGAGGAGGGCATTGCCTATCATGTAGAGGGCAATCGAGAGTATTCCGCTGGTGAGGGCCGCCGGGACCAGGAAAAAGGGCGCCATGGTCATGGCCGCCATGGTGACCCTTCGGCGACCTAGCCTGTCGGCTATTCGCCCTCCGATCATGGGCGAGACCGTGCCCACGGTGTTTATCAGGAAGAGTATCGTGCCGATGTTCACGATGCTTCCCCCCCGGGAGGCGATGAGCAGCGGGAGGAAGAAGCGTATGCCCTCGAAGGCCGTCTCCCTGCAGACACAGGTCAGCCATACAGGGCAGATGACCGCGAAAGTCTTGGTGAAGGAACGCAAGAAGCCCAAGGGGGAGGGATAGGCTTCCGAGCCCTCCGCCTTCAGGGTCGGGATGTAGCGGATCACCAGCCAGGCCCCTACGGAGACGGGCACCAGCGTCGCGGCCACCATCAGCGGTCCGAGGCCGAAGAGTTTGACCAGGAGGACGGCGTAGATCGGGCTGAGGGTGGAACCGAGTATCCCCGCCACGGAGAACAGGGCGAGGAAGAAGGCCAGTTTCTCCGGGTCTCCCACGTACCCCACGCTTCCGTGCCCCAGGGGGTGGTAGATGGAACTGCCGAAGGCCCAGAGGCCGACCAGGATAAGGGTGACGCCATAGGTGGGTCCCAGCGGAAGTAGAGCCGCCCCCAGCGCCGTCAGCAGTGGTCCCGCGATTATCGCGTAGGGGCGGGAGAAAGAATCGGAAATGTAGCCGGCCATGGGCTGAACGACCACGTGGATCATCCCCGAGAGGGAATTAAGGAGCCCCGCCTGGGCGTAGGAGATCCCAAGCCGCCCGACGATCACCGGGACGAAGGTGGCCAGAAAAGTCCCATGGAGGTCGTTGAGAAAGTGCGTCAGCGTCAGGATGACTAACTTGCTGTTGATGGCCGGACGTTTGAGCTTCATGACCTCGACCAGGACTCCCCTCGCGAATTTTTACCGGCGGATCCAATTGTATCACTGTATACATGAACAAGCTTCCCTCGAAGGGGTGGTATTATTGGGCCATCCCTTCGCTCCAATAGGAAAGAGAGGACCAATTATGGAGAATGCCAGGCAGGCCATACTTGAACTCCTCCTGGACCTGGCCCGGATACCCAGCGTCACCCGTTCGGCTGGGGAAGTCGAGGCCGGAAGGTTCATCCATTCCTGGCTTTCGGGAAAAGATTATTTCCGTGACCATCCCGACAATATCAGGTTTATTCCTGTCCCCGGGGACTCCTTCGGAAGGGGGGCCGTCATGGCCGTCGTGGAGGCCGAACCAGCCGTCGAAGAGACCGTGATCCTCACCGGGCACTTCGACGTGGTGGGGACCGAAGACTTCGGCCCCTTGGAAGGGCTCGCCTTCTCACCCTTGGAGTACACGGCCGCCCTGAAGGAACGGGGCCTCGAAGGCGAGGCCGGCGAAGACCTGGAATCGGGCGACTTTCTCTTCGGCCGCGGAGTGATGGACATGAAGTGCGCCCTGGCCGCCGAGATGATCCTGCTCTCCGAAGCGGCGAGCAACCCTTCCAGTCTTGGTGTCAACCTTCTATTCCTGGCCGTCCCCGACGAGGAGGTGGGTTCCGCCGGCATGAGGGCCGCCGTCCCCGCCCTCGCGGAGATCAGGAAGGAGAGAGGTTTCGAATACCTCGGAGCCATCCTGGCCGAACCGGGCGGCGCGGGCGCGCCCGGCGCGGAAGGAGAGGCGGTCTTCCTGGGCTCCGCCGGCAAGGTGATGCCCTTTTTTTACTGCGCCGGCATCGGGAGCCATGTGGGGCTGTACTTCGATGGCCTGAGCGCTTCCCTGCTGGCATCCCATGTTTCGGTCCTCGTCGAGGGCAATCCCCTGATGGCCGATCGATCGGGCGATGAAACGGCCCCTCCTCCGGCCTGCCTCTACCTGAGGGATATCCGCGATGGTTATTCCGTCACCATCCCTGACCGGGCGGCGGTCTTCTTCAACTACATGACCCTCTCCAGGGCTCCGGCGGAGATAATGGGCGAGATGAAGGAGGTCGCTGTAGAAGCCTGCGATGCCGCCTTTGAACAGGTTAGGAGTAGTGGCACGAGGCTTGGAGCCGCTTTTGATATCCCGCCTCCGCGGGTGGTCACCTTCGAGGAGTTCGCCCACGAGACGGACCGGGTCCTGGGAGGGGTAGCGAAGACCCGGATAAGGGAACTGGTCGAAGCCATGGACCCGGCCCTGGATGATCGGCGGCGTTCACTGGCGGTTGTGACGAAGATGCTCCGGTGGAACCCTCCTGCCGTTCCGCTGGTGATAGTGGGTTTCCTCCCGCCCTATTACCCCCACCGCTTCAACGAGGGCAAAAGCGGTGGAGACAGGAGGATCCGGAAGGCGGCGGAAAGCGTCGTCGGGACAGCCCGCCGCGATCACGGTGTCGACCTGTTCATGAAGGAATACTTCGCCGGGATCTGCGACCTCTGCTACCTGGGTTTCCAGGGGAGCGCCATGGATATGCTCAGCGTGGCGTCGAACACTCCCGGGTGGGGTAGCGTCTACCGGATTGCCCTCGGGGAACTGAAAAAGCTCGATGTCCCGGTGCTGAACCTCGGGCCCTCCGGGAAGGACCCCCACAAGGCCACCGAGAGACTCCGCCTCTCCTACTCCCTGGAGATTTTTCCCAGGCTGTTGCGGGAGGCCGTCCTCTCCCTGGCGCGGCAAGGGAGTTGAGTTCTTCCATGGGTTTCGCGCCCCTCCGCTTGGTCCGGGCTGCTCTCATCGGCGGGGTCTATACGGCCCTCACGCTGCTCTTCGCCCCCATCTCCTTCGGTCCGGCGCAGGTGAGGGTGTCGGAAGCCCTGGCGTTGCTCCCGTGGATGTGGACCGAGGCCATCCCCGGTCTTTTTATCGGTTGCATCATCTCCAATTTTGTCGGTGGTTTCGGTATAATCGACATGGTATTCGGAAGCCTGGCGACACTGGCAGCCGCGATACTCACCTCGAGGATGCCCAACAAGATCCTCGCCGCCGTTCCACCCGTCGCCCTCAATGCCCTTGTAGTCGGGGGCTATCTCTCTTCTATCCTCGAGATCCCGGTGATGCCAACGATGATCTATGTCGGACTGGGGGAGGCCGTCGCCTGTTTCGGACTGGGGATACCCCTGCTCTCCCTCCTGGAAAGGCGGTTTCGCCGTGGAGGATGTTAAGGGCGCTTTCACCATCGATACTCTCTACGAAACCCTGATCGAGCAAAGCCCACTCGGGATTGCCGTCCAGACGCCCGACAGGAAGGTGGCCCGTGCCAACAGGGCCTTCTGCGAGATGTTCGGTTACTCCCTGGACGAAGTCGTGGGGGAGGATCTCGATGGCCTGGTCGCCCGCGATGAGGACCTGTTCGCCGAGGCCGGGGAGATGTCGGACCTGGTCCTCGGAGGCAAGAAGAACCTCAGCGAGAAGGTCCGGATGAAGAAGGACGGTTCAAGGTTTCCCGTCGCGATATGGGGCGTCCCCATTATTCAAGAAGGCAGGGTGCTGGCTGTCTACGCCATCTACGAGGATATCGGCGAGCGGAAGGCCGCCGAAAGGGAACTCAGGCGCGAAAGATCCCTGCTGGAAAGGGTTCTCGTCGATTCGCCCGATGGAATGGTCCTCTTCGATGACGAGGGTATCGTCTTTCGCGCCAACCCCGCCTTCGATTGCCTCTTTGGCCTGGACCAGGGAGAGGCCCTTGGGCGTCCCCTGTGGAAAGTCCTGGGGGGAGGGGGCAAGGAGAAAGAGGTCCGGGAACATCTGAAAAAACTGAGGGAGGAGAGGAGAACGGACTATGATGGCGTCAGGTTCCGCAAGGACGGCAGCGAGGTCCATCTCTCCATACGGGGAGTAGCTATAGTGAGCGACGGCCCCTCGGGAGGATATCTCGCCATCTACCGTGACATTACGCCCAGGATGAGGACGCAACAGCAACTTGCCACGGAAAGGGCCTACTTCGAGAACCTCTTCATGAACAGCCCCCTGGCCGTAGCGCTTGTCTTGAGCGACGGCATCATACAGCGCGTCAACGAATCCTTCGAGAGGCTCTTCGGGTACAACAGCTGGGAATGTGTCGGAATGGACCTGGATGAGCTCATCGCGCCCGGCGAACTGCTGGGTGACGCCATCGACCTGACCCGGGGTGCGGCCTCCGGTTCTACCATCAAGGCCGAAAGGACCAGGCGCCGAAAGGACGGCAGTTGGGTGGAGGTCCAGATAAACGCTGTCTGCTTCCCCGTTGAGGATGATCAGAAGGTGGTCTACGCCATTTACCAGGACATTACCGAGAGGAAGGTCCTCGACGAGAAGATCAGGTACTTCGGCTGCCACGACGCGCTGACGGGTTTGTACAACCAGGCCTTCTTCGAGGAGGAACTTCGGCGGCTCGACTCGTCGAGACAACTCCCCATCAGCTTGATCATGGCCGACGTGGACAACCTCAAGTTGATAAACGACGCCTTCGGTCATCTCGAGGGAGACCGACTCCTGGCCGAGGCCGGGGCGATCCTCAAGTCCTGCTGCAGGCAGGAGGATATAATCGCCCGCTGCGGCGGCGACGAATTCATCATGCTCTTACCCCAAACAACCCTTCTTGAAGCCCGGTCCATCTGCGACCGAATAAAGCAGGCCTGCGAGCGCAGTTCAAAGGGAATTATCCGACCGAGCCTGGCGCTGGGTGTGGCCACCAAGGAAGAGGTCACCCAAGATTTTATGCAGGTGAGGAAAAAGGCCGACGACGACATGTACCTGGACAAGTTGACGAGGAGCGAAAGGTCTCGCTCAGGTATCTACTCCAGGATTGAGAATTTCCTGGATTCCGACCCCAGGATGAAGGCCCGTGTCTCCAGGATAAAAAGACTGGCCCACGTTTTCGGCGAGCACCTCGCCCTCAGGCAGGACGAGATGGAAAACCTGGCCCTGTTGGCCCGGTTCCATGATATCGGCTTGATATCCATTCCGGCCGAAATCCTCTACAAGAAGGGGCCCCTTGGTTCTGTGGAATGGGAGGACATCCGGAAGCACCCCGAAAGGGGTTACCGTCTTGCCAGGAACCTCACCCCCTTGGCTCCCATCGCCGAGGATATCCTCTGCCACCACGAGAAGTACGACGGCTCCGGTTACCCCAGGGGGCTTTCGGGTGAAGATATCCCCCGCCTTTCCAGGATCATCCACCTGCTTTGCGCCTACGAGGCGATGACCGGATGGCGGTCCTACCGGCCCAGCCTTTCCACCGAGGAGACCCTCGAGGAAATAGCCTTCCAGGCGGGCAAGCAGTTCGACCCCCGCCTGGCGGGGGTCTTCATCCTGCTTCACAGGACCCTGGAGGTCAGCGACACCCTCCTGTAACCCTTCCTTCGATACTTCTCCTTCAGCGCCCCGGTTCGCGGGCATTCCAGCAGGCCACGCTTCTCGATGGTGAGACCGGCGAAAGGAGGGGCGCCTCCCTGCAGCGGTCCGTCCTGAAGGGACACCGGGGAGCGAAGGAGCAGCCTCCGAAGGGCCATTCCCTGGCGGGTTGGGGAGGTTTTATCTCCTTCCCTATCCCGGGTATGGCCGCGATCAGGGCCATGCTGTAGGGGTGAAGAGGATTTTCCACGAGGCGTCCCGAGGGTCCCGTCTCAACTACGGCGCCCCTGTACATGACCGCCACCCTGTCGGCGAAGGCCGCCGCCAGGGGGAGGTCGTGGGTGGCCATCAGGAGCCCCATGCCCTGTCGAGCCCTGTGGCGGAGGATGGTCATCACTTCGGCCCTGTTGGCGGCATCCTGCATGCTCGCCGGCTCATCGGCCAGGAGGAACTCGGGATCCAGGCTGAGGGCCCTGGCGATGCTGACCCTCTGCCTCTGTCCCCCCGAAAGGGAGAGCCTTACCCGCTCCTTCCAGAGGGCCGGATCGTCCAGGCCCAATTCGACCAGAAGACTCCGGGCTTTCTCTTGGGCCTTCCCGCGATTTCCCCTGTCGGCGATTCGGATGGGTTCCGAGGCGGCATCAAGCGCGTTCAGCGTGGGTGGAACGCACCCAAAGGGGTCCTGGGGGATATAGCCGCATCTCCTTCTCAATAAGATCAGTTCCCTGCTTTCGCATTCAGACAGCTCACTGCCCAGGAGCATGATGGATCCCGCTGATGGGGCGACCAAGCCCAGTCCCGCCCGCAGTAGCGTCGTCTTCCCGCTTCCGGACTCGCCGACGATGGCCACGCTCTCCCCGACCGCGACATCGACGTCCGCTTTTCTCAGGGCTTCCACGTTCCCCCGGGTGGAATGGAACGAAACCGACAAATTTTTCGCGGAGAAAAGCAGGCCGCTCATGATCCGGTCCTCGCCATGAGGCCGAAGGCGGAGAGCAGTCTCCTCGTGTGGTCGTGGGAGGGGGATGCCACGATCTGCGAGGGGGTTCCCCTTTCGACCAGGCGGCCCTCGTGCATCACCGCCATTTCGTCACAGGTGGAGAGCGCCAGGGGGAGGTCGTGGGTCACGAGGAGGAGCCCCATCCCTTTTTCCCTGACCATCCTGACGAGGGTGGCTATGACCTCGGCCTGGGTGATGACGTCCAACGCGCTGGTCGGCTCGTCGGCGATCAGGAGGTCCGGAGAGCAGGAGACCGCCATGGATATGACCGCCCGCTGCTTCTCTCCGCCGGAGAGTTCGTGGGGGTACTTCCCTGCGTAGCCCGCCGGCAGGTTCGTCATCGCCAGCAGTTCCACGGCCCTTTCCCGAGCCTCATCGCCAGGTATGCCCAGCCTGACCCGGAGCACCTCCGCCACCTGGTACCCCACGGTCAGCACCGGCGTCAGGGAGTTCATGGCGCCCTGGGTCACCAGGGCCGCTTTCTTCCAGCGGAACTCCCTCATTTCTTCCTCGTCGGCGCGGGTCAATTCCATCCCGTCGAAGTCGACGCTCCCCGACAGTACCGTGCCGGGGGGAAGGAGACGAAGTATGCCGTAGACCAGGCTGCTTTTGCCGCCCCCGGATTCCCCGACGACGGCGGTTATCCTCCCTCGCGGGATGTCCAGGGAAACGCTCCTGACGGCCGGAACGCTCCTGGCGGCGGTCCTGTAGGTAATGGACAGGTCCCTCATCGTTATCATCGTCCGTCGCCCCCCTTCAGCCGGGGATCGGCCATCTCCTCGATGGCACGGCCCATGTCGAGGAATACGAGGCAGATCAACGAAATGCCCAACCCCGGCGGGACGATGAGCCACCAGGCCCCGGCCGTGAAGGCCCCGAAACCGTGGGCTTCATGGAGCATCCTTCCCCAGGAGATCACCCTTGGGTCGGACAACCCCAGGAAGGAGAGCCCCGCCTCGGCGAGGATGGCTCCCGGGACTCCGAGAGATAGGGCGGCAAGAACCACCGGCATGGCCTCGGGCAGGAGGTGCCGGTAAAGGATGTACCAGGATCTGGCCCCTATCGACCGGAGGTTTTCGACGTAGCACGACTCTCTCAGGGAGAGCGCCAGCGACCTGACCGTCCTGGCCGTGCCCATCCAGGAGAAGAGCCCCAGGATTACCACGAGTTGCCAAAGGCCCTTTCCCCATATTCCCACGAAGACCATCAGTATCGGGAGGATCGGTATCGAAAGGAGGACATCCACCGCCCTCATGATCAGGCTGTCGGCGGTGCCTCCCAGGTAACCGCTCGCCAGGCCGACGGAGAGTCCCAGCAGGGAGGCCAGGAGGGTGGCGGATATACCGACCAGGAGGGACACCCTGACTCCCACGATGAAAAGGGAGAGGACATCCCTCCCCCTTTGGTCCGTCCCGAGCAGTCCCCACTTGCCTCCGGGCAGGGTGAGGTCCAGGGAGCCGCCTGACGGTGTCGGTCCCTCCAGGGAGAGGATATGTAATCCCCTGCCGGGAAAGAGCATCGACGCGGCGTTAGCGAAAGGGGGTATGCCGAGGTTCGTCTTGAAAGCCATATCCCGGGCGTCGATGTCGACCTTCCAAAGCCGTCCTCCCCTGAAGGAGGCCAGGGTGAAGGAATCTCCCTCAGCGGTGGTCCAAACTAGCTTCACCGGGGCGTCTTCGTCGAAGGTCAATTGTCCCTTGAGGGTCAGGTTTTCGGGGGCGTCCCACTTCCATTCGATGGTTATCTCCCTGGAAGAGGGGGAGATAGGGCCGGAGAAGGGGGGCGGGGCATCTCCTCCAGACCACGCGGGAGGAGCGAAGGGTTTGGCCACGGTTTGTCCGGGGTCTCCGGGGAAGGCCGCCGGGCCGGCGACGGCAATGGCCAGGATAAAAAGGAAGGCGATGAAGCTCCACCGGGGGATTTTCTTCAACTGGAGACCCTCCTCCCGACCCTGATCCTGGGGTCCGCCAGGGCGTAGGCAGCGTCGGCGGCCAGGTTTGAGACGATCGTCAGAAGGCCCAGGATGTAAAAGGCGGCACCCGCCGCCGGGTAGTCGTGTCCCAGGATGGAATCGAGGAGGTACTTGCCCACCCCGTGGAGGGAGAAGACCGTTTCGGTGAGGACGGCCCCGGAGACGATACCGGGCAGCGCCAGGAGGAATAGGGTCAGCACCGGCGGCAGGGCTGACCTGAAGGCGTGGTTCCACAGGATCCTGCTCTCGGGGAGTCCCTTCGCCCTGGCCATGAGGATGAAGTCCTCGCCCAGGGTTTTCACCATCAGGTTTCTCACGTAGATGGCCCAGGAGCCGAAGCCCAGGAGCACCAGCGATCCCGCCGGCAGGAGCAGGTGCCATAGGTAGTCCAGGGTCCTGGCCAGTCCCGTCTCCGGTAGCGGTATGGAGACGCTCCCCCTCAGGGGGAACACGGGAAAGGTGTAGGCGAAAAGGAGAAGGAGGACCAGTTGGACGAAGAAGGAGGGAAAGGAGAATGATATCGAGCCCGACAGGAGGACGACCTTCTCCGTGAATCCTCCCCTTTTCCTTGCCGCCTTCACGCCCAGCCAGGTCCCCAGGGCCGAGGATAAAATCAGGGCCGAGCCCAGGAGGGCCACCGTGTTGGGAACCCTGCTTTTTAGTTCATCCCAGACAGGCCGCTGGGAGAGGAAGGAGATGCCGAAATCGAAGGTGAGCATCCTCCGGACGTAGATCACGAACTGCCGGCCCATGGGCAGGTCCAGGCCGAATACTTCCCTCATGCGTTCCTTGGCCTCGGGGGAGAAGCGGGGGTCGATGATGGTCGATACGACATCGCCGGGCATGATCCTGAAGAGGAAGAAGTTGGCGGCTATGACCAGGAGGAGGACAGCTGCCGCGCCCAAAACCCTTCTCGACCAGTAGGACTTCAAGGGCTAGTCACCTCCGAGGAGCCAGAAATCCTCGTTCCTGACAAGGTGAACGAACTCTCCCGGGCGGTACTCCCTGAATATGAAGGGCCCTGTCCCGACCAGGGCGGTGGACCCCTTCTCCGATGGGTGGGTTTCCCTCGCGGGCTGCCAGGTCTCCCAGTCCTTGACACTTTCCAGGATGTGAGCCGGGAAGACCGGTGAGCCACCGATATTGTGAAGGTGCCAGAAGGACACGTTCCCCATAGTGACGATCACGGTATGATCGTCAGGAGTCTCCACGCGCTCGATATCCCTGACGCTGTCGTAGTAGCGGGGTATCTCGTGTTTTTTCAGGAACTCCAGGGTCTTTCTCACATCCCTGGATGTGAAGGCAAAGCCGTCATGCCACCGGACGCCCTCCCTGAGGCGGAAGGTCAGCCTCGTATGGGAGCCGCCCCCATCGCCGACGGTCTCCACCTCCCATCCCGTGGCCAGCCAGGGGATATCCCCCAGGGTCTCCGGGTCCACGGCCAAAAGGCCGTCGTAGATAAGTCCCAGCACCTGCCAGTCGTAGGCGGAACTCGTACTCAGCGGGTTGAGCGATCTCGGTTCTTCCGACAGGCACCACATGACGGGCCTTTCCCCGCCCTGGGAGGGCTTCATGTTGAGAAGGGTCCAGAGGTTGTCCGCCGAAGTCGACCGGGTGCTCACTACACCGTCCCATTCCTTCCTGACAGCGGCCACCATGTAGCGCGAGTAGATTGGTATCCACGGTGATATTTCCGAGAGCATGCGCTGGGCCTCTCGGGCCGCCTTGTGGGCGGTCTTCTCGTCGGGGGCCCACCGGAGCGCCTCCAGGACCTCGTCCAGTTGGGGGTCATGAAGGCCCTGGATGTTGTAGCCACCCACCACGTCCATGGAGGAGTGAAAGAAGGCGAAGAGGCTGTCGGGATCCCTGGACAGGCTCCAGGCCATGACGAAGAGGTCAAAATCGTGATGATCGAGCCTGCTTATCATGGTGGAGAAGTCGAGAGGTTCCGCCGACAGGGGGATGCCAATTCCCTTGAGGGCGTCGGCAATCCTGTTCGAGATCTCCGCCGTGGTCGGCGCCACCTGGGCGGTGGGCGTAAGCAGCTTGACCGGTTTAAGGGGCTCCTCGTCGCCGGGGGGTATCAGGATGCCGTCGGGCGTCCATTTCCATCCCGCCTCGGCGAGCAGCGTCCTGGCCCCATCGGGGTCATGTTCATGGATCTCCACGTCGGGCTCATGGTAGGGCGAGACCGGCGGGAGATAGGTGTCCACGGGTTCGCTGTACCCGGAAAAGATGTCCCTCACAATCTGCCTCGAAGGTACGGCCATGGCCGCTGCCTGTCGAAGGGCGCGATCGTTCCAGGGTTCCTTGCGGAGGTTGAAGGCCATGAAGAAAAGGTGGAATCCCCGGGAGATGGAAAGGGCGACCTCCGGGCTGGAGCCCAGGCGGTCCACGTCAGAGGGGCGGGTGATATCGCCGAGGACATCCAGTTCGCCCTTCTGGAGGGCCAGCATCTGGGAGTCGGGATCCCGGTAGATCACCATGTAGAGGTCTTTGATATGGGGACCCTTGATGGCGGAGACGTCAAAGGCGGCGCAACCGGTCACGCTTTGCAGGATAAGGCCCAGGAAAAGGATAAGTGGGAAAAACCTTCTAGGGATCATGCTCGTCACCCCCCAAAAAGATCCTGGTTATCATAGCACAGGGGGTAGTCAAAGGCGGGGACGATTTACGATTCACGGCCTCTGGATAAACAAATGAAACGATATCAAAATGATCTTTCCCCTTGACAAAGCAAAATAATGGTCATAAGATAGGTCAGCCTAACAAAATTCTTTTCCTCGAAGAAAAGGGGCGGCTCCCCGCAGGAGCGGGGTAGCGCATTTCAACGAGAGGTGAGTGCAAGAAGGAGGTGTTCGGACAATGAAAGGTCCTTACCGTGGCATAAGGGTCCTGGCGATCATCGGTTTGGTGGCCTGGCTGACCCTGGCGGGAGCCGGCGTTACGGCGGTTGCGAGCGCGGTTGAGGCCGACAAGGGGAAGCCGTCCGTTGTCGTTGATAGCAAAAAGGGCAACGATGAGAAGGGTGAGGGGACTGCTGCATCGCCCTACCGGACGATCGGCTACGCTCTCACCCAGGCTGCTGAGGGCGCCACCGTCGTTGTACAGCCCGGGACCTACAAGGAGAGCCTGGGTATTGCCCGCCGAGTGACATTGACATCGAACCCCGAGCGAGCCGATGCCCTTTCCCGGACTGTTATAGAAGCGGCCGGCTTTGACGTCGGCATTCAGATCAAGGGCAACGGCGCGGCAGGTACCCTCATCGAGGGCCTGACCATCCAGCATGCCAATAACCAGGGCATCTTTGCCGAGGATACGAAGGATATCATCCTCCGCGGCAATCATGTCTACAACAACGCCCTGGCGCCGACCAGCGACAAGATTGAAACAAAGGCCATCCTGCTGGTCGGTGTATCCTCGTCCTACGTCTTGAACAACACCGTCACACACAACAGGGGCGGCGGCATAGCGGTTACGGATAACGGCCCGATCAACCCGGGCGCCCTCACACCAGGGACGCCCAAACCGGCCATGAACAACGTGATCAGCGGCAACAAGGTCACCGACAACGAGGAGTCCTGCGGTATCGTCGTTGCGGCCTTCAACCCCGGCCAGGGAGTGATCGGCAACCTGGTGACCGGCAATATCGTCAGCCGTAACCCCGCCGGCATCATCGTCGCTGCCAACCCGCCGGGAACCTCGGCCATTGACAACGTCGTAAGCGGCAACACCATCACCGACAATTTCCTACCCGGGGTGATCATCCACAGCAACGCGCCGGGGCAAAGGGTGCAAGGCACCATCGTCAGCGGTAATACGATCCGCGGCAACGGCGCTGACCCCGAAGTCGGACTGGCCGACCCGGCCGGCGTCATCGTTGTCGGCGCTGTTGTCAAGGTGCAGGACACCCTGGTATCGGGGAACAGGATTAGCGACGAGAAGTACGCGGTGTGGCTTTCGGGTGCCGAAGGCACCCTGGTCCAGGGCAACCATCTTGACGCGTCCGTCGGCATTCCCCTGTTCGGTCCGGGAAACGAAAAGGCGACCGATAGTTATGCCGTCCGCCGGGGAGATTCGCTCTGGTCCATCAGCCGGCAACTACTGGGTGATGGGGATAGGTGGGGCGTTTTGTACCGGGCCAACGCCGCCCTCATCGGCCCTGACCCAAGGATGCTCCAGCCGGGCCAGGTGCTGAGGATACCCTAAGCGACCGTAAACCACCGGCGCCGTCCCAGGACGGCGCCGGTTTTTCTTTGAAGGAACCGAGAATCGCGTGCCCTGCCGGGATCTCCCGAGGTCCACCATTCACGCCTTCCGCTTTTGCCTTTCCGATTACCGATTTGCGATTCACGATTTACGGCCCTCACGATTTACGATCTTTCCTTGTTCCCTCCCAAAAACCAGAAAACGACCACCGCCATGCCCACGGCCATGACAGCTCCGGTGATGAAGACCGCCTTTATGCCCCTCGAGGCGAAGATCATCCCGAAAAGGGGCGGACCAAGGGTTTGCCCCAGCCTCAGGGTCATGCTGTTGAGGGACAGGACCGTCGCCCGGCTCCCCTCGGGGGCCCTGTCGGTGAGGGCCGTGAGCAGGTTCGGGATGTTGATCCCCTGCCCCACGCCGAAGAGGACCGCGGGGACTATCATGCCGCAACAGTCGGGCGCACGGAGGATGAACAAAAACGCCGATCCGTAAAGGATGAAGGCCGCTGACATGAGGGAGCGGCCGCTGAAGCGGGTCGAGAGCCACCCTGCCCTCGACGAGGTGAAAGCCCCGGAGATGGACATGGCGGCCGATATCATTCCTATCGTGAGGGGTGTCGCGCCGTAGCCGGATTCCAGGAAGAAGGGCAGGAAGGTGATGAACCCGCCGAACTGGATCACGAAGACCATCATCGTGATGAAGAGCAGCGAGGGGATTCCTTTGTCGGCAAGTCCCCCAAGGAGAGAGGAGGATGACCCCTCCGTCGGCCTGTTTTTCTCCAGAAACCGTTCACCCTCATCGAGTCCCAGGTATGCCCAGGCCCCCACCGGGATGGCCAGGAGGGCGAGCAGGAAGGGATAGTTCCAGCCGATCATGGCCAGCAGGCCGCCAAAGGCGGGGAAGAGAGCGGCGCCTACCCCGATGACGCTGGTGTTGTAGCCCAGGGCCGCCGGCCTTTCGTCGCCCTTGAAAAGGTCCCCGATCAGGGTCGCGTTCAGGACGTTCAGGGGCGCCGATCCGACTCCCTGTAAAAACCTGAGGAAGACGAGAAGACCAAAGTTGCGAACAAGAAAGCAGGTTCCACCCGCCGCCCCGAAAAGAAAAAGGCACGGGATGAGGACCTTCTTCCTTCCGTAGCGGTCAGAAAGAAGGCCCACGACGGGAGTGAATATAAGTCCCGGAATCGTGAAGGCCGAGATGAGCCACGCCGCGTCCTCCTGGTTGACCCCCAGGGCGCGGATCATCGTCGGGAAAGCTGGTGTGACGTTCGCGACGCCCAGTACCGAGATCAGCGTCACGCCGAAGACAATATTCAGGTTGGGGTCGAATAAAAGAGAGCGACCGACCTTTGTGGCTTCACCTCTCGGTATGGCTCGCGTCCCCCTTTGCCCCTACCAGCGATTTCTATGTACCCTGGCGGGGTCGTATCTTTTGGAGGGTTCCTTTTCCTCGGCGGGATACCCGAGGGAGACTATCGAAAAGGGCGTAACGTCCTCCGGGACACCCAGCAGTGCCCTTACCTTGGAGACAAGGCGCTCCATGGGATATACCCCGAGCCACACCGATCCGACCCCAAGGGCGTGGGCGGCCAGCAGGATGTTCATCGTCGCCGCCGCGCAGTCCTGGGGCCAGAAACGGGTAGACTTGATATTCGTGGTATGGCCGCAAACAACAATTGCAGCGGATGCTTTGTGGAGCATCTTGGAGTAGGGGTGGAACAGCGTAATGGCATGGAGAGTTTCCCTATCATCGATCAAAAGGAACTCCCAGGGCCGTTGGTCGTGGGCGCTCGGCGCACTCATCCCGGCACGGAGCAGGGTCTCCAGGGTTGCCTCCTCGACGGTCCTATCGGTGTATTTCCTGATGCTTCTCCTCGAGAGTATGACTTCGAGGGTCCTGTTCTCCATGGCCGACCTCCCGGGTTCCTTTCATGGTATGGTTGTCACGAGGCAGGTGATCGTGATGTGAATTCTATTCAAGGCCGTGGCCTCGGCCGTCTTGTGGTTAGGGGAGTTCATCCGGCGCCTGTGGGGCCCGAGCTGAAATCCCCGTCAAAGCGCAAAAGGGACCCCCGAGATCGGGGGTCCCTTCCTTCATCTTTCCTGGGGAGTCATACCGGTTTCGGGCCAGTGGTCCGGCTCGATCCTGGGGTTGGCAGGGTCCACAATGGAGATGCCCCCCGAAGGAGAACGCTTTGACCGGTAGAGAGCCATGTCGGCGTTGACCAGCACGGCTTGTTGGGTTATCCCCGGTATGACCTTGGTCGCTCCCACGGAGATGGCCCCGAATTCGGGGATCACTTCCCCAACGGCCTCGATGATCCTCCTGGCCACCGTCTCGGCCAGGGAGAGGTCACTGCTGTCGAGGACCACCACGAACTGGTTCCCGCCGAAACGGGAGACGACGTCGCCGGATCTAATCGATTCCAATATGGCTTCGGCGGATCTCTTGAGGTAGGCGTCGCCCACCAGGTGACCGTGAACCTGGTATATGTTCTGATAGTCGTCGAGGTCGATGAAGAGGAGAGCTTTTTCTGTCTCGTTCTCTATGAGCACCCTGAGGAGGTTGTCGCAGTACCTCCTGTTGTAGACCCCCGTGAGGTCGTCCCTGAGGGCCCTGTCCTCGGCATCCCTTTTCGCGGCTATGAGGGAGGAGACGTGGTCCAGGTTCATCCGCAGGATGTCCATGAAGAAGTAGGCAAAGAGGAGGGAGAAGGAGTAGGTTACTATCACATAGGCCATGGTCTCGTCCAGTTCCCTTGTT
>Ga0265293_10001772_pt1 | contig 45801 bp, 40 predicted proteins | sample Munlanlewell138R_FD_192505 | JGI IMG/M metagenome (GOLD analysis project Ga0265293, IMG submission 192505) | Leachate microbial communities from a municipal landfill in Southern Ontario, Canada - Leachate well 138R | ecosystem: Engineered > Solid waste > Landfill > Unclassified | place: Canada... | reverse complement strand
GTGGCTCCTAGCCCACAAAGCCGCAGCCCCGCAAAGCGGCCCGAAGTAGAGCTAAACCCGTGTCCTGTATAAGCTTTCAAGCCCCCAGCGATTTTCACTGAGGGCTTGACACAGGCACTTTTTTGCCGGCGGGCCGCTCCCAAGGCAAAAAGCCCCCCCGGGGGGCAGCGCCGCCGCGTAGCGGCAAGCGTGGGGGCTTTTTTTGCCGGCGGGCCGCTCCCAAGGCAAAAAGCCCCCTCGGGGGGCAGCGCCGCCGCGTAGCGGCAAGCGTGGGGGCTTTTTTTTACCCCGCTCACGCGGAACTTGCGCACCGGCCCGTGGTCAGCAAGGAGAGTTTGCGGTCGCCTCATCCAGCATGCATCGTCGTTGCCAATTCACCACACCCAGGGGAACCCCATGCGCCGCCTTACCGCCGACGACTTCCACCCCGATTTGCTCGCGCTCTATGATGGCTATGTCCATGGCCGCATCAACCGGCGCCTTTTCCTTGAACAGGCCACCCGGTTCGCCGCCGGCGGTCTTGCCGCTTCCGCCCTCCTCGCCTCGCTGAGTCCCGACTACGCCCTGGCGCAGCAAATCGCCTTTACCGACCCCGACATCCGCGCCGAATACATCACTTACCCATCGCCCAACGGCCATGGCGAGGTCCGCGGCTATCTGGTACGCCCGGCCAAGGCGCAAGGGCCGGTGCCGGGCGTCGTGGTGGTACACGAGAACCGCGGCCTCAACCCCTATATCGAAGACGTCGCCCGCCGCCTCGCCAAGGCCGGGTTCGTGGCGCTGGCGCCCGACGGGCTCAGTTCCGTCGGCGGCTATCCGGGCAACGACGATCAGGGCCGCGAGCTGCAGGCGCAGGTGGACCCCCAGAAATTGATGAACGACTTCTTCGCCGCGATCGAGCATCTGCAAGCCAGCGATTTCACCACCGACAAGATCGGCATCGTGGGCTTCTGCTACGGTGGCGGAGTCTCTCAGGCGGCGGCGGTGGCCTATCCCGAACTCGCGGCCTCTGTACCTTTTTATGGCCGCCAGGCCAGGCCGGAGGATGTCGGCCGCATCCAGGCGCCCCTCCTGATGCATTTTGCCGAGACGGACCCCAACGTCAACGCCACCTGGCCCGCCTACGAAGAGGCGCTGAAGGCCGCCGGCAAAACCTACGAAGCCTACGTTTATCCGGGCACCCATCATGGCTTCCACAACGATTCCACGCCCAGGTACGACGAAGCCGCGGCCAAGTTGGCCTGGGATCGCACCATCGCCTGGTTCGAGCGCCATCTGCGCTGACCGCCGCCGAACCTGCGGCCAACGGACGTCTCCGCGTCTTACGAAGCCTGGGGCGGCCCTCTGCCCTCGAGGCCGCCAGCGGCCGCCCTCAGAGCCTCCAGAAAGCGGCGGGTGGTCGGCGCGGGCTCCAGGCCGATTCGAACCGTATAACCCACGGTGCTGTAAGCCTCCTGCATGTTTATCGGCAGGCGCGCCAGCAGGCCATCGTGAATGAAGCGTTCGGCCACCGACTGCGGCATCAGGGCCGCCATGGTGCTATTGGCCAGCAGCCCAAGGTTGGTCAGGATGGCAATCGATTCCACGGTGTTGCGGGGCATTTCAAGGCCCATGGCTTCGAAAAAACGCCGGGCGGCGGGATAGGACACGGCGTCGCGGGTGGGAATGATCCAGTCCAGGGTCCGCAGCGCCTCGCGATCGATCCGGTCGCGGCCCGCCAGCGGATGGCCGCCGCCCACCACGACACTCAGCGTTTCCCGGTAGAGCGGGACGTGTGCGAGCGGCAAGCCGGCATAATGCTGCGCCTCCTGCCCTTCGGGCACCAGGCCCACCACCACATCCAGCTCGCCTCGCGCCAGCGCCGGGAACAACGTCGAGTTGGGGCCTACTCGTGTGATCACGGCCACCTCCGGAACCGCTACCCGCAACCGGATGATGGCGTCCGGCAGCAAGGTCGTGGAGGCGGTAATCAAGGTGCCGACGATGACCTTGCCGATACTGCCGGACTGGGTGGCGTTGATGTCGTCGGCCATATCGTGCAGCTCGGCCAGCACGGCGCGGGCGTGCCGTTCGAACATGCGGCCGAAATCGGTGAGCGAAACGCCGCGCCGACCACGCATGAAGAGTTTTTCGCCCAGATGTTCTTCCAGCTCCTGGAGGGACTTGCTGACCGCCGGCTGGGTCATGGCCAGCTCGCGCGACGCGGCCAGGATGGAGCCCGCGGCCCCGGTCCGCTCGAACACCATCAGTTGCACCAGCCGCAACCGCCGCGCCAGGGTTTCCCGAGTGTGCCGCCTGTGGGTTGCGGCAGGCGGCGCCACCACACTCTTATCGTCCATGTACAGCCCTCGCCCTTGGGATGGACTCCGCCATCCCGCCTGGCGGCATGGTATCCCAAGTGGGGGGAGTCTTCGACTCCGGCAGCTTTAGCCTCGCTTATCTCGCCGTCAATCTCCGCGGAATCCCGAGGCTTCGATCACCGGTGTCCAGCGCGCGCGATCCTGCTCCACGAGCGCGGCAAAGGGTCCGGCATCCAGTCCGGTGACTTCCATGCCGCTCTGAGCCAGTTTGTCACGCACGTCGGGCTCGCGTATGGCTTGCACCAGCGCGGCGCCGATCCGCTCCACGTCGGTGGCCGGCGCGCGGGAGTTCATGAAGGCGCCAAACCAGGCTTCGCCTTGCACCGACGGAAAGCCCTGTTCGGCAAAGGTGGGAACGTCGGGCATCAACGGCGAGCGCTCGGCTCCAGAGGTTGCCAGCAGACGCAGCTTGCCGGCGCGATATAGCTCCAGGGGAAACTGATCGATTCCCGCCAGCACCTGGCCGCCGATCAAGTCCGTCACCAAAGGCGTGCCTCCCTGGTAAGGCACGTGGGTCATCTCCACCCCCAGGGCCTGCGCATACATCAGGCCCAGGAAATGAAGCTGGCTGCCGGCCGCCGGCGTACCGAACATGCCCGCGCCGGGATGGTTCCGCAGCCAGTCGGAGAACTCCGCCAGGCTTCGATGCGGGCTATCGCCCCCCACCGCCAGGGAAAGCGGGAACTTCACCAATTGCGCCACCGGCACGAAGTCGGTGGCGGGATCGTAGCTGGTACTGCTGAAGGTCAAGGGGGCGATCACGATGGGCGCCAGCGGTGAAATCAGCACCGTATCCGCCACCTTGGCCTCGTTTTGCAGAGCTTGCGCCGCAATACGACCGCCCGCTCCCGGCCGGTTCTCGACGATGACCGGCCGATCCAGCGATACCCGCATCTTGTCGGCCACGAGACGGGCGATGAGATCGCCCGCCCCGCCCGCGGGAAAGCCCACCAGCAACCGCACCGCATCCTGGCGGCCCTGGGCGGCCGCCGGGGCGGCCACACAAGCCGCCAGGCACAACCCCAACAGCCAGCGACGGGCCGCAACCACTTTCGATTTTCTCATCGTCTCCTCCTTGGTGATAAAAAGCTTGCGCTCACGTCACGGCCTTGCGCTGCCGGTATTCCGGCGCCTGCCAGGCGCCGGACGACATGATGTCGCGCAGCGCCGCCACCGCATCCCATACGTCCAGGTAAGAGACGTAAAGCGGCGTGAAGCCGAAACGCAGGATGTCCGGCGCGCGGAAGTCGCCGATCACGCCGCGCGCGATCAGCGCCTGCATGATGGCGTAGCCTTCGGGGTGCGTCAGCGACACCTGGCTGCCGCGTTGCGCGGCATCCCTGGGCGTTGCCAGGCCGAAGCCAAAATCGCCCAGCGTCCGGTCCACCAGTTCGATGAAGAGCCCGGTCAAGCGCTCGCTCTTATGCCGCACCTGGTTCATATCCACGCCGTCGAAAGCCTTCAAGGCCTCTTCAAGCACGATCAGGCCGAGCTGGGGCGCGGTGCCCACCAGCATGTGGTCCAGGCCCTGTCCCGGTTCGTAATCGTGTACGAAATCGAAGGGCCGCGCATGCCCATGCCAGCCCGTGATGGGTTGTCGCACTTGGCCATGGTGCTTCTGGGCGACGAATACGAAAGCCGGCGCGCCCGGGCCGCCATTCAGATACTTGTACGAGCAGCCCACGGCGAAATCCACGTGGGCATCGTTCAATCCGCACGGCATGGCGCCAGCCGTATGGCACAAGTCCCATACCACCAGGGCGCCCTTCGCCTGCGCTCGGCGGGTGACCTCCGCCATATCGTAGCGGCGCCCCGTTTTGTAATTGACGTGCGTCAGCGAGACCACCGCGGTCTGTTCATCGATCGCCGCCAGCACATCATCGGGCTCCACCGCCACGAACTCGGCGTCCATCAGTTCCGCAACACCGCTGGCCACGTACACGTCGGTCGGAAAGTTGCCGCGCTCGCCCAGGATGCGGCGGCGGCCGGGCCGCAGGCGCAAGGCCGCCACCAGCACCTTGAACAAATTGATCGAGGTGGAATCGGCCACGATCACCTCATCCGGCCGAGCCCCGATCAACGAGGCGATCCGCCCGCCCACTCGCTGCGGCGCGGGATACCAGCCGGCATCATTCCACGACCGGATCAGCCCGACGCCCCACTCCCGCTCGATGGCCTGGGTCAGACGGGCGGAAACACCGCGCGGCAAAGCGCCCAGCGAGTTGCCGTCGAGATAGATCACCCCTTCCGGTAGCGCAAAGCGCTCGCGATGCCCCCGCAGGGGATCCTGCTCGTCGAGCCGGGCGAACTCCGCCCGGGTGCCCGGGCTGCTGTCTTGCATCATGAATATCTCCAGGACCAGGTCTGGAGACTTCGACAACGCAGCCGGCTCCAGATCACTGATCCGCAGTGTAGAAAGCCGTACGCACCCTGGATAATGAAAATCCCTGGTGGAGATATAAAGGATGGGAATAGCTGGGCCGGCGACTACCTGAACGCGCGGTCACGGTTTAACAACCGTTCGGCTCATGCCGCTAACCCTTGCGTCGGGCCAGGACACGCCAGCCGCCACCCCGCGTCATGCGGTGGTGGCGGCTGGAACCTGTAAGCCGGTACGCTTTTATAAACAGGGTTGGCATTCAAGGCTGAATGTGGTCAACCTGGCTTGATCAAACCTCAGTCGGGATGTCGCGGATCATGCCCGCGGCCGCGGTCTGGTGCGTGGCGGCGTCGATCAGAATGAAGGAGCCCGTGGCCGGCAGATCTTCGTAGCGGTCCACCGCCAGCGGATCCCGGCTGGCCACAATCACGCGGCCGATGTCGTTCTTGGCCAGGCCGCCGTCTTCCACCGCCACCTCGTCGAGGCGCTGCAGATCGCGGCGCGTGAGCACCTGGCGCACCTTGGCGGACGTGAGGCGGGTGCCCTGCTTGAGCCAGTATTTGCGCGCGGGCTGCAGCGGGGCGTCGTCCAGCCAGCACAGCTCGGCCACCACATTGCGCGCCACCTGCGCGGGCTGTGCCGCATGCACCAGGGTGTCGCCACGCGATACGTCCACGTCGCGATCGAGCACGACGGTTACCGGAGTGCCGGCGGGCGCTTCCGGCAGCTCGACGCCACCCGACAGCACTCGCGCCACGCGAGCTTCGACGCCCGAAGGCTGGATCTGCACGGCATCGCCCACCCGCAGCACGCCGCTGGCGACTTCGCCCATATAGCCGCGAAAGTCGTCGATCTCGCTGCCGCCATGGCGGGCCACCCATTGCACCGGCAGGCGCAGCGGCTGATTCGCAGCGTCGTCGCGCAGTGTCAGGGATTCGAGGTGCGGCAACAGCGCCGGGCCTTGATACCACGGTGTATTGGCCGAGGGCCGCACCACGTTATCGCCGGACAGCGCCGAGATCGGCAGCACATGGTAGGAGGCGATGCCCAACCGACTTGCCAGATCATCGTAAGCCGCGCGGATGCGCTCGAACACCTCGCGATCCCAGTCCACCAGATCCATCTTGTTGACCGCCACTACGATGTGCTGCAGGCCCAGCAGGTGCGCCAGCGTGCTGTGCCGACGGGTCTGCGGCAGCAGCACGCCGTCGCGGGCGCGCACGGCATCGATCAGGACCACCGCCACGTCGGACGTGGAAGCGCCGGTGACCATGTTGCGGGTGTACTGCTCGTGTCCGGGCGCATCGGCCACGATGAACTTGCGGCGCGGCGTGGCAAAGTAGCGATAGGCGACGTCGATCGTGATGCCTTGTTCGCGCTCGGCTTCCAGGCCGTCGGTCAGCAGCGCCAGATCCAGCACGTCGTCGCTGGTGCGGCGATGCTTGGATTGCGCGATGGCCGCAAGCTGATCGGCGAATACGCCCTTGCTATCGAACAGCAAACGGCCGATGAGCGTGGATTTGCCATCGTCCACCGATCCGGCGGTGATCAGACGCAGCACCGAAGAGTCGGCCAGCAAGGACTCAGTGGAGAACCCCGTCGCGGCGTCGCCGCCCTTCGGGGGCGCGTTGGATTCCAGTTGAACATCGTCTTCGCCCTGAACGGCGATGTCGGTGCTAAAGCTCAAGGCATTCATCAGAAATATCCTTCCTTCTTGCGACGCTCCATGGAAGCCTCGGAGGTCTGGTCGTCCATGCGCGTGGCGCCACGCTCGGTGATCTCGGAGATGGCGGTTTCGGCGATGATGTCGGCCGGAGTGGCCGCGGTGGATGCCACCGGGCAGGTGCAGGAGATATCGCCCACGGTGCGAAAGCGCACCGAACGCGTCTGCACGGTTTCGCCGTCGCGCGGCGGCGTCAGCGGCGTCACGGGCACCAGCAGGCCCTGGCGCTCCACCACCTCGCGCTCGTGGGTGTAGTAAAGGCTGGGCAAGGCCAGGTTTTCGCGGGCGATGTATTGCCACACGTCCAGCTCCGTCCAGTTGGAAATCGGGAAGACCCGCATGTTCTCGCCGGGATGCACCATGGTGTTGTACAGATTCCAGAGTTCCGGGCGCTGGGCCTTCGGGTCCCACTGGCCGAACTCGTCGCGAAACGAGAAGATCCGCTCTTTGGCGCGGGCCTTTTCTTCGTCACGGCGGGCGCCGCCGATGCAGGCGTCGAAGCCGAACTCTTCGATGGCTTCGAGCAGCGTGACCGCCTGCGCGGCATTGCGCGAGTCGGTGTCGCGGCGCAGCACGACGCTGCCGCGCTGGATGGAGTCTTCCACCGAGCGTACGATCAGCCGCTCCCCCAGCTCCTCGGCGCGCACATCGCGAAAGGCGATGACTTCGTCGAAGTTGTGTCCGGTGTCGATATGCAGGAGCGGGAACGGAAACCGCCCCGGACGAAACGCTTTTTCGGCCAGGCGCAGCAGCACGCAGGAATCCTTGCCACCCGAAAACAGCAAGACCGGGCGGGCGGATTCGGCGGCGACTTCACGCAGAATATAAATGGCCTGGGCTTCTAGCCAGTCCAGGTGGCTGGTAACGACAGGTGTGGCAAGCATGAGGCAACCTACGGAAAACGGATGAAAAACCGGGAGCGGCCGCGTCGGTCGCGGCGGGCGGCGGATGCGGCGCCCGGAACGGTTCAGGCGCTGGCGTCGGCCACGGGCTGGATGGGGATCGCCTGCCGGCGCCCCAGGTTGCCGGCGTGCAGGCCGCACTCTTTTTGGTCGGCGAGCTCCCACCACCAGCGGCCGGCGCGCGGGTCTTCGCCCGGGCGGATCGGTCGCGTACAGGGGTCGCAGCCGATCGAGGGGTAGCCGGCGTCGTGCAAAGGGTTGTAAGGAATGCTCCGGGCCCGGATCTCGCGCCAGACGTCGGCTTCTTCCCAGGCGGCCAGCGGGTTGTATTTGATAAGGCCGAACACCTGGTCATCCTCGCGGATCTCGAGCTGGCCGCGGCTAACCGCTTGGGCACGGCGTTGGCCGGTGATCCAGGCCGAGCGGCCGGCCAGCGCGCGGCGCAACGGCGCCACCTTGCGGATCTCGCAGCAGGCCTTGCGCAGCTCCAGGCTTTCATAGAAGGCAAACTCGCCGTGCGCCTGCACATGGGCCGCCACGGCCCCGGCCTCGGGCATGCGGCGTTCGATCTCGATGCCGTAGTGCTCGCGCACGCGGTCGATCATGGCCAGGGTTTCGGGATGCAGGCGTCCGGTGTCGAGTGTGAAGATGGCCACCGGCACGCCCGCCTCGTGGATGGCGTGGGTCAGCAGCATGTCTTCGGCCGCCAGCGACGAGGCCATGACCACGTCGGGGTGGGCGGCGGCGGCTTCTGTCAGGGTGTCGATCAGGGCTTTCCACATGGCACGATACTCAGCACGAAAGCCGCATGATGCCGGAGGCGCTACGAGGATGGAACGAAGGATTCGGAGGATCGACATGACGCCGCGGCATAAATACGGCGGGTCATATCCATCCAACTTGCTGATATAAGAAATCGGTTTTTCTGATATTTCGATGGAAGAAGCGCTCTCGCACTTTGCGGCTGTTGCGGTTGACCACGCGCCAAAACGAAGTTTCGACGTAGTCAAAGCGCAAGCCTCGTCGTTCACGGCGAGGTTGGCGAGGCGAAATCCCATGGGAGCCGAAGACTCCCCCGACCACGCATCCAGCGCAGGCTTCACCGTCAGGTGAAATGAAGAACTCCGGCCGCCAGGCCGGGGCTCTTCATTGGCTGGCGATTTACTCGATTTCCAGCGCGGTCACCGCTTCGCCACCGGCGATGATGGCTTGCCGCAGGGCAGCGGTACGCGGCAGCAGATGCAGGGCATGAAAACGCGCGACGCGGAGTTTGTTCGCTCGGAACGACTGCTCCGGCTCGTGGCGTTGGCAGGCCAGCGCGGCGCGGGCCATTTGCCAGCCGCCATGCACCAGCCCGGCCAGCATCAGGTAGGGCACGCTGCCGGCGTAGGCTGCGCGCGGGGCGGATTCGCCGGTGGCGACCAGGTGCTCGACAACGGCCTGGTAGTCGTCGGCGGCCGCCGCCAGACGTTCGGCGATGGCGTCGAGTTCGCCGCCGGCGGCACGCAGTTCATCCACCGTGGCCCGCATGTCGGGCAGAAAGGACAGCGCCACCTGGCCGCCATCGCGCAGCGTCTTGCGGCCGAGCAGATCGTTGGCCTGGATCGCGGTGGTGCCTTCGTAGATCGGCAGGATGCGGGCGTCGCGGTAATACTGGGCCATGCCGGTTTCTTCGATATAGCCCATGCCGCCGTGCACTTGCACGCCCAGCGACGTGACTTCCAGCGCCGATTCGGTGGCGAAGCCTTTGATCACCGGCACCAGATAATCGTAACGGGCGGCGGCCTGCCGGCGCTGGTCGGCGGCGGCGTGATGACGGGCGCGGTCGTCGTCCGCCGCCGCGACGTAGGCCAGCGCCCGGGAGCTCTCGGTGAGCGCGCGCATGGTGAGCAGCATGCGTTGCACGTCGGGGTGCTGGTCGATGGTATCGGCGGCGTTGGCGCTGCCGATGGCCCGGCTTTGCACCCGTTCGCGGGCATAGGCCAGCGCCTGCTGGCAGGCTCGCTCGGCGATCGCTACGCCCTGCAGGCCGACGGCGTAGCGGGCGGCGTTCATCATCACGAACATGTATTGCAGGCCGTGGTTTTCTTCGCCCACCCGGTAGCCGATGGCGCCCGCGCCTACCTCGCCTTTGTCGTCGCCGTACACCATCACCGCGGTGGGGCTGCCGTGGATGCCCAGCTTATGTTCGATCGAAGCGCAGTACACGTCGTTGCGCGACCCCTTACCGCCATCGTCGCGCTGCCATGATGCATCTTCGCTGCGCTGCGACGTGTCGCCGTCGTCATGCGGCAAGAACTTGGGCACGATGAACAGCGAGATGCCTTTGATTCCCGGTGGCGCGTCCGGCGTGCGCGCCAGCACCAGGTGCAGGATGTTGTCGGCGAGGTCGTGCTCGCCATAGGTGATGAAGATCTTCTGGCCGAAAATGCGGTAGCTGCCATCGGCCCGCGGTTCGGCGCGGGTGTGGATCTGGGCGAGGTCCGAGCCCGCTTGCGGCTCGGTGAGATTCATGGTGCCGGTCATTCGGCCATCCAGCAGCGGCGGGATATAGCGTTGCTGTTGTTCGGGCGAGCCCGCGGTCAGCAAGGCATCGACCACGCCATCGCTCAGCAGCGTGACCAGCGCGAACGCCAGGCTCGCCGAGTTCACGTTCTCCACGCAGGCCGCCGCCACCAGATGCGGCAAGCCCTGGCCACCCATGGCCGGCGGATGCGGCACGCCTTGCCAGCCGCCCGCGACGAATTGCCGGAAGGCTTCGCGAAACCCTGGCGGCGTGACGACCGCGCCCTCTTTCCAGCGGGCTGGCGTGCTATCGCCCGTGCGGTTGAGCGGTGCGATCACCTCCCGCATCAGGCGGGCGTTCTCGGTGAGAACGGCCTCGACGAGATCGGGCGAGACTTCCTCGTAGCCCGGCAGGGCGCAGACGGCCTCAAGACCGGCCAATTCGGACAGGACGAAGCGGATATCGTTGAGTGGTGGCGAGTACATGGCGCGCGGTCTCCTCGGGCTGGCGATGCTTGGCTCGGGAACAACATACCATGGCGAACCGCCGGGAAGGCTCGAAGCATCAGCCAGACATTCGCCATTTCCCGCGCGGCCCGGCGCCAAAATAAAAGCGGCGCCAACCCATGGCCGGCGCCGCCTACGCTTCAGCAGAAGCGCGCAATAAGCCCGCGGCTTACAGCGACTTCGTCAGCTCGGGCACGACCTGGAACAGGTCGCCCACCAGGCCGTAGTCGGCCACGCCGAAGATGGGGGCTTCTTCATCCTTGTTGATGGCGACGATGACCTTGGAATCCTTCATGCCGGCCAAATGCTGGATGGCGCCGGAGATGCCGACGGCCACGTAGAGCTGCGGCGCGACGATCTTGCCGGTTTGGCCCACCTGCCAATCGTTGGGCGCGTAGCCGGCGTCCACCGCGGCGCGCGAGGCGCCCAGGGCGGCGCCGAGCTTGTCGGCCAGCGGATCGAGGAGCTTGAAATTCTCGGCGCTGCCCATGCCGCGGCCGCCCGAGACGACGACGCGGGCGCCGGCGAGTTCGGGACGGTCGGATTTGGCAACCTCGCGGCCGACGAAGCTGGACTTGCCCGAATCGGCCTGGGCCTGCACGGCCTCGACCGCGGCGGAACCGCCGCTGGCGGCCACCGGATCGAACGCCGTGGTACGCACGGTGAGCACCTTGACGGCGTCGGCCGATTGCACGGTGGCAATGGCGTTGCCGGCGTAGATCGGGCGCTGGAAGGTGTCGGGCGACTCGACCGAGATGATGTCGGACACCTGGGCGACGTCGAGCAGCGCGGCCACGCGCGGCGCGATGTTCTTGCCCGAGGCGGTGGCCGGGAACACGATGTGGCTGTAATCCTTGGCCAGCGCCAGCACCTCGGCGGCGGCGTTTTCGGCCAGTTGGTCGGCCAGCTGCGGCGCATCGGCGTGCAGCACCTTGGCCACGCCTTCGGCCTGGGCGGCGGCCTGGGCCACGGCCTCAGCGCCGCTGCCCAGCACCAGCACGTGGACGTCGCCGCCCAATTGGCGGGCGGCGGCCACGGCGTTGAGCGTGGCGCCCTTCAGTTCCTGATTGTCATGTTCGGCAATGACGAGGCTTGTCATGTCAGATCACCTTCGCTTCGTTCTTGAGTTTGTCGACCAGGGCCGCGACGTCGGCCACCTTGATGCCGGCCTTGCGTCCGGGCGGTTCGGCCACTTTGAGGGTCTTCAGGCGCGGCTCGACGTCCACGCCGAGTTCCTCGGGCTTGACGTTATCGAGCGGCTTCTTCTTGGCCTTCATGATGTTGGGCAGGGTGACGTAGCGCGGTTCGTTCAGGCGCAGGTCGGTGGTCACCACCGCCGGCAGCGTGAGCGCCACGGTTTCGAGGCCGCCGTCGACCTCGCGGGTGACGGTGGCCTTGCCGTCGGCGATTTCCAGCTTGCTGGCGAAGGTGGCTTGCGGCCAGCCCAGCAGCGCGGCCAGCATCTGGCCGGTCTGGTTGGCGTCGTCGTCGATCGCCTGCTTGCCGAGGATGACCAGTTGCGGCTGTTCTTTATCGACCAGGGCCTTGAGCAGCTTGGCCACGGCCAGCGGCTGCAGCTCGGTGCCGGTTTCGACCAGGATGCCGCGGTCGGCGCCGATGGCCATGGCGGTACGCAGCGTTTCCTGGCACTGCGCCACGCCGGCGGACATGGCAATTATCTCGCTTACCACGCCTTTTTCTTTCAGGCGGACGGCTTCCTCGACGGCGATCTCGTCGAACGGGTTCATCGACATCTTGACGTTGGCGATGTCGACCCCGGTTTGGTCGGACTTGACGCGTACCTTGACGTTGTAGTCAACCACGCGCTTCACGGGCACCAGCACCTTCATGTAGCGGCCTCACAAAGTTGGACCCGGCCATGGCCGGGCGATCTCGGTTGGAAATACTGCAAATCTCTGCGCAATTTTTAATTATATCGATGGGGGGCATGCTAAGATGACCCTCATAAAAAGTCTTCTGATAACCAGAAGACCCTAAATACTACCACAACTCGGGCAGTTCCATGAACCTTCTCGATGCATTGCAACAAATTCTTGGCGCCAGCCATGTTCTCACCGGCGCCGATGCCGAGCCCTATCTCACCGATTGGCGGCGGCGCTACACCGGGCGGGCAGTGGCGGTAGTGCGTCCGGGCGATACCGAACAGGTGGCGCAAGTCGTACGGCTGTGCCTGCAACATGGCGCCCCGGTAGTGCCGCTGGGCGGCAACACCGGCCTGGTGGCCGGTGGTACGCCCGACGACTCCGGCCGCGCCGTGGTCGTCTCGCTGGCACGGCTCAACCGCATTCGCCAGGTGGATACCGACAACGATACGCTTACCGTCGAAGCCGGCTGCATCCTGCAGGCCGTGCAGGATGCAGCGCGCCAGGCCGGCCGGCTGTTCCCGCTGTCGCTGGCGGCCGAAGGCAGTTGCACCATCGGCGGCAACCTGGCCACCAACGCCGGCGGCACCCAGGTGCTGCGCTACGGCAACACCCGCGAACTGGCCCTGGGCCTGGAGGTCGTCACCGCCGAAGGCGAGATCTGGCATGGCCTGCGCGGCCTGCGCAAAGACAACACCGGCTACGACCTGCGCGACCTGTTCATCGGCAGCGAGGGCACGCTGGGCATCATCACCGCCGCCACCCTCAAGCTCTACCCACTGCCGGTCGCGCGTTGCACCGCCCTGCTCGCCCTGCCGTCGGTACCCGCCGCCGTGGAAGTACTGTCGCGCGCCCGGGCCGGCTTCGGCGCCTCTCTCACCGGTTTCGAGCTGATGTCGGCCGCCTGTATGGAACTGGTCACCCGCATCTATCCGCAGCAGCGTCTGCCCTTTGCCGGCGCGGTTGAACAGCATCCCTGGTACGCCCTGCTCGAACTCTCCGACAGCGAAAGCGAAGCCCACGCCCGCGAGCGCTTCGAGGCCGTGCTGGGTGCCGCCATGGAAGACGGCCTCATCAGCGACGCCGCAGTGGCCGAGAACCTCGCGCAAAGCCATGCCATGTGGCACCTGCGCGAAAGCATCCCGCTGGCCCAGGCCGAGGAAGGCAAGAACATCAAGCACGACGTCTCCATCCCGATCTCGCGCATCGCCGATTTCGTGGCCGAAACCGATGCCCTGCTGCAGCAGCACTTTCCGGGCGTGCGCAACATCACCTTCGGCCACCTGGGCGATGGCAACCTGCACTACAACGTGCAGGGCCCCATCGGCGAGGCCGACCCCGAGGTCCTGGCCCGGCAAGACGCCATCTATCTGCTGGTGCACGACCAGGTGCATGCCTACCAGGGCTCGATCAGCGCCGAACACGGCATCGGCCAGATGCGGCGCAACGAGTTGCCGCGCTACAAGAGCGCGGTCGAGCTCAAATTGATGCGCCGCATCAAGCAGGCCCTCGATCCGCACGGCATCATGAACCCGGGCAAGACGCTGCCGGATGAGTAGCCAACCGCACGACTCGGCGCCGCCACGCAAGCCTCGCTCGCCAGGGCAAGGACAGGCGGCGGCGTCCCCGGGTGCCGTGGGCTCCCCCGACGCGCCGCGCAGGAGCAGCAGTGCCGAGGCCCCCGCCCTGTCCTGGCGCAGCCGCGGCTCACTGGCCGACGAAGTGGCCGAGCAGCTCCGGCGGCGCATCATCAACGGCGAATACGCGCCCGGCCAGCGGCTGCCCACCGGCGCCGCCCTGGCCGCCGAATTCGGCGTCAGCATGTCGGTGGTGCGCGAAGCGCTGTCGCAGCTCAAGCACGACGGCCTGATGCAGAGCATCCAGGGCGCGGGCGCCTTCGTGTCGCCACAAGGCCAGCCTCGCTCCTTCCGGCTCGACGACCTTCCCGTCACGCCGCTGGGGCTGGCGCGGATCTTCGAGCTGCGCCGCGCGGTCGAGGGCGAAGCGGCCTGGCTGGCCGCGCTGCGGCGCCAGCCGGACCACCTGGCGGGGCTGCGCCAGGCGCTCGAGGACATGGCCACCGCGGTGGCCGATGGCACCGACGGCACCGAAGCCGACGCCCGCTTCCATCATCTGCTGGCCGAAGCCACCGGCAACCCGCTGTTCCTGGAACTGTCGCGGTTTTTGTCGGCTCATATCGGCATCGCCATCGAAACCGCACGCCTGAACTCTATTCGCCAGGGCACCTGGCAATTGGCGCACGATGAACACCGGCAGCTGTTGCTGGCGCTCGAAGCCGGAGACGCCGAAGCGGCTCGCACCGCCGTGTTGGCCCATATCGACGGTGCGGCCGAGCGGCTTGGGTTGGCGGTGACGCGAGCCTAAATAACAGCCTCCAGTCCCCGAGGCGTAGATCTGCGCGAACAGACCCTCCGCGCCCAATGCCCAGAGCGCGCCGACCACGTTCGATGGATGTGCTGCCCCGCCATGCGCGCCAGCTGGCGGATCCGCGTGCTCCGGGATAGACGCCGCAGGCTCGCTCCGGCGCCGGTGTTAGATCGGATAAATCAGCGAGTTTGGGATCAATTCGCTGTCGTACACGCAAACCCGCGAGGCGAACTTCAGGCCATCGGGGGTACGCACGACTTCGTCGAGGTAGCGGCCCACATTGAACACCGTGGTCAGTTGGCTGGGCTGGGTGCGAAACACCGCGTAGTTGGCCTCCGAGCGGATGCGGTCGCCCTCGACGGACAAAATGCGTGGTGCGCCCACCACGTGGCGCTGGTAATAAGGGTCGTGGTACATCGTATCGGTGGCGCCATAGATGCGATCCTTGAGCATACCTTTGCTCTCGAAGTCGATCAGCGCCAGCGGCAGGCCACGCTCGTGGTTCTCGCGCGCCTGCACGCGATATTCGCACTCGTCGATGAAGAATTCGGGCCATTTGTCCCATTCGCGGTTATCGAGCACCGCCACGTACTCGGCGTACAGTTGCTGGAGGGCGTAGAAGGTCTGGAAGTCGATCATGATGGGGGTCGTCCTGTTCTGATGTCGGATGTCGGGAGATGGAGGTCGGCGCCGGGCCGGCCTGGCCGCCGCTTACGGGTGATGCCCAAAGGCATGCGCCGAACCCGCCGCCGCCTGCGGCAAGGCCTGGGGCCGCGAGTTCTACTCCATCACCTTGCGCCAGTAGTCGTACATGCCCCGGATCAGGGTTTCGGTCACCATGTGGTCGGTGTTCTCGCAACCCCGGCCACCCAGCTCCACCACCGCGCGGTGCCAGGGCTTTTGTTCGAAGCCGCGCTGCGAGAGCTCGATCACCTCGCCATCGTCGGCCGACACGAAGCCTGCCGGCCCGAACAGATTGGCCTGGCGCAGTCGCCGGCGATGCATTTCGGGGCTGTCGTCGGCGAAGCCGAAGTGGGTCCAGACGAAGTCGAACACGCCGGTGTCCACCGGAATGATCTGGCGCGTGGAGACCGAGTTGACCTGCTGCTGGATGATCACGCTGGGAAACAGGGTGGTCATCACCGCGGTGGGCTCGCCCCACCAGGGTTCATGCACCACGTCGAGGAAACGATCGTCGTTGAGCTTCATTTTGTCGCGGAAGCTCGAGACGCCCTTGGTGATGTCGTTGACGGCGCCGGCGTTGCCGCGGGTGGAGATCATCGCCGCATGGCGGAAATGCTCATCCATTTTCAGCTCGGATTTATTGTCGGCGCGCCACAGACCGAACGTGACGAACCACGTATGCAACAGGCCCGGATGGTAGGGATCCTTGATGTTCTCCTGCATCAATTTCCAGTTGCCGGGAATGCGCTGGCGGCTATAGCCCAGCAGAGTCAGCTCGCGGCCGTCGAACACCCGATCGAAATAATCCAGGATCGTCGGCCCGACATAGGCCTCGAAATCCTCGGTGTCGGCATCGAAGGTGGCAAACACCACGCCGTTGCGGCGCGCCACGCGCAGGCGGTTCAGGCCGTGTTCGGCCATGTCGAAATCCGCCGGCATGCCGCCCTGCACCACGCCGTCGCGCGACACGCCGCGACGGAACGGCACGCCCAGCAGCTTGCCTTCGAGGTCGTAGCTCCACTGGTGGTACGGACAGACGAACAGTTTGCGATTGCCGGCCCGTTCGCGGATGAACTGCACGCCGCGGTGGGCACAGACGTTCTCGAGCACTTGCACCTCGCCCGACTTGGTGCGCACCATCAGCACCGAGCGCTCGCCGATCTGCGTGCGCTTGAAGTCGCCCGGATTGGGGACTTCGCAATCGAGGCCCACATAGCTCCAGTGCCGGCCATAGAAGATTCGCTCGAGCTCGCGCTGGTAGATGGCCGGATCGGTGTACACCTGGAACGGGATGCGGCTGGTGTCGCCCTTTTCCCAGTGGGGAGCGGCGGCGGGATTGACGTGTGACACGATAGTCTCCTGAAAAACTGGCCACCCACGGCGCGGCGGCGGAATGTTGGCGAACCGGATGCGCTTGACCGGGATCCCGCCGGATGCGGCGGGCGCCACGGTGACACATGACGAGGCGCTTGTGCCTGCCGGCGAAACGCCTTCGGGCTGCGGCACGCGGCTCCGGCTGTGAGTTGGCAACGCGCTCGAGTTCGTTGACCAGGGTCGCCATCTTGCCGTGCGACTAAAGATTAATAAATAGAATTTCTGGAATATTATTTATCACCAGCACGAATATACGTGCCACCTAGCTTCATCATCATGGATCTGAAAGACATCGACCTCAACCTGCTGCTGGTGTTCGATGAGCTGCGGCGCCATCGTCGGGTGTCGGCCACGGCCGCCGCGCTGGGCCTATCGCAGCCCGGTGTCAGCAATGCCCTCAACCGGCTCCGCCGCCTGCTGGGCGACGAACTCTTTCTGCGCACGCCGCGGGGGATGTCGCCCACCCCTTACGCCGAGAATATCGCCGAACCGATCGCCGAGGCGCTGGCCACCCTGCGCCAAACGCTGGCGGCCCGCGCCCACTTCGATCCCGCGCAAAGCGAGGCGGTCTTCACCCTGGCGCTCACCGACGTGGGCGAGATTTATTTCCTGCCCGAACTCATGCAGCACCTGGGGCGGGAAGCGCCGGGCGTCACGCTCGATACCCGCCGCAGCACCGATACCGACCTGAAAATCGACATGGAGCGCGGTCACGTCGATCTCGCGCTGGGATTCCTGCCCAATCTGCGCGCCGGCTTCATGCAGCGCCGGCTGTTCCAGCAATCCTATGTGTGTCTGTTCCGGCAGAATTTGCCCGAGGCCCAGCGCCCGCACGATCTGGCGCGCTTCGAAGCCGCCGAACATGTGCAGGTCACCGCCGTGGGTACCGGCCACAGCCTGATCGACGATGCCCTGCGGCGTTCCGGCGCGGAACGCCGGGTGCGCCTGCGGGTGCCGCACTTCATGGCCCTGGCGCAGGTGCTGCAAGCCACCGCCATGCTGGCGGTGGTGCCGGAACGCTTTGCCGGCAAGGTCTGCGGCCCCTTCGGCCTGGCAAGCGCGCCCTGCCCCGTGCCGCTGCCCCATAGCGCCATCCACGCCATCTGGCACGCGCAAAAACAGCGCGACCCCGCCAGCCGCTGGCTGCGCCAGCAGGTGTTCACACTGTTCGCCGAGGGCGAGCTCTAGCGCGGTGGCTCCCGACAACGGCGGCACCACCCTGACGCAGCACGCGGCCTCTTTGTGCCGCCCGGCGGCGAGGCGGCGAGCCGCCGCACGCCGGGACCTCTCCTGGCCCGCCCGCCTTGGCCTTGCGCGCTACCGCAGCTACAGCAGCTCGCGCACGTGCGCCGCCACGCTGCGCGCCAGCGACGGCAGGTCGTAGCCACCTTCCAGACAGCTCACGATGCGATCATGGCCGGCCTCTTGCGCCACAACGCGCAACTGCCGGGTGATCCAGGCGTAGTCGTCCTCGACCAGCCCCAATTGCCCCATGTCGTCGTCACGGTGCGCATCGAAGCCCGCCGAGATCAGGATCAGCTCGGGCCGGTGCCCGCGCAGCCGCGGCAGCCAGTGCTGCTCCACCAGCGGCCGTATCACCGCGCCATCGGCGTAGGCCTCCACCGGCAGGTTCGCCATATTCGGCGCATGGGGGCCGGCCCCGCTGTAGGGATAAAACGGATGCTGGAAAAAGCTGCACATCAACACGCGCGGATCGCCCGCCAGCATCTGCTCGGTGCCGTTGCCATGGTGCACGTCGAAATCCACCACCGCGATGCGCCGCAGGCCATGGTGCTCCAGCGCATGGAGGGCGGCCACCACCACGTTGTTATAGAGGCAGAACCCCATGGCGCGGCCGCGTTCGGCATGATGCCCCGGCGGGCGCACGGAGCAAAAAGCGGCATCGGCCTCGCCTTCCAGCACGGCATCGACCGCCGCCACGGCGGCCCCAGCGGCTCGGCTCGCGGCCTCCAGCGAGTGGGGATTCATGAGGGTGTCCGGATCCATTTCGGCATAGCCCGACTCCGGCAGCCGCCGCTGCAGCTCGGCCAGATAGACGGGGTCGTGCGCGCGCGCCAGTTGTTCGGGGGTCACGTTCGGCGCGTCGCGCTCGATCAGGACGTCGCGCAGGCCGATGGCCAGCAAATGATCGGCAATCGCGTCCAGGCGCTCGGGGCACTCGGGATGCCAGCGCCCCATGTCGTGGCGCCTGCAATCGGCGTGAGTCAAGTAAAGTGTCGTCATGCTCATTCTCCGTGCCCTGGCGCCCTCGAGCGCCGAGCACGGCTCCACCAGGAAACTTGTCGTCGTGATGCGTGCCGCTGTTCGCCTTTTGCTGTTGCCAAGCGTGTTCGGGCTTGCCGCCTGCTCCACCGCGCCATCCCAGCCCGCCCGGGGCCTGGAGCTCGCCGGCGCGCCAGAACCGGCGTCCGCCGCGCCCGCCGCACGCATGAGCGATATGGTAACGGTTTCGGCCGCCAACCTCTCCAATCGGCCCCGGGCACCCATGGCCGGCACCGCCTGGACCGGCAATGCGGGGGCCCCGCCCTCCGGCCAATCCGGCTTCAGCAACAATGCGGCAGCGATGCCCGCTGGCGGGTCTGGCTTTACCGCCAATGCCGCCGCCCTGCCTCCCGCCCAGCGCGCCTTCGCCGAAGAACTCGCCGCCAGCCGCCAATTACCGTTGGGAGCCGTGGTGGCGGCCCTGGAGCAGGCCCAGCGCAATGACACCGTACTGCGCCTCATGGCGCCACCCGCGCGGGCCGCCGGAGCGCCGCCGCCCAAGCGCCACTGGCCAGGCTACCGGGCCCGTTTCGTCGAGCCCGTGCGCATCCGCAACGGCCTGCGGTTTTGGGAAGACAACGCCGCCGCCCTTGCTCGCGCCGAGCAGGCCACAGGCGTGCCGGCCGCGGTCATCGTCGCCATCCTCGGCGTCGAAACCGTTTACGGCCGCAACATGGGCAATTTTCCGGTGCTCGATTCGCTGTACACGCTGGCCTTTCATTGGCCGGCGCATGCCAGCCGCGATCGCAGCGAGTACTTCCGCGGCGAGCTGGCCGAATATCTTGCCATGACCCTCGGCCAGGGCCAGCCCCCCCGTCGCCTGCGCGGCTCTTACGCCGGCGCCATCGGCATTCCGCAATTCATGCCGGGCAGCATTCGCAACTTTGCCGTCAGCGCCCGCCCGGGGCAGCCGCCCGATCTCGTCAATAGCCCCGACGACGCCATCGCCTCCGTAGCCAACTACCTGCTGGCCCATGGCTGGCAGCGCGAGCTCCCGGTGTTCATCGATGCCACCCTGCCCGGGCAACCCCAATCCTGGGTCACGGGCGGCCTCGAGCCTACGCTGTCGTGGCAGGATCTGCAGCGCGCCGGCGCGCGCCCGCGTGGTGTTCCGGCCACGGCCGGCCTCATCTCGGCGCCGCTGGTCTCGCCCGGCAGCGATCCGCGCGTGGGCATGATCAACCTCGACTACGCCACCGGCCACACCGACCACCGCATCGCCACGGCCAACTTCTTCGCCATCACGCATTACAACCGCAGCTATTTCTATGCCACCGCCGTGGCCGACCTCGCCGCCGCCCTCGAGGCGCAACGTAAGCGGCCTCGCTGACTCAGCCGCGCGCCCCGCCAACCCGGCCCCGGCCTTCCCGGCTTTTGATCTCGCGAAGAGAGCATCCCGGACCTGGATCCCAAGGCCGAGCGGCACTGTAACCGCTCGGCGCCGAGGGCCGGGTGATACAATGCTGTATCAGACTTAGCCTATCTTCAACAGTCCCATGAACGCCGTCCGCCCCCTTCCGATTCACGCTCTGGCCGAGGCCCTGGTGCTTCAGCCCTCGGCGTCGATGGAGCAGTTGGCGCAAACCATCGGCGTGAGCCGCGCCACCCTGCACCGCATGGTTGCCTCGCGCGACGATCTCATCTACCAAGTGCACCGTCTCGCCCACGAATGCTGTGAAGAGATCTTCACCGAGGTCGCGCTCGATCACGGCCCCGTCCTCGAGGTCCTGACCCGCCTGATCACGGCGATTCACCCTCATGCCAACCTGTTTCTCCTGCTGCACCAGCAGGGCAACATCTGTCGCGATCCCAATGTGCGCCACGAAATCCACCGCGAGTGGCGCCACCAGCACGAACGCCTCACCCGGTTTTTCCTGCGCGGCCAGCAAGAGGGGCAGTTTCGCCGAGATCTGCCAGCCGGCTGGATTGTCGACGCCATGGGCGCCCTGATTACCTCCGCCACCGAAGCCCGGCACAACGGCCACCTCGACGATGCCGATGTCAATCGAGTCGTCCTGTCGTTTTTGCTCGATGGCCTGAAAGCACCTGTTTCCCAACCTCACTGATCCGGAGTCGTTGCGATGTTGGTCCCGCCCTCCGGCTGGCGCGCCCTGGCGCTGGCCATTCTTCTAGGACTCGGTCTGGCGGGCTGCGATGATCCCGCCAGCCGCCCGATCGTCGGCATCGAGAACCGCCTGCCCGATCTGCAATTCTCGCTGCAGGCCGCGGGCGGTCGCACCGTCACGCAGGACGACGTGCGCGGCCATATCGCGCTGGTGTTCTTCGGCTACGCCAATTGTCCCGACGTCTGTCCCACCACCATGGCGCGCCTGGCCCAGCTCACCGACGAACTGGGCGACGACGCCGATGAAATCCGCGTGCTGTTCATCAGCGTCGACCCTCACCGCGATACCCCCGAAATGCTCGAACGTTATGTTTCAGCATTCCAGAATCCCTCGGCCCTCGGCCTGTCGGGCAGCGCGGCCGAAACCGAGCGCCTGGCCCGGCGCTACCGCGTGTCGTTCCAGATCCTCGAGCCGGCCAATCCCGGCGACAGCAACTACGTGGTCAACCATAGCAAGGGCGTCTTCGTGTTCGATCGCCAGGGCGAAGTCAGCCTGCTCGTGCCCGATATCGACGCCCCGGGTGCCGCGGCAGCCCTTACCGCCGCGGTACGCAGCCAGATCGACGCCAGCCGCGCCGGTTGATACCGCGCCAACACTTGGCCGAATTTCTCCCATAATCCAGTCGTTTTTGTCCCCGCATATCGAATTGGCCTCATGAATCGGTGACCATGTCCCGATGGCTCGATGCCGCCACGTGTCCGTGCGGCCGGCCCCGATCGTCATCAAATACAGAGACACCGATATGCAATGCCTACCTGTTTCGCGCAGGAGTTTTATCACATTGGCCAGCGCTTCAGGTGCGCTGGCCTGCTTGCCCTCCAAGGTGGTCGGCGGTCAGCCGGACTTCCCTGCCGGCTTCAAGTGGGGGGTGGCGTCGGCAGCCGCCCAGGTGGAAAGCCGTCAGGGCCGAGGGCGCAGCAACTGGGACGTCTTTGCCGATCAGAAGGGACACATCGCCGACGGCTCAACCAACGCCATCAACACCGAGTTCGAGAGCCGCTACCCGGAAGACCTCGCCATGCTGGGCTCTGCCGGGGTGAATGCGTTCCGCTTCTCGTTCGCCTGGCCGCGCATCCAGCCAAACGGTCCCGGCAAGCCGAGCGAGGCGGGACTGGCACTCTACGACCGCATGATCGACGAGATGTTGCGCCAGGGCATGGAGCCCGCCGCCACCATGTTTCACTGGGACATGCCAATCTGGGCGGGCGACTTCCGTGACCGCGCCGCGGCCCGGCGTCTGGCGGATTATGCGGACATTCTCACGCGGCGCTTCGGCGATCGCATCCCCTTGTGGCTGGCGCTGAACGAGCCGAACAGCGTAGCGGCGGCCGGCTATGCCTTCGGCATGCACGCGCCTGGCCTGGCGTCGGCCGAGGCGGCCGGTGCGGCGGTGCACCACCAGAACCTCGCACAAGGCCTGATGCTGGCAGCGGCCCGCGCCAATCTGCCTAAAGGAGCCAAGGCTTCCACCACGATCAACCTCCAGCCAGTACGCCCGCTGACCGAGTCTCGGGATGACGCTCAGGCCGCACAGATGGCCGACGCCTTCTGGAACCGTGCGTGGCTCGATCCGTTGTTCGGCCGTGGCTATCCCGAACGGGTATTGCCGCTCGTAGAGCCCTTCATCCGGTCCGGCGACATGGCGGTCATTGCGGTACGTCCGGAATTCATCGGGATGAACTATTACGCCCGCGTCTACGCGCAGGCGCAAGCCAAGTCGCCGCTCGGCTTCATGCCTAAAGTCGACGGCTTCTCGGATAAGTTCATCCGCACGCAGATGTTGCCGGTCGAACCCGACGGTTTGACCGAGATGCTCATGCGCATTCATACGGAATACGGCGCGCCCGACATCTACGTGACTGAAACGGGCTTCCCGCTGGACGATCCGCGGCCGGTCGATGGCATCGTTCGGGATCCGAAACGGATCGCCTACTTGAAATCCTACCTGCAGGCGGCCCACCGCGCCATCGAACAAGGTGCCAGACTGCGCGGCCTCTATTACTGGTCTGCCACCGACAACTGGGAATGGGCCCTGGGCTTCGCCAAAACCTTCGGGCTGATCCAGGTCGACCGCGCCACGCAGCAACGCACGCCCAAAGCCAGCCTCGCCTACTACGCGCAATGTATCAAGCTCAACGGCATTGCATGAGCGCGCCGAGCCGTCTCAAGCGCGAATCCTCCCTCGGGGAGGAAGTCGCGAAGCGACCGGAGGGCACCGTTAACGCGCCGAGCCGCCTCAAGCGCGAATCCTCCCTCGGGGAGGAAGTCGCGAAGCGACCGGAGGGCCATCCATCCTGCGCGCCGGGTGGACGCAAGCCGCGCTCCGAAAAATCAGCATGCGCAATCGGAACGCCGACCGGACTGCCCCGACGACAACGGAGCCGGTGCAGATCGAAGACATGGATCGGCGCCTTGGCGATCGGCGCGGCGGCACTGACCGGGGCAGGAGCCGGCGCCTCGGAGAATGGCACCAGCTTTTATCTGCTGGGCTCCAGGGGTCCGATGGCGGCCGTGCTGCCGCCGCCCGGCCTCTACCTGCAGAACGACCTCTATTACTACACCGCGCGGGCGGATGGGTCCCAAGCGTTGCCCACCGGCGGCCAGGTCGCCGTGGGCCTCAAAGCCAGGGCCCTGATCGATCTGCCGACCCTGATCTGGTCCACGCCCTACACTGGCTTGGGCGGCCGGCTGGCCCTGGCGCTCACCCTCCCCTTCGGTCACCAGGATGTCGATGCGCAAGCCGTGCTCGGCCCATACTCCGGCGAAACACGCAGCCGCATCACGACGCTGGGCGATCCGGTGGCAACCGACACGCTGGGCTGGCAGAACGGACACGCCCACTGGAGCCTGATCGGCGCGATCAATATCCCCATCGGGCACTTTCGCAAGGACTCGATGGCCAATATCGCCTTTCATCGCTGGGGCGCGGATCTGTCGCTGGCCGGTACTTGGTACAACCCGGCGCAGGGCTGGGATTTATCGGCCGTGACTGGCGTCACATTCAATGGCGAGAACCGGGAGACGCACTACCGTACCGGCACGGAATGGCATCTGGAGGCCGCCGTGTCGCGTGACATCGGCGGCCCGGGCACGACCTTGGGGGCGATCGGCTACTATCATCAGCAAATCAGCGACGATAGCGGGGACGGCGCAGTATTGGGCGGGTTCCGTGGGCGCGTAGCCGCCCTCGGCCTGACGGCCAGCCATGCATTCCAGTTAGGAGAAACACCCATACAGGCCCGGCTGAAGATCCTGCGCGAGTTCCAGGCCCGCAACCGGCTGCAGGGCACCGCGCTTTACCTGTCGTTCTCGTTGCCATTGTGAGTCTGGAGGGCTTGATGCCTTCGTGGAGCCGCCGTCATGAAAGGAGCTCTTTACCTCTCGACCGACATGGTCGAGGAGTCGATACGCGACGATTTCTGGCGCGAGACGTCGTCCCTGCTCTATGAAGTATCGCCGACCGACTCCAACGACGCCAGTGGCATGTCGGGGTCGGTGCGTTCACGTCTGTTCGGCAGCATGGTGCTGGGCAACACCACGTTCAACCGGCAGTATTGCCGGCGCACGCCCAGCCTGATCGCCTGCACCGACCTCGACTTTTATCTGCTCCAGTTGATCGTGGCCGGAGAGTACCGCGGAGACTTCGCCGGCAGGAATCTGCACGCCCGGCCCGGCGACCTGTTCCTGCTGGATCTGGCCCGTCCGCTGAACAGCCTGAAGGAAGCCGGCTCCCGGATTACCGTCGTCATCCCGCGCCAGGAACTCGGCAAGGCCTGGGCGGCGAAGAATCTGCACGGTGTGGTATTGCCAGGCAACGTCGCCATCAACCGGCTGCTCTTTGATTTCATTGTGTCGCTCGACGGCCTGCTCGACGAACTCGAACCTCACGCCATGCCGGGCGTGCAGGAATCGCTGGTAATGCTCGTGAACGCGGCCTTGAACGGCGCCCCCCTGACGCATGAGCAGTACATGGCCATCAACTTGTCGATGCGACAGCGCATCCTCGAGTACATCGACCGCCATCTTACCGACCCCGCGCTGGGGCCCAAAGCCATCTTGCAACACTTCAGGCTGTCGCACTCCCATCTGTACCGCGCGTTCGAGCCCGACAAAGGCGTGGCGTGCCTGATCCGGAACAAGCGGCTGGATCTGGCGTACCGCATGATCCTTGACAGGCGCAATCCGCCCAAGCCGCTGAAGGAGCTCGCCTACCGCTGCGGATTCTCGAGCCGGGCGCAGTTTTCACGCTTTTTCCAGGAACGGTTCGGTATCGCTCCCAAAGAACTGCGCGGCCTGCAGGACGCCATGCCGGGCGGTTCGGACTCCTCAATCCTGTTTCATCGCTACGTCGCCGCGCGCATCCCGTCCGCCAACGGCAGCCGCTGAAACCAGACGGTGCGCGGCCGACATGGCCATGTCGGCGAGGCAGGCGCCGGCGCCTACGCCCGCAGGCCTCGCAGCGGCCCCGGCGGCGCCCCGACATCGGACGGGACAAAAACGCCCCACATTTGGGAAAGATCCGCCCGTCGCCACGTGGATTAAAGTCGGTACATTCACTATGATCAGGAAGATACCACTCACCTCCTGGAGCCTACGGCTCCGCCGTGTTTACGACGAGCGACCTGATGCCATCTTTTCCTCTTTCCCGACGCACCTTCCTCCAGAGCATCAGCGCCGCGGCGGCGGCCCCGCTGGTGCCACGTTTCGCCTGGGCCGACAATCTCACTTTTGCCCAGGATTTCCTATGGGGCGTGGCTGGTTCCGCGGGTGAAACAGAGAGCCGCGCGAATCGCGGGCGCAGCAACTGGGATGTCTTCATCGATAACGTCGGCGGCTCCAAGGACGGCACGACCAACGTCCGCAACACGGAGTTCGAGACCCGCTATCTCGACGAATTCAAGCTGCTCCAGGCCGCCGGGGTCAAGGCCTTCCGATTTTCGTTCGCCTGGCCGCGCATCCAGCCGGAAACCGCCGGCGCGCCAAACGCGCGGGGCATGGACCACTACGACCGCATGATCGACGCCATGCTGGAACATGGCCTGGAACCGATCCCGACCTTGTTCCATTGGGATATGCCGCTCTGGGCGGGCGACTTCCTCGACCGCGACGTCAGCCGCAAGATGGCCGACTATGCCGAGATCATGGCGCGCCTGGTGGGCGACCGGGCGAACACCTGGCTGCTGTTCAACGAACCGGGCGTCATCCCCATCTTCGGCTACGGGCAGGGCGTGTTCGCTCCAGGCTACCGCTCGCGGCGCTATATGGGCGCGGCCCTCCACCATGTCAACCTCGCCCATGGTAGAGCGCTGGCGGCGATCCGGGCCAACACGCACTCCGGTACTCGAATTTCCTCCGCCTTCAATATCATGCCGTTCGAAGCGCCCTCGGGCACAGCGGAAGACAGACAAGCCGCCAGCCTGGTCGACGCCCTGTGGAACGACGCCGTGCCCCGCCCCGCCTACGGGCTCGGCTATCCCGAACTCGTGCAGCCGCTGGTGGAACCTTACATCCAGAACGGCGACATGGAAGCGATCGCGGTCAAGCCCGACTTCTTCGGCCTGAACTTCTACTCCCGCTCCTTCGTCAAGGCCGATCCCGAGTCGCCGTTGGGCATTACGCTGGTGGAACCTCCCGCCGAGCTCGCCAGGACCGAAGAGCTACCCTACGATCCCGACACTTACACCAAGGTGCTCCTGAAGGCGCACCAGGACTACGGCGCCCCCGACATCATCGCCACCGAGTTCGGCTTTCCCGTGGCAGAGGCAGCTCCAAAAGATGGCTGGGTTGAAGATCCGCTGCGTATCCAGTACATGCAGGGCTACATGCGGGCCGCCCACGCCGCCTATCAGCAAGGGGTCAAGCTCAAGGGGATGATCTATTGGTCGTCGACCGACAATTGGGAGTGGGTGCTCGGCCTGCAAAAACGCTTCGGCCTGATCCATATCGATCAGCCATCGCTAACGCGCATTCCGAAGCGCAGTCTGGAGTACTTCGGCAAGTGCATCCGGCTCAATGGCGTGGCTTGAGCAACCTCGGTGATCGACGGCCACGCGCTCAGATCACCTCGCGGTCCCGCAGCGCGGCGCGGGCCGCGGCGTCGTAGCCCAGGGCCTCCAGCACCTCGTCGGTGTGTGCGCCCAGGCCGGGCCCCAGCCAGCGCGTGGCGCCCGGCGTAGCCGACAGGCGCGGCACAATGCCGGGAATCGCGAAATCCGTGCCGTCCTCGAGCCGGGCAGGTTCCAGCATGCCGCGCGCTTCCACCTGGGAATCGGCCACGATATCGGCTTCGGTATAGATCCGGTCGCAGGGCACGTCGGCCGATTTGATCACCGCCAGCGCGTGCTCCAGCGGACGCTCGCGCGTCCAGGCGGTGATGGCGTCGTCGATGCGCTGCGTATGCCGCACCCGGCCGTCGTTATGCGCCAGTTCGGGATCAGCGGCGAGATCCTCGCGCCCGATGGCGCGCATCAAGCGCTTGAAGATGCCGTCGCCATTGCCGGCGATGATGATGTAGCCGCCATCGGCGCACACATAGGTGCTCGACGGCACGATGCCCGGCAGGCTGGCGCCGGCGCGCTGGCGCAGCCTGCCGTCGTAGGTGTGCTCGGGCAGCAGGCTTTCCGTCACGGCCAGCGCCGCTTCGTACAGCGCGACATCGACGAACTGGCCGCTGCCGCCGTTGCGGTTGAGGTGATGCATCGCCAGCAAGGCGCCGATCGTGCCATACAACGAAGCCAGCGTATCGCCGATGCTCAGGCCGGTGCGCACGGGGGGCCGATCGGGATAGCCCGCCAGGTTGCGCATGCCGCCCAGGGATTCGGCGATGGCGGCAAAGCCGGGGCGATCGCGGTACGGCCCGCTCTGGCCATAACCCGAGACCCGCACCATGACCAGGCGTGGATTGACCGCATGCAGTTGCTCCCAGCCCAGGCCCCATTTTTCGAGCGTGCCGGGGCGGAAGTTCTCCACCACGATGTCGGCGGTGGCGGCCAGCTCGCGCACGATGCGCTGCCCTTCGGCCTGACGCAGATCGAGCGTGACCGATTTTTTATTGCGGCTTTGCGAATACCACCACAGCGAGGTGCCTTCGTGCAGCACGCGCCATTTGCGCAAGGGGTCGCCGCCCTGCGGCGATTCGACCTTGATCACTTCGGCGCCGAACTGCGCCAGCAGGCTGCCGGCGTATGGCCCGGCGATCAGGCTGCCCAGTTCGATGACCCTGACGCCGGCCAGGGCCTGCGGTGCCCTGAGAGTGTCCGTCGTGCCCTCGCTTTCCCGGGCGGCGCCCGCGCCTTGCTGCATACTCATGGTTTCAGTCTCCGTTGTCATCATCCCGCGCCGCCGACAGGCGGGGTTCGCGTGGCCGGTTGCCCAGACTGCGGCCTTTTCGGGCACGCTTGCCCACATAAGGCTCGAGTTCGGCCAGCCGCCACACCTGGTCGAAGGGTTTGTTGCGATAGCTGCCTTGCACCCGCAGGCCGATGGCGGTGAACGCCACCACCTGCTCCAGCGTTTCGCGGGGGTCCAGCCCCATAATCTGCGTCCCGCGGCCGCCGCCAGCCAGCACTTTAAGCTCGGCGAAGTCGAACACCAGCAGGCGGCCATTGGCCGACAGCGCCGCCACCTGGCTGGCGTCGGCAGGCACCGGCACCGGCCGGGCCAGCTGATCCTCGGGCTCCAGCGTGACGAACTGCTTGCCGCCGCGGCGCGTGGTCATGTCGGCGATGCGCGTGACGAAACCCAGGCCGCGGGCGGTGGACAACAACCAGCGGCTGTCAGCCGGCCCCGCCACCATATGGACGATGCGGCTGCCGGGCTCCAGTTCGACCAGCGTGGTCACCGGCACCCCGTCGCCCCGCGCTGAGGGCAGGCCAGCCACGGGCACGGAATAGGCCCGGCCGTTATTGCCCAGCGCCACCAGGGTATCGACGGTGCGGCATTCGTAGGTGGCGTACAGGGCGTCTCCGGCCTTGAACTGGAACTGCGCCGCGTCGTGGCCATGGCCCTGACGGGAGCGCAGCCAGCCTTTTTGCGACACGATCACGGTCACGGGCTCATCGGCCACCTTGACTTCCACCACCGCTTTCTCGGCCGCCTCGATCAGGGTGCGGCGCTCGTCGCCATACTGCTTGGCGTCCGCTTCCATCTCGCGGGAGATCAGGCGCTTCATGGCGGCGGGGTTGGCCAGAAGCTCCTCCAGTTTGGCGCGCTCGGTCTTCAGGCTGGTGAGCTCGCGCTCGATCTTGAACGCTTCCAGGCGCGCCAGCTGGCGCAGGCGCATCTCGAGAATATCCTCCGCCTGGCGGTCGGTGAGCTGGAATCTTTCGATCAGGGCGGCCTTGGGATCATCGGACTCCCGGATCGTCTGGATCACCTCGTCGACATTGAGGTAGACGATCATCCGGCCTTCGAGCACATGGATGCGATCGAGCACTTTCTCGTGCCGATGCCGCGTGCGGCGGGTCACGGTAACCGTACGGAAATCCAGCCATTCGGTGAGGATCTCGCGCAAGGTTTTCTGGCGCGGCCGGCCGTCGTTGCCCACCATCACCAGGTTGATGGGAACGTTGAGCTCGAGCGACGTGTGCGCGAGCAGCACCGTGACCAACTCATCGCGATCGATCTTGGCGGTTTTGGGCTCGAACACCAGCCGCACCGGCGCGTCCTTGCCGGATTCGTCGCGCACGGCGTCGAGCAGGCCAAGCAGACGCGCCTTGTTCTGCTGCTGTTCGGGAGTGAGGCTCTTTTTACCGGTGCGCACCTGGGGGTTGGTGAGCGCCTCGATTTCTTCCAGCACGCGTTGCCCGGAGGCCCCGGGTGGCAGTTCGTGCACGATCAATTGCCATTGGCCGCGCGCGAGCTCTTCGAAGCGCCAGCGCGCCCGCGCCTTGATCGTGCCCCGCCCCGAGGCATAGACCTGGGCGATATCGGCGGCCGGCGTGATGATCTGCCCGCCGCCCGCGAAGTCGGGGCCCGGCAGCAGATCGGCCAGGGCCTCATCGGCCAGCTTGGGCTGCTTGAGCAAGGCCACCGCCGCCGCGGTGACCTCACGAAGATTATGCGAAGGGATTTCGGTGGCCATGCCCACCGCGATGCCCGAGGCGCCGTTGAGCAACACCATCGGCAACCGGGCCGGCAGTTGCCGGGGCTCCTGCTGCGAACCGTCGTAGTTGGGGATGAAATCCACCGTACCCTGATCGAGTTCGTCGAGCAACAGACGGGCGAATGGCGTGAGCCGGGCCTCGGTGTAGCGCATCGCCGCGGCGTTGTCGCCGTCGCGCGAGCCGAAGTTGCCCTGGCCATCGATCAAGGGATAGCGCAGCGAGAAATCCTGCGCCATGCGCACCAGGGCGTCGTAGGCGGCCTGATCGCCATGGGGGTGGAACTTGCCCAGCACATCGCCCACCACGCGGGCCGACTTGACCGGCTTGGCCCCCGCCGCCAGGCCCATGGCCTGCATCGCATACAGGATGCGGCGCTGCACGGGTTTCTGGCCATCGGCCACGTCGGGCAAGGCCCGGCCCTTGACCACCGATACCGCGTAGTCGAGATAGGCTTGCTCGGCATAGCGCGCCAGGGCCAGACCTTCGCCGCCCTCATCGCCGCCACCGGAAAACAGATCGGGTTGTGGTGTATCGGTCATGAAACTCTCGTGAACAGCTCAAAATGGCCGCATTGCGTGTGCGAGAAGCGGCGGCGCCGTCCCGGACTTGCGTGCGCCGGGCCCGCAGACGCGAGGCCGGCGGCGTTCCGGCCCGCTCGGCGCTTAAATATCGACATCGGCGAGATCGCCTTTTTCTTCGAGCCAGGCGCGGCGCTGCGCCGCCTCGCCCTTGCCCATCAGCATTGTGAACATGCGGTTGGTGCCTTCGATGCCGGCTTCGCCCAACGTTACCGGCAATAAACGGCGGGTATCCGGATTCATCGTGGTTTCCCACAATTGTTCGGGACTCATCTCGCCCAGGCCCTTGAAGCGGCTGATGCTCCAGGCGCCCTCGCGGATGCCTTCTTTGCGCAGTTTGTCTTCCACCGCCACCAGTTCGCCGTCATCGAGGCAATACAGCTTGCGGGCCGGGCGCTTGCCCTGGGCCGGCACGTCCACGCGATAGAGCGGCGGGCGTGCGACGTAAACGTTGCCGGCCTGCACCAGAGCCGGAAAATGGCGATAGAACAGGGTCAGCAGCAACACCTGGATGTGCGAGCCATCGACATCGGCATCGGACAGGATGCAGATGCGGCCGTAGCGCAATCCGGAAAGATCCGGCGTATCGCCCGGACCATGCGGATCCACGCCGATCGCCACCGAAATATCGTGGATCTCGGCATTGGCGAACAGGCGGTCGCGATCCACCTCCCAGGCGTTGAGCACTTTGCCGCGCAAGGGCAGCACCGCCTGGAAGGTTTTATCGCGCCCCATTTTGGCTGAGCCGCCGGCGGAATCGCCCTCGACCAGGAAGACTTCGGTGCGGCCGGGGTCATCGCTTTCGCAATCGGTGAGCTTGCCCGGCAACACCGCCACCCCCGAGCTCTTACGCTTCTCGACCTTTTGCGCCGAGCGCGTACGCGCCTGCGCCTGGCGAATCACCAGCTCGGCCAGCTTGCGGCCGTGATCCACGTGAGAGTTGAGCCACAGATCGAATGCGCCCTTGACGAAACCACCCACCAGGCGCACCGCGTCGCGACTGTTCAGGCGCTCTTTGATCTGGCCCTGGAATTGCGGATCCAGCACCTTGGCAGACAGCAGGAAACTGGCGCGGTTGAAAACATCCTCGGGCAGCAGCCGGATGCCCTTGGGCAGCAGGTTGTGCAGTTCGATAAAGGTTTTGACCGCGTTGAACAAGCCTTCGCGCAGTCCGGCCTCGTGGGTGCCGCCCGCCGGCGTGGGAATCAGGTTGACGTATGACTCGCGCACCACCGGGCCGTCGGCGCTCCAGGCCACCACCCACTGCGCGCCCTCGCCTTCGGCGAAGCTATCGTGGTCTTTGCCGGCGTACTGTTCGCCTTCGATCAGGGGCATCAGCAACTCGGTATCACCCAGCATCTCGGCCAGGTAGCCGCGCAGACCGTCGGCGTATAGCCACTCCTGCGGGGCGACCTGGCCTTTTTCCTGGCGAAAGACCACTTTGACGCCCGGCAGCAAGACCGCCTTGCTGCGCAGCAGGCGGGTCAGATCCTGCACCGGCAGCACCGGCGAATCGAAGTATTTGGCGTCGGGCCAGCAGCGCACTCGCGTGCCGGTTTTTTTGCGGGGCACATCGCCCACCACGGCCAGGGGCTCCACGAGTTCGCCACCGGCAAAGGCAATGGCATGCGCCTTGCCGTCGCGCCAAACCGTAACTTCGAGACGCTTGGACAAGGCGTTGGTGACCGAGACGCCGACGCCGTGCAAACCACCCGAGAAAGCATAGGCGCCTCCGCCCTGCTTGTCGAACTTGCCGCCCGCATGCAGGCGGGTGAAAACCAGTTCGACCACCGGGGCGTTCTCTTCGGGGTGCAGGCCGATCGGGATGCCGCGTCCGTCGTCTTCCACCGACATGCTGCCATCGGCGTGCTGGGTGACCTGGATGACGCGGCCGAAGCCGGCCAGCGCCTCGTCGGCGGCGTTGTCGATGACTTCCTGCACGATGTGCAGGGGGTTTTCGGTGCGGGTGTACATGCCCGGGCGCTGCCGGACCGGTTCTAGCCCCTTGAGGACGCGAATCGAAGCTTCGGAATAGCGTGTAGCCAAAGAAATTCACCTGCCGAAAGAAAATCGGAAAGAACGCATTGTACGGAGTGCCGCCGGCCGCCCCCAAGTCGATGAGTCACCGGGTGGTAGCACTTGGCGCTCGTGATGCGCAAAACCAGGCTTCGCGCCTTGCCCATCTGCGGGCTTGGCGGGCCGGCTTCGGTCTTGGGGAACGTTCGCGGCGCGGCCGCGACTCAGCGCACGCCGCAGAGCGTCAGGAAGGTTTCCCAGAGCAGGACCATGTTGGCGCTTTGATACCCTGCGAACGCCAGCCCGAGCACCACCGCCACCACGCCGTACAAGGCCCAGCGCCAGCCGCGCGAGAGTTGCAGGCCGCCGTCGGACTCGGCGCCGCCGGGCCCGGTCGTTCCGGAATGCTCCTGGGACTCGGGTTGTCGGTTCATCGCTTTGCTCCAGCCCGCCGGCTCACGCCGCCGCCGGGCGGAGCTTCGCGGACTCGTTGATCGGCAGGCAGAGCAAGCCTGCCATGATGCCCAGACCGATGCTCAGCCACCACACGAGATCGTAGGAACCCGTCAGGGCGTACATGCGGCCCCCCAGCCAGACACCCAGCGAGCTTCCCACCTGGTGTCCCAGGAACACCATGCCGGAGAGCGTGGCCGCGAAACGCAAGCCGTAGATCTGACCGATCAGACCCTGGGTGAGCGGCACCGTACCCAGCCAGAACAGGCCCATGACGGCGGCGAACACATAGAGCGTCCAAGGCGTGAGAGGCATCGCCAGAAAGCCGATCACGCCCAGCGAACGTGCCCAATAAATGCCCGCCAGCAAGCGCTTCTTGCTGATTTTGCCGCCCAGCTTGCCGGCCCAGAACGAGCCGATCACATTGAACAAGCCGATCAGCGCCACCGCGATCGCGCCGTTGGTCGGCGTCAGGCCGCCGTCGGTGGCGTAGGCCGGCAGGTGCAGCAACATGAAGGCGGTCTGGAAGCCGCACACGAAGTAGCTCCAGAACAGGAAGTGGTACGAGCGGTCGGCGACAGCCTCGCGGATCGCAAGGCTCAGGGAGCTTTGCCCGCCAAGCGCGGCGTGTCCGACCGCCCGCCCCCGCAGGCCATAGGCCAAAGGCAGCGCGGCGGCCAGCAGGGCCGATAACACCCAAAGGGTGCCGTGCCAATCGAACGCCTGCATCAACCATTGGCCCGACGGCACCAGCACGAACTGGCCCAGCGATCCGCCGGCGCTGACAATGCCCATGGCGGTACTACGCGAAGCCGGCGGCACGGCACGCGCCACCACCGGCAGAATCACGCCGAACGTCGCGCCGCCCTGGCCCAGGCCGACCAAGACACCCGCGGAAAGATACAGCTCGAACTCCGACGCGGAGAACCGCATGCCGATCAGGCCCGCGGCATACAGCAACAGCGACAGCCCGATGGCGCGGCCCGCGCCCCAACGATCGGCGATCGCGCCCATGCCGATCGCCGATACGCCCCAGATCAGGTTCTGGAGCGCGAACGCCGTGGAAAAGGCCTCCCGCCCCCAGCCCTGGTCGACTCCCATCGGCTGCATGAACAGGCCGAAACTCGCGCGAATGCCCACCGCCAGCATAACGACCATGGAGCCGAGCAGAATCGCGCGGACAGCGGTGCGGGAATCGTAGGAAGCGGCTGGCGACATGGATATGCGGATAAATAAAAAGAGAAAAACCGCCCGCCGGGAGCACGGCGGCGTAGACTTCGATGGAACCGAAGCGGCGAAACCGGATCATACGGCACTGGGGGGCCGGCCGCGCCGCGCCGACGCGCACCGGCCGCGTCCTTCCAGCCATCTCCAGGAGACCCATATGCTGACCGCCAAAGAACAGGAAGTCCTCGCCGTCCTGAAAGCAGGCCGCAAGATCGAACTCGACGACCGGCTGCAAAGGCTGATCGCCAGCGGCCATGTCATCGAAACCAACGGCGTCTACCATCTCACCGATCGCGGGCTGGATGAACTCAGGCTGGCCAAGAGTTTTGGCGAAGCCATCGCCGGCGTGGTCTTGCCCGGCGCCGGCACACCTGGCGTGAAGGGCAACTGACCCGCCGGCACGGTTTCGCAGCGATCCCCACCTCGCCCTTGCGGCGAGGTGTTCGTTCAGGCCTGCGGCATTCGACGCGATTTGCGATACGACTGGCGCAACAAGCCATACAAGCCGCCACCCGTGAGGGCGCCAAGGATGTACACCACGACGGCCAGTACGGCCAAAGGCGCATGCACGCCCAACCCTAGAAAGCGCATCGTCACCATCTCCAGGTTCTGGAAGGCGAACACGACGATGGCGGCGAGCAGCACGATCACGACGGCAAGATAAACGCGGCGCATGGCATCCTCATACGGGCAACGAAGGGCGGCGTTGCCGACAATAGCATGGGCCCGGGCAATCCTCGCGGTAAAACGGCAACATGCGGGCAAGTATTCTCGCCTTACCGCAAACCCATGAATCCATTCTCCATGCCACGCTTTACCTTTCTGCTTCGCCTTCCCGTGGTCCTATTTGCGGCTCACGCCTACGTCGCCTGGCGGCTCGCAAGCGCCGCCCCCGGCGCCGACTGGCGCCTGACGGCGCTGATGGGGCTGCTCGCGCTGTATGTCTTGATACTTGCCGGTTTCTACACCCGCCGGTCGGTGGGCGGCAAGCTGGCCGACGCCGTGGGATGGGTGGGATTTTTGTCGCTGGGGCTGTTTTCGTGGCTGTTCGTGCTGACATTGCTGCGCGACGTCCTCTGGCTGGCGCTGTGGGCGCTGGCGGCCATCCCGGGGCAAACCGCAACGCCAGCCACCAGCGGTGCGTTTGCCGCCAACAGCGCGCTGGCCGTCCTGTGGTTGAGCCTGGCGGCGGTTCTCGTCGGCCTGTTCAATGCGCGGCGCCTTGCCCGGGTGGTGGATGTCGCCCTGCCGGTACCCGGCCTGCCCGAAGGCCTGCACGGCTTTACGATCGTGCAGATCAGCGACGTCCATGTGGGGCCGACGATCAAGCGCGGCTATGTCGAAGCCATCGTGGAGGCCGTCAATGCGCTCTCCCCCGACGCCATCGCCCTGACCGGCGACATCGTCGACGGCAGCGTCGATCGGCTCGGTGCCCATACCGCGCCGCTCGGCCGCTTGCAAGCGCGCCATGGCGTTTATCTGGTCACGGGAAACCACGAGTACTACTCGGGAGCCGAGCAATGGGTGACCGAGTTTCGCCGTCTGGGTCTGAGGGTACTTTTGAACCAGCATGAGGCCCTGCAACGCGCCGGGGCAACCTTGGTGCTGGCAGGCATCACCGATTATTCGGCCAAGGGCTTCTTGCCGGCTCACGCCAGCGATCCTCGCGCCGCCTTGAAAGGCGCACCGGCCAACGCCGCCGTCAAGATCCTGCTGGCCCATCAGCCGCGCAGCGCGCCGGCCGCCGAAGCCGCGGGTTTCGACATCCAGCTCTCGGGCCATACCCACGGCGGCCAGTTCTGGCCCTGGAATTTTTTTGTCCCCCTGCAGCAACCGTTCGTGACGGGCCTGCACCACCACGGACGGCTGCGGGTCTACGTCAATCGCGGCACGGGCTATTGGGGGCCGCCCCTGCGGCTGGGCTCACGGTCCGAGATCACTCGATTGCGGCTGGTGCGGGCTTGATGGCCACCCGGCAACGACGCGAATCCGAAGCGGGCCACGCCATCACGAAAAATAGAAGCGCAAGGCATTCTCGCCAAAGATCCGGCGCCGCGCGTCGGCGTCGTCGATGGTTTCGTTCAGCCAATCGATGGATTCTTGATACGTCATGCGCGCTTCAGCACCCACAAATGGGCAATCGCTGGCCCAGAACAGGCGATCGCAACCCACCGCCCGCAACAGCGCCCGGGCGCAGTCCCGGGCATTCCCGCCCAGTCGATAGGCAGCCGAAAGCTTGACCCAAGCGCGTCCGCGTTGCACGGCGCTCACCATGGCCCGAAAGCCATCGCTATCGGTGCCCGCCACCGGATCGGGCCTGCCGATGTGGTCGATGACGGTCTTGACGCCGGCCCGCTCCAGCGCCGGCAACACCGCCGGCAGTTGGTGGATGTCGGCGTGGACATGCACGTGCCAGCCGAGATCGGCCAGCCGATGCAGAAATTTTCGATACTCCCACGAATCGAGGTCGGGCAGGGATTTCATGCTGATCACGGAGAGCCGCACGCCGACGATTCCCGCCTCATCCATCTGGTTGAGGATGGCGCGTTCGATCGACGGCTGCGCAATGATGGTTCCTCGCAGCCGGCGCGACTTGCGCAACGACGCCAGCGTGTAATCGTTGTAATCGCCCCATGGGCTGGCCGCGGCCACCACCGCATGACTCACCCCATGAGCGTCCAGCACCGCCAGTAATTGTTCCACCGTAAAGTCGTACTGCGGCCTATGGCGGGGCTCCGGCACCAGGGGCATATCGCGCTTGAAAATATGGACATGGGTGTCGACCAACGGCCGGTCCGCGCCGTGCTGCAGGCTCATCATCAACGCTCCCGCTTATTGTCCGGTCTTGAGGCCGGCCTGCTCGATCACGCCAGCCCATTTATCGATATCGCGCTTCAAAATGGCAGCCATTTCATCGGCTGTGCTGCCACGGGCTTCCGTTCCCATGCCCAGAAAACGCTGCCGCAGTTCCGGCTGGCGCAGAACCTCATTAAGGGCCTCGTTCAGCCACTGGACTCGCTCCGGCGGGGTGCCCGCCGGCGCGAACAACGCGTTCCAGCCGGTCACCTCGTAGTCGGCGATCCCGCTCTCCTTCACGGTGGGGACCGCCGGCAACCAGGGGGAGCGTGTATCGCCCGTAGCCGCCAGGGGATGCGCCTGCCCTCCGGCCACCGCGCCCTTGAGCGCGGCATAGGATTCGAACATCACGTCGACGTCGCCCCGCACCAGCGCGGCCAGCACGTCGGGCGTAGCCTTGAAGGGCACGATCATTGCATCGATCCCGGTCATGGAACGGAAGAGTTCAGCGGATAGATTCTGTGTGCTTCCCGGGTTGATCGTGCCGAACACGAGCTGCCGCTTCCGGCTTTCGTCGATCACGTCGTCCAGTGTGCGAAATGGCCCCTTGGGGTCGGTGAACAACACCAGATCGAAATAGGCCATGGTGGAAATGGGCGAGAAATCGTCGACGAGGCTGTAAGGCAGCTTGAATAACGTCTGGCTGATGGCGGTGCCGTTGGCGAACAGCGTGAGGGTGTAGCCGTCGGCGGGTGCGGACAACGCGGCGTTGGCCGCCACGATGCCGCCGGCCCCGGGCCGGTTCTCGACGATCACCTGCTGACCGATCCGCTCGCCAAGCGCCTGAGCGACCAAGCGACTGGAAATGTCGGCAAGACCGCCAACCCCGAAAGGCAGCAGGAGTTTGATCGGCTGCGCCGGGTAGCGTTCCTGGGCCAAGGCCGGCCCCGCGAGGGTAAAAAGCAGCGCCAGAACACCGAGGCCCAGGCGAACGCACTGGCGCAAGGGGGCCTGCCGCGCCATGGTGGCATAAATCATGACGTGTCTCCTCCGGAATGGTGTTCTTGGACACCGGGATGGTCTGGGGCAGTCTAGGGAGCCCGCCGCAGATCTGGCAAATGAAATGTTTGGCGCGATTGATGCGCCGGATTCATCCGGCGTGCGGGGCGGTACCCGCGGACGCATCGTGGTCGGCTCCGTGGGCTTCAGCGACCCCATCCGGAAGGCGAGCCAGTTGGGCTCGGATCTCGTCGACCACCAGTTCGCATAGCAACCGGGCCGTGGCCGGCAGCTCCCGGCCGGGATGCGTGATGATGGTCAGGGAACGCGTGATGGCGGGCGCTTCGAGCGGTCGGGCCACCACGCCCGCCATCCGGCTTACCGAGAGCGCGGGCACCACGGTGATTCCCAGCCCGGCGGCCACGAGATCGAGCGCCAGTGCCGTGTGCTGTACTTCGTACTCCCACTGGAAGTCGGTTCGGCGCCGGCCGAGAACGTCGTCGATCGTGGCGGCGTTGCCAGCGGGCAGGCTGATGCGGATCAGCACCTCGCCGTGCAAGTCGGCCCAGCGGATGCGGGCCCGATCGGCAAGCCGATGACCTTTGGCACAAGCCACCACAAAGGCTTCGTGGGCGAACACCTGCGCCGCGAGTTGCGGGCGCCGCGCACCCGCAATGGAGATGCCGAACGCCGCTGCGCCTGATTCGACGTGCTGGGCGATTTCATTGACGGTGTCGTCGAAAACCCGAACCGCAATCCGCGGACAGCGTTCCGAGAACGTGCGCAGCGCGGGCGCGATGCGGTTTGGAGCCAGGGTCGGCAGACAGCCGAAGGCCAGCCACTCCGGCGCCGTTTCACCCTGCCGGCGCAAGAGCTCGCAGGAATCTTCCAGCGCACGCACCGCCTGGCGCACACCCGGCAGGAGGGCGCGTCCCGCGTCTGTCAGCGTGATCTGCCGGGTGGTGCGAACGAGCAGCTTTACCCCCAGACTTTCTTCAAGCTTGCGTAGGCGATGACTGATGGCGGTTTGAGAAAGGTGCAGGTGAGCGCCAGCCTGGAGAAACCCACCTTGCTCAACGATGCTCAGAAAAGCCTGCATGCCCAGAAAGTCGATCTGCATGGGAGCTCCGTGCGTCGTGCGCAGCCGGCGGCCGCGTGCACCGCGGGCAACGCAACAAGGCGCTGCGGCCACATCGTAACGCCTCGTTGGCAAACTTTGCCCGCGGCACGCCGCAGATGGTGCTCAAGGAACTGGGAGGATGGGAGACCATCGAGATGGTGCAGAAGTACGCCCATCTCGCCCCAAGCCACGTGGCCGCCCACGCAAAGACGGTCATGTTTTGGTCACAGCAGGAGGCGGATAAGAAAAAGGCCGCTTGACGGAGCGGCCTTAACGTACTGATTTTGCTGCGATTTTTTGGTGGGCTGTGACAGGCTCGAACTGTCGACCTACGGATTAAGAGTCCGCTGCTCTACCAACTGAGCTAACAGCCCGAAAAAAGCAAGAACGCGAGTATACAGGGAAATTCCAGCATCTCGCAAATCCGGCAATCCCTATCTTTGCGCCCTTTCCGCCTCGGACGTGGCACAAGGCGTTCTGCAGGAAGAAGCCGAACAGGCGGCGGCCTGAAGCGTGCAGAAAGCCGTGGCCCTACCGGAGCCGCAACCGTAAGCGCCGCCAAGCGTGGCGGCCCGGTTCAGCGCGCTCTATGCCCTGGCCGCCACGCGATTGCGCCCAGCGCTCTTGGCCAGATACAAGGCTTGGTCGGCGCGTCGAAGCACATCGCTCAATGAGTGATCCTCCGGATCGAAACGCGCCACGCCTCCCGATACCGTCACCACGATGTCTTGCAGATCAACCCGTATCGCCTGGTCGGCCACGGCTTGACGAATCCGCTCCGCCGCCCCCATTCCGCCTTCCCAATCGTCGGTCTCCAGCAACATGACGAACTCCTCGCCGCCGAGCCGGGCGATCATGTCGTCATCGCGCGCCACGTTCTGCAGGCGGCCTGCCACATGCATCAGCACTTTATCGCCAACCTCGTGGCCATAGGTATCGTTGACGGCCTTGAAGCGGTCGACATCTAGCAGTACCAGCATGAAGCCCTTGCCCGCGACCTTCGCTTTATTGAAGCGATCGGCGGCGGTATCACCAAATGATCGACGATTGAACAAGCCCGTGAGGGGATCGGTGGCGGCCACCACCTCGAGCCTGCGCCGCACCCGGTCGGTGCACATCAGCATGAAGGCGGTGGTGCCGACGGTAGGGAGCAGAACGAGAAACGCCGGCGACACCAGGTTGGCGATAAATTTTGGGAGGCCGAGGTGAAATCCGCCGGCAGATCATGAGGCAGGAAGAAGAATAAACGCACCGCCACAAATGCCGCGACCAAGGCAAAGATGGCCGCCAGCATTCGTTGGCTTCGGGCGCCGGACTGCGAGCCCGGGCCCGACAGCAGTCGTATCGAATCGATCATCAACCACAGCCAGGCCGCCGACACCAACACCAAGCGGGCCATGAAGCTTACGTATATCGCCGAAAACGCCAGGACGCTCAACGTGACGAGAACGCCCAACAACCAATCGAAGCGCTTCGGCTCGGCGCCAACGAATTTGCGCAACGAACGACGGTAGGCAATCAGGCCGAATACCAGGGGGCCATTGGTCAGGGTTACCATCAGCGGTAGCGGCAACCAGCGCCCGGTAGCGACGAACCCCGCGCCGATGGCGATGAGCAAGGTACCGATTTGCCAATCCCTGGCGGCGGGCCTGAGCGCAGGCGGAAAATCCCGGGAGATCGTCGTCAGAACGATCGCGTTGGCCAGCACCACCAAAGACACCGTGGCGTTCATGGCATCGGGGTTCATGGCCTACCTTGCCGTCGAGCTTGGCCGCTGCACCCGCGATTCATCCCAGCACCACGGTCGCTACCGCACCTGGCGGGCCAAATACCGCCAGATAATCACCGCTCTCGCCAGGCGCTTCGCCATCTCCCTGGCCGGCGTGTTTCAAGCGCAGGCTGGCATCGTAGAGCTTCCAGGCCTGGGGCGCCCCCTGCAATCGCAACCGGCCACCCGCCGACAGACGACGCCATTCGATGTAGCCTTCGTTGCCAATCCCGACCACCGTGCTGCCCTGGCCCAGACCGGGCACCGTCGCCATGGGCCGGAACCATTGGCCATCGACCTGCAGCCATTCTTCGGCGCCGCGACGCACGACCACGATCGTCAGCAGATCGCGCCCAAAAACGACAGGGATGGTCAGCGTCATGCGGGTTCGATCGGCCGTCTCGGGTATCGCGGCCTGGTGCCCATCGATGAGCACGTAGCCCGGCAACTCCGGCGCGGCCTCGAGCGTGAAACCAGGTTCTCCGAGGGCCAGGCTCACCGATGACCAATCCTCGTTGACCAGCAGCCAACGCCGACCCAGGCGCAAGCGCCATGCGGCGGGAAGCTCCGCTCGTGGCGCTAGCAGCTGAGCCGTCGGGACCGTGCGGCTGTAATGACCGTAGCCCGCCGGCACCCTGGATAGCAGGAAGTCGATGCCGCCGACGGTAGAGAGCCCCCAGGCCCGCACCGGATCGGAGGGCACGGCGTACAGCCCCTCGCTGCGGCGCTGCAAGTTGCGCACGAGCATGACCCATTGACCCTCTTGCCAGGTACGGATGAGCAGCGCCTGCGTGCCGTCGCGCTCGACGCGATAAAGGGCGTCGTGGCTGCCATAGACGCCAACCATGCGGGCAAGGTCGGCCTCGTCGGCCGGCGCCGGCCGATCACCGGGGCCGACGGGGGGTGGCATGCGTGCAATGCTGCGGCGCTCGACCAAAGCGTTCAAGAGAATGCGCTCCGCCAGGGCGCCTGCGCCGTATTGAGTGGAGCTACCGGTGATCATCAGCGCCAGTCGCTCGCGTGGCAACACGAAAAAATTGCTGCCGTAGCATGCCGTGCCGCCATTCTTTTGCCAGCAGTCGATGCCTACGGCCGCCATGCCCGCCTGGGCCACCGAATCCCAACCCAGGCCATACGGAAACTGCGGATAGGGATAGAGTGGCTGCCCGACCGTTTGGTTGCGCGCCATCTCGTTGACAGCGCTGGCCGAGAGAATACGGCGCCCTTCGTACTCGCCCTCGTGAAGGAACATGGAGGCCAGCCGCAGCATGTCGCCCGGCGTGGAAATCACGCCGCCGGTGCCGTAGGCCAAAACGAACTCCTGCCCGCGGCGCTCGCCGCCGACATAGCTGTGAGCGAATGTCCCTTCGGCCAGAGGCTCGAGGGGGTAGCTGCTGTGGCTCATGCCCAACGGGCCGAAGATTTCATCGGTCACGAAGTCGGGGAAGGTTCTGCCGCTCACCGCTGCCACGATCTGCTGGACCAGCGTGAAACCATCGTTGCAATACACGGAAAACGCACCTGGGGAGGCCTTGAGATCGAGATTGGCCAACGTTGCTTCGACCGACTCGGCGTAGCCCGGCAGGTGCCTGAACAAGAAGATATTGCGCACGCTGGTGCCCGGCAGCCCCGAGGCGTGGTTGAGCAACATGCGCAACGTGATGCCGGTATAAGCCGGATCGCGCATGCGGAACGTCGGCAGATAACGAGTGATGGGCGTATCCAGGTTCAGTTGGCCACGATCGACGAGGATCATTGCCGCAGCGGCAGTCACCACCTTGCTGCAGGAGCCGATGTTGTAGCGCGTGGCGTTGCCGGCCGGCGTGGCCGTTTCGCGATCGATCACGCCGAAGGCCTCCTGCCAGACGATCGTATGGCCGTCGATCATCGCCACCGACACCGACGAGGTGGACGATTGTTCCATCGCTTCGCGAATCGCCCGGCGGGCGTCGGCGATCGTGTTGGCGTAAGCGTCGGGAGCGGGTTCTCCGTCGTCGCGCTCAGTGCCGAACCACCACTCGCACCCGCTTAGCGCCGGCGCCATGGAGGCGCCCGCCGCGGCCTTGAGGTAGCGCCGCCGCGAAGTCGAGTGAGGAACGGAGCCAGGGGCCGCGCGGCGGGACAACCCATGTGACATGCTGTGTCTCCGAAAGACATGACGTAGCTCAACAGTAACCCGACTGGACTGCGGCCGTGAAGAGAATCCTGGGCACGAGGCCTGCTTCTTCACGCTGCCGCGAGCCTTGCCCACGGCGGACTTGCATCGACGCTCCGCCGTCAAACTGTTATCGTGCGTGCTCGTGGTGCTGCATCCTCCTGGCGCACCATGTCGCCTGGCAACTTGTCGTCGACCCATGGCCCTAGACCTCATAACCGCCACCGCGCTGATTCTGGCGCTAGGTTATCTTCAAGGCTTCAACACCCGGTTGCGGCGGCAACGCCCCATGCTCGCCGAATGGGGTACGGGCATCGTCGCCGGCGCCATGTGCATCATTGGCATGTTCATGCCCATCGAGCTCGCCGGTGGCGTCATTTTTGATGCCCGCACCGTGGTGCTCAGTCTCGCCGGCTTTTTTGGCGGCGTCTGGGTCGGCCTGATCGCTGGCGTGATGGCCGCGGCCTACCGCTTGTACCTGGGCGGGGCCGGCGCGAGCGTCGGGGTTCTGGTCATCATTGCCGCGGTGCTCATGGGGCTGGGCTACCGCTCGCTCTCGCACGGCCGCGGATGGGCAATCACCCCCCTTCATCTCTTGGTTTTCGGGGTGGCGGTGCAACTGGTCTCGATAGCGCTCTTCACCTTGTTGCCCGAGGTCATCCTGCGGCAGATTTTTCCGCAGGTGGCGGTGCTTTATGTGCTGGTGCTCAGTCCGGCCACCGTTCTGCTCGGCCTGATCCTGCGCGGCCACGAAGACCGCGAGCATACAAACGCGGCGCTCGCTGCATCCGAAGCCCAGCTCAGAGCCATCACCGCCGCGAGCCCCGATACCTCCCTGGTGATCGACGAAGACGGCTTCATCCATGACGCTGTCACGCCCTCTCCCGACCCTTGGCCCGGCGGCGTCGAGTCCCTACGTTCGCGCCGCCTGCATCGCGCCTTTCCTGATGAGGTCGCCACCGCATTCGAAGCGGGCATCGCCCAGGCCCTGCGCAGCGGCGAGCCTTCGCTGTTCGAGTACGCCCTCGACACCAGCGACGGCCGGCGTACCTTCGAAGCGCACGCACGTATCATCGACGCACCACTCCAGGGCCGGCGCGCGGTACTGATCGTGGCGCGCGACATCACCCGCCGGCTCCATATCGCGGAAGAACTCCGGGTCGCCGCCAAAGCGTTCGAAACCCAGCATGGTTTGCTCGTCACCGACGTTCACAAACGCATTCTGCGCGTGAACCAGGCCTTTACGCGGGTTACCGGCTACCCGGCGGAAGAAGTCATCGGACAACCCACGAGCCTGCTGTCATCAGGTCGGCACGACGGGAATTTCTTTCGCCAGATGTGGGAGCAATTGCGCCTGTATGGCGGTTGGGAAGGCGAGATCCTGAACCGCCATCGCGACGGCAACCTGTATCCCGCTCGCCTGACGATCTCGGTGGTTACCAACGAAAGCGGCGCCGTGACGCACTACGTCGGCTCCCTTCAGGACCTCACCCAGACCAAGCAGGCCGAAGCCGAGATCCATTCGCTGACCCTGTTCGACCAGCTGACGTCGCTTCCCAATCGCCGGCAGTTCACAGAACGTCTGCACATTACGCTCAGCCGGCATCGCGAAGAGCCTTTTCACGGCGCCCTGATTTTTATCGATCTCGATGACTTCAAGAACATCAACGATCTTTTTAATCATCAGACCGGCGATCTTCTCCTGCAACAGGTGGCGCAGCGTCTGCGCAACCTGCTCGAGCCCGAGCATCTCGCTGCACGCTTTGGCGCCGACGAGTTCATCGTTCTTCTCGAGAATCTTCCCGCCGACGCCTTTGACGCCCAGGCCTTGGCCGAACGCACCGGCCACGCCCTGCTCGAATGCTTCCGTCGGCCGTTCTTCCTCGAGCAGCAGTATCGGCAGGTGTCCGCCAGCATTGGCATCACCGTATTTGGCGGAGGTCAGCAACTGATCGACGAGCTCCTGCTGCAGGCCGATCTTGCCATGCACCAGGCCAAGCGCTGCGGCAAGGGGCGTTTGCACTTCTTCGATCCCGCCATGCAGCAGCAAGTCACCACCCGCCTGCAACTGGAAGACGACATCCGGCAAGGCATACGGCGCCAGGAGTTCACGCTGTATTACCAACCGCAGGTCGATGGGCAGGGCCGTGTGTCCGGTGCCGAGGCCCTGGTGCGCTGGCCGCGGGAGCACGGCGTCGTTCCTCCGGGCGAGTTCATTCCCATCGCCGAAGCTGCCGGCCTGATGCCGGCGCTCGGCAAGCAGATTCTGCGTCAGGTGTGCCAACAATTGGCAGCTTGGCGCTCCGATCCCATCCTGGGTGCGTTAAGGATCTCCGTCAACGTCAGGGCACCTCGATCATCTCCCGATTTTGAGACGAGTCGGGCGTGAACGAGCCGATGTGCCGCTGCCGCCCACGATGCGGACGGATTTCTGCTTATTTGTTAATCAATTTGCCCGGTGATTCCCGCC
>Ga0265293_10001771_pt1 | contig 45805 bp, 40 predicted proteins | sample Munlanlewell138R_FD_192505 | JGI IMG/M metagenome (GOLD analysis project Ga0265293, IMG submission 192505) | Leachate microbial communities from a municipal landfill in Southern Ontario, Canada - Leachate well 138R | ecosystem: Engineered > Solid waste > Landfill > Unclassified | place: Canada... | reverse complement strand
GACAAGACTGGAATTGATAAAGAATCAATTTTGGGTATTGGAGTTTCTGGACAAATGCATGGTCTAGTTCTTTTAGATGAAAAAGACCAACTATTATACAATTCCATCATCTGGTGTGACCAAAGGACAGATAAAGAAGCACAAGATTTAGAAGACTTAGTTGGAAGAGATAAACTAATTAGTCTTACAGCAAATCCAGCTATTACAGGTTTTACTGCTGCAAAGATTTTATGGGTACAAAAGAATCTTCCTGATATATATAAAAAGGTAAAAAAGATCATGTTGCCTAAAGACTATATAGTCTACAAGCTAACTGGGGAGTTTTCTCATGATGTTTCAGATGGCTCTGGCATGCAGTTGATGGATATTAGAAAGAGGGATTTTTCTTCAGAGATTTTAGATAAACTCTCCATTGAAAGAAAACTTTTGGGACAAATGTATGAATCAGCCCACTGTGTTGGAAAAGTAAGTAAAAGTGCAGCCAAAAAAACTGGGCTTTCCACCTCATCTTATGTGGCAGCGGGAGGGGGAGACCAGGCTTGTGGAGCTGTTGGAAATGGGATTGTAGAAGAAGGTATTGTTTCTTCAACCATTGGTAGCTCAGGGGTAGTATTTGCCCACACTGATAAGCTTCATATTGACCCTAAGGGAAGAATCCATACCCTTTGTCATGCTGTTCCAGGTGCCTACCATATTATGGGTGTTACCCAAGGAGCAGGTTTATCCTTAAAGTGGTTTAGGGATAACTTTTGCCAACTAGAAGAGGAAATGGCTAATAATGAAGGGGTGGATGTATATGTCATTTTAGATAGGATGGCAAAGGATATAAAGATAGGGGCAGAAGGTCTTGTGTTTTTACCTTATCTTATGGGTGAAAGATCCCCTCATTTAGATCCCTATTCATCTGGTGTCTTTTTTGGTATAACCCCTATGCACACAAAAGCCCACTTTATTAGGGCAATCTTAGAAGGTGTAGTCTATTCTTTAAGAGATAGTTTGGAGATAATAAAAAATCAAATGAGTATAGACATTAAAGAGGTCAGACTCTCTGGTGGGGGAGCTAAAAGCCCTCTTTGGAATGCCATGCAGGCAGATGTCTTTAAGAGCAATGTAGCCTTAACTGATAATCAAGAAGGACCAGCTCAAGGTGCTGCTATTTTAGCAGGTGTAGCCTCTGAACTTTATAAGAGTGTGCCTGATGCTTGTAAAGACCTTATAATTACTAGCTCCAAAAGAGAATATGATTTGGATAAGGCCCAGCAATATGATGACTTTTACAAGGTTTACGTCTCTTTGTATCCAGCCTTAAAGGATAATTTCAAGCTTTTAAGGGATCTGTTATAAAAAAAGAGATTAGTTACTAAAGAAAGATATGGATCTTAAAAGAGGATTACATTTGTTTTTGCCAATTGCATAGGAAAAATTGTTAAGGTATAATAATTGTAATATTAGATATACAAAAATATATAGATATTATTGGAGAATGAAATGGCCTATACCATAGGCATCGACTTGACATTTATAAAAGACGATAAAAAGGCAGTGGGAAATGAAATTTCCGCCTTAAGTATTGTAGAAGGCATATACAAGAATGCAGGTAAGAATGACTTTATAATTTTTGCATGTGAAAAAAATGCTGAGCAATTAAAAGAAAAGTATCCCTTATTTAACATTGTATCTACAAAAAGTGGAAGAAGGTTCTATAAAAAGTTTTTACCCTGGTACTTGAAAAATAATAAAATTGATATTATTTATTATCCCCAATATTCCAAGCTTTTAAACTTTAAGCTTAAGGCAAAAATTGTTATGACCTCCCATGGAATAATTAGAAGAGATGACTTTTTAATATCAGATAAGCTTTTAAAATACATCATGAAAAGGGTAAATAAGATTATAGCTGTATCTGATTTTGTAAAAAGAGAATTGACAGAGAAAAAAGGCTTTGATCCTGAAAAAATATATGTTATACCCAACCCTTTGGCCTATATGGACGAAATAAGGGATTTGGTCTACAAGAAAAAACACATTGTAGCTGTGGGAAATGACCAGCCTCAAAAAAATATAATGCTTATTGTAAAGGCCTTTGAAAAACTAGTGGACAAGATTGAGCATGATTTAGTTTTAATAGGAGATATTTCTCAAAAGGGTGAGATTTACAGGTATTTAGTGGATACAGGCCTTTCTGATAGGGTAGTGGTAACAGGTAAGGTGGGAAGAGATACCCTTTTTGGTTACTACAAAAACACAGACCTTTTTGTAAATGCCTCTCGCTATGAAGGATTTGGCTTAGCTCCTTTAGAGGCTATGGTCTATCAGGTGCCAGTTTTAAGCACACCTGTACCTTCTATTAGTGAAATAGGAAATGTTTCCTTTGATGGTAATTTAACTTTTGACAGTAATGAGCAAGAAATAGCAGATAAAATGTTGGCCCTTTTAAATTCACAAAAGGATTTAGAGAGTTTGAAAAGGAGGTCAGAAGGCATTTTAGACTATTTCAGCCTAGATAGTATAGGCAAAAAATATATACAAGTGTTTGAAAATGTATAAAAAACAAGAAGACCAAGTTAATATCTATTCTTTCATCACTCCCTTTGGGGGAGGCTTAAGTGAAGAAAATCGCTGGGTAGAATATGCCAATAAGATACCTTGGGCTGAGTTTGAAAAGATATATGCTGAAAAGTTTTCTAGGTCTGGAGCTCCTGCAAAGCCTTTGCGTTTGGTTTTAGGGGCATATATATTAAAAAATGAATATAATTTTTCATATAGGGCCATTATTGAAGAAATTAGAGAAAATCCATATTTGCAATATTTCATTGGTCTAAATGAATATTCATATACTGCTCCTTTGAGCGAATCCTTGCTTTATTCTTTCTCAAAAAGATTTACAGCTCTAGAATTAGATTACATAGAGCAGGTCTTAAATGAGATAAAAAAGGATATCAAAATTGGTTGATTACTTTTAAGATGACCATTATACTCTTTACTAAGTAGAACATATAGTAATATAATTAACCTAATTATGCTATTGTTATTTAGCAGTAAAATTGTATTGGAGATTTACATGAGAAAAAAAATTTGGTCGATCGTATTAATTGCTATTCTTTTGTTGAGTACAGTGTCTTGTAATAATAATCCTGGATTATCACCTAGTCCATCTAATAGTCAAAATCCTAATGAAACTAATACGCAAGAGCCAACACCAACAGCAAGTAATACCGAAAATCCTGAGCCTACAAACAGTGTAGAGCCCACCGAGACTAGTAGTCCCCAACCAAGTAAAGACCCCCATGAACTAGCAATTGAAGAAAGAGAAGCCTTAGAGGCCCAAAGAAAAGAAGAGGATGGGGAGTTCTATGTTCCTCTAAAACCTTTGGATGCTCCTGCTGAAAAACCTAATGGTGATGATGTTAGGGCTCTATACATTTTAGATGCCATTATTTCTAAAAACTTAGGTAGTAAAGATATGGCTGATTGGAGAATCGATAGGCTAGAAGACAAGAATGTCCAACTTTACAAAGAATATGTAATAGCTTTGGCTGAAAAAGACTATACAAAGATTAACGAGCTAAAATATCTAGAGACTAGTCTTACAGTAATAGAAAAACTTATTGGTATTGTTTTAGGTTCTGAAATGAATGCCATTGTTTTTGATATTAAAAGTGGAGACGGGGAGATTAGTATTCCTGTAAAGGCAGAGGCCGTCTTAAGTGTTCAAGATAAAAGCAGAAGAATGGAAGAGGTTGAAAAGTTCTTAAAGATTATGAAGGAATATGGTATCTATACCATTGGTAGAGTAACCTCTTTTCAAGATAATCTTTTAGCCAGCCACCAAGATTACAAACATGCTATTAAAAACACTGATGGTTCTATTTGGCTAGATGATAACCGTTCAGCCTGGGTAGATGCCTTTGATGATTGGGTACAAGACTACAACATTGCTGTGGCTAAAGAAGGTGCTTTAGCAGGCTTTGATGAAATAAATTTTGACTATGTAAGATTTCCTGAAGGAAGAAAATGGGGACAATATTATCATGAATACATGAAAAATCATGGTGGTGTTAGATCTGATGATATTATTTATGGCTACTTGGCAAAGGCCTATGAAGCCCTAGCCCCATATAATGTAAATGTTAGTGCAGATATTTTTGGTTTGGTTTCTAGACAATGGGATTCAGATGACTGCTTTAAAATAGGGCAAAACTGGTATAAGGTTGCTCCAGTAGTAGACTATATTTGTCCCATGATTTATCCCAGCCATTATTCAACTGGTTGGTATGGTTTTGAATATCCAGACCAAAACCCATATGGTATGGTCCTAAATGCCATGATGGATTCTATAGAAAAAAATTCTGCTTTTAAAGATAAGGCTAAAATTCGCTTGTGGATACAAGACTTCACAGCAAGATACTTGTATACAGCAGACAATATCTTTCATTACAGAAATGAACAATTATATGACCAAGTTAGAGCCTTAAGAGAATTAGGGGCCTTCCAATATATGTTTTGGAATAATGGGGTAGACCAGTATGCTGAAAAGTATCTCTTCCCTCAAAATCAAAGTGAATATCCTAAGATTGAACCAGGAAAAGACTATTTAGGAAGGACTCCAGCAGATACAGCTAGAAGGTTCCTTTCAGTTTTGACCAATCCCAGCGAGTCTACTAAGTATCTACTTTATGTTTTAGTTCCCATAGACAGTAGAGAAGAGCACTATGATGTTTGGTTGGAAAAAGAATTCCCAGATTTGAGAGCAATTAAAATGTTAGGCTATAATGTAGATTCTTTTGAAATTACCGATTCTGATGGTAATGAAGCGGATGTAACTGTAACTTTGAGATATAATGTAGGTGATGACCCTGAACAGGTCTACAGAACAAGTACATGGAAGGCTGTAAAAGAATATAATGTGTGGAAAGTCTTTCCAGATTTTTAGGAGGAGAATTTGAAAGCTGTGGTATTAGCTGCCGGTAAGGGCAGCAGAATTGGATCCGAAAAAGAAGGTATCCCCAAGGTTTTGCGTCAATTAAACCAAAAGTCAATGATAGATTATGTCCTAGATCAATTGTCTTTTGCTGATGAAATTATCTTGGTGGTTGGATATAAAAAAGAGGAAGTTTTTGAATACTTGGGAACAAGTCATTCTTATGCAGTTCAAGATGAGCAACTAGGTACAGGCCATGCTGTTAAGTGTGCCAGTGAGTTTTTTGCTGATTATGATGGGCCTGTCTTGGTTACCTTTGGAGATATGCCCCTTTTAACCAGTAAGACCTATAAAAAAGCTCTAGAGCAATACAAAAAGAGCATAAAGGATAAGGATCCCTTGGCTTGCATACTTTTATCTAACATTTTAAAGGATGTGGATTTACCTTATGGTAGAATTATTAGAGATAAAAAGGGTAAATTTGTAAAGATTGTGGAAGAACCTGATTGTGATGAAGAGCAAAAGAAAATTAGAGAAGTTTTCTTTGGAGTTATGCTTTTTAATGGAATAAAACTAGCAAAAGCTTTAAAGATGTTAAACAATAATAATGCACAAAATGAATATTACCTAACAGATCTACCCCAGATATTTATGGATGAGTCTGAAAAGGTTGAAGTTTGTACAGTGGACGCTCAAGAAGAAATATTTGGTATAAATACCTTAGAAGATCTAAAAAGAGCAGAAGGAATAATAAAGGCAAGAAAAGATAATGATTAAATTTGGAACAGGTGGATGGAGAGAAATTATTGGAGATGGCTTTACAAAGGCAAATATCCAACTTCTCATCCAAGCCCTATGTGACTATATCTACATAAATAAAATGGCCCATAAGCCTGTAATAATTGGCTATGACAGAAGATTTTTATCTGACGAAGGGGCCAAATGGGCAGCTGAGGTCTTTAGTGGTAATGATATAAAGGTGCACTTTATATATAAAAATTCCCCAACCCCTTTAATAATGTTTCAAGTAAAGCAAGAAGAAGCTTTCTTTGGGATAGCAGTTACAGCTAGCCATAATCCTGCCATTTATAATGGGATTAAGCTATTTACAGAAGGTGGAAGAGATGCGTCCCTTGAAATGACAGATAAACTAGAAGAACAAATTAAGCTAGTAGACAAGATTAAAATAAAAGACTTTGATAAGGCAAAAAAAGAAGGCCTAATAGAGATTATTGATCCTTTTAATGAATACATTGATGGCATTATGACCTTTTTAAATAATCAAGCTGTTATAAAGGCTAGATTGAGGATTTTACTAGACCCTATGTATGGAGTATCTAAGACCTCTTTACAAACCATTTTATTGACCTTAAGGTGTGATGTGGATGTAATTAATGAAAGAAGAGATACTTTATTTGGTGGGAAATTACCTTCTCCCAATGCTGCTACCTTACAAAGATTATCTACTTTAGTTGTAGAAGAAGCCTATGACTTAGGCCTTGCTACCGATGGAGATGCAGACCGTTTAGGAGTTATTGATGACAAGGGAGTTTTTGTAAATCCCAATGAAATAATGATGCTACTTTACTACTATCTAGTTAAGTACAAAAAGTGGGAAGGGGATGTGGTAAGAAACATTGCAACCACCCACATCCTAGATGAAATGGCCAAAGACCTAGGTTTCAAATGCCATGAGGTTCCTGTAGGCTTTAAGCACATAAGTTCAAAAATAGAGGAAACTAATGCTGTTCTAGGGGGTGAGTCCAGTGGTGGGCTAACCGTTAGAGGACATATCTTTGGTAAAGATGGAATTTTTGCAGCTTCTCTTTTGGTAGAAATGATATCTGTTACAAAAAAGAAGATTTCAGAGCTTCTAGATGAAATTTATGATAAGTATGGCTTTAGAGCTATGGATGAAAATGCCTATGACTTTAAAAAAGAAGAAAAGGATAGAATCCAAAAAGCTATTTTTGATGAAAAAAATCTTCCTGATTTAGGGTACCCTGTAAAAAGGGTTAGTTATGAAGATGGCTTAAAGATATATTTAGAAAATGGGGGCTGGTTGGTTGCTAGATTTTCTGGTACTGAACCTGTTCTTAGAGTATTTTCAGAGATGCCCAGCTTAGATGAAGCTAAAAAAATATCAAAAATAATGAAAGAATATTTGAGGTTGAACTAATGATATTAGTTACAGGAGGGGCTGGATTTATTGGGTCCCACATAGTTGATTTATTAATCCAAAGAGGCCATGAGGTGCTGGTCTTAGATAACTTAAGCTCAGGGGAAATGAGAAATCTTAACCCTAAGGCTCACTTTGTTAAAGGGGACATAAATAACTTAGAAGATATTGAGATGCTTTTTGAGAAATATAGTATTGAAGGTATTAGCCATCAAGCAGCTCAAATCTCTGTACCTGTGTCCATGAAAAACCCTCAGTTGGATGTGCACACCAATATTATTGGTACCTTAAACCTTTTAACTCTAGGACAAAAAAATGGCCTTAAAAGGTTTGTATTTGCTTCATCAGCAGCCATTTATGGTAACCCTCAATATTTACCTATTGATGAGAGCCATCCTAAAAACCCTCTTTCTTTTTATGGCCTATCCAAGCTTACAGCAGAGTCTTGTATTAAGATAATCTGTGAAAATAATGGTATAAACTATGCAATTTTAAGATATGCCAATGTGTATGGTCCAAGACAAAAGGACGAAGGTGAAGGTGGAGTGGTTGCTGTTTTTGCCAATCGAATGGTGGATAATAAAGACTGCTATATCTTTGGAGATGGAAAACAAACTAGGGATTTTGTCTTTGTAAAAGATATAGCTATGGCAAATGTTTTAGCCTTAGAAGGTAAAAATGATATAGTTAGTAATGTATCAACAGCTATTTATACAGATATAAATGACTTGTTTAGTAAGATGAAAGATTTAATTGGCTATGAGAAAAATGCCATTTATGGCCCTCCAAGAGAGGCTGATATAAAAGACAGTTACATGAAAAATGATGATATACATAAATTGCTTATGTGGGATGCAAAATATGATCTTAACAGGGGATTGAGAGAGACAGTAGATTATTTTAAAAATGAAAAGACTTCTAAAAAGACATAAAACTTTTATAACCTATTTTATTATTGGGACTATAGCCACTGTAGTGGATATTATTCTTCTTTATATTCTATCTGATTTGTTATCCATAAATGTAATAGTTTCTAATGCAATAAGTGTCTTTTGTTCTATCCTTTTAAGCTTCTATCTTAATGCAAGATTTAACTTTAAAAAGACTGATAAACTCTTTTTAAAGTTCTTAAGTTTCTTTGGAGTATTTTTGGTATCAGGGATTATCATAGGCTCTTTAGTCTTTGCCTACTTGTATGAAACAGCAGGATTATATAAGTTTTTTGCTAAGATTATTTCGGTTATGGTAGCTGGTACTATACAGTTTTTATTTAACAACTATGTAACATTTAAATAAGGACATGGTATAATTTTTCCTATGAAGATAAAACATTTAATCTGGTCATTAATTATAATTTTAATTCTATCCATTTTGGCTACCTTTTTCTTCTCTTCATTTTTCAATCTTAAATCCCTTGAATTTAAAGTAGACGATATCTCTCAAGATAATGCAAAGGTCCTTATGGAAAAAGCAAACTTACACTATGGTGAAAACTTAACCTTAAAGCTTTTAAAAGAAGGGGATATTTTAAGAGGTAGATTTGTTAGGGCAGAGCAATACATCAAAGAAGATAAGCAACTAAAGGATGTAAATGTTGTAAGAAAAGATAAGAACTCAATATTAGTCTCATATAACTTAAGAAAACCCCAAATAGCCTTAGCCTTTTTTGACTACTACCTTTATGCAGATTATGACGGTACAATTTTCATGTCAGAAAGAGACCTTTTTGAAAAGGCTTACCTAATAAAAGGGATTGAAATTGACTCCTTTTACTATGGAATGGACTTAAACGCTTGTAATTACATGTTCTCTCAACTGTCATCTTTTTGTGAAAATATAGAAAAATATGATTTGCAAAATTTTACTGCTACTAGAATCCTGATTCAAGATATTTTACTAGAAGATGGAAGAATTAGGGTTTATTACAATAAGAACCTGGAAGTTATCCTAAATATTGATGATAATTTAGACTATAACGCTTATGTCATGTGTGAAATATTATCTCTAATAGGTAGTGAAGAGAGGGGATATCTTGACTTTACAAGTTCAGAAAATCCATATTTTACCCCATTTTAGTGCAAATTAATAAGAAATATAATGTATTATGTATATACAAGACATTGTACTGTTTGGTATAATGAAAACAATTAATGGAAGAAAAATTTCCGCACGAAAGGGGATCTATTATGCTTCAATTCGAAATGGAGATGGAGCAATTTGCTCAAATTAAAGTTATTGGTGTAGGTGGAGCCGGTAACAATGCGATTGATCGCATGATTGAATCAGGTCTTAAAGGGGTTGAGTTTATCTCTATTAATACAGATAAGCAAGCCTTGATGAATTCCAAAGCAACTACGAAAGTTCAAATAGGAGAAAAACTAACTAAAGGGTTAGGTGCTGGCTCAATTCCTGAAATAGGAGAAAGAAGCGCTGAAGAGTCCAAAGATATAATAATAGAAAATGTAACTGGTGCAGACATGATATTTATAACCGCTGGAATGGGCGGTGGAACAGGCACAGGGGCAGTTCCCATCATTGCTAAAGAGGCAAAGAAGATGGGAATTTTAACTGTCTGTATAGTTACAAAACCTTTTACTTTTGAAGGAAGAAAAAGAAAAGAAAATGCTGAAAAGGGTCTAGCTCGTCTTAAGGATGTAGTGGACACTTTGATAGTGGTTCCCAATGATCGCCTTTTACAAATTTCAGATAAAAAGATTACTATTATGGAAGCCTTTTCTACTGCTGATAATGTCCTATTTAAGGGAGTTCAAAGTATCTCAGATTTAATTGCTGTTCCTGGCCTAATTAATCTAGACTTCGCTGATGTTAAGACTGTTATGTCTGATGCTGGTATTGCCCATATGGGAATTGGTAGAGGGTCTGGAGAAGAAAAATGTGAAATTGCTGCTATGGAAGCAATCCAAAGCCCCCTATTAGAAACTTCCATTGAAGGTGCAAGAAAGATCTTGGTTAACATTACAGGTGGTCCAGACATGGGCTTGTTTGAAGTTGACCATGCAGCTAATAAGATTTATGAAGCTGTGGATGAATCTGCTAACATTATTTGGGGTGCTACTATTGATGAGAATATGGCAGACCAAATATCCATAACAATTATTGCAACCGGCTTTGAAAATGATGACCTTTCAGATGGAAAGCTTGATATTAAGTTTTCTGATGATCTAGTAGCTGTAAAAAAAGAAGAAGCTCCTGTTTCTAAATCAAACCAATTTCAACTTGACTTAGATAAAAAAGAAGAAGCTATTAAGGATGAACTAAAAGAAGACGCTGTAGAAGAAGAAGTGGTTGAAGAAAAGGAAGTTGAAGAAGAAGATAGCTTAGATATTATGGGTCAGACTAAGATTTTTGAAATCAATATTCCTGATGATGATAAAAAAGAAAAATCATCTGGCTTTGATGATTTCTTCTCAAAAGATTCAGAGGATAAAAAAGAAGAGAAGAAGGATGATGATGACGGCATTACCATCCCCAGCTTCTTGAGAAGTAAATAAAATGGAGTTTCACAAGTATTAAGAAAAGAAAAACTAAAACCATGGAAATATCTTCTGTGGTTTTTTATTTCCATTTTTAAAGAGTAAAGATTAAATTTAAAATTCATCTTTTTAAATTTGGGCATAATTTATGACATATTTATGACATGGTAATAAAAACTATTGCATTTTAGTTTTTTTAATTCTATAATATATAAATCGGAGGTAAACAATATGGCTATAGGCAAAGAAGGTATATATAAAGTAAGACAAATTAAAGACCTTAGAGAAGCAATCTTTGGAGCTGCTGAAATATATGGTGATAAAAATGCTTTTTTAGAAAAGAATAAGGAAACTGGTAAGTATGAGGCTTTTTCCTACAATAGATTTGTAAAGGATGCTCAAAGATTAGGAACAGCCCTTATTAACTTAGGTCTTAAGGACAAAAGAGTTGTTGTCATGGGAGAAAATCGTTATTTATGGTGTGTATCTTATGCTGCAGTTGTAAACGGTGCAGGGGTAGTAGTACCTGTAGACGTTCTATTAAAAGAAGAAGATATTAAGTTTATCTTTGATTCAGCTAAGCCTGATGCAGTTATTTACACTGATAGAAAAGCTGCTGAAATTAAGGCTATGGCAGAACAAATTCCATCTATTAAGTATTTCATAAATATGGATGATACAAAAACAGATGACAGTCGTTTTATTAATGCTAGTGACCTTATTGCTAAAGGTGATGAACTTTTAAACAAGGGAGATAGAAGCTATTTAGACGCAGATATTGATGTGGAAGAAACTCTAATCATTCTTTATACTTCAGCAACAACATCTGTTTCAAAGGCTGTTCAATTATCCCATAGAAACATTTCTTCAAATCTTATGGCTATGTCTAGCATGATAAGCATTAGAGAAGATGACTTGTTCTTATCCATATTGCCACTTCATCACACTTATGAATGTACTTGTGGATTTATATGCCCAATCTATTTAGGGGCCTCTATAGGCTTTTCAGAAGGTTTGAGATACATCTCTAACAATATGGAAGAGTTAAAGCCAACAATAATGCTTTCCGTTCCTTTATTATTCGAAGGAATGCACAAGAAGATTTTAAAGACTGCAGAAAAAACTGGCAAACTAAAGGCTCTTACTACCATGATTAAACTAGCAGACTTCTTAAGATTAAGTAGATCTATTAGAAAGAAACTATTTGCATCTGTTTACGCTGGTCTTGGTGGCCACATGAGATTGATGATTTCAGGTGCTGCTGGTATTTCACCTGCAACAGCCAAGTTCTTTAGAGCAATTGGTGTGGAATTCTTACAAGGCTATGGATTAACCGAATGTTCTCCTATCTTGTGTTTAAACTCTGACAAAGACTTTATAGATGAGTCAGCTGGTAAACCCTTACCAGGTGTTGAAGTTGTCATTTTAGATAAGGACGAAGATGGTATTGGTGAAATTTGTGCTAAAGGTCCCAACATCATGAAGGGATACATGGATATGCCAGAAGAAAATGCTCTAGTCTTTGAAGGTGGATACTTCCACACTGGAGATTTAGGCTACATGAACGATAGAGACTTTGTATTTATTACTGGAAGAAAGAAATCTTTGATTGTTACCAAAACTGGAAAGAATATCTTCCCAGAAGAATTAGAACTTAAACTAGCTAAGAGTAAGTACATTGAAGAAGTTTTAGTTTTTGGTGTAAACACTGAAGATGGAGATAGCATTGTAACCGCTTCTGTATTTCCTGTATATGATACTTTTAAAGATGAATTTGGCAAAAACGACAAAGACTTCATCCATGATAAGTTAATGGAATTTGTAAAGGAAGTTAACTCTACAGTTCCTGCCTACAAGGCAATCAAAAAACTTTATATCAGAGATGAAGAGTTTGAAAAGACAACTACTAGAAAGATCAAAAGATATGGTGGCAACTTTAAGGTTGACTAATATTTAATATAATTTGACATATTTCTTTTGAGGGGGAATATTAAAAGGTGTACTTAATATAAGTATGCCTTTTAAATTGTAGATTATTAAATATTAAAAGATAAATGTCTAAAAGAAATAATGAAAAAAATTAACCCTTATATTAATACTTGTCCCTATGTTATAATATGCTCATAACACATGGGAGGAATTAAATATATGAAACTGAACTACAAAAGAACCTTTTTGGTTGGTCTTGCGTTTTTGTCAATCAGTATGTTTTGGCAAATGTATGATTTTGTAATCCCCCTTATACTAATCAATAAATTTAATATAAGAGTGGATATAGCAAATGCAATAATGGCAATAGACAATGTTTTGGGTCTTTTTATGTTGCCCTTATTTGGTGTTTTAAGTGACAAGGTTAGTACTAAAATTGGAAGAAGAATGCCCTTTATTCTAGGGGGCACAGCGGTTGCTGCAATTTTCACTGTAATTCTTCCCGTAGCTGCTAAATCTGGAAATCTTCTTTTGTTCATGATTGCTTTAGGCTTAGTGCTAATAGCTATGGCAACCTATAGATCTCCAGCGGTGGCCTTAATGCCAGATGTAACTGCTAAACCTATACGATCTCAAGGTAATGCAGTTATTAACCTAATGGGAACCTTAGGTGGAACAATATTTTTAGCAATGAAAATGATAATTAAAACAGAAAACCATGATTATTCCACCATCTTCTATATAGTTGCAGGCTTGATGGTTGCTTGCGTACTGGTACTCTTTTTAACTGTTAATGAGAATAAGTATAGAAAAGAGATGGAAGATATTAATTATGGGGATGAGTTAATTGAAGATCCAGAAAAACTAATTGAAACTGATGAGTCAAAAAAATCAGATAAGCTTCCTAAGGATGTTATGAAGAGCATGCTCTTTCTTCTAGCCTCAATCTTCCTTTGGGTCTTTGGCTACAATGCTGTTACCACAGCCTTTTCTCAATATGTAGTTAACTTCTTTGAACTACCTGAATCTTTAGCAGCAGGATTTTTAATGGTAGCAACACTTACCTCTGTAGCAACCTTTATACCTGTAGCATACTTAACTTCAAGAATTGGTAGAAAGAAAACAATTCTAGGTGCACTTACCCTAGGTATGATATTATTTGCAATAGCATTCTTTATTAAGGACTTTTCCTTCTTTGCTAACTTCCTCTTTGGAGGAGTAGGTATAGTGGCTGGAACCATTACTGTTAATACCTTACCTATGGTTCTAGAGATGAGTAAAGGTGCAACAATAGGGAAGTTTACAGGCTACTATTACACAACAACCATGAGTTCTCAAATCTTCACCCCAGTTATCGTGGGAAGACTTTTCTACTTAATTGGTTATCAAGTACTTTTCCCTTATGCTGTAGTTTGTCTAGCACTGTCCTTTATAGCTATGTTGTTTGTAAAGCACGGTGATAGCAGACCAATTATGAAAGAAAAGAAATTAGAAGCTTATGATGTGGAGGATTAATTTATGGAATGGCTTATAGCTCTTGGTATTATTATCATTATATGGATTCTTATGATATGGCCGGCTGACTATATAAAAGAAGATAAAGAAAAGCTAAGAAAGTATTTGTATGCCCATAGGGGATTACACAGTAAAGAAAAGAAGATTCCTGAAAACTCTTTAGCGGCTTTTGATGCTGCCTGTGAAGCTGGTTATGGCAGTGAGCTAGATATACATTTTTCCAAGGATAAACAGATTGTGGTTTTTCATGATGACACCTTGAAAAGAATGTGTGGAGCTGATGTAAGAGTTGATGATTTGACCTATGAAGAAATGCAAGAATACACCTTAGATGGGACAGATCAAAAAATACCCCTATTTACCGAAGTTTTAGACTTAGTTAATGGAAGAACTCCTTTAGTGGTAGAACTAAAAAATACTAAGATGTATAAAGAGCTAGTTGAAGAGACTAATAAGATTTTGAATAACTATAAGGGAGATTTCTGTATAGAGTCTTTTAATCCAATGATTGTAAGAAAATATGCTAAAACCAACCCTATGGTTCATAGAGGACTTTTAGTAGCAAATCATGTAAGAAGTAAGTCCTTAAACTTCTTTTTAGGCTTTGCTATCCAAGAAATGCTTTTCAACTTCATAGCTAGACCTCAATTTATAGCTTGCCACCACGGTGCTTTAAGTATGTGGGGAGTTAAGATTGTTAGATTCTTATTCAAGCCTGTTATGGCTACCTGGACCATTGTCAATGAAGAACAGTATGAAAAGGTAAAAGACCTAGACATCATTATCTTCGAACAATTCCTACCAGATCCAACTAGGCCTGAACTAAAAGAAACCAAGAAGAAAAAGAAGTAGGAAATAGATAAAAACATAATTTACCTTAGCTATTTGCTTTGGATAAATAGAGATTAATAATAATTAAAGACTGTCCCATAAGTAAACCTTTGGAACAGTCTTTTTTTTTACTAACTTATAATAACTAATGTTGAAGCGCTATAGTATTTTCTTTAGGCCTGGAACTTGCCAAGAAGCCATAGTTTATTGTATTGATTATATCAATTTGTCTTCTAAATATAATTTAACCTCTTTGCTGCTTTCAAGAAAAATAACATTGAACTCGAATACCACTGGGAGCTTTGAGACAGTTGTCCAGTGATTGGATGAAGTTCCTGAGAAAACTTCATATTATCTGAGCGTACAAAGGCAGAAACCCAAGCTTCCATCAATGTCTCAAGATCATTACTCTTACCATAAAAGTCCATCCAGCGTAAAGCGCGAAGAGCCGTTAGGCCCTGAGAATAAAAGCCCCAGCTATTTCCAGCTCTGTCTTGTCTTGAAGCAGGATCACTTATAGACATGGATGGAAAAGGATATTTTGTCCAAAATTCATTAGGATTTTTCATATATCTGTTATATATATTATCAGCCATATCAGCTTCCAATACATGCTCTTGAAAAAGGTTAACAATTGCGATAGAACGAAATCTCCTAAATTCGCCATAGCAGTTAACATCATAAAAAAACTCATCTTTTGGATCATAGCATACTTCAATCAATCTTTCTCTAATCTTATCTGCCTTTTTTCTCCACTCCATGCTCTCTTGTTTTTTTCCTAAAAGTTTTGCCATTTCTGAAAGGGCTACTCGGGAACCGTAAAATACCGAATTCATATCTGGGGCCAGCAAAGGCAAGCCATCTATAAGATTCATATTTTTTGCATCACCATCAGGACATCCCCCAGGTATATCAGCAAGGCGTGCGCTGTTGTCGTGTCCTGTATCAAATTGGCAAAACAACTCTATTAAACCCCTATTGGTTACAGTACGGTTATCCACCAGCCATTTATCCCACTTTACACATTTTTCATATGCCTCTAAAAGTAATTGCCTGTCATCTAATAATAAAAATGCTTCCAAACATAAAGCGGTGAATGACACACACTCTTGTATTTGTCCAAAACCGATTAATTTGCCATAAGACTTTGCACTAGGATTTGAGCTATCAAGCACAAAACATGGAAATTGTCCGTCACTCTTTTGATTGTCAAGAAACAACTTAACTTGACCTTTAACTACATATGCAGTACTAGGATCGAGGGTAGCCCAGACAAATGCGTCATATACATGCTCCAACCATACACCTGGATAGGCATTGGATATCAAAAATAATGGATCTGGGTGACCAGGAAACCTTTTTATATGATAGGTCTTAATTCTGTCCCATACAATTTCATATTGTGTCTTTATTTCCTGCTTGGTTAATATATCCATAATATTTCTCCTATTATTATTAAATATTGTAGTTTATAACTACTATTTCATGACCATCCATTTTAGGAACAATACTTTTCAAAGTATTTTTTTAGTTATAATAAGTAGAATTCTAGATTGTTTTACCCAAAGCTAGACACAAAGCGCAAAAAGAGGTTTAAGAACCTATCATGGTGAAGAAGGATGAAAAAGCCAGTCTTTCTTTCAATATCTATGGTTACAAGTTTGCTTTTAGTTATTAGGTTATGAAGATACTTAGAGTTATCTTTTAGAAGCTCTGGGCTATCTTTGTAATTTATGAGAAGGATTTTGGTGTTTGTATTGGATACTTCTGGATCTATCTTGAAGTTTGTTATCTCTTCTAATATGTGTTTTTTGCTTTTGTGATCTTGTCTGGGGGATGCTAGATTTGTATAGGGATAAGCTGGGTCTAAGTCTAATCTCTCTTTAATGATTTTGTTATACAGCTGTCTGTTTTTCTTTTTATTTGTATTATTCCTGTTATTGAAAAACGGGCTTTCAATTAAGGCATAGGTGGCTAGGTCTTTTCTTTTTGTTAAAAGGTCTAAGATTATTTGAGCACCAAGAGAGTAGCCTATTAAACAAAAGGGCTTTCCTATTTTGTGTTTATCTAGATAGTCAAGTATGGCTTGACTACTATTACTAATACTTTCAAAGTGGTAGTTATTATCTATGTCTTTTCTTAATATTTTAGGTATCAGGATATGGTAGTTCTTTTCAAGGCTTTTGATATGGGGCATATAGGCTTGCCAGGAATAGATTTCTCCTGGTATGAGTAAAATAGTTGGTTTGTTAATTTGTCCAAATTCTTTAAATATCATTTTTTAACTCCATACCCTTTGATTATACCTTAAATAGTATAAATAGCTGTGGAATTGTGGATGCTTTGCTGGATTTTATTGACAAAAACTTTATGGATAATATAATTATCTTAATAATTAACCGAAGAAGTAGTGTATTAAGCCATACAGAGATAAAACAAAAGGTGAGATGTTTTTTGGAAATTGTACATGAAAGTCACCGGTTGTCCTAATTATATCTAATAAGAGCCCTTTTTAGGGAAATCAGGTGGTACCGCGGAAGAAACCTTTCGTCCTGAAATAAGGAGTGAGAAGGTTTTTTTAATGGAAACACTACAAATCATACTTTCATCCATATTATGCTTTATAGGGGCAATGATAACTCTCTTTGCTAAGTTCATAGTGAAGAAAACTAATTTTGCTAATAAGCAAAAGATAAAAGGGATTGATGACCAGGAAAACTTGGATGTGTTAAAAGAGCAAAAGGCTCAAATGATTGTAAAAGTAATTGGCTTTTTCGTCTTTTTGCCTGGAATGATAATGCTGTATTTAATTTTGAAAGATATGTAATTTTAAGAGGAGGGATATGATTACTTTGGTTAATCATACAAGAGATTTATGAAGATATTGGATACTAAATATAATCCCCATGAACTAGAAGATAGGCTTTATTCAAAATGGGAAGAAAAAGGATATTTTAAGGCTGTTGTAGATAAGAATAAAAAGCCTTTTACCATTATGATGCCACCGCCTAATATAACTGGGCAACTTCACATGGGTCATGCCATAGATAATACCTTGCAAGATATTCTAACCAGAATGAAAAGGATGCAGGGCTTTTCCGCTCTTTGGTTACCTGGAACCGACCATGCTAGTATTGCTACTGAGGCAAAAATTGTAGAAAGCCTAAGAGAAGAGGGGATTGATAAGAGAGACTTAGGAAGAGAAGAGTTCTTAAAAAGAGCCTGGCAATGGAAGGAAGAATATGGAAGCACCATTGTTAGACAACTTCGAAAACTTGGGTCTTCTTGTGACTGGTCAAAAGAGCGCTTTACTATGGACGAAGGCTTGTCTAAGGCGGTTACAAGGTCCTTTATAAATCTCTACAACAAGGGTCTAATTTATCGTGGAGAAAGAATGATTAACTGGTGTCCAGTTTGTGAGACCTCCATTTCCAATGCTGAGGTTGAGCATGATGAAAAAGATGGAAATCTTTGGTATATAAAGTATCCAGTGGAAAATGAAGACAATAGATATATTGTTGTTGCTACCACCAGGCCTGAGACCATGTTAGGTGATACTGCAGTAGCGGTAAATCCTGAGGATAAAAGATACAAGGACTTAATAGGTAAAAAGGTAATATTACCTTTAATGAATAGGCATATACCTGTAATTTCTGATGACTATGTAGACTCTGAATTTGGAACAGGGGCTGTTAAAATTACTCCAGCCCATGACCCAAATGACTTTGAAATTGGACTAAGACATAACCTAGAGCTAATTGATGTTATGGATGACTTTGCTCATATGAATGAGCATGCTGGCATATACCAAGGTATGGATAGGTATGAGGCAAGAAAAAAGATTGTTAAAGACCTTGAAGAGTTGGGTCTATTAGAGAAAATTGATACTCATAAACACAATGTAGGCTCTTGCTATAGGTGTGATACTGTTGTTGAGCCTAAGGTTTCATTACAGTGGTTTGTAGAGATGGAGCCCTTAGCTAAACCTGCCCTAGAGGTAGTTTATGATAAAAGTGTAGAATTTATACCTCCAAGATTTGAAAAGACCTATTTAAATTGGATGGAAGATATTAAAGATTGGTGTATATCCAGACAACTTTGGTGGGGCCACAGAATACCAGTATATTACTGTGAAGATTGTGACAATGTAATGGTAAGTGAAGTTGAAGTAACAAAGTGTAGCGCTTGTTCATCAAGTAAGGTATATCAAGACCCAGATACTTTAGATACCTGGTTTTCATCAGCTCTTTGGCCTTTTTCAACCTTGGGTTGGCCAGATGATACAGCTGAGCTAGACTATTTCTATCCTACCGATGTTTTGGTTACAGGCTACGACATAATATTCTTCTGGGTTGCTAGAATGGTTTTCTCAGGATTAGAGCAAATGGGGGATATTCCTTTTTCCAAGGTTTTAATACATGGTTTAGTAAGAGATGACCAGGGAAGAAAGATGAGTAAATCTTTAGGTAATGGAGTGGACCCATTGGATGTTATTGAAAAATATGGAACAGATGCCTTGAGATATTCTTTGGTTATTGGAAACTCTCCAGGAAATGATTTAAGGTATTATGATTCAAAGGCAGAAGCTGGTAGAAACTTTGCCAATAAGATATGGAATGCTGCTAGATTTATTCTTATGAATTTTGATGAAGATATAGATTTTTCACATATTGATAGGGATAAGTTTGAAGAGCCTGAAAAGTGGATATTAAATGAACTGAATTTACTAATTTCAGAGGTTTCTGAAAATATGGAGCACTTTGAATTGGGAATTGCTCTACAAAAGATTTATGACTTTTTGTGGAATGACTTTTGTGACTGGTATATTGAGCTGGTTAAGCCAAAACTTTATGATAAGCACAGTGATAAAAGAAAAGAAGCCTTGTATGTTCTTAACTTTGTATTAGGACAAGCTTTAAAGCTTTTACATCCCTTTATGCCCTTTGTAACAGAAGAGATTTATATGAGCTTAAAGCATAATGATGACTCCATAATGATATCAACTTGGCCAAAGACAGAAGATGAAAACAATTATCCTTTAGCTGCTAAGGATATGAGCATAGTTATGGAAGCTATAAAGGCCATAAGAAACAAAAGAGCTGAGCTAAATGTTGAACCTAAGAATCAGTCAAACCTCTTAGTACTTACTCAAGATGAGCATTTAAAAAAGTTAATGAGTGCATCTGAACAATACTTTATTAAACTAGCCTGGTGTAAGTCCTTGAGCCTTCTTGATAGCCAAGAAGATATTCCTAAAAATGCTGTTTCAGTAGTTATGCAAGGTTTTGAGATGTTTATGCCTTTTGGTGAATTGGTAGATATAAATAAGGAGATTGAAAGACTGGAAAGTGAGTACAAAAAAGCATTAAGTGAGCTAACAAGAGCCCAGTCAAAACTAAACAATGAGGCCTTTGTGAGTAAGGCACCAGCTAATTTAGTTGAACAAGAAAAGAGTAAGATTGAGAAATTTGAAGAAATATCAAAAACCATTAAGGAGAATTTGGAGAATTTGAAATGCATGTAGTAGATGCCCACTGTGATACTCTTTTTGCTATCTTGAATAATAAAAAAGAGCCTCAAGTATCTTATGACAAGCTAAGGCAATTGAATATACCTTACTTGCAGTTTTTTGCTGTCTTTATGCCTCCTTCAGTGTTGAAAAATGAAGATGGTTTTTCTAAGTCGCAAAAAGATATTGAAGATATGTTCACCATATACAATAACTTTTTAAAAGATGGTCTGTATAGGGGGATATTGAATAGGTCAGATTTAGATGCCTTTGTAAATACTGGTCTAGAACAAGATAGAAAACTCTTTTCTCTTCTTTCATTTGAAGGAATCTACCTATCTAAAGGAGATTTAAGCTACATTGACTATTTGTATGATAAAGGGGTAAGGTGTCTTTCTTTTACTTGGAATCCTGCCAATGAGTTTGCCCAAGGTATGACAGGGGATTCTTCTAAGGGCTTATCTAGTTTAGGTAAAAAGGCTGTATCTAAATGTAATGACTTAGGTATCTTAATTGATGTATCTCATACCAATGATTTAAGCTTTTATGATATTTGTGAACATTCTAAAAAACCCATAATTGCCAGCCATTCCAACAGTAGAAATGTAACCTCTAGTATGAGAAACCTAGATGATAATATGTTGAAGACTTTAAAGGCTAATAATGGGGTAACCTGTATTAACTACTATGATAGGTTTTTAAGAAACGATGAAGAAAAAGCCACAGCCGCTGATATAGTTAACCACATTGAATATATTTGTGGACTTATTGGAGTAGACCATGTGGGCTTTGGCTCTGACTTTGATGGAGTGGATAAGACAGCTATTGAAGATGTTTTAGAAACCTTTGATATAATTGATATGCTGTTAAAACTTAATTATTCAGAAGATGATGTGAAAAAGATAGCAGCATTAAATGTAGTTCGAGTTTTAAGGGAGGCTTTAAATGACTAATAAAATTGTTCCTATTAGGTTTGTTGATAATAAGTTGGTCTTGTTAGACCAAAGAAAGCTCTTTTTAAAAGAAGAAGACTTTATTTGTAGTAGCCTAGAGGATGTATATTTTGCCATAAAGGATATGGTGGTAAGGGGAGCTCCTGCTATTGGAGTAAGTGCAGCTTATGGAATGTATTTAAAGGCCCTTAGCTTAGAAGATTTTGGTCATGCAGATTTTATATCTGAAATGAAAAAAGCTGGAGCCTATCTCAATACTGCTAGACCTACTGCTGTTAATCTATCATATGCTATTAATGAGATGCTTGGAGTTTTGGATGTTTCTTCTATGCCTAACAATATAAGTAATAGGGATGATGTTTTAAAGCTTCTTTGGGATAAGGCTTTAGATATACATAAAGAAGATGAAGAGGCTAATAAAAGGATTGGAGAGAATATGCTCAGCCTTTTAAAGGATTCTAAGTCTATTCTTACTGTATGTAATGCTGGTATTTTAGCTACTACAGCTTATGGTACCGCTACATCTGCCTTTTATTTAGCAAAGGAAAAAGAAAGACCCTTAAAGGTCTATGCCTGCGAAACAAGACCTAGGCTTCAAGGTGCCCGTTTAACAGCCTATGAATTGCATAAGAATGATATAGATGTAACCGTTATTACTGATGGCATGGTAGCTCATTTAATGGCTAATAATATGGTTGATGGGGTAATTGCAGGCTGTGATAGGGTGGCCTCTAATGGAGATACTGCCAACAAGATTGGCACTCAAAATATTTCCATTATTGCTAAAAGATTTAACATCCCCTTTTATATCGCCTGTCCAACTTCCACTATTGATATGAATATAGAAGATGGAAGCCAGATTGTAATAGAAGAAAGAGATAGAGATGAAGTAGCCTTTATAGATAACATACCCATTGTACCTTTAGGGGTTAAGGTCTTTAATCCTGCCTTTGATGTGACAGACCATAAAGACATTACAGCCATAGTGACAGAAAGAGGAATCTTAAGACCAGATTATACAAAAAGTATTAAGGAAATAATGAGAAAAATTTAGAAAAAGATAAAAAACTCCAAAGATAAGGGAGTTTTTTTTGAAATATTAACTTTTGGTGAACTAAACACTATTATGTTGCAAGTATCAAAAAGCTTTGCTATAGTATTAACCGTTATAGGCTTCTAATGTCTATGACGAAGTGCCTTAATGGCATAAGGAGGATAATAAAATGACAGGCTATAACTGGAAAAAAATTATCACAGATTTGGACGTTCATACGGAAATTTTCGATTCGCTTAAAAACCCTACTGATGAATTTATAGAAAGCTATCAAGACCATGTGGAATGGAAGGCAGGATGGGGCCACGATTTTTATTGTGACCATTGTTCTGGTCAACTTAAATTTGACTACAAAAAAAGAGGTGTATACACCTGTTTAGTATGTGGTAAGGAAAATAGGGGAGATCGTAAGGATTGGGCATGGACTGCTATGTATAGAGGAACCTCTTGTTCTTATGTAAAGCATGCTGGAATTCTGTACAGTATAACTAGTGAAGAAAAATATATTGAGTATATAAGAAAGGTTATGAACTTTTTAACAGACAACTATTGGGACTTTGAAGCCTTTGCTCCAGAGTTACGTTTTGTTGGAAGGTATTCTGGTATTGGTCTTTCTGATGCTGGAAACACCATGGCCCTATTATATGGTCTAGATGCTGCTCAAGATTATCTAAAAAAAGAAGAAATGAGCAAGTGGCACAAGGGCTTTTTCACTCCTCAAGCTGACATGTTTGACTTTTTTGCCAATAAAATTTACAACATACCCCTTTGGCAAAAGGTAAGTGAAGCAAATATTGGAGTCTTTTTCAAGGATGAAGCAATTATAAAAAGAGCCTTCTATTCTAGATTTGGTATTTTAGACCAACTAAGAAGAGGGGTTACAAAAGATGGTATGTGGTTTGAGGCCTCTACTGGTTATCATTTCTTTGGTTTAGCTGCAGTAGCAGAGTTATTGCTTTTGTGTCATAGAAACAAGGTTACTTGTATTGCTGAGCATGATGAAATAATGGATATTGTGGAAAGTCAATTTATGTATCCCTTAAAAATCATGTTTAGAGATGGCTCTATTGCAAACCCAGCTGACTCTGGTTTAGACATGAACATTGGCATATATCATTATATGTACATAAAGGCTTACGCTCTTTATGACAATCCATACTTTAAACAGGTCTTAGGCTATAACAGAAAGAAATACAATAAGTCTATTACCCTAGATGAGATTTTGTATGGCGTAGAATATGAGGACGCAGATAGCTTACCTGATTTTGGTTCTCAAAACTTTGAAGATTCCTTTTGTGCCATGCTTAAAAATGATACTAGTGAGTTATTCATAAAAACAGGAATAAAGGATATCTGCCACAGTCACCCTGATGTTATGACTATTGAAATGGCCTTTTATGATGACCTCATATCTAAAGATATTGGCTCTGCTGGCTATAGTTCAGAAATCTTTGCAACCTGGCATAGAAAAACTATTGCCCACAACACTGTTATTGTTGGAAAAGAAGACCAAAGATATACACCTGAAGGTGAGGGAATCTGGCCTGAGGGTATTATTGAGTACTTTGATGATGAGCATATTATTGCAAAATCCAAAAACGTATATGAATGTGTTGACTACTTAAGAGACATTAAACTAGATAAGAACAAGATTCATGATAACTTTAATGTTAAGGCCTATGAGGATTTGCTATTAGACTATGCCTTTTATTCAAAAGGAGTATGTAGTGTAGATATGCCTTATGAAGAAGTGGACAAATTAGGAGATAAGGAAGGCTATCAGCATCTTTTTGATATCAAAAAATTTGATAATTCCAAGGATATTAGAGTTAAGTTTGAGATGGAAGACAAGATTCTCTATGTGGATATAGAAGGTGAAGAAGGATCTGAACTTTATACAGTCAACTCCTATGAAAACAACTTTAATTCAACCCGTCATGGGATAATTATACGAAAAGAAGGAAAAGATAAGACCTTTAATGTAACCTATGACTGTGTATTGAAAGATAAGTAGTATGAGAACTTGTGAAAGTTATGAGATAAGAGAAAGCTTATGTGACTGTTATGGTAATTTAAGATTATCTAATGTCTTTTTAATGATGCAAGAAACAGCCAGTATGGATCTAGTCCTTTATGGCTTTGGACGTGAGGAACTTTTTGATAAGGACATAGCCTTTTTGTTAAGAAGGGCAGTGGTAGAGGTTAAAAGAATGCCAAAAATGAATGAAATCATAGAAGTAGGCACCTCTCAAGTGGAAAGACAAAGCCTAGTCTATTTTAGAGACTTTGAGTTTAAATCTCAGGATGAAACCCTTATTATTGCCAGAACTGAATGGTTCTTAGTTAGAATTTCTGATAAGAAGATACTTCGTTCAGTAATAGATACAGAGTCTTTTTCTCAGCATAAGGTGGATATATATTATCCAGATAAGCCAGATATGGACTTTATAGATGCGAAAAAATTTGACTCCATAAAAACAGCCTACAGTCATATAGATGCCAATATGCATGTTAACAACACTCAATATGTGGTATGGGCTTGTGATGCCCCTAATGCTTTAGGTTATCTAGAAAAGAAAAGATTTTCTTTTGATATTTTCTTTAGAAGTGAAGTAAAACCTTCTCAAACAATTGACCTCTTTGAAAAAGGTCAGCTTGTTGGTGGCATCTGTGAGGGAAATGTAAGTTTTGTTGCTAGGTTTGATGATCTTTAGTTAAATTGTAAGATTACAAAAGAAACACTATTTTAAAATATTATTGTTATACAACTTAAGACCCTCATGGGTCTTTTATGTTTATCTATTCTTTTCATCACTTATTTTACTGTATATGCAATTGTGTATAAATCTTAAGATATTAAATGCAAAACTTAATAAAGTTAATATTTGCCTTAATTATATTGACAAGTAATATGGATTAATATAATATTGGTGTGAGAAATTAAGAAAGGACCTAGTCAAAATGAAGAACATCTTACCGGCACAATGTCCTATTTGCGAAGGAGAATTAATAATCACTGATGTGGTTTGTACTAACTGTGATACCCACATGAATGGGGTTTTTTCTATGAGTGGCTTATCTAAATTAGATTCAGAACAATTAGAATTTGTAGAAGTATTTATTAAATGCAGAGGAAACATTAAGGAAATGGAGAAAGAATTGGGAGTATCTTATCCTACTGTAAAGTCCAGATTAGAGCAGATTGCAAAGATCATGGGATTTGAAAACAAGCAAAGACAAGAAGAAGACAGAATGGACATCCTTGAAGGGGTACGTAAGGGTGAAATCTCTGTTGATGATGCAATTAATTTACTGAAGGAGTAGTAAAAATGAAAGAAAATGAAATTAAATCAATTTTAGAGATGTTAGAAAGGAAAGAAATTACAGCAGATGAAGCAAAAAGACTTATTGAGGCCTTACAATCTTCATCTGGTGCTTCAAAAGAGTCTGCTGGCAAAGCACAAAGAGATAAAGATAGGGATAAGGATAGAGACAAAAAGTATGATACCAAAGACAGCTTTAGAATAATTGGACAAGAGTTTCAAAATATTGGTAAAACAATTAGCAAAACAGTAAGTGATACCTTTGAAGACATTAAAAAAGAGATTGTTACTTCCTTATCCGATGAGCCTATAGAAGAATTTGATGAGAACCTTTACAGAAAAGACTATGTTTATGACCTTAAAGACCAAAAGGTCTTAATAGTAGATGTTGGTCATGCCAAGGTATCTATTGGTAGAAACAAAGATGATAAGCTTCTTATTGGTAGAGCTGTAAGAGAAGAAGATTTTCATAAGATAGATGATGTAATAGATTTTAGTCTTGAAGATGAAAAGATAATTTTAAGAGTATCTGATGAAGGTGTAGATGAATTATCTTTAAGCATTAATTTACCAGATAGAAATTTTGAAAAGATCTTAGTTCAGTCTGCTGGTAAAAATTTAATTATTAGAGATACTAAAAGTGATGACTTTACAATTGAAAGAGTAGCTGGATTTATAAAGATACAAAGATGTCAGGGGAAAAATCTCAAAGTGGATAGTATTATGTCTAACATATTTACTGAGCAAAATGACTTTGAAGAAGAGATGCTTTTAAAGTCTGTTAGAGGAGCAGTTACATCTAGTATGGATAAATCAAGACAAGTAAATGTGCAAAGTTCTGATGGTCCAATTAAGGTTGGAGGCTCTAGCTCCAGAAGTTTTAAGGCAGAAAATATTAATGGAACAATTGCCTTTGATTTTTTAAAGCCTTATCAACAAGAAGGTAAGTTTTTAATTAGTGCCGAAAATGGTAACGGTAGCATAAATATTAATATGAATAGTGATTTTGGCTGTGCCTTTGAATGTACTGTGAGAAAACAAGGGGGCATAAGGCTAGCAAGAGACTTCAATGCCTTTAGCGTAAACAGAAATAGTATTGGTAGAATCTCTTATGCCAAAGGTGAAAGCAAACAGACCTACAAGGCCTCTATAGTTGCAGGTTTAGAAGCGGTTACCAACAACGGTAGTATTAGTTTGCATTCTAATTAAGGGTAAGCTCTAAGGCTATTAGGCCTGCTTGTTCATAGGTTAAAGAATAAGCTGGATGAGCAAAATATGCAGGATAATAGGAGATTCTATAGGGAGCTCCTTTAAAGGTGGTGTCAGCATCGCTGTCATTGTCTCTAATGGCAGTGATGTAATACCTTATCTTATCACCAGATTTACCTTTGGTGATTTCTTTAAAGTTAAAGGTATAGGTAAAGTTGGTATGATTGCTAATAATGGTTTTTTGCCAACTGCCATAATTGATACTGTAGTAAACTTCTATATATTCCAAGGGAAATCTACCATAGCCCCCATAATAATCAGTGTTATCTGTATCGGATGATACATAAGCAGTAATGGAAAAATCATTAGTTTGATTGTTAAATTGGGGGTTACTAAAGACATCCATATCTGAGCCCATATTCCAAGCTGGGACACTACCAAAAAGGTCATAAAACTGAAAGTGTAGCTTATTAGCTTCGTCCACTCTACCTATGTGTAAATGACAATCATATCTTTTATTTGTATCAATTCTTGCTATGGGAATTGAGGTGTAAACTTTAGAGCCTAAGTTTAAACCTTCTAAAGGTGCAATGTGTAGATATTCTATGTATACATATTGGTCATTGCCAACATAGGATTTAACAATAATCTGTCCAGTTTGAGAGGAGATATCTTGGTTTAAAAAGACTATTTCTCCATCATAGATGGGATAAATCAATTCTCCTACCTGAATGGATAAGTCTGTTCCTCTGTGGGGGTTGGTACCAGATACATATCTAGCCTGATTATTCTTACTGGTAATTAAAGGCCAATACTCAAAGCCTTCAATACTTTTGTAGGGAGAAAGGGCTATAAAGCTATTATCCTTTAAGGGCTCTTGTTTGAAAACTCTGTCATAGTCAGATGCCCCCATTACCATTAAAAGGGGAAGGGCTAGGGCTACTAAAAGAATAATAGTAATATTAATATGTAAGCAAGAAGGTCTTTTCATTTATATCCTCTTCATATCCGCTTAAGGAAAATACATTTTCTTCTTGCCATTGGCTATATAGCAAGGTGAATGAATCTCCTAAAACATAGGTCTTTAAAATCTCTTGTGTGGAGATCTTGTAAATATTTAAGGTCACTTTTTTCCCATTTAACAAGATAATACTTGTAATGTCTTTATTATATGGGTTGGGTGAAAACTTTATAGCTGAGTTTTCATTACCCATCTTTATACTTTTACTTTCTAAGGTTAATAGGTTTAAAATCTCAAATTCTTGATAATATTTGCTTGTGTATACATAGTAATTGTCAGCAAAAAAACCATTAACAGAAGTTGAGTAAGAAAGGGGAGAAAGAACTTGATTGTTCAAGTCTATCCTCATAATCCTATCTTCTAGGCTGAAAAATATGGTGTTTTTGTAGAAGGATGCATGGGTGTAGTAAAAGTCTTCTATTAGTAGGATATCTTCTTTACTTTCAAAGTCATAAAGGCGGATATCATTGGTTTTCCCATTATTTCTTCTGTTTGTAAGATAAAGTAAATATTTGCCATCTTCTGATATTACAGGTTTTGTACCCCAATAAAGGCCATTAGCCTTGTTTCCTTCTAGGGCTTGTTTAAAGGTAATGGTGCCATCATAATCTTTAAGAAGCAATTTAAAGGATTTTTCTTTTAGGTCTAGGATATAGAATTTGTGTTGATTCCAAACTAAGTAGGTACTATCTCCCAAATTAGGTAGGGGCACAAAGGGTTTATTAAGGCTTGTAGTGCTTCTAGCATCATAAATTGGGATTAAGCTACTTTCATTTTCTATATATGAAAAAGAGATTGTAAAGCCATCTTCTGCCATCATGCTAAGATTTTTTGCATCTTTTGGTAAGGGAAAAACCTGTATTCCTTCTTGAAAGAGCATAATACTATTAAACTCTCTATATTCAAGAAGAGGCTCTGGTTCTTGTGTTTGACCATTATCTGATGGCTGTGGGCTAATGCTTTCAGGGGGTATGCTTGACTGACTTGGACTAGGACTTGGTTTGTCTTTACAGGCAAAAAGACCTAAGGCCATTGTAAGTATCAAAAGGCCTAAAACTATTATCCTTAAATTATTATCAAAGCTTCTTTTTTTCATGGCTATATTCTATATTCTTATGGGGAAAATAACAACTTTATAAATAAATGTTTGTTCATGTATTAGCCAAATGATATAATTATTTCGTAACAAAAGATAAGGGAGGTTTTAACCTTGAAAAGAAAGATAATATCCATATTTCTCGTTTTTATCATGGTTTTTTTAATGCTTCCAGTGGTAGCATCTAATGACTCTTATTCAGAGTCAAAAGTAAATGAGATTTATTCATCCTTAGACATAGATAATCTTACTGCTACCTCTGCTATTTTAGTGGAAGCCAACACTGGTAAAATTCTTTTTTCAAGAAATGAAGCGAGAAGAATACCAATTGCCAGTCTTACCAAAATAATGACCATGTATTTAACCATGGAAGCCATAGAGAATAATAGAATTACATACAATACTATGGTAAGAACCACCCCTAATTCCTATGGAGTGGAAGGTTCATCTGTATACTTAAACCTAGATGAAGAATTTCCCTTAAAAGACATGCTTTATGCCATTGAAGTCCGTTCTGCCAATGATGCCACTGTAGCGGTAGCTGAGGCTATAAGTGGTTCTGAAGGAGCTTTTGTAGATTTAATGAATCAAAAGGCCAATGAGTTAGAAATGTACGACACCTACTACAAGGACTCTACTGGGCTTACTGATGTTGGTCACTACAGTACAGTTAAGGATTTAGCAATTATTACTAGAGCTCTTATTAATGATTATCCAGAGGTCTTTACCTTTTCTTCTACCTTAGAAAGAGAATTTAGGGAACCTGAACATAGGGACTATCAGTATATGGTAAATAGAAATAATCTTCTAAACTACTACAATGGAGCCAATGGCTTAAAAACAGGCTTTACAACAGCTGCAGGTTATTGCTTAGTAGGCACAGCCCAAAGGGGAGCTTTAAGTCTTTTAGCCATTGTTACAGGAGAGCCAGACAACAATCACAGGGTAGCTGAGGTAGCTTATCTTTTAGATTATGGCTTTTCCAACTTTATGTTTACAAAAACCCAAGATGACATGAAATCAGTAGGAGATCTAGAGGTAAGAAAGGGAATAGAAAAGCATGTTGAAACCTATGCCCAAGGTACTTTAGAGTTTTTCTTGAAAAAATCTGATATAGATAGGGTGGAAAAAGAAACCTTTTATAATCTACCAACCTTAGAAGCTCCAGTAGAAGCTAACACGGTAGTTGGTAAAATTGTCTACAGGTTAGATAATGAAGAATTGGGCGAAATTCCAGTTTTAACTAAAAATGGAGTAGAAAAAGCAAGTTTTTGGACTCTTCTGTGGAGATCAATCCTGTCTTGGTTTGGAATAGACTGGTAGAAAGCTAGCCTTTTTTACCACTTTACACTTGTTGCCTAAGATTATATAATAAACCGAAAGGTAAAGGTTTATTAGTATATGTTAGAAAATATTTTAAAGTCTATAACTCCCATGCTCTACATGATTCCGGTCATGCTCATTTCATTAACCTTACATGAGTGTGCCCATGGATTAATGGCTCTTCGTTTAGGAGATCCTACAGCTAAGAATATGGGAAGACTTAGCCTAAATCCCTTGAAGCACTTAGATCCTTTAGGGGCTTTAATGATGGTTATTGCTAGAGTTGGTTGGGCAAAGCCAGTACCAGTAAATGCCAATAATTTTAAAGATCCTAAAAATGGGATGGCTTTAGTAGGTTTAGCTGGTCCACTTACCAACCTTTTGGTAGCTTTTGGAGCTGCTTTTCCTGTAGCCCTTATTGAACAGGCTGTTTACTTACACAATGTGAAGTTTTCCAAAGGTTTGGAAATAGTTTACATTTTTTGCTATATGCTTTTTAATGCAAATATATTTCTGGCCATTTTCAACCTTATTCCCATACCTCCTTTTGATGGTTCAAGAATAATGTTTGGGATTTTACCAGATAGATACTATTTTTCCGTTATGAAGTATGAAAGAATTGTAGGTATGGCTTTTTTAATGGTCTTTTTTGTTTTTAGAGCACAGTTTGCATATGTACTTGATTTGGTGGCATCACCCATAACAAGATCATTTTTGTATGTAGCAAACCAGTTTGTCTCACTATTTTATTAGATATTTTGGAGGATTAGAGAAGGAATGAAAAAAATGATAGTTTTAAGCGGAACCAGAAGTACAGGCGCTTTGCATTATGGCAACTATTTTGGAGCGGTGGAAAATTGGGTTAGCTTGCAAAATCAATATGACTGCTACTTTTTTGTAGCAGATTGGCATTCTCTCACCACAGGTTATGAAAATACAGAAAATTATATAGAAAACATTAATGAGGTAGTAATGGACTTGTATGCCAGTGGCCTAGACCCTGACAAGTGTAATATCTTTTTACAATCTTCCATTCAAAACCATGCAGAATTACACTTGCTTTTATCCATGATAGTTCCTTTGTCTTGGTTGGAAAGAAATCCTACCTACAAGGAACAACTGGCACAGCTAGAAGATAAGGATATACGCACATATGGCTTTTTAGGTTATCCAACCCTTATGGCATCAGATATCTTGATGTACAGGGCAGATGGAGTACCTGTTGGAGAAGACCAGTTGCCTCATTTAGAAATAACAAGAGAAATTGCTAGAAGATTTAATTACATCTACAAGCAAGATGTCTTTCCTGAGCCTAAGGCTCTTTTGACCAAGTCAAAGATTTTACCTGGTTTAGATGGTAGAAAGATGAGTAAAAGCTATAACAACACAATCTTACTTAAAGACGAAGGGGAAGTTTTAAGACAAAAAATCATGAAAATGAAAACAGACCCAGCTAGAATCAGAAAAACAGATCCAGGTAATCCTGATTTGTGTACTGTTCATGCCTTTCACAAGGTCTTTAATGAAAAAGAAGCTCCAGCCTTAGCAGATCTTTGCAGAAAAGGGGAAATTGGTTGTGTAGATTGTAAAAAGAAATTGTATGATAAGGTAAGTGAGTATATGGCTCCTATTCATGCAAGAAGAAGAGAAATTGAAGCTAGACCTGAATTAATTAGAGAAATTATACATAAGGGCAATGCAAATGCTAAAATAAAGTCAGACGAGACCATGGAAATGGTTAGAAAAGCTATGAGGATAAATTGGGAGTAGGATATCAATTAAAACTTGAAAACTTTGAAGGCCCCTTGGATCTATTGGTTCATCTTATTGATGTAAATAAGATGAGTATTTATGACGTAAAAATCAGCCTCATAACAGAACAATACCTAGATTATCTTATGGCCATGCAAGAGTTGAATATGGAAATTGCCAGTGACTTTCTATTAATTGCTGCAACCTTACTACAAATTAAATCTAGGTCCATGTTGCCCAAGGAAAAGACAGAGACCATAGACCCTGAAGACCAACTTTTAAATCAGTTAATTGAATACAAGAAGATTAAAATTGCAGGAGAAAGATTTAAAGAAAACCACCAAGTGGGCCAATTAAGATGTTTTTCCTTTGCTTCTGTAGAGGACTTTGGTGAGACAGAACAAACCTATATCTTATCTAAAAGTCATTTAATAATGATGTACAGAGAAAGTATCCAAAGAGAATTGGATAAGAAGAACGTAAAAGCTGAAAATATTAGAGAGATTGTTAAAAAAGAAAAGGTATCACTAGCCCATTCTATTAGAAAGGTTATTGATGTACTCTTTAGAGAAAAACGGATTAGTTTTTTCCAACAATTCAAAAAAAATGTTACTTCACCATCTGTTCTGGTAACTGACTTTTTATCCATACTTGTTTTATCTGCTCAAAAGAAGGCTCTTTTAAAACAAAAGAGGCCTTTTGAAGATATTTTAATAGAAGGTACTGAAAACTTAAGTTATCCTGAAAATATTCATGAAATTTATGACTGGGAGTAAAAAATGGACTGGTTACACATTCAAAAAGAAGAGATTATTAATATTTTAAATGCCATGCTTTATGCCAATGGAGAACCTATTAGCATAAAAAGATTTGAAGACATCTTAGATATAGATAGAAAGCTTCTTATTGAATTAATGGAAGAAAATATGGAAAACCTTAATAAGAGTAAATCAGGAATCTTAATTAAAAAAATTGAAGACTCTTATCAAATGTCCACCAATCCTCTCTATTTCAAATATGTAAGACAACTCTTTGAAAGTAAAAAGGCAGATACCTTATCAAGGGCAGCCTATGAAACCTTAGCCATTATTGCCTACAACAAACAAGCTACTAGGGCTAAGATTGAATCTGTTAGGGGTAACTCTGATAGTCCTCTAAGAACCCTTTTAGAAAGAGGCTTAGTCATAGAAGCAGGGCGTCTAGATGCTCCAGGTAGACCTGTACTGTATAAACCTGCTGAAGAGTTTTATAGGGCCTTTGAAATTGAATCTTTAGATGAATTAATTCCTTTAGATGATTTTGATGAAGATGAAAAAGAAGAGGATATTATGGACAATCCTAATACCCTCTAAGTCTTTACTTTATCTTTGTTTTTACTTATTACTATTTAAAGAAATCCTCTAACTTCTTGTTATATGTGGCCATACCTATTTGGGAAAAAGAAAACTTACCATAGCCTCCATAGGATTGATTTACACATGCGTCCGATTCTTCAATATCTTTTGGGGTTTTTCTACCATTACCAGTACCAGTGCCTTCATACCATAAATAGTAGGTGTTTTTGTCTTTATATACTGTGGCAAACCAAAGAGCTCCTTCATCCCAAGAACCAGGTTGGCCTCTTTTTATAACATCAATAGGAGATTTTTCCCACTTAAGTAAATCGGTAGATCTAGCAATTCTTATGGTTTCAGGATAGTCTTTAAATCTTTTGTTATTGCCAAAAAAGCTGTAATAGACTCCATTTTCATAAAATATACGGTTAGTTGAAATACTTTGACTGTCAGCATCTGGACTAGATACCATAACTTCATTTTTAAGGTCAAAATTAATGCCATCATCACTGGTGTTCATATAAAAGTTGGAAACTCCTTTAGAACCAGCTGTCCATCTTTGATAAAAAAGGTGAACCTTTCCATCTTTAATTAGCACCTCTGGTACCACAGCATTTTCCACTAAGGGATTTTTGTCATACTTGGTAAAGTTAATACCATCTTCAGAAATTGCTAAAGAAACACTGTGGGGATGAATTATGGAGTGGGAAGAGTAGTAAAGATAGACCTTGTCATCTATTACTATAGCCGCAGGGTCCAAGATGTGGTTGGAATCATAGGCCTCTGGATTTTCGTTTACTTTAAGTATGGGCACATTATGCCTATACTTCCAATTAATGCCATCAAAGCTGTCTTTATCCCCAACAAAAACTCCCATTTGGTCATGGTTATTAAAGTCTTGTCCTCTAAAGTAGAAGAAGACTTTATCTTTAAATTCCAAAATATCAGGGTTGGCTGCGTACTTAGCATAAAAGGTGTCAGGTGTTCTTGGGACTACTGGATTGTTGGAATATTTTTCAAACATATTATCAACTCCTCATGTAATTATTTTTTAGAGTAGAAATCTACTTGGATTCATTTGGAGTATACAACAAAACGGCTGGCTTTTACATTCTTTTTAAAACTTATAAATCTTTTTGCTTTCTCGGTTATAATATATTGTATGGAAAACAGTGTGGACTTGAATGAAAAAAAGAAGGAATACTTAAAAGCCGAGCAGAATAGGGTTGCTAAAACCTATATATCTGCTTTTATTGCCACAAGTGTATTTGTAGTTCCTTTAACTATTTGGCCTTTTTTCACCCAAAGATACTTTTTCCCTAAAATGGTTATGCTATATATCTTTGGTTTCATACTTCTTGCTATGATGCCTCTTTTAAAGGATAAAGAAGCCTTTAGAAGATATATTAAAGATGGGGCAGCTATTTCTTTAATTGTCTTTATACTCTCAACTACAATTACCTTGTTTTATTCTATTAATATTAAGTTGTCCCTATTTGGCTCTTTTGAAAGAAGAGAAACCTACTTTATCTTCTTAGTATATTTTCTCTTTTTTACTGCCACTTTTTTAGGTTATGAGTATAAAAAATGGCACCTTATCTTATTTGCTCTTATGATTTCTTTAGTGGCAATTTATGCCCTTTTTCAGTTGGGTGGCATTGAGATTGGAGACCTTTTTCCTTTTTCCAAATATCAGGTCCATGAGTCTTGGAAGTACAAGGCCTTTTCAACCTTGGGTAATCCTAACTTTTTAGCCTCTATGATGGCTATGGCTTTTCCTATCTTGTTTTTTGTATTTGTAGATTCTAAAAAGCCTATTTGGCTTTTACCCTTAAGTCTCAACTATTTTGTGCTTTTAGCCACAAGAACTAGAGGATCTTGGATTGCTGTATTTTTAATCTTTATTCTTATGACTATAGTTATGTTAAAAAACAAGTATAGTCTTAAAATGATTTTAATTGTACTTTTAGTTTTATTAGTTTTAACCCTCTTCTATTCGCTTCTTTTTGAGAATCTTTTTGTAAGGATAGGTTCTGCTTTTAAAACCATTGGAACAGTCATAAATCCAAAGGATGAAAAAGAGCTTATGAATGCTGGCTCTAGTAGAATAGCCATTTGGAAGGCTGTTTTAATGCTCATAAAAAAGAAGCCCTTAACAGGTTATGGCATTGAAACCCTAGCCCAAGCTGTAAAAGAGGATACTGAGATTTACAGCTTTTTGCAAAAGTTTGGACCAAACCTGGTAAATGTGGACAAGGCCCACAATGAGTTTTTAAATATCTGGGTGTCATCTGGCTTAGTGGCTGGGTTTTCTTACCTTTCTTTTGCCTTTTTCGTTTTTTTAAAGGGTGTAAGAAATATAAGGTATGAAAAAATGATTATTCCTCTTTTAGGTGCCTTTTTGGCATATTTCATGCAGGCCATGTTTAATATTAGTAATAATGGAATTGCATTTATTTTCTACATAATTGCAGGTATAATACTATCTTTGTGTCAAAGAAAGGATAATAGATCAAAGGATCTTAAGGTTATATATGGAAAAAATGAGATTAAGTAAGTTTCTATCCACAGCTGGAGTGGCTTCTAGAAGAAAAGCTGAAGAGTTAATTGCTAAGGGTGTGGTAAAGGTAAATGGTAAGGTGGTAAGAGAGGTAGTTCCTGTTAGTTCCCAAGACTTAATAGAAGTGTTTGGGAAAAAGGTTACCCTAGTAGAAGACTACTATTATTATGCATTTCATAAACCCCAGTTGGTTATAACTTCTATGGCAGATGAAAAAGACAGAAAAACTGTAGCAGACTATTTTAAAGACCTAAAACATAGGGTATATCCAGTAGGTAGATTGGACTATTTTTCTTCTGGTTTAATCTTTATGACTAATGATGGGGAATTTGCCAATTATTTAATGCATCCTAAAAATGAAATACCCAAGACATATTATGTAGAAGCTAGAGGAGAATATAGTAAAGCCTTGTTTGACCACTTAAGACAAGGAGTGGATATTGGGGATTACATTACAAAAGAAGCTTTAGTGGAAAATGTGCAAAAAATAGAGGGGGACCTTTTTAGCATGCACATAACCATTGAAGAGGGTAAAAACAGGCAAATTAGAAGAATGTGTGAAGCTGTAGGCCTAAAAGTCCATAAGCTAAAAAGAGTGGCTGTAGGTCCCATAAGTTTAGGGGATTTAAAGAGTGGAAGGTATAGGAGCCTTACAAAAAAAGAGTTAGAGTCCTTAGGATATATAAGGCAGTAATATGGCAGATTAAAAATATATAGTAATTTTTGAAAAACAATTGAAGGCTATTTTTTTTAATGATATACTGTATCGTAATGGGCATTTAATAGAAGATGAGGTATTTACATGAGTATGATTGAAAAAGTTAACGAGTTAAAGACAAAAAGAGAAGAGCTTTTGTTAGGTGGAGGTCAAGAAAAGATAAACAAACAAAAGGATTTATCTAAAGACACAGCCTATGAAAGAATTTCAAATCTTTTTGATGAAGATTCCTTTGTGCAAACTGATGCCTTTACCCAATCAAGAAGCACAGATTTTGGTATGGATAAAAAAAGAATACCAGGAGATGGAGTAATATGCGGTTATGGTACCATAAATGGAAGACCTGTTTATGCAGCTATTCAAGACTATACTGTCTTACATGGTTCCATTGGCGAAATGCAGGCCAAAAAAATTGTACGTACAATTGACAATGCTATGAAGATGGGAGCTCCCATGCTTTATTTATATGATACAGATGGCTTAAGACTAGAAGAAGGTGTGGATGTTTTATCAGCAACCGGTAAGCTTTTAGCTAAGCAAGTATCAGCTTCAGGTGTAATTCCTCAAATATCTGCTATTATGGGAAATTGTGCTGGCCTAAGCGCTCTTTCAGCAGTTTATTCTGATTTTGTTCTAATGGTGGATAAAACTTCTCATATGTATATGAGCGGGCCAGTTGTAATAGAATCTGTAACAGGAAAAGCTCCTAAAAAAGATACCTATGCTAGTAGTGAGGTTCAAACTTCTTTAAGTGGAAATGCACATATTAGTTTTTTAAATGATAAAGATTGTATTTCAGGTATTAAAGCTCTTTTATCATATTTACCAGACAACAATTTATCTGTAAGTTTAAGATTTGATTCCAAAGATTTACCAAATAGAACCAATAAATCCCTTTATAATTTAGATATTGATAATTATGACATGAGAAGTGTCATTACAGAGGTTGTTGATGAATTATCCTTTATGGAAATTCAACCAGCTTTTGGCTCTTCTGTAATCACAGGATTTGCTAGACTTAATGGTATGGCAGTAGCTCTAGTAGCTAACAATCCTTTAGTTAATGATGGTAATTTTGATATAGATTCATCTGATAAGGCTGCTAGATTTACAAGCTTTGCAGATGCCTTTAATATACCCCTTGTTACCTTTACACATTCCAGTGGCTACACAGTGGACCTAGAAGAGGAAAATAAGGGTCTAGTAAGACACTTATCCAAGGTTCTTTTTGCTTTTAGCCAAGCAAGTGTACCTAAAATTAATATTATTACCGGTAAAGCCATAGGGGGTGGATTTGTATTAATGAACAGTAAAGCAAGTGGTGCTGATTTAGTTTATGCTTATCCTTCAGCGGTTATCTCCATTATGGAACCTACCAAAGCTGCCAATATTATTTATTCAGAAGATATTTCAAAAAGTGATAATCCAGCTAGTTTTAGAAGTGAAAAGGAAGCTGAATATGGAGATAAACATGCAAATGCTTATGAAGCAGCAAAAAGAGGCTATGTTGATGATGTAATCGATCCAGCCTATACCCGCTCTTATCTAATAAATGCTTTAGAAATGTTAAGTTCTAAAAAGGTAAGCGAAGTTTACAAAAAACATGGCAATATGCCGCTTTAATATACGGAGGATATATATGAAAAAATTTATAGCAAAAGTAAATGGTAAAGAATATGTAGTTGAATTAACACAAGTAGAAGGCGGCCAAGAGGTCCAAGTTGCCCCATCAACACCAGCTCCAGTAGCTACACCAGCTGCTCCAGTAGCCACACCTGTAAAGGCTGCTGAAAAACCAGCTACACCCACACCTGTGGCATCAGGTTCAGCAGGGGCCACTAAGGTTGAAGCTCCTATGCCTGGAACAATTTTAAGTGTGAAAGTAGCAGTGGGCCAAAGTGTAAAACAACATGAAGTTCTAGCTGTTTTAGAAGCAATGAAAATGGAAAATGATATAGTAGCTCCTAAAGATGGGGTTGTAGCCTCTGTAAATGTTAATTCAGGGCAATCAGTTGATTCAGGACAACTATTAGTATCATTAGACTAGAGAGGATTTAAAATGAGTGTAAAAATAACTGAAACAATTTTAAGGGATGCTCACCAGTCACTTATAGCTACAAGAATGACCATAGAAGATATGAAGGATGCCTTAGTGCTTCTGGATAAGGTTGGTTATCATTCTTTAGAGTGCTGGGGTGGTGCAACCTTTGATTCATGTGTAAGATTTTTAAACGAAGACCCATGGTATCGTTTGAGATATATTAGAGAGCACGTTAAAGATACAAAGCTACAAATGCTTCTTAGAGGCCAAAACCTGCTAGGTTACAAGCACTATGCTGATGATGTAGTGGAATACTTTGTGCAAAAGTCTATTTACAATGGAATAGATATAATAAGGATATTTGATGCTCTAAATGACGCAAGAAACCTTGAAACAGCCATGAAGGCCTGTAAAAAAGAAGGTGGACATGCTCAAGGAGCCATAAGCTATACTGTATCACCAGCCCATACCTTTGAGCAGTATATAAAAGATGCTAAGAATATGGTAGAAGCTGGAGCAGACTCTATTTGTATTAAAGATATGGCAGGCCTCTTACTACCTTATACAGCCTATGACTTAATTAAGGCTTTAAAGGAAAACATTAAGGTTCCCATTCAACTGCATACCCACTATACAGCAGGAACAGCTTCAATGACCTATTTAAAGGGTGCTGAAGCGGGAGCAGATGTACTAGACTGTGCTTTATCTCCATTTTCTCAAGGAACCAGCCAACCTCCTACAGAAAGCCTTGTTGCTTCACTAGAAGGTAGCCCCTATGATACAGGTTTGAGTTTAGAAAAGATAAATGCAGCCTCTGATATCTTTAGAGGAGTAAGAGAAAAGTATCTAGAATCAGGCTTATTAAACCTTAAGGTTATGGGTGTAGACATTAAAGCTCTTATCTACCAAGTACCTGGAGGTATGTTATCCAACCTGGTTAACCAACTTAAAGAAGCTAAAAAAGAAGATAAATTGGATGAAGTGCTAAACGAAGTTCCAAGAGTTAGAGAAGATTTTGGATATCCTCCACTAGTAACTCCTACCAGCCAAATTGTTGGTACCCAAGCTGTTATGAACGTTTTGATGGGTGAAAGATACAAGATGGTTCCAAAAGAATCCAGAGATCTTGTTGCTGGCAAATATGGCAAAACACCAGTAGCTATAAAAGAAGATATTATTAAGCTAATCCTTAAAGATGAAAAACCCATTACCCACAGACCAGCTGATGATATTCCACCAGCTTTAGAAGAAACAAGAAATGAAATGAAAGAATATCTAGAACAAGAAGAAGATGTTCTAACATATGCAATGTTCCCTCAAGTGGCAAAGGATTTCTTTGAACATAGAAAAGCCTTAAAATATCAGGTAGATAGGGACCTGGTGGACCTAGAAGAAAAGGTACATCCGGTTTAAAAAAAAGACTCAACACCTTCAGCAATCAACTGGGGGTGTTTTTTTCTTGATTAAATATATAAATGGGACTAAGATGTTAGAGGTTAATTATGTTAGACAGATAATAATGAGTTTAGATAAGGTTAAATAGGTATAAAGAATATGTATGATTTAATAGTAGTAGGAGCTGGTCCAGCAGGAATGATGGCTGGCGGAACAGCAGCTAGCAGGGGACTTAAGGTTCTTGTTATAGAAAGAATGAAACAAGAGGGAAGTAAGATTCTTGTTACAGGTAAGGGAAGATGCAACATTACAAATGATTGTGAAGTGGATGAATTTTTAGAAAAGGTTATGTCCAACAAATCTTTCTTATACTCTTCTTTATACACCTTTCCACCTTCATCTGTTATTGATTTTTTTAATAAGCAAGGAGTTCCTACAGTAACAGAAAGGGGAAGAAGGGTCTTTCCTAAAAGTGAAAAAGCAAAAGATGCTAGAGATGCTCTAGTTAGTTATATGAAAAGCAATAAGGTGCAAGTTTTAAAAGACTCTAAGGTAAGCCATGTCTTTAAAAAAGAAGATGGCTTGTTTTCAGTAAATGTACAAGATAAAGACGGGAAAAAATCTACAATCTTGTCTAAAAACCTTCTTTTAGCCACTGGTGGTATGTCCTATTCTTCCACTGGTAGTGATGGTTATGGATACAAGCTGGCTAAAAGTTTAGGCCATGAGATTACACCCTTAATGGCTTCTTTAACTGGCCTTTATACCAAAGAAAAGTGGCCTCAAAAAGCCATGGGCCTTACATTAAAGAATGTAGGCTTAAGTTTAACTAAGGATGACAAGGTCATATACAAGGATCTGGGAGAAATGCTTTTTACTCATTTTGGAATATCAGGGCCCTTAGTACTTACTGGAAGTAGTTATTTATTAGATTATGGATATGAGAATGTTTTAGCCCATATAGACCTAAAGCCAGGCCTAACAAAAGAGCAATTGTATAAAAGAATTACCTCTGACTTTAGTGAAAATGGTAAAAAAAGCTTTTCATCTTCCCTAAGAGCCCTATTACCAGAGTCTTTAATACCCATAATAGTTGATAAGAGTAAAATTCCTGGTGATAAGCAAGTAAGTCAGATAAATAAAGAGGAAAAGAATAATCTAGTAGACCTTTTAAAGGATTTAAGCTTAGGTATAAAAAAGGCTATGGATATTGAAGATGCAGTGGTTACAAAAGGAGGAGTTTCTACCAAGGAGATTGATTCATCTACCATGGAGTCCAAACTTTGTAAGGGTCTCTACTTTGCAGGAGAGATTATTGATGTGGATGGCCTAACAGGGGGTTACAACCTAACAATTGCCTTTTCTACTGCCTATTTAGCAGGACAAAGTGTGAGAATATAGGTAAGAATATATTTTAGGCTTGGAATTGTAATTATTTTATTAACCTATATAATTTAGATAAACAAGAGATAGGGGAATATTATGAACACAGAAGGTTTAGGTAGTAAAGAGATTTCTATAGCTGCTATAAGGTTGGCTATTTCTTCTAGTAGAGAAGAAGAACATAAATTAATTGAAAAGTATGCACTTTCAAAGATTTCGTGTGTGGCTGTGGATTTTGGGGGAGATTTCATAGGTTCTGTTTCTAAGATTATTGAAAGAGCTGTAGTAGCTTCTAAAAGACAAAATGTTATAGAGGATATTCACAGAGAACAAGGGGCTGTTGTTGGAGCAACAAGAGAAGCCTTGAATCAGATTATGCCCAAGGCCATAGGCTGTAACCTTGGTGGAAAGATTGGAATTGCAAGATTTGGAGATCACATAACAGTGGCTGTCTTTACTGGTATTGGTTTTTTAAATTTAGATGAAATAGCCATAGGTTTAGGCCATAGAAGTCTTTAATTATTTTTTAATTTATATTATAATCTGAAGAATAAAATATTTACCTTATATTTGCTTCTTAAAACTTCCTAATAATTTATGAAGCTGGTGCATATAAGGGATGGATTTGCTATAATACCTAAAGAAGGAGAAAGTAAGGGTTGATGGAATTTATATCTATAGCCATAGACGGCCCAGCGGGAAGCGGGAAAAGTTTAATGGCAAAAAAAGTTTCTCAGTTTAAAAAATACACATATCTAGATACAGGAGCAATGTACAGAACCTTTGCCCTTAAGGCCATAAGAGCAGGCATTAATACTTTAGATGAAAAAAATCTTAACAAACTCATTACTGATAATGACATATCTGTAGTCATTAATGAAGATAATATTCAACATATGTATTTAGCAGATGAGTGTGTTGATTCACTAATAAGGACAAATGAAATAAGTAAGGGAGCCTCAGATGTTTCTAAGTTTCCTGAAGTAAGGCTATATCTAGTGGAAAAACAAAGAGAAATTGCCAAAAACCATAATATTGTTATGGAAGGTAGAGATATTGGTACCTATGTATTGCCAGATGCTACTTTTAAATTCTTCATAACAGCAGATCCTGAAGAAAGAGCCAAAAGAAGGTTTTTACAAATGACAGAAGAGGGTAAAAACACAACCTATGAAGAGGTTCTAAAAGATATAAATTACAGAGATTCACAGGATTCTAATAGGGACTTTGCCCCCTTAAAAGAGGCAGAAGATGCTATAATCATAGATACAACAAATTTGAACATTGAAGAGGTTTTTCAAACCCTAATAGGTCATATAGATGGAAAATAATGGATTACGCGTATTTACAAGAGAACTAATTAGATTAATAATGAATATATTCTTTAGACCCAGATATCATGGAGAAAACTATCCAGATTCTGGTTCATATATAATCTGTTCTAATCATTTTTCTATTCTTGATATTGTTTTTGTCATAATGAGACATAAAAAAAGATGGGTATATTTTATGGCAAAAAGTGAGCTTTATGAAAGTAAGGCTATGGCTTGGTTTTTAAATAAGATGGGAGCCTTTCCCATTAAAAGAGGTCAAAGCGATATAGCTAGCATTAAAAGGGCTGTAACCCTTTTAAAAGATGGAGAATTAGTCTGTATCTTTGCCCAAGGCACCAGACAAAAAGATGATGAAAGGCTACCAGCTAGAAGGGGAGTTGCCATGCTGGCAGCTTTAACTCAAGTTCCTGTTATTCCAGTATATATTGAAAGTAAGCCTAAGCTTTTTAAAAGAGTTAATGTATACATAGGAAAACCCTTTGATACCAAGTTAAATAGGAAGTCTTCAAAAGAAGAAATTGCTGATATGAGCGAAATAATAATGGATAGGGTATATCAATTACCGGAGGACTTAGAAAATAAGTAAGAGAGTAAGAATTGCAAAAAATGCTGGCTTTTGTTTCGGTGTTTCCCGGGCAGTTAAAAAGGCCAATGAACTGGTTGAATTAGAAGAGTTTAAATACTCTTATGGTAATGTTATTCATAATAGTCATGTCATAAATGATTTGGCTTCTAAAGGATTGGTAATAAAAGAAAATATTGAAGATATTCCAGATGGTAAGTCTGTTTTAGTTAGAGCTCATGGACTGCCACCTTCTTTTTATACTAGGGCAAAAGAAAAGAATCTTTTGGTCTATGATGCAACTTGTCCCTATGTAAGAAATATCCAAAAAACAGTAGAAAAAAAATATAATGAAGGCTACAAGATAATTATAATTGGTTCTAAAAACCATCCAGAAATTATTGGCATTAATGGTTATTGTAATAATACAGCTATTATCCTTTCTGAGGTACAAGATGTTGAAGAATTAGAGCCAGATAATGAGAATAAATATGCATGTGTTGTACAAACAACCTTTATAGGTGAAAAGTTCGAAAAAATAGTAGAGGATTTAAAAAAGAAGTTTACATTACTATATGTGTTTGATACAATATGCGAAGCTACGTCTATACGCCAACAAGAGGCAATAAAGTTGGCAAAAGAGGTAGATATAATGATAGTTATTGGGGATCCTAGCAGTTCCAACACGGCAAAACTATATGAGGTGTGCAAAGAAAATTGTCCACGAACATATTTTATTTCCAATGCAGAGCAAGCCAAGGATATCTATATAAAAAACAAAGAAATGGTTGGCATTACTGCCGGAGCAAGCACTCCGCAAAGTATTGTCAGGGAGGTAAAGGAAACAATGGAAGATAATGTAAAAAAGGGTTCTGCTTCAGATGCAACTTTTGAGGAATTGCTAGAAAATACCCTTGTAACGTTAAGGAATGGACAGGTAGTAACCGGTAAGGTTATTGGTGTCAATGAACAGGAAGTATATTTGAATATTGGCTTCAAAAGTGATGGCACAATACCTGTAGAAGAGTTCCCTGAGGACAAAGATGGAAACAGAATGGTCAAGATCGGGGATAAGGTAGAAGCAATCGTAGCTAAGGTCAGCGAGAGAGATGGCGTAGTCTACCTTTCAAAAAAGAGATTAGATGAAAAAAAGAAATATGACGATATAAGTGATGCTTTTGAATCAGGCGAACCAATTAAAGGTGTTGTTAAAGAAGCAACATCCGGCGGATTGGTCTTGGATGTGGATGGGGTGGATGCATTTATGCCTATTTCTCAAATTAGCACAAGTTTTCAAAGAAATCTTCAAAAATTTGTTGGTAGAAAACTAAAAGCTAAGATTATTGAATTAGACCGTAGAAGAAAAAAGTTCATCGTATCTAGAAAAGTCCTTATTGAAGAAGAAAATGAAAGAATGGAAAAAGAAGTTTGGAGCAAACTGGCAGTTGGCCAACTGGTCACAGGAACAGTTAAAAGCTTTTCAGGCTTTGGAGCCTTTATTGATTTAGGTGGCATTGATGGATTGGCCCATATATCTGAATTATCTTGGGGTAAGATTAATCATCCTGAGGAAGTTTTAGCACTTGGTCAAGAAGTTGAAGTTATGGTTAAAGAAATTGATAAAGACAGAAGAAGAGTCTCTCTTGTATACAGAAAAGATGAAGATGATCCTTGGTACATGGCAGAAGAACGTTTTGAAACTGGTACAATCTTTACTGGTAAGGTAGTTCGTATTTTACCTTTTGGTGTTTTTGTTGAGATTGCAGACAACGTTGATGCTCTTGTTCACATTTCCCAAATTTCAAATAAGAGACTTAAGAGTGCTTCAGAAGTTCTAACAGAAGGTCAAGAAGTTGAAGTGGCCATTATTGATGTGGATTTAGAAGAAAAGAAGGTTAATGCCAGCATTAAGGCTGTTAAACCCTTAGATCCTGAACCAACTCAAAGAGAACTGGAAATGGAAGAGGAAAGAGAAGAAAGAAGACAACAAAACATTAAAGAACGTACTCAAAGATTTGCTAGAAGAGTTGAAGGTGCTGAAACTGCTCCAAGAGATGGAGAAAGAAGAAGACCTCCTAAGCAAAGAGAAGAGTTGCCAGTTAGCCATGAGGAAGTACTGAGCAATACTATTGGTTCTTTATTGGCAGATTTCAAATTCCCAACCCAAGATGAAGAAGCAGTAGAAGAAGAAAAATCTGAAGAATAATTTTTAAAATATATATAGGAAATGCAAAAGAGAAATCTTTTGCATTTTCTGTATGACGGGCATGCCGTCAATCTGTGGTGAAAGTCCACAAGGGGCGTAGTTGCCGACGAACCCCAGAGCGACTTGCAAGTTTCACATCGTGAGGTGTGGGAGAGAAGAAGCA
>Ga0265293_10001769_pt1 | contig 45816 bp, 49 predicted proteins | sample Munlanlewell138R_FD_192505 | JGI IMG/M metagenome (GOLD analysis project Ga0265293, IMG submission 192505) | Leachate microbial communities from a municipal landfill in Southern Ontario, Canada - Leachate well 138R | ecosystem: Engineered > Solid waste > Landfill > Unclassified | place: Canada... | reverse complement strand
AGTGAGTGTTTGAGCGTTACCTATAGCATTTCCGTTACCGTCACATGCCATTCAAGCGTAACAGGCAACAGGCGTGACTGTTTTTTTGTTCTCCCGTACCAGATATCCTCAATGGTTGAACTATTTCCCTGCTCCGTTTATCGCAGGCAGGAACATGGGCCAGGGGAATTTGTATGTGTTGTCTTCTATTTTGACGACCACCAGATCGTCGATACGAATTGTTCCGGCTGTGTCGGGTTAAATTTTATGTAGTCGATTGATATCCGAATAATATCAATAAGCATATTCTTCAATAATTTCTAATATATCATCTAAAAATTTTGGGGCTTGACCTTTTGATATATTACTTCTTATTTCAATGGGAAACTGAAGAAATTCATCTTTGCTGGTAGGCATTCTTTGCACAAATTCTTCAATTAGGCTATCTGAAAGAATGCAATTTTCTATGTTATCTATGAATGGCTCAATTTTCTTTCTCCGAAATTCCAATAGGACATTCCTAAGGTTTTCTTTTTTTGTTATGTTCTCATTTTGTAATACTGTGACATTTTCAAATGTATTAATATCTAACTTATCATTAATTTTCAAACGACTTGATTTAGCTAGTTTGTCTAAATGCTTTAAAAGTTTTTCAATTTCACGCTCTCTATTCTTAAACCAATCTGTTGACCAAATCCGATATATTTTCCATCCTTTATTCTCAAGAATTTTTTGTCTTAATAAGTCTCGGTCTCGGATTGATTTTGCAGAATGATATGTTGCACCATCACATTCGATACCTAATAAATACTCTTCAGGACGGTCTGAATTATGAACTGCAATATCAATAAAAAACCCAGCCACCCCAACTTGCAGGGTTGTTTTATAACCATACTGGTTAAGGAGCTTTGCCACTGAAACTTCAAAATCACTATCAGCTTCACGGTTACTTGGAGTGCCTAATTCAGGAATATTTCCAGTTTCACAAAATTTTATATAGTTATGTAGGGCTACAACCCCCTTTGATGCACCTGGGATAACTCTAACATCACTTGAATGAAGGGAAGAAAATAGATGAAGTCTTTTTTTAGCCCTGGTAACAATTACGTTTAAACGTCTCCATCCAGTAGGACGGTTAATTGGACCAAACCGCTGGTAAACTTGCCCAGTGTTTACATCCGGACCATAAGTAGTTGAGATAAAGATAATATCTCGTTCATCTCCTTGAACATTTTCTAGATTTTTTACAAAAAAAGGCTCTTCGTGATTCTCGGTTTCGGTAATTTTACTTTCAAGCCAACTGTCTTTCTTTTGTAATCTTTCAATTTCATCGGAGATAAGATTGCGTTGTTCCACGTTAAATGTAGCCACTCCAAGACTTAATTCAGGAAAAAATTTGAAATGATCTGCTACTGCTAATGCAACAGCTTCTGCTTCTATTCTATTTCTTCCTTTTTTATAAGTTGCTCCTTCAATATAATGATAATGCACACCAAGGTTTTTGTTCACAGTATACGGAGCCAGAAAAATTATTAAATCATTATCGTAAAATTCACTATTTGAAAAAGAGATCAAGCTTTCATGTTCTGATCTGTAGTGCCATTTTAGTCGTCTAGTGTGAAAATTATTCTGGCAAATATCAAGTATTGATTCAGCCTCTTCGGCTGCCATCATTTCGTCTTCCTCCTCTTCAGAGATATCATTTAATCTATCAAAAAAAGTTGTCGGAGGAAGTTGTTTTGGATCACCTACTACAACCAATTTTTCACCTCGCGCAACAGCACTTATAGCTTCTTCAAGACGAAGTTGAGAAGCTTCGTCCATAACAATCAAATCAAAAGAAATATGACCGGGGACTAAATATTGAGAAACCGACAGAGGACTCATCATAAAACAAGGTTTTATTGACTGAAGTGCTTTTCCAGCTCTGCGAACCAATTGTCTAATAGGTATATGACGTTTCTTTTTTGTTAATTCTCTTTGAATTAAAAAGCGTTCAGTATAATTTTTGACTGGTCCATAACCAATTCCTTCGGGAATATTCCTTTTTGAAATTTTATAAACTATTTGCTTTCTTGAAAGTGTTTGAATCGTTTTGTCAAGTTCTGCAATTCTTTGTCTAGTATTATCATATGCTGTACCTTGAAAATTGGTGAGTATTTTATATTTACGTACAATTTTTCTTGCGATACTTGAGTAAATGATATATTTAGCGTAAGATTTTGCAAATTCTGGGTCTATAACCTGAATCCGTGACGGGTAATAGATCTTGGCCGATTTGTACCCGTGTTTAAAAAAAATTACCGGCTTGTGCCCCTTGCGGCGTGAACAATTCCTCCGCCGGGATGATAATGCCTGCTGTTCTTTGACAATCTGACAAAAAAACCTCCCAAAAGAGCGAAATAAGGCGCACTTCTCCTGTTGTTTTCTCTTTCAGAGCCGTCCGGCCTTGCCTATGCCGCGGCGGAGAGCCGGGAGTACACCCGGACAAAAGCCTCAAATCCCGGGCAGTGCCGGCTGAAGCGCAATCTGAGGCGGCGGGCTGAACTTATCAGCCGGGCAGCCAGGTACATCAACTCCTGGATCACTGTTTTCAGCCGGCGCCGCTTGGCCGGATGCCGGACCGGTGAATACTCGCCAAGCAGTCCCAGCTGACCGATGAGCCGCAGGATATTGTACGCAAAGGAGCCAAGGGCCATGATCAGGGCATTGGTGGCAAATTTGCCGCTGGGCAGACGCTCCAGATCGAGATCGCTCTTGAATTCGCTGTGAAACTGCTCGCTTAAGCCGTGATTCTCGTACAGCTTGATGATCTTCTGCTCCGGCAGGTCAAGGTCGGTCCACCAGCCCTCAACCGTGACATCCGGGGCAAGCAGAAGCTGGCCGCGCTTGTCGACGGTCCGCCTGGTAACGCGCACCACCTTGGTGAACACCACGGTCCGGCCCTCATGTTCCTGCCTTTTGCGAATGGTCAGCAGGGCTACCTCTTTGCCGGGTCGGGGCTCCGTTACCTTGCCCTCGGCAAAGGCCCGGGCGCAGAGGGCGCTGGTGTCTTCCCGGCGCGGATTCCACTTGATGATGAAGGAAACCTTTTCCCGGTCCCGCAGGGCCATCCGGGTCTCCAGCGCGTCATGGGCTGAGTCCAGGCGAACCAGGAGCTTTTTGCCGGTCAAGGTCCTGGCCCGGTCAATCACCCGGTCCAGATAGGGAATAAATCCTTCCTGGCTGTGCTGGCTGCCGGGGCGCAGTTCAACCTCCATGCACCATCCTTCCAGGCCAAGGTAGGCGGCAATGGGGGCATACCCGTCGGTGCCCTGATAGGTGCGGCTCACCCCTTCCTTCCTGGTATTGGAGTTGTCCATGGGAAAGACATCCGCGTCAAGGGGAATGTGCCCGGTATCGAGACCGGTGATGGGCACTTTGCCGTTTTTGAGCATCACCACCGAGCAGTCTTTGATGATCGGCAGCAGCGCTTCGGCATTTTCGTCAAGACGCTGCCGCAACCGTTCAACCGAAGGGACATTACTGATGCCCAGAGATTGCTTGAAATAGGTATCGTCGCGCATGGAGGATATCGCCTCAAAATCGCTCTTGCCGAGGCAAAGCAGACCCAGCATGCTGCGCACGACGTCGGTGTGCGATATCTTGTCCTGCCCCTTGGTCATTTTTCCGGCAACCTGCTTCGGCAGGTCGCTGAAGCGGTTGATGCACAACCCGATGAGAGCCAGGCCCGAATGGCTCGTGTAGAATTCATTGTCAGATTGTTCAATAATAAATCGTTTCATTCGGTCACCTGCCAAGTGAGTTTTTATGACAGGTGTATATTTCAATATTTTATGATAAAAATCAACATGTTAATTGCTATTTTCGGCCAAAAATGCTGTTGGTTCGTCACGGATTAAGGATATTTTCCTGAAAATCTATTATAATTACATCGCGGCGCTCCTCTCCTTCTTGCCTCCAAGTTTACATAAAGTTGCAAAAAACGATTCTTTGTGTATATTTAATACATGCAACCCCTCAAGCAATTGACATGGACTCTGGAGAATACGGCGGACCAGGAGCATTATCTGTTCTCCCTGCGCGATTTACGTGGTGCCATGCCGGAACAGAATAAGAGCGCATTCAAAAGCCTGATCGCGCGCGCGGAAAAAAACGGGTTGCTTCGGCGGGTCTGTCGGGGACTTTACCTGTACCCGAAGGTGGAATACCCGGCAGGGCAACTTCTCTACCATGCGGCGGCCCGCCTGCGGGCAAATGAATTCAATTACCTGAGCCTGGAATCCGTCCTGAGCGATGCGGGAATCATCTCACAGGTCCCCATGAACTGGATCACCGTGATGTCTTCCGGCCGGAGCAATATTTTTGATTGCGGCTCTTTCGGCCATATCGAATTCATCCATACCAAAAAATCTCCGGCACAGCTGGCCCCGCACTTAACGTATGACCCGCGCTATCATCTGTGGCGAGCTTCCGTTGCCCTGGCCCTGCGGGATATGAAGCTGACGCGGCGGGACCTGAGTCTCGTGGACTGGGAGGCGGCGCGTGAGCCTGTTTGACAATCTGGTCAACGAGGCCCTGCGCAATCAGGGTGAGCTGACGCCGCTGCGCGCCGTGGTGGAGAAAGAACTCCTGCACCACGATATCCTGCGGGAAATGAGCGAGGCCGGTCTGCTTAACGCCCTGACCTTTATCGACGGCACCTGCCTGCGCGCCTGTTACGGATCCAACAGGTTGAGCGAAGATCTCGACTTTACCGGCGGCAGAGAATTTACGCGCGAATCACTGTCCGATCTAGGCCGGGTGCTGGAGGAACGCCTGCGAGTGAAATATAACCTGGTTGTGGAAGTGACCGATCCGGTGCGGGAACATGGAAATACCGATACCTGGAAACTGCGGGTCATCACCCGGCCGGAACAAAAGAATCTCCCGGCGCAGCGGATTCATATCGATATCTGTGCCATTCCCAGTTATGACCGACGTCCCATGCTTCTGCGCAACCATTACGGGGTGGAGATGGGGACATCCGGCCTGATAGTCCAGGCACAGAGCCGTGAGGAAATCCTTGCCGACAAGCTGGTCGCCCTCGCTCTCAGGCCCAACCGGCTCAAAAATCGTGATCTCTGGGATATCGGCTGGCTGAAGCAGCAAAACATCACCCTGCCCTTGTCCCTGATCCCGAACAAGATTGCGGACCATAAACGCTCTCAAGAAGAATTTACAGCGCTACTGGGTCAACAGTTGCATGACCTGGCCGACAAACCTGAAGTCCGAAAAGCGTTCATCCAGGAAATGAGACGCTTTCTGCCACCCCAGGTCATCGATCGTACGGTTGAGAAGAAAGAGTTCTGGGGCTACCTGACCGATCTGATAAGCGCCGAAGGAACCAGGGTCCTCCAGTATCTGCAAGGGAGTGGGCCCATCGAGCATTTTTCGATGTGACACCTGAAAAATGAACGAGAAAGGCGAGAGAGAAAACAAGCCGCGCCGATGGTATTGCGAGAGCAACCGGGAAGATCAACAATTCACCCCAATTTCTCGGCCAAATCCTCTGCTTTCAAATGGGTATACCGCTGCAGTGACCGCAAATCCTTGTGGCCGGTGATCGAGGCCACCTCCATGATATTCAGCCCCTTTTCAAAGAGACGCCTCGTGGCTTCATGGCGGAGATCGTGAAAGCGCAAGTTGGGAAATTTATCAACTATCTTGATCCGACCCTCTTTTATGACCCGCGATTTGCACAGCCGGTCGAAAGCCCGGGTGATCCCATCTTCTCGCTTCAGCTTCCATACTCAGCCTTCAAGCCGCCTGGGGAGGATGCGAAGGATTTCAATTGCGCGTTGCGAAAGCGGGATGGTCCGAGGTACGAGAGTCTTAGTCCAGGGAATGTGCCACGTTCTCTTGTTTAAATTGATATTCTCCCACCGCATTGCAGAAATCTCGCTCCGCCTTGCCGCTGTCTCAAGAGCAATGATGATAATGCTCTCGATATCCAGGCATTTTGATGCCCGGGCCGCTTTGAGCAATTTCTCTTCCTCTCCCGTTCAAGCCGCCGATCCCGTCCTGCCGGCAAAGTCGGTTTGCGGGAATGCAAGGTGACCTGCGTCAGGTGCGAGCCTTGGGGTACGGGCGAACCGGGCGACACACCACTGTTTGCAAAGAAACCGGACAAGGCGCTTAATGCTCTCCTGAACGAGCATCTGGTCAAGGCCCGGAAGGCACATGACGAGGAAGGCCAAGCGGCCTATGCGCCGCTTGCAAAGTCTATCTGCAGCGATTTCCGCATCCTTCTCGAACGCATGATCGAATGCGAGCTGCTGGCGGATGTTGTTCAGCGGTTCCGGCGTGCCGTCAACACGCAAGGCAAGCTGGACAAGCTGGCCCGCATTACAGCCGAGGACTGCAGGCTCTTCGACGACCTAATGATGAAATACTCCCGTTACGAACACTCGCAGCCGAATGAAACTCCGGTCGTCCCTCCCACGCCCGATGAACTGAAGACGGACATGGAGGCACTACGGGACTGGCGAACCGTCTTTGTTGCAAGGCCCTCGTGACGGGGCCGTCAAAAGGATTGCCCAACAACAGCATGCATCGGACGGCACTGACATTTTTTATTGGTTCAACATGTCTTCCGAAGAATCAAAGCCATCAATGAGCTCCGCAAGGAACAAAAATTGATCTTGTATCAACATCTCCGTTTGTCTACCACGCAGACGGAGCAATACCCAATTTTCCTATTGCCACGCAAGACAGGCGGTATGCAAAACCGAGGTGGCAACCTGCCGCCATCAATAAGGGCACAAAATTCTGATTTTTCCAATGGTGGTGCTTGCACCATTTTTGGCTGAACAGTAACAGGTTCAGTCAGGCTCCAATTATCATTTTCGGCACGGACCAGGTATCAGGCAGTCAAAAACCTGTTCAAATTGAATCCCTCCCTGTTTTTGAGCATGAAATAAACGGCTCGGCCCAACTTATGTGCCATAATGGACAAGGCTTTCCCCTTGCCGTACCTGCTGACTATTTTCTCCATGTATTTCCTGGCCGGCTGGTTGCCCTTGAGGAAGAGCTGTGCTGCTTCCGAGAAGGCCCACCGAAGATGGGCGTTACCGATCTTTTTGCCAGCACTGCCGTATTTTTTGCCATTGGATTCCTTGGCGCATTTGACCAGGCGGGAGGAGGAGGCAAAATCCTGTACCCTGGGGAAACGGTCGATATTTTCTATTTCATAGAGCAGGTTGAGGGCAATGATCCGGCCTACTCCGGGAATGGTTTTGAGCAGGGCATAGGACCCGGAGTCATGAACATTGGCGCTTTGGATAATGTCCCGCTCAAGCACGGCGATAACCTGGTCGTAGGCCTCGATCATGTCGATGTTGGCGGCAATACTCATCTGGACGCATGATACGTCGAAACGCTCGACCAGGCCTTCCCTGTTCTCCGGTTTGGCGATCCGGCCGAGGGGCTCCGGGAGATTGTACTGACTGGGGGTATTCTGGGTGTGGGCGAAGAGTTCGGCCCGTTTGCGCATGAAATGATTGCGGCGGCGCATGAGATCGCGGGTGGCCCGCATCCTGCGCGGATAGACATAAGCCATCGGTATCAGGCCTCCTTTGAGCAGCGCGGCAATCTTATGGGAATCTATCTTGTCGTTCTTGCTTTTTGACCCAGGATGAAAGGGATCTGTTCATCCTCACAGAGATCGGCCAGCCAGTACCAAGAAAACATGCATTCGGCGGCAACCACAAGATCATCGCGGAACGGATTTACTGCCCGCAAAAATGTATCCGGCCTGGTTCGTATGTTGCGGTGCAGGACGATATCACCTTCCCGGTTGAGGATGCAGAGATACATTTTGTTGGTGTGCAGGTCGATTCCACAGTAAAATTTGTGTTGTTTGGTGTAAAATCGCATGGAGGCCTCCTTTTGTTTTTGAGTTGAAGGGGTTCAATCTCAAATTGCACTGGAACGGTTCCGGTATTGAAAGGAGGCCTTCTATATTATCAAGTCACTAAACCGGACCGGCCACCCGTCGCGGTTCTTGCCAAAGCTGATGTTTCCCTGCATATGCCCCCGGCTATACTCGGGCAGGTTAGCTCTACGTTCAGCTGAAAAAAGAAGTGAGTGGGCCATGAATACGGAAGATAACAAGCTGATCGTTCGGCGCTTTTATGAGGAAGTTGTGAATACAGGGAATGTTGAGATAATTGATGAGTTTTTGTCCCCGGACTACTGCGAAGTCCATGATGGGAAAAGACTAGCTGTCGGTATCGAAGGTGCGAAGGCACATACCATCGGAGTTCGGCAAACGTATCCGGATCTAATAATCACGATCGACCAACAGATTGCTGAAGGGGAATGGGTAGTCTCCTGCATAACAGCGAGAGGAACGCATAAGGGAGAGTGGTTGGGTATGAAGCCTACCGGCAAACCAGTGACGTTTACCGGCGTCAATGTAGATCGCGTAGTTAATGGAAAAATCGTAGAGCACGGCGGCGCCGCGAACGTGCTTGGACCCTTGCTGGAAATCGGCGCAATCAAGGTGGTGGGCAATGCCAATTAGCAAGTCTCCGCACAACCGCTTCCAGCTGAAGTCCGTCGCCGATGCGCCGTCGCATCTGAAGCGGAACGGTTAGGTGCAGATGATGACCCGAGCGCTGTTGATCCTTGTGGCAATACTGCTGACGCCAACGCTTGCGGCAGACCAAGTGCCACATGACGCGGAGCTCTTGCGACGCACTGAGCTTTGCGCACATTTTAGGCAAGAACCGTGGCCGGAGGGCAAATCAGCAGCAGATATCGAAAGAAGGGAGTTCATCGTCAACCGGATTGAGGAGTTCTGTACAGATCTGCCAGAAGCGACCCGTAATCTTCGGGACAAGTACCTCGATGATCCCTCGATAATCAGCAAGCTGAATAAGGCAAAGAAATGAGAAGAGTAAACGCACCTAACCATCGGCTCCAGGCCGACCCACAGCGGCGCGGTTTTGGTGCGCCTTTTTATGCCTGGTACGCCGTTTCTTCGGGCTGCTGAGCCGAGCTGTTATATCCAAGATAGTTTTTTATAAAGAGGATCACGCTGTCTTGGACATTGCGGTATATTCCGACCTGTCAACTAATTTTAAGAAAGGTGGAGGAATCATGAATCGTTTTAGAATTGTGTTTTTGTCAGTATTTGTCGTTATGTTTGCTGTTTCTGCTTATGCGCAGGCGATAAAAGAGCATCCCCTGATACGTCCGTTCCCCGGCTCGGTTCTGGCCGAGAACATGTCGAAATATAATAAATTTGATGCCTACGAGTTTTATCATTTTAATGAGGGAACAAAGCAAAGAGAAAAAAAGACCATCAAGGGCGAATACTGGAGACTCCTGTATGAAGTTCGGACATCCTCCGGCGACCGGGTCAAAACCATTTCAAAATTGGAATTTTTTGAAAACTACAAAGTCGCTGCCGAGGAAAAGGGCGGCCGGGTGGTTTACGAAGATGTGGGTCAAATGGTTCTTACAATACCCCGGGACGACGGCGGAGTAACCTGGCTCAGGGTATCCGGCAACGCCGGACTGGGGCAACAGGATCTGATCATTGTTGATGAAGAACCTTTCAAGAAATCGCTGACCTTCGGTCCCGCCGAGATGAAAGCCGCTCTGGATGCCGATGGACGGATCCAGCTGTATGATATCCTCTTCGATCTGGACAAGGCTACGCTTCAGCCAGAGTCCACCAAGCAGCTCCAGCACGTGGTAACGCTGCTTAAAGATAACCCTGACCTGATGCTTGAGGTCCAGGGCCATACCGACGATCAGGGTTCTGATGACTACAACCTGAAACTCTCGCAGCGCCGGGCAGAAACGGTGGTAACCTATCTTGGCCTGTTCGATATCGATACCAGCAGGCTCGTGCCCAAGGGTTATGGTGAATCCAAACCCGTTATGCCCAACACCACCGAAGAAGGGCGGGCCAAAAACAGGCGAGTGGAATTGGTTAAACTTTAATCGGGCAGTCGGGGGTCTTTCTCCCCCGGCCTCCACAACACCTAGCATGCGGTTCCGCACTAGGCGTTTCCCAAGAGCTACCGATCCGTAGCCGGGAAGTGAATTCTACCCATGGATCTTTGACCGATAACAGACCTTGGTCCTTCAGCCATTTGTTGGTCATGCCCGATTGGGTAGCCAGCGTCTTGGCGAGTCGATATGGTCCCTTGCGGCTCAAGCCGATGATATAGCCAGCCGTAGGTTGCAACCGAGCTTTGTAAGTTCGCGTACTTTGGACGACCTGCAGTGATCGGCAGGGAGATGTTCGCCATTGACGGCTGCAAGCTGCCGAGCAACGCCTCCAAGGAATGGCGCGGCACCAAGGCTGATTTTGAGAAGAAGGCGGCCAAGCCGGAGCAGGCCATAGCCCAGATCATCACCACTTACCGGGAGCACGACCGTACCCGGACTGATAAAAATGTTGCGGCCGGAGAACAGTAGTATGTGAAACTGTTTGCCAATAAGGAGATTCACGACGGAATTTTGCCAAGGGATGAGGAAGCAGAAGAAGAAAAGAACTGATAACAAATAAATCGACAAGCTTGAATAGGGAACGGCAAAAAAATCAGTCCGGTCCCATTCGGTCAACTTTTTGAAAATTGGTTTTTCTACCGACTCGTTAGGCAACAAGAAGAGGAAAGAATGGAGCCAATTCAAGAACCAATAACTGGCGACGAAAACCAAGGTGGTCTGACATCACCTTATCAAGCACTCGTTCAGTTTTATTGCGCGTTTAACCGTGGCGATCTTTCAATGATGGAGTCAAACTGGGCGAATACCGATGACATCGCAATGGATAACCCCCTTGGGGGAATAAAGCGCGGATGGAAAGAAATAAAGCCGGTGTATGAGCGCATCTTTAATGGTCCGGCGAAGGTATATGTTGAGTATTACGACTATACCATTCACCAAACGCCAGAAATGTTTTATGCGGTTGGCAGGGAGCGAGGCTACTTCCGCCTTGGCAACGAAGAAGTGAAATTGGAAATCCGTACTTCTCGTATTTTTCAGAAGCTCGAAGGCAAGTGGCGGCAGGCACATCACCATGGATCAATTGATGAGCCAAAGCTACTGAAAACGTATCAGTCTGCTGTGCTTGGCAAGCGGGCATAGTTGTCTAACACCGCACTGGAGGGGGACGCCGCAATAAGCGCGGCGCCCCTCAGCTTGAGCCGTTATTCGCGGCCAAGGAAGAGATAGCTCATGACAAACGAAGAGCAAATATGCCGTAATGCAGAACTACGTCGCCGCGTACAACAAGTTCGACGTGGACGGAATGGCTGTGCTCGTCCATCCAGAGGTCGTTCTTAAGACCTTGTGGCGAAAAGATCGTCGGCGCTACCGGCGTTTGGGGCGCGTTCGCCTATTTCTGGCCAGCGGGCAGCGCAGCGATCGCCGGGACGGTCAACCTGCGTGAGCGCGGACCGGACGCCACTGCTCGATTCAGTCATCTGTGCGCTTGAAGAAGGTGCGCAATGATCGTGCGGTCCAGTCACCGGATTTAACGCGCAAATAGCGGCGTGTTCAAGTCCCGCCTCCAGGCGGGCTGTATTTATCGGAATTTTGAAAGGACAAAGTCGAATAACCTTCACAGGCAAGCGTCATCCACGCATGAGATCATGAAGAACGAGATTCCCAACCCCTTTGCAGACAGCAATTGCTTCTTTTGCGGACGAGACAACCCGGCAGGCCTCAAGCTTCGGTTCTATTGGGACGAGGAACGCCGGGAAACGTCAACCGAATATGTGCCCCCGCGGCACTTTGCCGGGCAGGGAACCATCCTGCACGGCGCGATCCAGATGGGCCTGCTGGACGAGATAATGGGCTGGACAAGTTTTATCCATACCAGGGAAAACGCTGTCACCACTGATTTCCAGGTCAAATTCCTGAGGCCAGTGCATATCAACGGAAAACCGGTACGGGCAACCTGTCGGATGACAGGCCGGGACGGGCCGAAAGTATACCTGGAGGCGACCCTCGCCAACAGCGAGGGTGCTCCCTGCACAACCGCGACAGGGACATACCATGTCCTCGCGCCTGAGAAGTACGCCTCATTGATCCATGAGGGACAGCGGACGCCATGATGGGTGGGCTGGACGGGCGCGAAAACGAGCTGCTCCAGTGAGGTTTATTCAGTATGCTGACGATGGAGTTGCACTTCGTCCATCCCTCAAGCTCGATACTATCGGGACAAATCGAAGCAAAATTGAGCGACTTCCCCTGGCAACCGGAATCCAATAGGGTTGATATTGCTATCCGAAAATCACAGCGAGTCGTTCTTTCCGATAATCAAAGATTCTGTCCAGGGTTTTCCTGATGAACATGGCGTGCAGCAGGCGTCCAATCACGCCATACGGCACCGCATAACAGACCCGGTCGGCGACCCTGATTCCCTGCTCGGTCTCCGCCAGTTCGTGATAGTGATACCAGAAGGAATAGGGACCTATCCGCTGCTCATCGACAAAGGATCTTTTTTCGCGAATATGCTTTATCTCGGCAACCCATCGCCGGGTGCCGAACAAGGGTATGGCCACCCGGTACTCGATGATCATCCCCTCGAACATGGTATCCGGCACAGGCGAAATAATTGTGAAGTGCAGATCTTCCGGGGTAATCGCATTCAGGTTGGCCGGATCCTTCAGAAAATCCCAGGCCCGCTCAAGGCTTATTGCAAAGAACTGTTCTCTCTCCAAGGTATACATAGGCTTTTTTTCCAGTCAGACATGGCTGGAATTTAATAAAAATATTCGCAGAACACCTTCATTTTTAAAAAATTGCTGTTTGGTTGAAATTCGTACTGGCAATAAACAGACAACCTGCTCCAGATAAACTGAAACAGGTTACCTGCTGACCTGTTCAATGGATGGATTGGCGGGAGATGAGGCAGACAGGCGTCGCCGGCGGTTCAGACCGAATATGCTGCCGCCTCCGCCCCTCCGCAGTCCTCTGATTCGCTTCCTGTTGCAGTTCCATGATGTGCTTATCTATGGATGCGCTGGGTTTGCGCATGAAGCCATACTGTCCAGCGGTGGTTCTGTGGGTGATGCTCGCCGGGTCTTCAAGTGGGTCAATACGATGATCGGCAATGTGAAGAACGATCTGCGAGGCACTTATCATGCAGTGAGCCGGAAACATTTGCCCCGCTACCTGGCAGAGTTCTGCTACCGCTTTAACCGGCGATTCAACCTTGGAGTAATGATCAGACATCTGGCACATGCCGCTATACATTCATTGCCGATCCCTCAGCACCTTTTATCCCGTGCTGAGAATTGGTGGTAATCAGATTTTGTTTTGTGATTACTATCAATCCTCAGTAAATTTATTGCCACTGCCAGAATAGTGTTGTCATTTCGAACGGATGTGAGAAATCTCCTTGCACCGGGGACGTGAGATTTCTCCCTATGGTTCACTGGCGGCATTATTGGGGTACAAAACTTCATAGGGCCTTTTTATACCTCACGATGGCTGTTCCGGTGGTTCAATCCCCGTCTCCCAGAAGCAGATGGAGCACACCGGGGAGAGAGCCGGCCGGAACGGGCACAGGTTGTTCCTCGTCGAATTTGTGGGAGGCAAAGAACCTTCTCAAATCCTCAAACATCGCGGGAGTTATGGTGTGCGTTACGTCCGGATAAATGACAAACCGAGCGTTGCAGTTCACCGAGCGGAAGATTGCCTCTGCATGGGGCCAGCGTTCAACGATGTAAGGGATGCCGTCGCCGAACAATCTGTCGATGACCTCCCGGTCGACATCATCAAAACCGTCCGAAAAATCGACTGCATCGTTTTCGTCCTTGTCGCCGACGTAAATATACTGTGGAACACTCCGCAATGCCGCCAGGTTCAAGGGCTCCCCGACCAGGGAATGAAGATCGGCAATGCCGACAGGATAATTGAGCGTTTCCCCTTTCCAGGTGCTGACCGGCACGGTGGGCCACCCGCCGGGAGAGCCGCTGGCAACGGCCTTGACGATTTCCGGATGGAGCAGGGTGAAACGATTGGCAAAGGATCCTGAGGCCGAATAGCCGTTGATGAAGATTTTCCGGTCCACCTCCTTTCCCATTGTCCTGAGCCGTTCCTGGGCATCCCGGATCATGGCCACAAGCTGCAAGTCGATCCTCTCGAGTCCGTCAACCAATGTTGTGAGACTGTCGCGGTCAAGGGCATGGGTGTAAATCCTCCAGAGCGGAGGATCGATGAATGAACCGAGAGGGCGCGGGAAGGTGGGCACCAGGAGCGGAACTTCCAGGTCAACGGCAAAGTTTGACCGCCATTTCACTAGGTCAAGCGCCGCCTGGTCATGAACCGCCTGGTCATCGCTGACCGTGCCCGTATTGTTTGTTTCGACCAGCAGCACGGTCCTGGAACCCAGCGAACGGGGAATGCTCAGGTAGTATGGCCATTGGAACCCCTTGGCGGGATTTTCCGGGATTTTGAGCAACTGGTAATTTGCCACAGTGGTAAAGGAGAATGAGTATTCTTCCAACGGGATTCCGGAAAGGTCCTGAAAACTTTTTGGTGTCCCCTCCCTGTTCAAAATGAAAAAGTAGGTCATGCCCGTCTGCAAGGGGGTTGACAAATCGTTTCTGCGCAGGGTGCAGGTTTTCTGGTCCGCAGACCAGAAAACGGAATAGGCCGGGAAGTTGGAGGTTATGCTATAGCCCGCATTCATTTGTCTGTTGAACACAATGGCCACGGATTCAAGATCGAGGCGCGCGTCCCCGGCGCCGTCGGCAGGAGTGGTCGAGACAACAAGCGGCGGATCAACCTGGGCCTTTGCCGGTTCCGGGAAAAAAGTCGCACCAGGAAAGAAAGAAACTATGCAGAACGGCAGGACCAATAAAAGGAACAACAAGTCAGCACCAGGTCTCAATTTTTTCATCAATGTCAACGACATACTGCACCTCTCCCGTAAGGTGATAGATGCAAAACCGCGCTCCATGCAGGTCCTGCACAGCCCGCAGTCACGACAATCACAGCCCGCACTGTCATTTTGTTTGGAATATCCATCATTTCCTTTGCTCCATATTGGCGATCATCCACCAGTCAGGAGAGCCGTATTTGCCTGAAATTGATAATATCTTGTTATTATAATGTGTTTAACGATCCTCGCCGTGGCGGCCTCAGCGGCAGATCATAAAAAAAGCCGGATGACCAATTTCATGGCAACCCGGCTGTCTTGAAAGACCCTTGGCTTTCCGTCCCTGCCTTCCGGCAGGTTTGGCTTTTTCTTGGGGATTTGATCTCCCTTACCAATTATACAATTACGACAAATTGGAAGTCAAAGAAGATTATACTGCCACCGGCAATCGCATCGTGACGTCTTTAAAGGAGACTGAAGGTCCATCGTAACTCTACGTAACAAATCACCCCATCGCAGACACCCTCCGTCTTTCCGGGATGTGCCAGTCTGTTCTCCCACTCCGCTTCCGAAACCAGCTCACTGACCTGGAGGGAGGGCAAGCCGGAAGCCCAGGTCGTAGAAGCGGTAGCCTTTAAAAGCGCCGTACCGGTACGCCGAACGTTCGTACCTGGCTTCGTTGCTCCAACTGCCGCCACGAACCACGTCGATAAAGTGGTAATTAAAACCCTGCGGGTCGGTAACAGGTCCAGCAGGATAGTCAGCATACCCGTCCTGACACCATTCATAGACATTACCGTGCATGTCATACAGGCCCCAGCGGTTGGCCTGCTTCTGCGCCACTGGCTTGGTGCCGCTTGTATATCCGCTTATTGTATTGTTCCATACATACCACCCCATGGCCGCCAGGTTGGAGTTAAAATTCCCATCAACTACCGTGTTGGTGGCATCAAAGCTGTAGGGATTGGCATAGGCGGTGGTGGTGCCAGCCCGGGCCGCATACTCCTACTGGGCTTCTGTCGGCAGGCGGTAGCCTGTGCAGTTGGCGTTGATACCCAACCCCGTGCATTCCATATCATTTCCAGGGATAGGGGAACAACCGGTCAGGGTATAGCATTGACTGCGTCCTTCCTTCTGCGACAACGCATTGGCAAAATAAGCCGCCTCGAACCAGTTGACCGTTTCTATCGGATATTCATCACCGATGTTGGATGTTGCAGGCATATTCCCAATAACCTCCTGCCACTGCTGTTGCGTCACCTCCGTGACCTGCATGTAGAATGGCTTGGTCAGAGTAACCTGGTGCTGGGTCTCATTCGAGAATCGACCAGGTTCAGCCGGTTCGTCGCTGCCGTCCGGACTGCCCATGGTAAAAGTCCCGGCAGGAATGAGATTGAAGGTCATGCCGATGGAATTGGTAAAGCTGTTTTCCATGGGGCTAGTGCATTTCTTGCCCCCAAGCGGCACGACCACCACCTTGTTCTGTGCAGAGGCCAGGGAGATCGATAGACAAACTGTGAGAATCACAACGGGGTATATGACATATTTCATCCTTTTCCCTCCTTTTACGCCATTCCATAGACAAGCATTAAAAACCAATCACCCCTGTACTCCGGCCATACATGCCGATTTCCCTATTTTCCTGATGTACCAGATTCAGGGCTTGAGTCCGACACAAACTTGATCTTTAATATTTCAAGTATACGTTGCGGAGGAAAAAGAAGTCAAATAGGGGTTAGGATGGCAACCGGCAACCTCAATGTGCCGGTAAGAATGGGAACTGAAGATATATCGTAAATATACGGAGCAAACCATCCTCCCGTTGACAAGAGTCACTCCGCTCCAACCCCACTCTTTTCCATGTTCGTCCCACAGAGCAGTTTGGTGGATCGGCTGGTTAGAGGTTCTTGCGGTAGATGCCAAGCTCATTCCCTTCGTGGACAGTACGCTCTAAAAGTTGCCAACCGCCCCGCAACAGCAGAGATTCTGCGGTGCCTGTCGCACAGAAAATTTGGTGGAAACCCAACCTGCGAGCGTGTTCTTCGAGCGCGTTAAGCAGTTTTGAGCCTATGCCCTTTCCTCGCATTGATGGCTCGACTAATCCTGCAACTGCCCACGGACAAAGATGGCGGTGACTGGCTATGGACTCTGCTTTCAGGGCGGCAAACCCACATACCCTTTCATCGCATAGCGCCACCACTCCTATTGGTAGGCTGTCTTTGCGATCGAAGCTCTGGAGATCATATAAAGCGTCACCTGGACCTAATGATCCGTAAAAGGATGGCCATTCGGTCTCAAACCATTGTCTCAACAGCGGTATCGCCTCCTTGTGATCAGCGAGAAGCTCGATTCTAACAACCGGAACCGCCATACGGGGATAATTTCAAACAGGTTATTATCCAGTTTTCACGATGTCTCATTTCTCCCCACTTCAGACCGCTAAATTTTATCTGTATCATGCCTCAAGCATCACCCCAAAAACAACGAAAAAAACATTGGCAATATTGATCTCGGTGGAAAAATATTCTGTTGAGGCTGATCGTTCGCAGCCTGGTCTTGTTGAGCCATGGTTCAATCGATCCATAGAGGAGAAACAGGACATTCCGCTTCTTGCCGGATGTCAATGATCCACCCGCCGATTCCCTGCCCTGTCTCTCCCCCAAGAGTAGATATGGAGAAGAGGAGAAAAACATGGTAGTGTTGATCAGCATTGTTTTGCCGTGCCGGATTGCCCCATCCTTCCGGCGGCAGAACGCCCGGAAGCTGCTGTCTCCCCGGGCATTACTCAATTATTTAGTCGATGCGGCCGGACGATGACCTCTTCCTGTGGCGTACTCAATGTCCTCATCGTTGATGATGAGAGCAACATCCGCAAAACCCTCTCCTATTGCCTGGAGGCCGAAGGTCACAGAGTTGTCGCGGTCGCTGGATCCCAAGATGCGCTGCGGGAAGCGAAACGGAACTCATTCGATATCGCCTTCATTGACCTCCGGCTGGAGGGGGAGAACGGCATGGACCTTATTCCCCCGCTGCTTGCTGAAACTCCATGGATGAAGGTGGTGGTGATCACCGCCAATGCGACCATCGGAACGGCGGTCGAGGCGATGCGGCGAGGGGCCGCCGACTATATCGAGAAACCCTTCACCAGCGCCCAGGTACGGCTGTTGATCCGGACCCTGGGGCACATCCGCGATCTGGAAAACGAGATTGCCGTCCTCAAGGAGGATCGCCGCCGTTTCGCTCCTGAATCCATGATGCAGAGTGGAAATCCGGAGATGCAGCGGATCATCGAGACCCTCCAGCGGGCGGCGCTCTCTGATGCAATCATCCTGCTTCGTGGAGAGAGCGGCACCGGCAAATCGATCTTTGCCCGGACCATTCACAATTGGAGCCTGCGCGCGAAGAAGCCGATGATGATCGTCTCCTGTCCGGCGGTTCCCAATGAACTGCTGGAGAGCGAGTTGTTCGGTCACGCCAAGGGCGCCTTCACCGGCGCGGTGAAGGAGCATCCCGGCAGGATCGCCGCCTGCGAAGGGGGAACACTGTTTCTCGACGAGATCGGCGACATGGCGTTGGCGACTCAGGCTAAGCTGCTGCGCTTCATCCAGGACAAGGAATATGAGCGGCTCGGTGAAACCTTATCGCGCCAAGCGAACGTGCGGATCATCACCGCCACCAACGTCAACCTCGAACAGCGGGTAACCGACGGGCGGTTCAGGGAAGACCTGTTCTACCGGATCAACGTGATCAGCGTCAGCGTCCCGCCGCTCCGGGAGCGGCGCGAGGATATCATGGGGATCGCCGAGGATTTCCGTAATTTCTTCTGTCTGACCAACCACAAACACATCGTTGGTTTCGATGCCTCGGCACAAAAAGCTCTGTTGTCCTACTCATGGCCCGGAAATATCCGGGAACTGCGCAACGCCGTGGAGCGGGCGGTGATTTTGGGAACCGGAGACTACATCACCGAAGATGACCTGCCGGAGAGCATCGTCCCCACGGTCGGCCTGCCGATGGTTGGCGACCGCATTCCTCTCTCTGTCCTGGAGGAAATCCACATCAAAAAGATCCTTGCGGCCACTTCATCTATCCAGGAGGCCGCCGCCGTACTCGGCATTGATCAGGCCACCCTTTGGCGTCGAAGGAAAGCATACGGAATCTGATCTCCCTTTCTTTTGCCGATCGTGCAAAATGCACGGTTCCCATATTTTCGGCATTTCATTCTGCACGTTCTGCTGCAGATTCTTTATATAGATCCTCGTGATTTCAGTAAGATATAAACTGGCAGGTCTTTTGCAATTCGGGCATGAACCCCAACCAGCCGATGGTTGAACGGAGATCGTTTGGCATGAACCTGAAAAAGAAAATACTGGTCGGGTACGGGGTGTCATTTTCTCTGACGGGGGTGGTGGTGGCCTGGGCAATCTTTCATCTCTGGTCACTGGCGACGACAACCGATGAGATCCTCCGCAACTACTACCGCAGCATCCTGGCAGTGGAGAACATGGTCGACGCACTCGGCCGGCAGGACAGCGGCATCCTCCTGATCCTGATGGGGGATGTGGACAAAGGAGTAACCCAGTATCAGGAGAACGAAGTACTCTTTCTCGAATGGCTGGGACGGTCCAGGAACAGCATCGCCGTGGAGGGAGAATCAACGGCGATCCAGGCCATTGAAGCCGGGTTCAGCGAGTTCCGCCGGCAGGTGCAGCAATTGGCTCCTGGCCGGGGGGGTACCGGTTCCGCTTCGACGCTGACGCTTGAGAGCTATCAGAAGACCATTCTCCCTGCATACAACAAGGTAAAGGCCCAGTGCCTCGAACTGCGGACGATGAACGAAAAGACGATGTATGCGGTCAGCGAGTATGAGCGCCAGATCGCCCGCTGGGCCATCTGGTCGACTATTCTGGTCGCCTCGATCGGCGCGTTCTTCGCCTTCATCTTCAGTCTGCTCTTCGCCGAGAAGCTGGTGCTGCCATTGCGGCGCTTCGTCGAGGCGGCGAGAAAGATATCGGCCGGTGAGTTTTCTGTACAGGTTTCCGCGGAAACGGGTGATGAACTCGGTGAACTTGCCGCTGAATTCAACCGGATGACCGCTAAACTGCGGCGCTATCATCTGATGAACGTCGACCGGATCGTGGCCGAGAAGAACAAAGCCGACGCCATCCTCGAAAGCATCGAAGACGGCCTGGTCGTCTTCGACACCGAGCGGAAGGTCTCCGTCATCAATCCTGCCGGCTGCCGCATCCTCAACATTGAGGCGCAGCAGGCGGAAAACCTGCCCTGCGAACAGATACTGCCCGTCCGCAACGTCTGCGAGGTGGTGGCCGAGACCGTCCGTTCCGGTTGCCAGCCCGACATTCCCGATGACCGGCGGATCATCACCCTCACCTGCGGCAAGGAAACCCGGCATTTTCTGTTTTCGGCAACGGCCATCGGCCGGAAGGGACAGCGGCTTGGCGGGGTCGTGCTGCTCCTCAAGGATATCACCGAGTTGCGCGAAGTGGAGCGATTGAAGAGCGAATTCGTGATGGCGGCCTCCCACGAGTTGCGGACCCCGCTGACCAGCCTGGGAATGAGCATCGACCTGCTGCTGGAGCATGCCGCCGGCTATCTGCCGGAAAAGGAAAAGGAACTGCTCCTGGCCGCCCATGACGAGGTGCATCGAATGAAAGCTTTGGTCCATGACCTGCTTGATCTTTCGAAGATCGAGGCGGGGCGGTTTGATCTCGAGTTTGAAAAGATCCTGGTGTCCACCCTGTTCGGGCACGTCCAGGATATCTTCAAGGGGCAGGTCAGCATGAAGCGGGTCAATCTCCTGGTCGACAATGTCGAACAGCTGCCGCCGGTGATTGCCGATGCCAACAAGATTGTCTGGGTCCTTTCCAACCTGGTTTCCAATGCCCTGCGTTATGTCGAGGAAGGCGGGCATATCCGGCTCACCGCGATACAGGCAGGTGATTATATCCAGGTTGCGGTCGAGGACGATGGCATAGGCATCCCTGCTGAGTACCAGACCCTGATCTTCCAGAAATTCGTCCGGGTCAACAGCCAGGAAAGCGGCCGCACGGGTCTCGGCCTGGCCATCTGCAGGGAGATCATCCGTGCCCATGGGGGGACAATCTGGGTCGAGTCCAATCAGGGCAAAGGAAGTGTTTTTACGTTCACAGTCCCTCTTGCGTTCCAGGGTGGGGGCTGCAACCGACATCATTCCTATGGGTCCAGGAAACTGTTAACTGATGAATAACTCTAAACCCTTTTCAATATCACAACGGAGAAGCGAATCATGGGTGAAGGAATCAAGGCGAATGTTTTGCTCGTGGATGACGAAGATCAGTTCCTGGAGGCGCTGTCCAGCCGCCTGGAAACCCGCGGCTACCATGTCGACACCGTGACCACCGGAGGAGACGCGATTGCGCTGGTGGAGGGAAAAAGCTTTGACGCGATAGTCCTGGACCTCGCCATGCCCGGCCTGAACGGACTCGAAACCCTGAAGCGGATCAAGGAGAAAAGACCGGACCTTGAAATCATCATGCTGACCGGCCACGCCTCGGTAGAAAGCGGCATCGAGGCGATGAAAATGGGTGCCGAGGATTATATCGAGAAACCCGTCGACCTGAACACCCTGCTTGAGAAAATCGGTGAGGCAAAACACAAGAGGATGCTCGTGGTGGAGAAGACGCGCCGGGAAGAGGTAAAAAAAATCATCCACAGCAAAAGCTGGTAATCCCTGTGACAGAATAATGAGCCGGATCCGGCAGGTGTCCTTTTTTCAAAGCCCATAACAAACCGGGGGCAGCCGGAAGAGATGAAGTGCGTCCTTGGGGTCCGGATGCAGAAAAGGCGGTTCATGGGCAGGTATTCATGCTCATTGGCGCAGAGACAAAAACAAGAGAGGAGGAAAGAAGTGCAAACCGATCATCCGGTGGTCAGGGACCACATAATCACCCTCGACAGGTATCCGCATCTCACCGAGGACCAATCGCTGCATGATGCCGTAGAGGCCATCAAATCCTACACGCATTCTCCTGAGGCGCGCCTCGCCTACAGCGAGCTGTTCGTCCTGGACATCAGCAACCATCTGCTGGTTGGCCGTGCCAGGCTGCAGGACATCATCCGCGGTATTGACTCCCGCTTCAACGGGCTGGGCAAAGTCGGCAAATTTGAAGGGAAAAAAACCGACGTGACGAACCTGGTCACCCTGTGGGGGGATTCGTTCTTTGACGAATGCGCAAAAAGCAGGACGAAACAAATCAGGGAATTCATGTCGCCCGTACAGCATACCGTCGGGGGGAGCGACTCCCTCCTGAAGGCCCTGGCCATGATGCTGAGCGCCAACGAGACCGTCCTGCCCGTCGTCGACAATGACCGGGTTGCCGGGGTCATTCGCCTGGAGGAGATATTCAATGCCATCACCAATCGGTGCCGGCTGTGACAGCAACCACTTTATTATCAATTTGACCATAACAGGCGGAGAGAAAAGTCATGTCCAACGAACCAATGGAGGTAACGATGGCTGCGGCAGAGCAGTCCATCGACTGGAAGCGGTTGTTTTTCCTGGTGCTCGGAGTCGCCCTGTTCTTCATTATTTATTATGCCCCGCCCTGGCCGGATGCCATCGATCCGCAGGGCAATCACTTCATCCTGACCAAGGAAGGCAAGGGTGCCCTGGCGGTCTTCGCCCTTGCCGCCACCTGGTGGATCTTCGAGGTGCTGCCCATCGGCGTCACCGGCATTGCCATCGGCGTGTTCCAGGCGATGTTCCTGATCAGAAAACCCGAGGTGGCCTTCAAGGACTTCATGGACCCCTCGGTCCTCTTCATTTTCGGCTCCATCGTCATCGGCCTGACCTTCACCAAGAGCGGCCTGACCAAGCGCATGGCCTACAAGATGCTGTCGATCGTCGGCGAACGGACAAGCATGATCTACCTCGGCTGCTTCGTGATGACCGCCGTCCTGACCCACCTGATGGCCCACACCGCGGTGGCGGCGACGATGTTCCCGCTTCTGTTGGCCATCCACGCCCTCTATACCTCGGAGGATGTGCCCACCAAGTTCGGCAAGGGTCTGTTCATCGGCATGGCCTACGTCGCCGGGGCAGGAAGTATCATCACCCTTCTCGGTGCAGCCCGCGGCGCGGTGGCCATTGGCTTTTTCAAGGAGATGACCGGCAGGGAAGTGAGCTTTTTCGAGCTGTCCTACTACATGGCTCCGGTCGGCTGGCTGATGGTCTTTCTGATCTGGGGCATGATGTTGCTCCTGTGCAAACCTGAGAAAGCGGTGATCATCGGGTTGAAGGAAAGGGCTGTCCAGATGTACGCCGAACTGGGCGGCTGGAGTCGCAAGGAGATCCTCACCCTGGCGATCACCCTGGCGGTCATCATCCTGATCGCCGCCAAAAACTGGGTCCCGGCCCTGCAGGGCATCGATAAGACCGCGATCCTGCTGTCTTCGACCCTGCTCTTTTTCATCCTCAACATCCTCAAGCTCGAGGACCTCGAGGACATCCCATGGAACATCATTCTCCTCTTCGGCGGGGCAATGTCCATCGGCTTCTGCCTCTGGCAGACAGAAGCGGCCAAATGGCTCGCGGTGAACTGGCTGGCGCTGTTCAAGACCGCTCCCGCCGTTGTGTTTATTCTCGGCATGGCCTTCTTCGTGATGATCATGACCAACTTCATCATGAACGTGGCGGCCATCGCCATCTCGCTGCCGGTTGCCCTTGTCATCGCACCCTACCTGGGGGTGGCCGGCGAGGTCATCTTCTTCTCAGCCCTGATGACTGCGGGCATGCCGTTCCTCCTGCTCATCGGCGCGGCCCCGAACGCCATCGCCTACAACTCGAAGCAGTTCACCACCGGTGAGTTCCTTAAGTTTGGCATTGTTGCCAGCATCTTGCTAATGGTTGTCGTTTATCTGGCCGTGGCGGTCATCTGGCCGATCATGGGCATGCCTATAACAATCACCCCGGTCGCTCAATAGCCGAGAAGGTATTCCTCGATACTATAAAACGCGGAAGGAGAAGGAATGAAGACTATTCTTTGCGCCAGAGGAGCAGAAGCATGAAAGTAAAAGAGATCATGAACCCGATAACCGACCACCTTTCGCCCGAGGACACCCTGCAGAGCGCGGTGGTAAAGATGCGGACAACGGTGCGCGAGGACCGTCCCGGCGTCAAGGGACTGGTGGTGCTGAACGAGCGGGGGGAACTGGTCGGCGTTCTGACCATCAAGGATGTACTGCGCGCCGCCATTCCGGTCTACCTGGACACCCGGCTCTCCAAGCTTTCCTGGGACGGGATGCTGGAGGAAATGGCCAGGAAGGTGGCCTGCCGAAGAGTGAAGGAGTTCATGTCGAAACGGCTGGTGACCGTGCCCGAGGACGCACCGCTCATGGCCTGCGCCGACCTGCTCATCCAGGAGAAGATGCAGCGGCTGCCGGTGCTGAACAAGGACAACAGGGTAGTCGGAATTGTCTATATCAAGGACATCTTCAACGTCGTCTCCCAGATATTCCTGGATCAGGAGAAATGCAAGCTATGAGCCCCGAAATCGCAACCCCGACGCAATTTGACACAACGTTCTGGATCGCGACCACGATCTTCATCGTGGCGTACGGGATCATCATTTCCGAAAAGATCCACAAGACTATTGTGGCGGTCTGCGGCGCCTCCCTGATGCTGATCCTGCATATTCTCGACCAGCACGAGGCCTTTCACCTCGAGGAGTTCGGCGTGGACTGGAACGTCATTTTCCTGCTGATCGGCATGATGACCATCATCAACCTCATGAAACCCACCGGCTTGTTTGAATACATCGCCATCAAGAGCGCCAAGCTCGCCAAGGGAGAGCCGCTGCGGATCATGATGATCTTTGCCGTGGTGACCGGGGTTCTGAGCGCCCTGCTCGACAACGTCACCACCGTGCTGCTGATCGCCCCGGTCACCCTGTTCATCTGCGACGCTCTGGACGTCGATCCCATTCCCTACCTGATCATGGAGGCCATCGCCTCCAATGTCGGCGGCACCGCCACCCTGATCGGCGACCCGCCCAATATCATGATCGCCTCCAAGGCCAAGCTCACCTTCATGGACTTCATCTACCACCTGGCCCCGGTGGTGATCGTGCTGATGGTTGTCCTGATCGGCGTGATCAAGGTGGTGTTCACCCCGAAGCTGAAATCCTCGCCGAAGCTCAGACAGCGGGTGCTGGCCATGGACGAGCGGGCGGCGATCACCGACCCGGTGATGCTGAAAAAATCCCTGTTCGTCCTCGCCGTGGTGCTGCTTGGTTTTGCCTTTCACGGGGCCCTGCACTATGAACCGGCGACGGTCGCCCTGTTCGGCGCCGGACTGCTGCTTCTCCTGTCGAAAACCAAGGAACCGCACCATATTCTGGCCGAGATCGAATGGCCGACCCTGTTCTTCTTCATCGGCTTGTTCATCATCATCGGCGGGGTAGTCAAGGTTGGGCTGATCAGCTGGATGTCGATCAAGATGCTGGCGATTACCCAGGGCAACCTGCTGGGAACGAGCATGCTGCTGTTGTGGTTCTCGGCCATCGCCTCGGCCGTCATCGACAACATCCCGTACGTCGCCACCATGAACCCTCTGATCATCGACATGGCCGGGCAGTTGTGGCCGGAGGAAACGGGCATCGCCCTGCTGCAGCACCCGGACCTGATGCCCCTGTGGTGGTCGCTGGCTCTCGGCGCCTGTCTGGGCGGCAACGGCACCCTGATTGGGGCCTCGGCCAACGTCATCGTCGTCGGCCTGGCGGAAAGGCAGGGAAAAAAGATATCCTTTTTCCGCTTCTTTGCCTACGGCACGCCGATCATGCTGCTGACCGTGCTCATTTCTACGGTCTATATCTGGCTCCGGTACTACGTGTTCTGAGATCGCCGCAACATTTGCCGGGGCGATAGCCATGCTCGGACAGTTTGCACGTTTTGGCGTTGGAAATCGGGACCGGCGGGGCAATCCCCTGGGAACAATGCTTATTTTGATCGGAGCTCCTCTTGGTGCAATGTTGATCCGCATGGCTGTTTCCCGGGCCAGGGAATATGCGGCAGATGCGGGAGGGGCGGAAATCAGCGGGAAGCCCCTGGCGCTTGCAAGCGCTCTCGGAAAACTGCAGCGAGGGGTGCGGATGGTTCCAATGACACGGGGAAATCCGGCGCACTCGCATATGTTTATCATGAACCCCTTTTTCGGGGGTCTGCAAAAGCTGTTTTCAACTCATCCGCCTGCGGAAGAGCGGATCAGGCTGCTGCATCTTCTTGCCGAAAAGGAAGGTCGTTTGCCGTAAAAATTGGGGTTCCTTTGTCCAATGGCACCCTTGTTTGCCTGGGTCACCGCCTCGTGAAAGTCCGGGTCTGGATACCGGCTTCATCGTAGATTCTATACGTAATTTCCTTCTTTGAAAAATAGAGAACATCGATTCCGTTAGCCTGAGAAAAAATCTCCCTCATCATTGCCGTGAATACCCTGCTGCTGAGCAACTGGCTCGTCGGGGCGAAGGTTTTTACATACGAACGCACAACCTGGATTCCGCAATCCGGCGGTGGATTCTGCACATTACCCTTTTTCAAAAATATGCATCTGCCTTTGACTTTGCCATACACTACAGAAACTGTGAGGTACCTGCAGTGAGGCATTCGGCCCATTTCCCCGTCTCAAGCCATCCTCCGGCAAGATTTACCTCACTCGCTGCAGCGGCCGGCTTGTTGAGCAAAAATTGCTGCAGCATGGGCGTCGGCACATATTGAGCAACTTCTGCTGTTTTTTCCACTAATGTCCAGCGGACGGCGTCCGCCTCACCGGAGGCATCATACCGGGTTATGATCAGGTTTTTTCGTCACAGCAGAATCTGCAATGGAATCATTGTCTGAATATCTTCCTGAAATTTCCATATATCCAGAATTTCATGCTGTTTCCCGCGGGTTGAATCCCTTTTTTTCACCCCGGGGCTGGATATTTTATCCACCGTGGTGGAGATGGTTGTGCTGCAGATCCATTATTTTTTCCAGACAATTATTCTTGTAGGTATAATCCAGCCCGTTGACAGCCTGGACGTGCCTGTCGGCGAGGAAATCGGGCGTGGGGTAGTCGCGGATGACTTTGCCCTGGTGCATGACGATGGTTCGGTCGCTCAGGTCCCTGATAAAATACATGTCGTGGGTAATGATGATTTTGGTCATTTCCAGTTTTTTGAGGATTTCCAGAAGAAGCTCCTGGCTTTCCGGGTCCAGGCTGGCCGTGGGCTCATCAAGGAGCAGGATCTCCGGGTGCATGCTCAGCGCCGCCGCAATTGCCAGCCTTTTTCGCTCGCCGCCGCTCATATTGAGGGGGATGCGGCTTTCATAGCCTTCCAGTTGGACTCGGTGAAGGGCCTCTTCAATCCTTTTTTCTATCTCGATGGCCGGGAGTTTCATCTGCTGCGGGCCGAAGGCCACTTCCTCCCGGCAGGATGGGCAAAACAACTGATCGGCGGTATTCTGGAACACCATGCCGACCTGCCGCCAGAGGATTTGACGGCGGCGGCGGTCCATCTTTTCACCCTTGTAGTAGAAATACCCATCTCCCTGGTTGAGCCCGAGCAGGCATTTGGCAATGGTTGATTTGCCGGCGCCGTTTTCGCCGACGATGGCCAGTGTCTCGCCCGGATAAACGGCCAGGTTGATGTCGCTGACCCCTGTGGTCCCGTCGGGGTACTGGTAACTGAAATGCTGCAGTTCGAGGATCGGCTCCCGGGCAACGGCAGGGACGTGCACCCCGTTGCGGCCGTGGTCATGGGAGAGATGATGATGATGGTGCGGTACTATCGGTGTGTTTTCATGCCTTCCCCCGCAACAGGCAAAGCGAAAGGTGAAATCGAGCCCGTGTTCCTTCAGGGAATCCTGGCTGGACACCAGTTCCCTGATGCTGAAGTCATGATGGACCCTGCCGTCCGCAAGGACAATGGCCCGGTCGCAGATATCGTACAGAAAGAGCAGGTCGTGGTCGATGATGATGAGGGTGCCCGGAAATCCGGCCAGCAGTTCCTGCAGAATCCTTTCCTGCCTGGGGTCAAGATTGGCAGTCGGCTCGTCAAGGATCAGGACTTCGGGTTTCATGGCCAGAATGGAGGCCAGGGCCGCCCTTTTTTTCTGGCCGTAACTGAGAAGATGGGCGGGTTTATACATCAGTTTTTCCAAGCCGACGGTTTCGAGGCATCCCCGGACAAGCTCTTCCACTTCATCGCGCGAGCACCCCTGATTCATCGGACCAAATGCCACATTTTCAAAGACGGTGTTGCAGAAGAGATGGTTTTCAGGGTCTTGAAAGAGGATGCCTGTTTCCTGGCGCGGGACCGGCTGGAAGGACGGGCCGGTTTCCCTTCCCCGGTAACGGATGGAGCCTTTCTGCAGCGGCAGCAGGCCGTTGAGAAGTTTGACCAGGGTCGATTTGCCGGAACCGTTTTTGCCGACCAGGGCAAGGCGATCCCCCTTGCCAATGGAAAAGGCTATGTCGGCAAGGGCCTGATTTCCGTCGGGATAGACAAAAGACAGGCCCTCTACCTGAAAAAGAAGTTCGCCGGCGGCAGGGCCGTATCCGTGATAACCGTTGTCGGCGAGATGCATAAAGGGTTCAGACCGAAAGGGTGAAAGTTGCGCTGGAGCACTCACGGTGAAGGGAAGGAGGGCATCAGCTCAATGAAGAGAAGAATGAAACCGATCATAATCCACATCCCCCCTTTGGCCAAATCCTTTCCATTGATTTCCAGGGTGTGAAAGGCTGGAAAATTCCCCCTATATCCGCGGCAGAGCATAGCCTCGTAGACTTTCTGGGTGCGGTCATAGGAATTGATGAACAGCATCCCGAAGAAATTGCCCATGGTTTTCATGGTCAGGATGTCCGTCCTGGCGGTAAAACCGCGAACCCTCATGCTGCGCAGCATGCGGAGGAGCTCTTGATGGAAGACGAAGATGTAGCGATGGCTGAGCAGGATCATCTGGATGATGGGGGAAGGAATCCCGATGCGGGAGAAGCCGTGCAGGGTCGCGGAAAGGGAGGAAGTAGCGAGCATCGGTTCCATCAGCAGGGCTATGGCGCAGGCCTTGACGACAATGGTCAGGGCAAGGAGGAACCCGTTCAGGTGAAAGGGGAAGCCGGGCAACAGGGGGAAGATGAGGAGAATTTCCCCCGGCTGTTCCCTGCTGGTAAAAGGGAGCACCAGGAGAAACATGATCAGAAAACCGGACATTGCGGCAAGACGCTGCAGGCTGCGCCGCCAGGGAAGTCTGCTGGAATACACGGCAAGGATCGAGATCATGAGGGCGGCGGCGCTGCAGACAAGGGTCTTGAGGGAGACGACCAGAAAGCAGTACAGGAGAAGCGCGGCGACTTTCACCGCCGGATTCCAGTTATGAAAGAAAGAATCGCGATCGGCATGCTTGTCGAGGGTGGGGATGGACCAGTCCGATGGACCTTTGCTGGGAGTCTTCTTTTTCTTCAGAAAGAGAACGGCCAGCAGGATCGCCACTGACAGAACCACCAGGGATGCCGGCAGAATCAATGCCATGCCCGAGAGATGGATGGAGATCGTGGATTCGGGAAGGGTTTCAGTCATGGCATTGATTGGATGGGTGCTCCAAATGCAGGACTACCGCAGAACCGAGTGAAGCAGTTCAGGCTTGACCCGGAAAATAAAAGAGACCGTGAAGGCGGAAACAGCCGCTTCAATGAGTATCACAGGGATATGGGCGGCCAGGGCAAGCTTCGCCACCCCGATAAAGTCTTCGCCGCTGGTATAGAGAAAGGCGGCGAGAAGAGCGGCGGCAAGCAGAATGCCCAGGCCGCCTGCCAGGGCGCCGGCAATGGTATTGCGCAGGAGGGTGGTGCCGCGGATCGCCTGAAAAAGAAAACCGCAGAACAGGGCGGGCAGGCCCATCATGATGGCATTGGCCCCCAGGGCGGTGAGACCGCCGAACTGGAAAAGGATGCTTTGCAGAAAAAGTCCCACGGCAATGCTCAGAAAAGCGGCGGACCCGAGAAGCGCCCCGACGATGCCGGGCATCAGCAGGTGGACGCTGGTTGGTCCCAGCGGCAGGTGGATGAGGGAGGCCACAAAAAAGGAAGAGGTGACAACGGCGATTTTCGGCAGATCCTCCTGTCTGATCCTTTTCAGGCTCAGACCTGCTCCCAGCGCGGTTGCGGCATAAGCGGCCAGGGAAATGGTGGTGGGAAGGACTCCGTCGGATATATGCATGGCTCACTTTTCGGGATTGCGGTTTTTTCTGCGGGAGGCCATGAAGGCCGCTATCCCGAAAAGGCCGAGAATATAGCCGATCCCGGCAACGGCATCTCTTACCCCCGGTTCCTCGACAGCCTGGTTCAGGGCGGCGATCTCCCTTTTGATTGTCCTCAACTCCCGGGTGAGCCTGGCTTCATGTTCCTTCAACAGGGCCATGACTTCACGGCAATTTTCCGGGTCCTCGGAGCTTGCCGCAATCGCGTCATGCACTGCTTCCGGTGTTCCTTCATCCGCCCCGGCCAGAGGCATCGGTGCATGAAAAAGGAAGATAATGGTGAAAAAAACAAGAAAACAGGGAACCGGGGCCCGGAAGTTCTTCTGCATAAGGCTGTTACATCTCCGATCCTTTCAGCAGAAAGGTGTTTTTATGGCCCATCGAGGCGTTTAAAATGATGGTCAGATCTTCCTTTTTCGGCAGGGGAAAATGAAACAGGCCTTTTTCATCGGTTTTTCCCTCCACAAGGGTAACGCCCTTTTGGTCCTGAACTTCGACCACGCCCCCCTCAACCGGCTTTCCATCAGGGAAATAGCTTTCCGTAAAGACCGTGTTTCCTTCGACGTAGGCAAAAATGTTGACCTTGTGGGCAAGGGCGACATGTACGGTGCCAAGAAAAAATGCAAGTGCCCACAGGAATATGGACAGGTGATTGCGCATGAGGATTCCTTTGCAATTGCCGGCAGAAGAGGAGCCTCCGCCGGCAAGAATACATTTTTAACTACTTCATATCGGTTGCATGGACCCAGTAGACCGCACCGATCTCAACCGCTTTTTCAACCCCGTCCCGTTCCAGTTTCCACTCCGCTTCACTGAGGGCGGCAAATCCCCACCACCCTGCCCTGGGCATGGCATAGGAAAAAATTCCGTTGGCATCCGCCTTGACCACCTGGGTGACGAAGGGGTCGCCGGGCGGTACGACGATTGAAGGGTTGCCCGGCGATTCGTTCAAATATTCAACCTCAACTTCGGCTCCTGCCGCCGGCTTGCCATTGACCAGGACCTGCCCGGTGAAAAGATTGCCGGTCCACAGGCCGTATGGCCTGGTCAGGGGGATGATCTCGGTTTCCAGGCCGACGGCTTCATCCCATCCTGCCTCCAGTCCGAAGGCGTTGACACAGACTTTGGTGTAATGAACGATGAACGCATCTTCCGCCGGCTCCCAGTACGGAGCCGGCTCCACGTAGAAGGTGTAGTCGCCCGGCCGTTTTATCTCATATTCTGTTTTCCAGGCAGTAAAATCTTCATTCTGGTCAGGAGCCTTCCCTTTTGTCCCGGTCAGGGCGGGGAGCAGGTCGGTTTTCCGGCCTGCCTGGAGAACGCCGAACTGCTTCGGCTTTGCCATATGCATATAATGGCGTTCCATTGGATGAATGAATTTGACGGCGATTTCAATCTTTCTGCCGTCTTCCTGGCTGATGATGTCATCCGAGGGAATGACTGCCCCGAAATGGGCGTGCCCGGTTGCCGACAGTCCCAACAGACAGGTCAGGCCAACGGCCTGGAACAGAATGTGCTTCGGAAGCATGGGTTCCTCTTAGTAAATTTTGCATAAAATCATTTAACGGGAACGAAATGTTACGAATTGCTGATTTGTATTACCATTAGCACTGTCACGGTCAGCCGTCAACACTTTATTGAAGAAAATATGATTGCCACCAGTCATCGGCAATATACCGGCTGTGCGAAGAACAATGCCGTCCTGTCGACTGCCCGGAGAAATCTCCCTGCGACGCGGACTTGATTTCTCCCCACGCTGTTCTTTATGGATTGGGCCTTGAATGGTATATGTGCATAATCTGTTGGGTCGGGGTATGATTCTCCCCAATGGTTATTCACAGGCACGATACCGACAAGGAGGAAATATGGCTGAGCTTGTTCGTTTCTCGGTTTCCATGGATGTCCAATTGCTGGAACGCTTTGACAAACTCATTGAGGTCAAGGGATACAGCAACCGCTCCGAGGCCGTCCGGGATCTGATCCGCAATGCCCTGGTGGAAGAGCAGTGGTCGCACGAAGACGAAGAGGCCGTAGGCGCCGTTTCCTTGCTCTATGACCACCACACCAGAGAACTATCTGATAAACTTATTGAGCACCAGCACTCCCATCACCAGGAAATTGTTTCCGCCCTTCATGTCCATTTGGACGCCCATCATTGCTTGGAGGTGGTGGTTATCAAGGGTAAGGCAGGGAAGATCAAGCAGTTGGCGGAAGAGATGATCGGAACCAAGGGCGTCAAGCATGGGCGCCTGATGGCAACCACAACCGGCAGGGATATAGTATGAACCGGAACTGCGGGAACGCCTCAGATGTGACGTGAATTGTTCGCAACCGGAACCGAACGTGAGAAGTGTGTAGAGAGTCGCGGAATGATATGCGGCTTATGCGAGGAAATACATGCCGGGAAAGACTGCACATCCATTGGCTTGGTTTTCGGGGAAACTTCACTGATTTTCATCTATGCTCTGCACTCCTTCCATCATCAATCCCATGAAATCTCCAAGGGGAGGCGCGTTGCCGAGGACATCGGGAATCCCTTTGATGTAGCTGAAATGTCCGCTCTTCAGCCCCATGATTGCGTAAACGGCTTCCTTTTTGCGCAACTTCTGGTAACCGGCGTAGACAATTTCGCCCTCCCTGAAAAAGACCATTCCTCGCCCTTTTTCCGGAGTAATGTCCATGGTCCCTGTTTTCCGGGCGGCATTAATCAACTGGAACAGGTCAACGGGCGATATTTCGGAAAGTTCGCCGGTCATGCCCGAGGCAATATTCCCCGATTTGAACGTCATTTCCTGGGCGCGGTCTACCAGCAGCTTGAACAAAAACATCTGCAGCACCGGATATTTTTTCAGAATTTCTTTAAAATTCTTTATGCTGAGCAGGGCCAGCTTCACGGTGTTGAGGGAAACAATCGTGTGCGAAAACGGCTGCGCCGAAAGCAGGCTGATTTCTCCGAACATCTCCCCTTCCCCAAGGACGGCCAGTTGAGAGCCGCTGTCCGTTCTCACCTCGACCTGGCCCTCCAATATTATGAAAAAATTGGTGCCGGGAGATCCTTTCTTGACGACCAGCTTGCCAAAAGGAATGGTCTTGAAGTCGAGGAGCAGGGTAATGTCCGCCAGGGCATCGTCTTCGAGAGGATCAAATAATTTGATTTTACGGAGAACCCCGAAGTACTTTTGAAGATGCTGTTTCCGGCGCTTTGCTTCAGCTTCTTCGAGCAGCTTCATCTGCAGCGTGGAAAAATCCTTATCCTTTTTGTACTCGAAATGGATTAACCCTTCGCAGCCGCCGCAATCCCACCTGGTTTTCTGGACAGAGCCTTGTGGAAATCCCTTGAAAATTTCCCTGGAGCCGACAATGGATGCTATTTTCCGGGCAAGGTAAAGACAGCCGGGCTTGAAATCTGACAGAGAAAGTCCATAATTTTCAACCTTTATTTCATCACCCGCTTTATACAGGGGGCATGAATCCTCGTTGACAATTATGAATATTGCGTCCCGGAACTGTTCTTCTTTTTTCTTCATGATGGGCTCTGATTGTTTAATGCATGCTCAAAAATCCTTTTTGCCGGATAATTGGCTGGAAAGGCAGGTAATCTTTCATCAACGGTCTTCCGCAATACACTGCAGGCCTGAATCTGGTATGTTTCGAGTCATCCTCGCCAAAACATTGACAAGGGATTACTCGTTCCCCTTCAAAAACGGGTTATACTTATCAGGAAAACGGGATGTTTCTTCATTGATTTCAAATGGAAGGTTTTCAGGCAGTTTCAATCCATTCTCCGCTGATCCTTCTCTTGCCTGATGCAGTAAAATCATTTCCAGCGACAACAGACTTTCAAAAGACATTGCAGTAAAATGGAGAGCAATGCCTTCATCTTCCTGACGCACAACTTTAGCCAACGCCTCCAATGTCAGATGCACATTCCTCCCTTTCTGAGTGAGACGTACATAACACTGGTCGTCAACATTGTGGGGAAATTCTCCAACCACAAACATCCCGCTCAACGAGATATTTTTTATCTGGCATTCATTATACATCTCGGTAAAGAAATCCATCTGAACCTGGCGCTCGAAATGAATACGCTTATAACGCCTCTGTTCCCGCACCGCATTTTCCTCCTTATGGCCTGTCCGTCAGTTGACAACAGGAACAATCATCAGCGGCAGGTTCATTCCATCTGCAGGGGCTTGATATATCTGCTGCGAAGCGCCGACGGCGATAAAGGAATAATTGCCGGCGGTGATTTCAACCAGGTTCGTGCTTGTCCCGGATTCGAGCCTGGTCCACTCGGCGCCATCACCGGAATACAGTATCGCTCCGCCATCCCCGACTATGACGAAATGGCCGTAGGCGAAATGGATGCCGGAAAGGTTTGCAGTTACTCCCGAATCCTTGGACATCCACGTCGTTCCATCCCTGCTGACAAGGATGACTCCATTTTTCCCCACGGCAACATACAGCAGATTGCCATACGCCACGGACGACAAATCATCGCTGACACCTGAGTCGTGTTCAGTCCACACTTCACCGTCCGGGGAAGTCAGGATCGTACCTGCACCGCCAACGGCAACAAAGAGTCCGACCCCATATTCCATTCCATAAAGCCATGCGCTGGTGGGGGTTGCGTATTCGGACCAGTTGATCCCGTCCGTGGATTTTACGACTTTTCCCCCTGAACCACCTGCCAGAAACAAGCCGCCGCCGTACGCAGCGCAGGACAGAGTAGAGCCTGTTACTCCTGCCCCTTGCCGCTCCCATGTCGAACCATCTTCTGAAGATAATATCTCACCCCCGGAGCCGGTGACGATGAACATTTCTTTCCCTTAGGCAGCGCCAGAGAGCAGGGCTGTTGAGCCTGAGGCCGCTTGCTCCCAGGTCTCGCCATCATCTGATCTGAGTATCGTCCCCGCGGGGTCGTGGCCTATGGCCACAAAAACATTCTTGCCGAAAACACTATCGCCCAGAAACCCGGCCCCCCTGTCATGGCGCAATAACCACGTATCCAGGTCAACATGCTTGCAATACCCAATGACAGAGGCCCCTGCAAAATGTCCTCGCCGACAAAGGCAAACAGGCCCGGTTACAATGAACAACTGTTTTAGGGTATCAATACAGGAAAAAAAAAGTCAAGTTTTGTCGTAATTATGCATGGTAATCTCAACATAGACGCACTCCTGGCCGGCAAACCTGAATTTGAGAGGGAGAGTTTTCAATTTGATGTTTGTAATGGCAATAATAAGGTTGGCTTCTGCACAAATACCGGGCTATACTTTGTTCCTTACGAAGGAACATAACGGTAGATCAGGAAGATAGAACACAAAAATGAACAATCAGAAAACTGAAGGTATTTTTAACAGATCAGGCTTGGCTGCGTTAAGTGACCTGCAAGCCCCTGAATGCCGGTATATTTTTTCCGTGCTCGAAAGTCAGCAGTCTGAATTTCTTGAAAAAGAGGAAAAATTCCGCAGCAAAGAATATGAGTTGCCGAATGATCCGTTGCATTGCTGGAGCAGAGTCTGGGAGTATCCCTATGTTTACTCTCATCTTGCCCGAATGGTCAAAGATTTGGCTGAAGGTTCCCGTCCTCTCGTTATAGACGTGGGCAGCGGAGTCACCTTCTTCCCATTTTCATTGGCCAGATTAGGTTGTCAGGTGGTTTGTACTGATATCGATCCTGTCTGCGAGAAGGATATATTACGCGCCCGCGAGAATATTCCGTGTGCACCGGGGGACGTTCATTTCAGACTGATTAACAAGGAAAAACTGCCTTTTGCCGATTGCGAGTGTGATGTCGTTTATTGCATCAGTGTATTGGAGCATATTCCCGATTTTGAAAATACGGTCCGGGAGATGGCAAGAGTATTAAAACCTGGAGGACTCTGCCTGATTACCTGCGATTTGGGTCTCGATCCCAGGTCTGATACCCAGCTTACGGTTCACGGCTATGAGCGATTAATGTCTGTAATGAAGCAACAATTCAGCCTGCTGTATTCGGACAGGACAATTCATCCGGTAAATGTCCTCACCGATCTGAACAGCCCTTATCCGGATTGCAGGATTACGTATGCCCGGATCGGCTTTCGGTTGCTGAAACAAAATATATTGAAGAAGGTATTCGGGAGAAAACCGAGATATGTGAATGTGCTGGGAATCGGAAATCTCGCTGTTTTGGGATTAGCTCTTCGAAAACGATAAGATTCACGAAGATCAACTCGCCCTGTCAACATCTTCTCCGGCCCAACAAGGGATGGACGGCGGCAGGTCCCCCTCCACTCCAGTCCGGAATCGGCCCCGGCCGATGTGTGCTTGTCCTTTCCCCATCGGCGGCGATGCCCCGAACAGGTTCCCTGCTGTTGTAAGACGTACAGGGCCGAGCTTTTTTCGGCTGCGGAAAATTGCGGGGGGCTCTGGTAAAAAGCCTTACCGCAGCAGGCGGAATGGCATGATGTTTTTTGTGCGAATTTCCGGCTGCAGACAGAGACATTGCACCTGTTTATTCTGGAAAAAGAGTATGTTTCTTCAAGCGTTTGTTTCGCACGGCGACAAAAAAATAATAGGAAGCGATAAAACTGATAATCGCGAACGGCGCTGCCCAAACAAAACCGCCCAGCAGCATGGCAATGATGGTTTCCTGCCCCAGTTTGCCGAACTCGGCAAGCTTTTCAGCCAAACCGGCCTCTGAACGGACGATACTCCTCGCCGCTGCAATTCTATCCCAGGAAATATCCCAGGGCGTCAACCAATTACCGATCTTCCAGGACGCAAAGTAGGTGAACGGGGTGGTGAGCATGCTTGAAAGCAAAGCCGGGATTTTTGCTGCACGAAAGAGCAAAGCCAGGGACAAGGAGATTACCGTTTGGAAGGGAATAGTTGGTGTCTGTCCAACAAAAACACCGATGGCGATCCCTTTTGCAAGCGACAAGGGATCGCCTTTCAGGCGGATAAAGCGAAGATACAAATATTTTATGAAACGGAGCATTTTGGCGAACATGCAAACCCCGGACGTGGACCATGGTCAGATTTCAATCTTGCCCGTGCATTTGCTTTGCTGCCTGAAGGGAGGGATACCTGGACAATGTTACCAATTCACGAATAGTTGAAATAACAGCTTTGCCCGGCGTCGGCAATACTTTGCCGAGGATTGGCGGTAATGACAAATTGCAGGTACAGCCCCACAGTAAATGTTTCTTACCACCATGTCCAGAGCTTCAGGTTCAGAAACGAAGACCGCACCATAAAAAAAGGGCGCGAACCGCAGTCCACACCCTTGACATTGCCGGCCCGGAAAAAGGTTATGCCGTCATTCTTTCAATAATATCGGTGATAGCGGTTCCCGACAGGCCCAGCCGGTATCCTTCCCCTTTAGCCCTGCCCTGTTCATCCCCGGCATTATCGGCAAGCGCCATCAATGACTCGTGTTCCTCCCGGCTAACGAAAGAATCGCCGTGATAATACCTGCGCAATCCGCGGCGGTATCCCTCGAAGAAGGAAGGATCTTCGGACAGGCGAATCAATATCTCGGCCCCGGACAGGTTGCGGTGAAATTCCGTTTCGTTCATTGCCGCCCCCCCTCCCGCAACCGGCTCTGCACCGCGGCGCAATATGCCTCAATTTGCTCTATGGCCTTTTCCACCTCCTCGAGCACGAAAAAAAATCCACCCCGTTCATACAGTGAATATTCGACATACTCCTGGGCCTGATCGGGCAATAACGTCTGCCTGAGATGCTCCAGTTTTGCCTTTGCCGCAAGTGCCGTCGACTCAAGCGGAAAATCCACGGTCTCGATCCGATCCTTTGCCAGTTGCATGCTCCAAACCATCAAAAATAACAATGCCGTATAAACCCTGCCGGTCCCATCGCGGACTCTCCGGCCGGAAAAACAGGCGGTTTTCTGTCAATCCCCACAATCCTCAAAATTGAGACATGCTGTTTATCAAAAAATGACGATGACAACAAGTTACTTTTTTATAGTTTCTGTAAAAAAAAAATCCCGGCGATTATTCTTTGCCGGCAAGACCCACCATGGCATGGAAAACCGGTGTCCAGTACATTGATAATGTCTTATCGGTGCTTGAGGCGGAAGACGGACCTGTTCCGGAAACGGCGAAGAAATACGTCAATCAGGAGCAGTTTTGCACCCTTTAGGGTGCGGCGGATGGATTGAAAATCACTGGTCTGAAATTTTTTGGCGTGAGCGTAAAATGTACAAGACGCACACAATGATCAGGTTTTCTTCCTTGTACGTGCAGTGCAAAAATATTTTCAAAATATTAACAATTTGATCCTGTGCCGCGCCATGGCATCAATCCAGATGAAAAAATGGGTCAGCGATTCCGAGGTTCACCTTGAGATCATGAAAAACAATCACCCGTTCTTGTCGACCTTCGAAATCGCACTCTTCCACCATTTCGGGAAGCCATAGTGTTGTGTCAATGAAGAAAGAGTACCGGGTTGTGATGTTCCGCCGAAAATGATTCTCCGCCAATACCGTGATGATGACCTGATTTTCTTGCAAGGAGACCGAAACCGGCCCTTTGCGTCCCTCTTTGACGCTATGGCCGATATTTCGGATCAGCAGGCCCAAATCGGTCTGATTTATCTGCTGGCCTCTGGAAACCTGCGTTCCAGGGTCGCGAAGATCTTTGCGGAGAATGAAAAACGGCAGCCATCTCAAAGGGCGGATGGCCACCTTCCCCTCACGGTCGGGATAGACGACTGCCATTCCCGCATGGGGCCGCTCGAAATCGAGGCGGATTGCCCCTGGTTTTTTATAGGTATACCGCAGCTTTTTTTCTTCCAGAGAACCATCATCGGCGTACTGGCGAATTTCAAGATTTGCCTGATAATCGATCAATTTATCGTAGGCGGCCTCCATTTTGCGGATCAGGCTGTCGGGGTCGATCTTGTCTGAACCGCATACGCGAGCCGGCGATACGCAGAACAGAATTATCAGGAGAATAACTTTAACCATTGTACTGCTCTTTCGTTATTTCTACCCCAGGGAGAAATGACAATTTTTCCCCTGGCGTGCAATACATTTTTGCCGAGGGAGCCGGGGTCTCTGCCTGCATGACCCCAGCAAACAATCATCAAGCGGAGGGCAAAATACAATTACGGCTTGAACATTTTCCTTTATGATGCGAAAAACGAAGATAATGAGTGCAGAGTGCAACGTCCTAACCCTGCACATTCAGTGCTCCCCAATTGTGCCGGGCGGCGGACCCTTTCCAAGGAGGTTCGGATGAAACCGAGGATAACGGTTATCACCATCGGCGTGGACGACCTGGAACGGTCACTGCGCTTCTATCGCGACGGTCTCGGATTGGCAACCGAGGGAATCATCGGCCAGGAATTTGAACACGGCGCCGTGGTGTTCATCAACCTCCAGGCCGGCTTGCGGCTTGCTCTCTGGCCCCGCCCGAGCATTGCCCACGATACCGGCCTTGCCGCCGGCCCGCCGAGCCCGACGGAATTTACCCTTGGCCACAACGTTTCTTCCAGAGATGAAGTTGACGCGGTCATGGACCAGGCCGCCACGGCCGGGGCCGTGGTCGTCAAACCCGCGCACGACACCTTTTGGGGAGGCTATGCCGGTTATTTTCAGGACCCGGACGGCCATCTCTGGGAGATCGTATGGAACCCGCAGTGGACCGAGTAAGAAAAGTGGACAAACCTGGATATCTGTACCACGGGAGCCGGCATCGCCTGGAGATTCTCGAACCGCGCCAGGCGATCGGACTGGGCGGAGAGGCGGATTGCCGGAAAGCGGTCTATGCCGTCTCGGTCTGGGAATGGGCAATCGCTTTTGCCTTTGCGTTTGTGCCCACAGCAGATGATGCGGTGTTCTCCGTAGACACGGAAACAAATCCGCCGCGCATCCTTCTTCAAAGCACCGATGTTGAATGGGACAGAAAAGGCTACCTCTACACCCTGCCCTCCGAGACCTTCGAGCAGGCGGATGACCTGCAGTGGGTTTCGTACTCTCCGGTAAAACCGCTCAGCGTCGAAGAGATCGATCCGCGGCAATACAGGGCATGGATCGTAAAGATGAACTAAACCTGGGCACGGATTGGGGAGAGCGGCATCTTGCTTCTGCGTCGGGCGCCGGGGCCTCAGGCGACACACAGCCTCGGGGCACGAGAAAAATCGAATCAGGCCGTCCGTAAACGGTGCCTGACTGGCGGGGAAACCGGTTAAGAAGTCCCGCCCCATGTCAGCAGGGACTGCAGCTTCCCGGGATGGGGCTCGTCAATTTTCGTCGAATTTTTTCAGTTTCTCCCGTATCCGTTCCATTCCCTTGGTGTTTTCCTCCAGCAGCCACTGCAGCGCCTCGCCGTCCGTCAAACCTTCATCCTTATTGTGAAGAAGGTTGCCGTTCTTGTCTGTGAACCACCATTTGCGTTGCGAGGCACGGTTTTCGCTCCAGGCGGTCAGATTCAAACATCTGGCACATGTGTAGATAATTTTTTTACTGACCATTATTCCCTGTTCCCCGCTGCTGCAGATATCCTCCCCTTCCCGCCGGCCCGGGGGGCCTCCTCGCGGCTCTCTCGGGAGTCATGCTGCCCATGCCGGTGATTTCGATCAGTTCAAACCCCAAAGGAACGCCGAACCTGCATGGCCCGTAGGCATTGTTTTCCTCATCGACCCATACCGCCGACTGGTACAAGGAATCCGCGTGGTCGATGGTTGGACGAACCTCTATAATCTCATCCGTCAAGACGCTCCTCATCTTCATCTTCACCTGCATCTTTACCGGCATGGCTTGCCCTCGACACTACCAGTTCATCACTTTGCCTTCACAGAGTTTCTCCTCAATTTGTAATACGGTTCCCTGCAACAAAAGTTACAAGAAAGACGGCCGCCCATATTGGTGGAGACTGCACTTTCCCCAAGATCGTCCTCTGGTCCGGCAATATCCTGCTTTGCCAAAAAAGAAATGCAATTTTTCCTGTTTCATCCGGAAACAGACAGGCCGCCCCAAGACTCAGGCAGAAAGCCGGTTTCCAGTCATATCCATTCCAGGCTTGAGAAGCTTTCCCGCCTTGACAAAAGAATATTTATCATCTTTGATAGAATCATCGGGCCAGCAAATTGTCTTTACTTTTCAATGGCAATGAACACATGAAAAATAATGATGCAGTTGTGAACGAGCGCCGCAGATATCCTCGTTTTGTCCAGCATGTCTATTTAAAATTATTTGTATGCAACCCAAATACAAAAGCCTCCAGAATTACCTACTTCAAGGCAAAGACCCTTGACATCAGCCGCGGCGGCCTGCGCATAGAGAGCCCCTGGGAGTTCACCCCGGGCTCCATCGTCGGCTTCAAGGCGGACAATATTTCATCTCACAATATTTCCGGGTTTGGTGAAGTGAAGTGGTGCAGGCATTCGGAGAAGTCCGAAAATTTCGAGTTTGGAATCGCTTTTCCGGATGCGGTTCAATTCAGGGCCTGAGCATCCGGAAAGCAGACGAACGGCCGCCTGCACGAGATTCTCTTCAGGATTCACCGCCGGACTCCTTCGACTTTTCCTTGCCGATATACCGGTCGTCTGACCAGTACCCGACCCGAACCTCGTCCCCCGGGCGGACTTCAACACCATAACCGTGCTGTTTCCCGTCCTTGAACTCTCCAACATATCTGGTGCCGTCGGCAAAGGTGAAAGTTCCCTGACCGTTTTCCCTGCCGTACTTCCATTCGCCTTCGTACTTCTGGCCTTGCGGGGAAGTCATGATGCCGAAACCATGCTGCATCCCGTCCTTCCATTCACCGACATACTTCTGGCCGTTGGGCCAGGTATATATTCCCTGGCCATCTTCCCTGCCATCCTTCCATTGGCCGGCAAACGTTGACCCATCCGCGTACAATCCATTCCCGTGCCCATGCTTTTTGCCCGCTTTCCATTCGCCGGCATATTTGGCCCCGCCGCGGTAGGTCATGATGCCCCGGCCGTGCCGCAGTCCCTCATGAAATTCACCGGTATACCGCCGCCCATCCGGATAATTGGAAGTGCCCCAGCCGTGCTTTCTTCCGTTTTTCCATCCGCCTTGGTATTTTTCGCCGTCCGGGAAAATGTGTGGTTCTGTCAGCGGTATTGCGGCCGCCGATTTGCCTGCCTGTTTTTTGGAGCCGGGAAGGATTTCAATCCCTTTCCCCCCGGCATTTCCCTGCTCCGTTCCAACGGTGCTTTTTCCGCCTCCAGAGGGGTTTCCCGTTTCCTGTTCATCAGACAATCCGTTCTGCCGCTCCTCTTCGGGGTGCATCCTCCCGGATGAAATGGCGGGGAGCTCTCTGCGAAGGCGTTTGCTTATGCAATTCTGAATAAAACCAATCGCTTTTTCAGGGTCAGGTTCGCCTGGCGTCATCCTTCTTCCGTCCGTCACTCCGGGTTTACCAGGGAACATCACTGCCCGGGGCGCCCGGCACGGCGGCCAAGCATTTCCCCATCCTTGAATTCACCTGAATATTTACTGCCGTCGGGCCAGACATGGGTGCCCTGGCCGTTTTCCTTGCCGTCCCGCCATTCGCCGGTGTACTGCTCGCCGTTCGGCCAGGTTTGGATGCCCCGGCCGTGGCGCCTGCCGTTCTTGTATTCCCCTACATATTTTTCCCCGTTGGCGAACGTGCACATTCCCTGCCCCTCTCTTCTCCCGTCCACGAATTCGCCGACATATCTGGAACCGTCAGGCCAGGTTTCCGTCCCCTGGCCGTGGGGCTTGCCGCCCCGGAACTCACCGATATATTTCCGGCCGTCGGGAAAGATCTCGATTCCCTGACCGCTGGGAATTCCCTCCCTGAATTCACCGATATATTTCCGGCCGTCGAGAAAGATAAGTGATCCCTGGCCGTGCTCTCTGCCCTCCCGGTATTCCCCCATGTACTTGCGGCCGTCGGGCCAGGTGCAGGTGCCCTGGCCGGACTTTTCGCCATCCTTCCAGGTGCCGCTGTATATCGAGCCGTCCGGGCAGGTCATTGCTCCCTGGCCGTGTCTCCTGCCCTCCCGCCATTCGCCGGTGTACTGCCGGCCGTCGGGCCAGGTGTAGGTGCCCTGGCCGTGCCTTTTGCCGTTTTGGTATTGCCCTGCGTATTTCTCCCCATTGGCAAAGGTGAATGTTCCCTGTCCCTCCCGTTTGCCGTCGACGAACTCACCGACATATTTTGAACCATCGGGATAAATTTCCGTTCCCGGGCCATGCGGTTTCCCTTCCCTGAATCCACCGATGTATTTACGGCCGTCAGGGCTGATGTAGGTTCCCTGGCCGTGCCGCTTGCCCTGCCTGTATTCGCCGGCATACCGGGATCCGCCCGGATAGATTTCGATTCCTTGCCCGTCGGGCATCCCGTCAATGAATTCGCCGATATATTTCCGACCGTCGGGGAAAATATGGGATCCCTGTCCGTGCTCTCTGCCCTCCCTGTATTCGCCGATGTATTTCTGGCCGTCCGGCCAGGTATAGGTTCCCTGGCCGTGCCGCTTGCCGTTCTTGCATTCCCCCGTGTACCGTTCGCCATTGGCGAAAGTGAACGTTCCCTGCCCTTCCCTTTTGCCTTCGACAAATTCACCACTGTACGTTGAGCCGTCGGGATAGGTTTCAATGCCGCGGCCATGCGGTTTTCCATCCTTGAATTCACCGATGTAGATCTTGCCGGACGGCCAGGCCATCCTGCCCTGACCGTTCGGCATCATTTCCTTCCACTCGCCTTCATATTTCACCCCGTGGGCAACACCACCGGGATTTTGACCGCTTGGACGCCCGTCAACATACTCCTGAACAAATCCGTCCGCCTTACCGGAAAAGACGGCGCCGGATCCGGCCCCCTCGACCGGCGCCGTCCCTTCAGGCTCATCGGGGAGCCCCTTGCTCATCCCTTCGTCATACTTTGTCCAAAGGGTGACAAACTTGTTCTTGTTCTGGATTGTCATATCCTCTGCCGTACCGGGAAACTCCCAGCGGAACCACGGGCGGCTTCCCTGTCTCCCGATTGCCGCCCCAATGCATCAACAGGCCGATCCAATCATAAAAATCCATAGAATTCGCCTATTTCATGCAAATGCAGGGCCAGGTGCAGTCAGAATAAAAATTTCCGACAACTGTTTGATTATATGGAATAAATATAATTAACAGAAAAAGGGGATTTTTTTCCTGACCTGTTTTTTCCGGAAATCCGGAAAAAACAGCGCACAAGGGAAGCATCAGTCGGCAGCGTGTCAGAAGACAGATAACAGAGGTAGGATGAGAAGGCTGGTCTTCCTCGCGAGCTGTGATAAAATCACGCTCAAAAGATTAACGCAGTCCAGAGGCTGCAAAGAGAGGAGGACCAGCCATGCATAGAATAACGATAGGGATGGATCTTGGCGACAAAAAACATCAGGTTTGCGTTCTTGACGAAGGCGGTCGGATTACCCAAAGCGTTCAGTTAACGAACAAGGGCCCGGCCATAGAGAAATTTTTCCTGGAATACAAGGGTGCAACAGTTGCCATCGAGGCAGGGAGCCATTCCCCTTGGATAAGCAGGCTGCTTGAATCGCTTGGCTGTACGGTTTTTGTTGGTAATCCCCGCAAGTTGCGGTTCATCTGGAAAAACGACAACAAGTTTGATGTGCGTGATGCGGAAATGCTTGCCAGAATAGCTCGATTTGATCCGCACCTGCTGTATCCGATTCGGCATCGGGGCAAGCAGTCGCAGGTTGATTTGGCCCTGCTGAAGGGGCGGGATATCCTGGTGAAAAGCAGGAGCTGCCTGATCAATCATGTACGCGGCTCGGCAAAAGCGATCGGGGTGAAACTGCCAGGTTGCAGTTCGGCAGCATTTGCCAGGAAAGCGGCAGGAGTTCTGCCGGCGATACTGGCCAAAGCGCTTGAGCCGATTATTGAAGAGATAGCTGGCCTGACGGAGAAAATAAAAGCATACGATCGGGAAATCGAAACGATCAGCAGCGAACGTTATCCGGAAACGGCATGCTTGCAGCAGGTAGCAGGAGTTGGTCCATTGACCGCTCTGGCGTTTGTCCTGACTCTGGAGGAGAGTAATCGGTTTGCAAGAAGCAGACAGGTGGGAGCTTTCCTTGGCTTGACGCCCAGGCGGGATCAATCGGGTGAAACGGACAAGCAGCTGCGGATTACCAAGGCAGGGAATCAATATCTCCGTCGCCTGCTGGTGGGTTGTTCCCACTATATACTCGGCCCTTTTGGTCCGGACAGCAATCTCCGGCGTTTTGGTCTGCGGATAGCGGAGCGGGGCGGCAAGAATGCGAAGCGACGGGCCACGGTTGCGGTATCCCGCAAGCTGGCAGTATTACTGCATCGTCTTTGGCGGACGGGGGAAGTCTACGAACCGTTTTTTACGGCTCGGCCGAACCTGACAAGAAAGGCCGCTTGATTTTTTGCAAGGGAAGGTAGTCCAGGACAACAGGAAGGTGTCAATACCGTCATAACCCTCAAAAAAAAACGTCCCGTCTGGAAGACTGCGTTCTGTCCTCTGATCCAGTCTCCTTTGCCAGGAGCGCTCCAAAAGATCGTGACAGAGGTTGCAGCTTCCCCGGCGGACCCTAACATGCACCAGGCCAACGGCAAGGCCTACAGTCGAGTGCGGATGGAAGCGTGACGTGAACGGGTTTTGCGGGGAAAAGTGGTCCGCCACGTCGGA